>Ga0180432_10009171_pt1 | contig 12125 bp, 13 predicted proteins | sample SS_ome_10_FD_132414 | JGI IMG/M metagenome (GOLD analysis project Ga0180432, IMG submission 132414) | Hypersaline lake sediment archaeal communities from the Salton Sea, California, USA - SS_1_MS_2 metaG | ecosystem: Environmental > Aquatic > Non-marine Saline and Alkaline > Hypersaline >...
ACGACCTCAAGCGTTACAAGAACTTGATATTCAAGGCTTTTTTCTACAGCTAGCCGAATTCCTCAGCTCCGCTGCCCCTATGCTTGATGGAAAGGGGCAGAGATGAGGCACTTCGGCTCAGACGGTGAGGGAGGATCCTCTGTATCAATCGACCAATAGATAAATAGATAGAACGGAGGTTAGGACTGATGAAGATTTTGCCCTACAGGAAAGCAGGTAACTTCAGGGAGGCCACTATATTGGCCTTTGAAGAAGCAGGGAGAGATGATATCTCACCGGATATCGCTGCTCTTTTCGCTTCCATGATTGATAGCGACAGGCTGCGCGCCGAGGCCGAGAAAAGCGTTAACGGCGCCATTAACGGCAGATATGGACGGAGCGTGAGGTGGCACGGCAAATGGTGGCTTGTGCCTCTGCCACATCTGGCATATGAAGCACTGCCGACTCCCCGAATAACCTTCAGCATTCAGGCATACCTGGCTGGGACGATAACGGTTAAGACCGCAGATGACTCCTATCTGTACACGATAGTGAACCCAACGGGCAAGCCCGAGAAGCTGGTTCTGCCGATGTCTTTCCTCCGGTCCTTGCTGGACGATGACCTTGAGCGCTTCGAGATTATCGGCAAGGACGGCAGCTACACCACCTGGAACATCCCCGGTTTGAAGGAACCCTTACGGCTGCCCGATGACTTTGTCTCTGGATTATCAGCCATGCTCAGGCGTAAGTCTGTGGCCAATTGGCTCCTCGACTTCGGGTCGGAGGGCAAGGCCATCGCGCCACTGGTAATAGGAAGTCTGCTCGGCCTGCAGTTCCAGAGCACAGCCAGGGATATACCCCTGGCGCAGCAGCCATGCACACATGAGCGATTGGTAGCCGCACTGGAAGCGATGGCCTACACCGCGGCAGAGGCTGAGCTGCTGATCGGGCGCGCATCACCCGAGCTCAGGGCTGACCACACCGTGGGGGAGGGGCTGCGCATAGTGCTGAAATACGCCGGAAAAGGAGGATATTGATGAGTGAGGAGTTAACGGTCGACGAAATAAGGGAGATTATCAGGTCGGCCCGGACCTTCTGCCCCGGCTTCAGCGAGAGGCAGTATCAGGACCTGATGATTCTGGAAAAGAGGCTCGCCGATTCCAGTTATTTGGACGCTGTCCATGCCCTGGCGCAACTGGAGGAAGAGAAGGGGATACCCTGCAACGAGGCCATCGATGCCTGTGAGCAACTGCTGCTGGAGAAGGAAGAGCTGGAGGCGGAGACGGCCAGGCTTAAGCAAAGGCTCTCTGCCCTACAAAATGACAACCAGGAGGCTGAACACAGGTTAAGCCAGCTAAATGAGGATATCGAAAAGGCAGATCAGGGGCTGAAGTCAGTCTATGCAGAGTGTGAAAGGGAAGAGAAAGGGCTGCTGATTTTCAGAAAGAAGGCAGAGAAGGAGAGACGGCAGCTTGACAGTGATATCGAGCGGTGCAGGGAGAAGGCAAAGGTGACTGAGCAGGATATAGTCACTGCGGGCCAACTGAAGGCCGAAGTGGAAAGCCGTGGCTTCAGCCTGAAACTGTTACTTGACCTGTGTCAGGAATTTGCTGGCCATGATGATGCCAGGGAGGAGCTATCCAGAGGGCTAAATGGGCAGCAAACACTCAGCGACTATATAGCCGAGCTGAAGAAGCAGGGCGAAGCCCAGGAGAAAGCGTTGAAGCAAGACTTAGACAGACTTCAATCAGAGAAAGACAAAAGGCAGGCGGTGATAAACGACCTTGAGCAGACGCGCCAGCAGCTGGAAGGCATCCTTGGCCAGCTACAGGCTGATTTGGGCGAGCAGGAAGGACTCAGGAGGTTCTACCGTCGATACCAGGGGCTGAGCGGGCTTATGGACTGTCTGGCAAGCTGGAGAGGGATATTTTTCGTCCGCTGCAATAACCCACTCTCCGCTTTGACCGGTAGCTTAGACCGTTCCACTGCCGGCGCCCGTTTCTGGACCGAGAAGCCGCCGGCAAGAAGGTGTCCCTGCTGTGACTATCCTGACGCGGTCTACGACGAGAGTGTCTACCAGGCCCTTAACCTGCCGACTGGGACTCCTATCAAGCCGCAATTGGGAGAATAGTATGGCCAGGAAGAAAACAAACAGGAAGAAGCCGACCGAATTTACGATGGATTGTACTTGCGGGACGAAGGCACAGGTCTTTGAGCTGGAGAGGGGATATATGGCGCATTGTATGGACTGCGGGGCGATAACGTTCTTTGATAACCCTCAACTACTGGAACGGCTACGGTTTGGAGGCAGGTTGTGCCATCACCAGCTCGAACAGAAACCATGCCGTGGAGGTCATACTACGTGGTGCGGAATATGCCGGGTGCGAACGTTCTATTACGATGGCTCACAGGAGACCAAAAAATGACTATGCCATTCGTGATAGCATCAGACAGTAGTTAGTGCTGAAAAACCTCCCCCGGAGGCTGTATCGGTTGGCATCTCCCAAAGTAAGGGGCCACACGTGAAAACGTGCGCCCCTTTTTCTATGCAAAGCTGATGCCTAATTTGAAGTTGAAACTGAAAAACGAATGATTTTACCAAATAACACAGGTTCTTCTACCTACCTGTATCCCGTTTATGACCTGTAGGATATTCGGATTTCTGTTTTTCAGCTGAATTATTTTGATCCTCAAGATGTTTAGATATAAGAACACCTCTTGTAACTCCCATACGCATCCGACCATATTCAGCACTGAACTCAGCACCCAAAATGAGTATAAAAGCTGATACATAAATCCAGAAAAGAAGAGCGATCACCGAACCAATTGAGCCGTAGACCATTTCATATGTTGCAAAGCGGTCCAGGTAAAGGACAAATATGGACTTTGAGATTTCAAAAAGCACTGCTGCCAGCAATGCTCCCGGCCATACATAACGCCAGTAGGTTCTTGTATTAGGTATAAATTTGTAAAGAATTAGGAATATGGCAAAACTAGGTAGGAAAGCCATGAATCTTGCCCCAACATCAAGGGCTGTTCCTATCACCGGCAGGTCTGTACTACGTAATATAGAATAGACTGATGTTGCTCCCAAAGATAGGAAAAATAGTACACTTATACCCAACGCCATGCTGAGATCACGTAATTTTCTAACATGAAATGGACGGTCCTGATGTACATCCCAAGCGCGATTGATTGTACGACTCACAGCACCAAACATCGCACTAGCAGTCCATAATAGAAGAACGATACCTACTATTCCTATTGCACCTCTAAGTTGTATAACCTGATCGATATTCTCTTTCAGCACATCGACGGTTCCTGGCAGATTACGTTCGAAAAAACTGAAAATCTCCTCCTGTATTGTTACAGAGGGGAGAAATATACCTAATACAGCTACTAGTGCCAGAATTAGTGGAAATAATGACAGAATGGCGTAATAGGACACCCCAGCAGCCATATGAGTAGCATCATCTGCTTGTAACTCTTGAATTGTATGAACAACAAGTCGAACTGCTGGGATTTTAAGTAGACGTTCTTTAATCGGGTATAGTTGTGACTTTAAGTGTTCAACCTTGTCTCGAATCCAATTCCCTATTAAATGCAACATTGTCTCTATTATAAATAAGGATTAGAGATATATACGGAATAAAGGGCGGACAACATACTGTCCGCCCTTTATTAAATCACTTTTACTTACTACATGCCAGATGGGCTATCTAAGTCTTAATACTACCAAAGGTGTTGAAGAAATAGCATCCTTCATTCATTACTTAAAGGGTGACTTGATTATTACCTTCACTCCTGAGATAGTGCCTGACAGCGCATCCTTCACTGTTTTTACAGCACTTTCACCGATTTCACCAGCAGCTTCTACTGCTCCAGATGCGGCTGCCGATGCAGCATCCTCTGTGTTAACTGCTACCGACTTAGCTCCTTCTATAGCGCCTTCTACCGCTTTTTGAGCAACCATGGCTAAGTCTCCACCTACCTCGGCTGTACCTTTTATTGTACCCCGTGCTGTACTGTGAACTGCGTCGAGCACGTCGCCACCTATTTCCTTGGTTCCAGTCACGGTACCTTGAACAGTTCCTTTAGCTACTGAAGCCAGATCGGTACCTGTATCTCGTGCACCCTGAATAGCGCCACGAGCAACACTGAATGCTGTATCCTCCAGCCCGACACCGAGATTCTTTGTGGCGCTAAGTGCGCCTTCAGCTGCGCCTTGCGCCACTTTCGCGACATCACCGCCCACCTCGCTTGTGCCCTTTATTGCCGCCCGTATGGTGTCGCTTACAACACCGGTTGTTACCGTGGTAACCTCACCAACTGCCTGTATTGAGCCGATCACGGCTCCTTTGGCCGTTGTACCCAGCTCAGCACCAACCTTGCTCGCTGCCTGTATGGCACCAGCTACTGTATCACCAGCAAGGCTCGATGCCTCTGCCATTATCTCTTTAACAGTTTTAAGTCCCTCTACCAGGTTACTGCGGGTAGCCTCGATAGTGGCTTTACCAACATCTCCTACACCTGTAATTGTTTGAGTCAATGCTTCGCTTACCTTTTTCCCTATAAATCCCAGTGGCATTTTTTAACCTCCTCTAGTTTATTAAGCTTGACTAGGACAAATAATTCTCCTCACATACAACCACCTCCCTTGCCCCTAATATTAATCTGCCAAAGTGTAAAAATCATATACATTTTGTAGGAAAAGTCAAGAAACCATAACATTATAATTACAATAGATACCCGGGTTTTTACCATTTAACAAGGTAAAATAAACAAAGACACATGTGAAAATAACTTGTTAGCTTCGCGAAGTGGTACTATTGTGGGATTTACCTAAGCAATGATTGAGGGTAATAATTACTGAACAGTGGGAAATAAAATAAATTTCATGGAATGGCCTGTAATAGGAGATCTATCTACGCACTTGTGCTTGATCAGTAGGCGGCAGTGATGTCAACACTAAAAGATAAATTACAGAAGTATCTAAGCGGTAGGCTCGCTATTGTTCAGATAGGTGCTGGTTGCGGTGCATTCATAGGCAGATCTCTAGCCGTAATTTTCCTTCCAGATCATGCGACTTGGAATATTGTGATTATAGGTATGGTGGGCAGCACTGTAGGTTACATAAGCACCTATGCGTTTGGCTACTGGCTGGCTTTCAGAGGTGACTACAAGGAATCAAGTAGGTTTATGCCATTCGATATCGGACGGTTGCAGTTAGTTGAGCAATTGCCTAACCTCGGAACCTTTATTGCCTCGGGAGTTACACAAGGTGCCTTAATAGGAGGCACTGGGCTTAACCCAGTGATAGCAGTAAACCTAGGGAGTTGGTTTGGGCCACATAAGATTATCAATCTAGCAACAATGTTGACAAGCAATTCACTTAAAAAAGCTTGGGTTGATGGTAGGTGGAGACCTTTTACTCAGATAAAAGATTTGATACATGTATTAATCCGCATTTACAGGCTTATGCCAGTGCCACGAGGACAAAATGCGGTATAGGCAACGTTTACTCCAACTTGATTTAGCACATCTATATTATCTAACTCCCTATTATTGTTCGTTTTTCACCAAGGGCACCGAAGCTCTCTAGCCATCAAGCAAAAGGGCTCGATTTTTGTCCGAAAAACGAATATTAATCTTAGTTACTATCTCACCAAGATAGCTTTAAAAGTAGCCATACTTTGCCTATGAATAGCAGTAGCTCTATCTTATAGTTGAGATTACAGTTAAGATACCAGTATGCTAGAATGTGCTCTATGAAAAAAGTCATCGAGGTCGAGAACCTGAGAAAGACCTACGGATCGACCATAGCAGTCGATGACATATCATTCGACGTAACAGCTGGAGAAATCTTTGGTTTCCTCGGTCCCAATGGTGCCGGTAAGACCACTACCGTCGAGTGCCTACAAGCCCTGCGCCACCCCACTTCGGGTCATATACGGGTACTCGGAATGGATCCTCAAAAAGAGGCGCAAGCGCTACGAAAGCAAATCGGCTCTCAGCTTCAGGAATCAGCGCTGCCCGATCGCATTCGAGTCTGGGAGGCGCTTGATCTGTTCTCCTCTGTTGTCCCAAAAAGCTCGGATTGGCGTTTGCTTATGGAGCAGTGGGGTCTGACTGAAAAACGCAAAGCAGCTTTTTCAAGCCTTTCTGGGGGCCAGCGGCAACGACTCTTTGTCGCCCTCGCTCTTGTCACCAATCCCAAGATAGTTTTTTTGGACGAAATGACAACGGGCCTCGATCCCGCCGCGCGCCGTGTGGCCTGGGACCTCATAAGATCCATCCGTGAAAGGGGAAAGACCGTCGTCTTGGTCACGCACTTCATGGACGAGGCGGAGAAGCTTTGCGACCGTCTTGCTGTTGTCGATAGGGGCAAGATCGCGGCACTCGACTCGCCCCAAGGACTGATTACCACCTATGCCAGTGACTTACGCGTGGTCTTCAGCACGGATTGTACCGACCTGTCCTGGTTGGAGGATATTCAATATGTACGTAGGGTTACCAAACATGGCCCCCGTGTGGAGATCGAGGGTACGGGCCCAGTGCTGTCCTTAGTCGCCGCTGCTCTCGTCAATCACGGTATCACGCCCTCTGACCTGAGAATAGAGCAGCCCTCGCTGGAGGACGTATTCCTCAAGCTCACGAGCGGTGATGCATGAAATGAAAGAGAATATACGGACGCTGGCGAAACTGAGCTGGGTCGAGTTAAAGCTCTTCATGCGTGAACCCTTTACCATGGTATTCACGTTCGCCCTGCCTCTGCTTTTCGTCTTCGTTATGGGAGGGGTCTTTGGCAACGAGGCTGACCCGGAATTTTATCGGGGCGTTGGCCCTATGAACTATTACGTTTCTGCATATATCGCGCTAACGATAGCCTCAATTGGATTTGTCACACTTCCTGTGCACTTGGCAACATACCGAGAACGTGGCGTTCTGCGCCGCCTGCGTGCCTCCTCTGTCTCAGTCTGGCTCGTACTCGGTTCGCAGATCATGGTAAGCTTCGTCATCGCGGCTATCGGTAGTGTTATCATCATACTTGCTTCAGTGTTCACCTATGACGCACAGCTGGCTGAAATGCCGGGGCTCGTGTTGCTGGCATTTATAATCGCCGTGTTGAGCTTCGCCGCGCTGGGCGTCCTCCTCGGGGCTGTGCTTCCAAACACGAGAGCAGCACAGGGACTGGGTTTAATATTGTTCTTCGTAGTACTGATTCTGGGCGGCGCGGGCCCGCCCCGCGAAGTCCTCAATTCGGCAATGCAGTTCATCGGAGATGCGACGCCCCTCCGTCATGCCATCATCATGCTGCAGGACCCCTGGCTCGGTTTTGGCTGGAACACCAGCGAGTCTCTCGTCGTGATCGGAATCATGGTAGTATCAGCACTTTTGTCGATCCGCTACTTCCGCTGGGATTAGTTCAGAGCTGTGTAGATTTATATATTACCTACCCTGATACACAACCTTAAGGCTTAAATAAAATCATTCGTTTTTTTCTAGTTGTAATAAAGCCCTGTGGTTACCAAGTCACAAGACTCTTTTTTTCTGAAAAAGCAACTATTTAACACACCAGCCACTTTAACTTTAAAGGTGATACAATAATCAGAAGCAGGTTATGAGTGTGCATCCATCAAAGATAAAGGAGGATGGCATGCCTTACGATGAAGATCTCGAACTGCGAATTCGGGAAGTGTTGGGCGGTCTACCCGATCTCAGCGTTAAAAGAATGTTTGGTGGTATTGGGTTTCTAGTAAAAGGCAATATGGCATGTGGTATCTATAAAGATGCCCTAATTATCCGGGTCGGTCCTGATGGCTATGAGGAGGCCCTGACCAGACCTTATACAAGGCCATTTGACATTACAGGTAAGTCAATGAAGGGTTGGTTGATGGTAGAGAAGGAGGGATATAAGTCGGATGAGGCCCTTAAGGTATGGGTACAACAGGGGATTGATTTTGCGCTCACGTTGACGCCGAAATGACAAACATGTAAAAACCAACATATGGCCGCTTAGATATCCTCATGTTCGTACAATGGTATCAGAATATATTTAAAGTATTTTCAGACTTCATTTTAAGTTTCCAGTCCCTGACTGAGTTGTAGACAGGTTCCTTGATAGAAAAGGGCTTCGGGAATAGTATAGATCAAATTACCATCATTTTCTTTCCGGTAAGATACCAAGCACTCGATAGGGAGGGAACAAGATGTACCAGAGAATATTGGCTCCTCTAGATGGCTCCGAGTTAGCGGAATGTGTATTACCGCATGTAACTGCGATTGCCACAGGCTGCATGGTGAAAGATATTCGACTTGTTCAAGTATTACAGGATATTCAGGTAGCTTTATTCGCAGATCTCAGTATCAGCGAGGAACTGGCACGACAAGCTGAGGCGGAGCAAAAAGCCGCTGCCGAGAGCTACCTACGGGGAAAGGTGGACCTCCTGACTCATGAGAACCTTAATGTTGAGTTCGCCATTCTCCGTGGCAGCGTAGCTGAGAGTATCATCGAGTACGCTAACAGCAACGGTGTTGACCTGATCATAATCTCCACCCATGGACGTTCCGGGGTCAGTCGCTGGATACGAGGAAGTGTGGCTGACCGCCTCTTGCGGGCTTCATGTATACCTATCCTGATGATTCGCGCTCCAGGCTGCGAACACAGCATATTATAGTTACAGCTGTTAAGGAAAATCCAAAATGTTCGTTTTTCAGTTTCAGCCTCTAACCCGTCATTAGCTTTATATAGAAAATGGTCCGCACTTTTTCACGTGTCGACCTCAGCTTCATCTTGGTTATCCGCTAAATCGTGTTATTGAACGGTTGTTGGTGGGGGTTGCGGGAATGAATGCGGCAATACTCCTGGCCCAGCGTGGACATAGAGTGTCTCTCTATGAGAAGGGCGATGATCTTGGCGGCCTGTGTAGTATTGCTAGTGCAAGGCCATGGAAGAAAGACTATACGGTTTACACCGAGTACTTGAAGCAATCTCTAGACAAGAGCGGCGTTCCAGTCAGATTGAGCACCAATTCCCACAAGAGAGTGTGTTAGACATGAAGCCAGACGTGGTAGTCGTAGCCACTGGAGCTACACCTATGAGCCTTGATATGACCCCCCTGGGGCAACAAACAGTCATGTTTTTCAGGCAAGTGATGTGATCTTGGGTAATGCCGAGGTTAGGGGCAAAGTAGTGGTGATAGGCGGAGGCTTGGTCTGCATGGAAGTAGCGATTATACTCGCTTAGCAAGGGCAAGAAATATGCGTTGTTGCCCCTTCGGCGATAGGGTAGAACGGGGTTAAGATTGAACGCATGGTCTTCAGGAAACTGGTTAGGAAGCTTATAGAAATGCGAGTGCCGATCTACGAACATTCACAAGCGCTCGAGATCACTTCAAGTAATGTAGTAGTGAACTGGGGAGGTGAAATCTTTGCCTTGCCTGCTAATTCGGTGATCTTAGCGCTAGGTACGCAGTCAAATAATAAACTTGCTCAAGAACTAAAAGAACTAGTCCCTGAGATGTATGAGATTGGAGGTTGCGTCAAACCTGCAGATGCCTCGACAGCGGTATGTCATGCTGCAATGGTAGCTGGTATAACTGGTATAATAGGATGACGGTGGTTGACAGATGATTGAAGAACAGATGAAAGTGGAGCGACTATTCAGTCCCATTACGATCAAATCCATGGAGCTTAGGAACCGCATCGTCATGCCTCCTATGGGCATTATAATGGCCAATGCGGACGGCGAAGTCACGGATGAGCTCATAGACTACTACACCGCGCGGGCAGCGGGAGGAGCCGCACTGGTCACAGTGGAGTTAACTGATGTACATGCTGATGCACATATAGTAATGGGAAACAGAGGTCATCCCGCCATATATGATGACAGATTCATTCGGGGGCTAAGGCGGCTGACTGACAGTATTCATAGCGCTGGTGCCCGAGCATCAATCCAACTCTACCACCCAGGTCGAGCGATGTTTGCCACAGACCCATCCAAGCCACCGCTCGGTCCCTCAGCCATCCCATGCCCCATGTGGCGACAGATGCCTCGAGCGCTTACTGTTGCTGAGATAGGTGAACTTGTTCAGGCGTTTGCCGAGGGGGCGCGCCGGGCTCGAGATGCTGGTTTCGATGCCGTGGACATACATGGCGCCCATGGTTATCTAATCGCTCAATTCATGTCAGCCCATTCCAACCATAGGATTGACCTATACGGTGGTGACCTCTGGGGTCGACTGCGGTTTCCAATCGAAGTGTTGAGCGCGATACGAAAGAAAGTGGGGCCCGACTTCCCGATCATCTTTCGATTCAGCGCAGATGAGAGGATATCAGGAGGACGGACCGTAGAAGAGTCGGTAACTATTGCGCCAATATTGGTTAGTTCTGGCGCTGACTGCCTCAGTATATCTACGGGCACGCAGGTGACAGGGCTGACCTACACGATCCCTCCAATGGGACTCAACCAAGGTCTCAATATCGAGGCTGCGTCAGCGGTTAAAAGGGCTGTTAATGCCGCCGTGATTGTTGCCGGCAAGTTGAACAATCCTCTGATGGCGGAATCGGTCATCGCTACCGGTAAGGCTGACCTCGTAGCAATTGGACGTGGCCTGATCGCTGATCCCGAATGGCCGGCTAAGGTCAGAACAGGAAGATGGGATGACATACGCTGGTGCATCGCCTGCAATCAAGCTTGCACCAACAGTGCGCTGACTGGTGCTCCTTTCACCTGCCTTGTGAATCCCGAGGCAGGTAATGAGCGGAATATGAAAATAAAGACTGCTTCCCAATCTAAGAGAGTGATAATAGCAGGAGGAGGCCCTGCGGGCATGGAGTCAGCCCGAGTTGCAACACTCCGTGGACACAAGGTTACTCTCTACGAGAAAAATGAGCATCTCGGGGGCCAATTCTTCTTGGCATCTCTTATACCTTGGAAGCAAGAGATATCACCATATCTAAAGTATATGGCACGCCAGTTGAATGAACTAGGTGTTGAGGTAATGCTGGGGCAGGCTCTCACAGGCTCCATAGTATCCGATGCTAAGCCCGATGCTGTTGTAGTGGCTACGGGGGGGCGTCCGTTGTTACCTAACATACCAGGTATTGATACCAGGAATGTGGTTACTGCTCTGGACATACTCGCCGGCCATGCCACAACTGGTAAACGCGTCTTGGTAGCAGGAGGAGGGCTGGTCGGCTGTGAGATCGCGGAGTTCTTGCATGAATACGGCAAGATTGTCACGATTGTGGAGATGTTGCCAAGACTAGCGAGCGATGAAGCAATGGGACCAAGAACCCTGCTACTTGACAGGCTAAACCACAGTAAAGTTGCATATTTTACCTCCGCAAGAGTCATAGAAATCACTGGTAACGGAGTGATCGTAGAAAGGGACGGGAATCGGGATAGTATCGGCGGCGTAGACACCATCGTTCTTGCTCTAGGCGTGACTTCATTAAATGAACTCGCGGACGACGTTAAAGCTATTGTGCCAGAGGTGCATGTTATCGGCGATGCCAATAATCCGGGGAAAGCGTTGGATGCGATCCATGCGGGTGCCCTGCTCGGCAGGCAGCTGTGATCTATCATTTCCGAGCAAGAATAGGCATATTAAAAGCTGATCGATTCACTTCAGTTAGATAGAACCATAGTTAACTCCTTGCCAAGCCCTATTAGAGCCAGGATAAGCTATTGGTAAACGACAAGCCCTTAGCTTGTAGCGGATGCAGCAAGCCTGGAAGTTTCTGTTCTGTCATTTTTGAAGGAGATATCGCTCATGAAGGCTTAGGCTTTTAAGTTCGTTTTTTACCAGCTATAGAAGTGCCCTCTGACTAGTGGCCAGAGAGCACTTCTATAGTTTATCAGAATAACTACTGAGTCTAGCCCTTACCTATTCTAAAAACCTTGGTTCCACAGTTGGGGCATACACCGCGCATCGCTGGTTTCTTGTTCTTCATAGTAATCTGTTGCGGGTTCTTGATTTCCACCTTCTTGCGGCATTTCATGCAGTACGCTTGCACAGGTTGCGTATTTCGGTGAAATCGGACACCGGTTTCGCTCCAAACCGGCCATCTTCTCGGGCAAATCGGCCACCCCTACCGGGGTGGATGGAGCAGTGCCGGGTCCAAGTCAGTTTAGCTTAAGC
>Ga0180432_10009173_pt1 | contig 12124 bp, 8 predicted proteins | sample SS_ome_10_FD_132414 | JGI IMG/M metagenome (GOLD analysis project Ga0180432, IMG submission 132414) | Hypersaline lake sediment archaeal communities from the Salton Sea, California, USA - SS_1_MS_2 metaG | ecosystem: Environmental > Aquatic > Non-marine Saline and Alkaline > Hypersaline >...
ATCAATGTATAATTGGCATGGTAGTATTGAAGGATATGCTGCATCCAGCGGACATTGGCGAGGTGAGCCCCCGAGCACGGATGGCGGATGCCCTGGGGCTGATAATACAGGGCCACCGAGCCCGAAGAATCGGAGTCGAGGTGCGATGGGGATTAGGTTCTTTTGTCCCAACGGACATAAACTTAACGTGAAGGACTTCCAGGCCGGGCAAAACGGCATATGCCCGTACTGCGGGGCCAAGATGCAGATCCCTTTGCAGAGCACTCGAAAGAGTTCCAAGGAAGAACGCGCGGAAATGCACCAACAGGGTATCGAGTTGGCCGTTTCCGATAGCCGACCTCCGGAGCTAGGAATGCCCGCGCCGACGAACACTGCCGACGCCGAGGCAGCCTTTATTCAGCCCCGGATGCCCGCCGCGCCAACGGCCGAAGGCATGCCGCCCGGGCAGGCGCCCCAAACAGCTCCCACCGGTGGTCAGGTCGTATCTTCTCCCGCCGGACCGGTCCAATCGCCCGCGGCGGGTCAGATGCAGTCGCTCGCTCCCGGTCAGATGCAATCACCGCCGGGACAGATTCCGTCGGCGCCGGCCAGCCCTGGCGGAGCAATGCCCGGTGGGCCGATCTCCAACCCCGCTCCGGCCGCGACCCCCTCGCCAGCCAACCAAGCACCCTCCGCGCCGGCGTCGCAAGCCGCGCCTACTCCGACGGACCCTTTGCTAGAGTCGGGCAATTCGGTTTGGTACGTTCGTCCGCTATCGGGAGGTCAGTTTGGCCCCGCCACGGCCGACATCATGCGATCTTGGCTGGAAGAAGGCCGCATAAGCAGCGACTCGATGGTTTGGTGCGAAGGCTGGCCCGATTGGGTCGGCGCGGTCACCGTGTTCCCCCAACTTGGTCCCGCCATGGCTCCCGGCGCCGCGTCTCCCGGCACCGCCGGCCCCCAACCACTTCCCGCTTCGACCGGCACGCCTTCCACCGGAGCACCAAGCCGACTGAGCCAAGCCCGGCGACGCTCTAGGGCGAAGAGCACGCAAGCGGCCGTGATTACAACCTTGATACTGACGGTGGCCGCTCTGCTGATCATATTCCTAGTGGTGATTACCCTAAATTGAGACTGCCCATACTGGCGGACCGCCCATGAGAATCCAACAGTTTCTCGAGCACCACGGCATCGGAACCAACCCCTTCGCCGACGAAGATGCTCAGACCGACTTGGTCTTCAAGGGCCACTGCATCAACAATACGTATCACCCCACCTGGGACAAGATATACGGCGACCCGCGCGAACCGGCCACCTCAGTCGTTTTCGGCGAGAAAGGCTCGGGCAAGACGGCCATCCGGCTTCAGATCGCCCGACACCTGGACGACTACAACGCCGAGAACCCCGACGGCCAGATCTTCGTCATACAATACGACGACTTCAATCCGTTTCTCGACCGTTTCCGCGACACGCTTTTCGGGCGTCGACGCCGCCGAGCGGACAAGACGTTGGCCCAATGGCGATTGTGGGACCACATGGACGCCATTCTCTCGCTGGGCGTGACGCAACTGGTCGACCGCCTTCTTGAAGTCAAACAGGCCCGGCACCCGGCCGCCCGGGACGAGCCGCTTAAGATCGAGTCGCTGGACGCCTCGCAGATTCGCGACTGCATGTTGCTGGCCACTTGCTACGATCAGTCAACGGCGGAGAATATCGCCGAGCGTTGGGGCCAGTTGCGACAGAAGTTGGGTTTCTCAATCTGGAAGTCGCATTGGGACTGTGCCCTGGGCATCGGCGTCACGCTGCTGGTCTTGGCGCTGTTCATCGGCACCGGCTATGCGCGTTGGCTGCTTACGATTTGGCCCTATCTGTTGATCGCCGCCGGTTGGGGACCTCGCTGTTGGCGTTGGCTGAAGTGTTGTCTTACGGCCCGGAAGATTACGCGCAACACCCGATCTCTGAGCCACGGCACGTCGGCTTTGCGGAAGCTGTTGATGAAGTTCCCGGCTAGCCAATTAGTCGATCAGCCGTTGCCCTCTCAGCCGCGGACCGACGACCGCTACGAGTTGTTGGCCAAGCTGCAGGGCGTTCTGCGTTCGATGGACATGCCCGGCATCTTGGTTTTGGTGGATCGCATCGACGAACCGTATTTGATCAACGGTTCGACCGATTTGATGAAGGCCCTGCTGTGGCCGATGTTGGACAACAAGTTTCTCAAGCACCCCGGTGTGGGCGTGAAGTTGCTGTTGCCGATAGAGTTGGAGCGGTTGGTCGATCGCGAGGAGCGCGATTTCCACCAGCGTGCCCGTTTGGACAAGCAGAATCTGATTCGCTCATTGGAGTGGACCGGCCAATCGCTATACGACGTGGCGACCGCGCGGATCGCGGCCTGCGCCACCGAGGGCACATCGCCGGGCGTCGCCGACTTGTTCGACGACACGATAGACCAGCGTCGCCTAATGGACGCCTTCGGCAGCTTGCGCGTGCCGCGACATCTCTTCAAGTTCATGTACCGCCTGTTCACCACCCACTGCAACGCCCACAGCGACGAAGAGCCCGTCTGGAAGATTTCCAGCGGCACGTTCGAGTCGGTGCTTGCGTTGTATCAACGCGACCAGGATGCGTTTGATCGGGGTGTTGGTGCGGGGTAGATTGCGTTCCAACGGCGCCGTCAGATACACGAAGATAAGCCCCCGGGTTCACCCCGGCGGGAGCGTCACCTTCAACCTACCAAGCAGACTCCTCGCGCCACCAGAAGCCCCCGGGTTTATCCCGGCGGGAGTTTCACCTTCCACCTGCCGATGCCCCGTTTCCCCCGGCGTTATTATCACGGGTGCGAAACACGAAAAGGACATGCATAGCTGTTTGGCCAGGATTCAAACAACCGGTCAATGTCCTCGCGCTGCTTGACTTGTTCACCGCGCCGTGGACAATGATGACGTGGTCGATGGGCGACCACGCCAGTCTGTTCCACGTCAATCGGTGACACCAATATGGCATATCACGTCGATCGCCTGAAACGCCCCTATGACTATCGCGTGCTAGTCGAAACGTACATCTACGCTCAGCGCAAGGACTTCGTCCATCCAGACTTCACGACGTACTACGCTTCCCTGCTTGATACTCTTGAGAAGCTGTTTCAGGTTCGGCTTTCGCGCGAAGAGCTCTCCTTCGATCACCAGATATTATGGGGACTCTTTCAGAGTACGGTAGACTCCCTTCTTCAAATCACCAATCCCTGGGCTGGATATTTGGAGGCAGGATTGCTCCACAAGAAGCTCGAGGAAAGCGGCGAATCCTTCGACATCGTGTCCAAGGCCGGCGCAACTATTGCCGAGGCGAACAAGGCCAGCAAGGCCGCACACCGCGAGATCTTGTATGCCCTGTTTGAGACGATCTTCGGCGAATGCTCACGCATCGTGACATCCGAAGAACTACTTCAAGCCGGCTTTGACGATTCCAAGGAGCCCGACGTTGCCGACTACTATGATTACTTCTGAGTGAGCCAAAGCAGAGAACCGGGGGCAAACATGGCGAAGCATGAGGACATAGCCGCATCGCTGCTCGACCTGGATGACGGATCGTGCCGGGATATCAATTTCGAGGCGCCCACTTGGGACGGTGTCGAGGAACTCATCGTCAGTCTGGCAGGCTCTTTCAAGAAGGCCTCGGGAACCGACGGCGATGGGCGTGATATTCTCGGCGATTTTCCGGCCTCGGTCATGGCCGCGGCTCATAATAACGGGGGCGTTTACTTGGTCTTCGACAAGGGACGCAGTCCAATCCGCTGCCTCCAGGTGTTCGTCTTACCGGAAGCCGACGGATCGCCTTTCGTTGAGTTGAAGTTTTCCCCGGTCGACGTCGAAACGAGCGAAACATTGACTGACGATTTCATCCGTTGTGTAGACGACATACGAAAGCAACTACGAGCAAAGCGGTACTACGTCAGGTACGAGAACGCATCTTGGGAGTTCGGAGATACGGGAAGATACTCGGGCGTGTTTCTGGCTTCCGATGAAGTTGACGACGATACATAAAGTTGAAAAGGGAACACCGCGACTTCCCGGCGACAGCAAGCTTAGCAATGTCCCCGCCTAAACCCTCGATTTCAATCCACACCAAACACCACGGGAGTCACTGATGACACGTATCGGATTCGGCATCGCGGCTCTGGCGTCGCTCGTACTGGCGGCGTGGTTCGTCATCGTGGAAAATGAATCGCCGGGGCTATCGTTCGGCATTGCCCTGATCGCGATGCCCATGCTTACGGCGCTATTCGGGCTTTCGCACGTCAAAGGCAACGGCATCACCAAAGACGGCAAAGGCGCCGGTTGGGCAGCCGTCGTTATTGCCGTACTCGGCGTGGGATACCAGGCGGCTTTCTTTGGTCCCTGGTTGCCCGTCGCGATGGGCTGGCTCGCTCTGCACATACCAATGATCATCGGGCTTGTCTCGTCGCCAACCGTGGAGGGTTGATGACTCCATCGGACAAGCCGGCATCGGTGCGCGATATCGAACCATAACGTCCGATGTCGCTTGCTTGACCTGACCTCCGTTCCCGGTATATTGATCCTTGAATAACCATCCGGGGCGGGGCGATTATTCTTTTCCGCGGGTGAAGGCTTTGAAAGAAACCAACGGCGCGTCGGGAAAAATGGAACCAGGGGAGAATCATATATGCTGCTGAAAACGGAACCCGAGAAGTCGGTTATCTTACGGCTTGTCATACTGTTGGTGGGCATTCAATTCCTGTGTGTCGGGATCGTCATGGCGACTAAGTTGCACTGGGTGGCATTGCTATTGATTCCACTGGCGGGTCTTATCCTTTGGGGTTGGTGGCTCGCTAGACAACAGAGCTTAAGCGGCACTCCCCCTTGGCCGGCCGATATCCCGCGTCTATACCCGGAACTCGACGGCGTGGAGCTTTGCGAATTCATGTCCGCCCAGCGGCGCGAGGAGATCAAGCGGTTTCCGATCATTTATATATTGCCGTTCGTTTCCGAAGACAGCTCGGAGAAGGACGCCTGCTTCGGCGCCGGATTGCAGCGCATGTTGATTCGCAACTTGATGCAAGTTCGCAATATCAGTGTCCACGGGCCGGAAGACACTCCGGTGGTCTTCCTCGGGCAAGCCCGCGGATTGGCCGAATCCGACGAACGGTCGCCGGTCTACGTCACCGGCAAGGCGTCTTACGACGCGGACGGGTATCGCCTGGACTTGGAGATCTTCCGACCGGGTAAACCTTGGGCCAAGGGATCGGTAACCGCCGATCAGCTTGATTCGTTTCTGTACAAGTGCGCGGCGACAATCGCCAAGGCCGTGGGAGGGCAAGTCGACTCGTCAATCGTCGAGAAGTGGAAGATCGCCCGACCGTCGTCGGCTGAGTCCCTCACGGAGTTGGGGCGGTTGCGTCTTATGGCCGACGAGGTCCCGGAGGAAGAAAAGGCGGCCGCGCTGATCCGTTTGTTCGAAAAAGACCCGTCCTTCGCGCTGCCGGCCGGGGAGATCGATTCCGACCTTCCGCAGGCCCGGCAATGGTATCTACGAGCCCTCGAGCGGGACCCTTACGACGCGCAGACATATTTCTCTCTCTTTTGTCGGGTTTTCGAAGGCGGCGGGTGGAATCCGGCCGCGATGCAACTTGCCCGCCGAGGAATCGAACTCTCGCCGGGCCACGGCAAGGCGCACATGTGTGCCCCGCACGCGGCCCATCCCGACGCCGACATGCTTGGCCATTCGGAGTTGGGCTACCTGTTGCTGCCCGGCAACACCTTCGCAATCCGCAACTACACCATCAACCTGACAAACGCCGGCGCATCACACGAACAACTAATGGATCTCGCCAAGGAAGGCATCAGTGCCGACCCATTCGACCCAGGCAATTACGCCGAAGTGATCAGCCTGTTCTATGAAGCGAACCAGTTCCGAGCCGCCTTGGCCGTTGCCAAGGACCTGCAAACGCTCTTCGAGCCGGCAATGGACGAGAGAACCTTGTACTGCCTGAAGCAGAGTCCGGTGGTCGCCCAAGCGATGGAGACCGGCCAGTACGACCCGGCCGAGGCGAATCGCCAGTTGATCGCCCAACTGGAGGCCGCCGTCCAGCAGACCGGAAGATCAGCCCGGGGCATCGGCAACACCCACGGCTAACAACCGGGAAAGGCCGCGCTCCCCCAAATATTCTTGACAACCCAAACCGCTTTGGCGAGAATACAGGCGTCTGGCCGAAGCCTTTAGTTCGGCATTCGCTACGCGCCCCAATCAACCAAATGAGAAGACTAATGAAAAAGTCCCACCGCTACACCATCCTCGCCGTGGCTCTGCTGACGGCCCTTTCCTCGTTTGCTTCGGCCGAGGAGCCGCTTCGCAAGGCGCTCGATTCGCCGATCCTCTTCACGAAGCGGGGCAACTACCGGGGTATCCACATCTACGATACGTGTTACCAGTGGCATCCCGGCGGTGGGATTTACGTGTTGGAAAACCCGGCCGATCCGCCGGAGAAACATCGCGTGCGAGCGGTCATCGATGCCAAGACGAAAAACACGCTCGGCGAGGGGATGTATTTCGACATCGATCTCTCCTACGACGCGAAGAAGATTCTCTTCTGCTTCAAGGGCGAGCCCAAGGGAAGTTCCTCGATTTATGAGATAGGAATCGACGGCGAAGGGCTGCGGCGAATAACCAACCCGCGGAAGAATTATCTGCCCGACGAGACCGGCGCCGTCAAGTCGGTCTACTGCGGCCGCCACGGTTCGCTCGGCGCGGCGCAAGACCTTACGCCCGCCTATCTGCCCAACGGCAAGATCGTCTTCACCACCATGCGACACAACGGGCTGGTCCCTTGCAACAACACGGGCGTCGCCATTCTGCACTGCATGAATCCCGACGGCAGCGGCCTGTATCCGATTTCCGTCAACAGCGAGACCGAGTTCGACCCCAGCATGATGCACGACGGGCGCATCCTCTACGGGCGTTGGGAATACGTCGACAAAACAGCACTGACCATCCAGAGCCTGTGGACCGTCTATCCCGACGGCACCATGGAAACGGCCCTGTACGCCAACAACATGGTCTTTCCCGAGGCCGTGCTGGACTCGCGGCAGGTCTTCTCCGATCCGCAGTTCGTCGTCAGCACGTTCTCGAAGCACAACAGCACGCCGCGCGGCACGATCGCGCTTATCGATACGCGAATGGGCAAGAACGACCCGGCCGCCGTTTATAACTTCTCCGATCCCGCCAACCCCACGCGCGACACGGGCGAGGCCTGTGAACCGTATCCGATAACCAAGGACCTGATTCTCTTTAGCGACTTGCACGAAAAGAAGAACTCGCTGTTCCTGGTCAAACGGGGCAAGGACGACGTGCCGGTCCGCGAGTTGCTGCTGCACGATCCGGAGATCGACTGTCATTCGCCGATCCCGGTCAAGCCGCGTCCGTTGCCGAACATGCGACCTTCGCAGGCCGACCGCGAGAAGGATTACGGCTATTTCTCCTTGCAAGACGTATACGAAGGAATGCCCGAGGTTCCGCGCGGTTCGATCAAGAAGCTCCGCGTGGCGGAAGAGACCTCTCGCGTGAGCCCCACGCCCGGCGGCGGTCCATTTAACCAGACGTTCACGATCTCGGCCGCTTTGGCGTTTACGACGAAGAACTACCTCGGCGAAGTTCCCGTCGAGGCCGACGGCAGTGCGTATTTCCAAGTGCCCGCGGGCAAGATGATTTACTTCCAAGCACTCGACGCCGAGGGGCGTTGCGTGCGAAGCATGCGAACCTTCGTCCAAGCGGCCCCCGGCACCACGCGAAGTTGCATCGGTTGCCACGAGGACAAAAAGGCGACGTTCCCCGCGCGGACCAAGCCGACCATCGCCCAGACAAAACCGCCGGCCCAGTTGAAGGACGAATCGTGGGGCACCGGCCCGTTGGACTACCCGACGATGGTGCAGCCGATCTTGGACAAGCATTGTGCCAAATGTCACGGCGGCAAGGACGGCTTCGCGGCAGGTCTCGATCTGACCGGCGGCTGGTCGGACTACTTCAACAACAGTTACGAGAATCTGGTCTCGCGGCGCGAGATTCAGTATAAGTCGACGCTGATCGCTGGCGTCTGCTCGATGAACGGCACGGCCCACTACTCGGCCCAGATATTCCCGGCATACGAGATCGGCACTGCCGCCGCGCCGCTGGCGAAGGTCGTTGTCGACGGCGACCTGGGCCATAAGGACCGCTTCAAAGACATGACCCGCGCCGAGCGCGATTTGATCCTCGCTTGGATCGACGGCAACGGTCCCTACAACGGCACGTGGAACTACACGCCACAAGCCTTCCGCCTGGCCGGATGGCAAGAGACGAAGAAGAAACTCGTCGCCGAAATGGCCGCCGCCGGATGCGTCAAATGCCACGACACGGGCGGACGGTTCGAGCCCGACTGGTTCAACCTGGAAACGCCCGAGTATAGCCGCATTCTCCGCGCTCCGCTGGCCAAGGGCAAGGACGGTTACGGCGAGGCCCTCTGTCGCGACGCCAAGGTCGGCGCCGAGTTCAGACGACTGCGGATCTTCACCCGCGGTTACGAGCACGCCGTGCAACCGTTGGAGCGTTATCCCAAGCACGAATGGAAGAAATGGGACAAGGGCCCCAACAGCGGCGAGCCGATCATCTCGTTCGCCGACACGAAGAACCCGCAGTATCAGAAGATGCTGGCCATCATCAAAGAGGGCCGCGAGAAGGCCTTGGCCAGTCCGCGGCTCGACCTACCGGGCGGGGACCTGGTCGCCATCGCCGGCCGACATCGCCACATCTATCCGGTCCGAGTTCCGGAACCCTTGCCGGAGATTACCGCCGAGCAAGTACCCACCGGCCAGGTGAAGATAAGCTGGCCCTGCAACGCGCGCACGTGGGGCCTGTTCGCCCACGTCCACCGCGGCGACAAGCCCGATTTCCAGCCGATTGAGAAGACCCTTATCGCCACCACCGAACTGGCCTGGCACTTCGACGCCGAAGCACCCGCGGGCGAGAACTACTACGCGGTAGTCTTCGACAACGAACACCAGAAGAGCAAACCGAGCCGCGCGAGTGTGCAGGTTAACGACAAGAAATAGCACACTACGGACCTTGCGATACACGGACATTTGCGAACCCTACTTCACCTTCCAGGATATGCTCCCATGCGAAAACTCGTGTTGAAAGGGTCTCTCGCCCTGCTCTGCATCGCATGGTTTTGCTCAAGTGCTGCGGCCGAGGAGGAACCGCGAAAACCAAACATCCTCTACCTGCTCACAGACCAGTGGCGGGCAGACGCACTGGGATATGCGGGCGATCCGAACGTGCTAACGCCCAACATCGACAAGTTGGCCGAGCAAAGCGTCAACTTCACCCACGCTGTGTCCGGTTGTCCCGTGTGTTGTCCATATCGGGGTTCGATGATGACCGGCCAACGAGTTCTTACGCATGGCGTATTTATGAACGACGTGCAACTGCCGGCCAAGGCCGTCACAATCGCCGAGGTGCTGGCCGACGATGGCTACGATACGGCTTACGTGGGCAAGTGGCATCTCGATGGCCGCGGTCGCTCCGCCTTCATCCCGCGCGAACGTCGCCAGGGTTTCGATTACTGGAAGGTCCTGGAATGCACCCACAACTACAACAACTCCGCATATTGGGCCGACGAGCCGGTCAAGTTGAAGTGGGAAGGTTACGACACAATCGCGCAAACCCGCGATGCGCAGCAGTATCTCCGCAAACGGTCCGACAACGACAAGCCGTTTCTGTTCGTTCTCTCATGGGGGACTCCCCACGCGCCTTACGGCACGGCCCCGGAATCTTATCGCCGTTTGTACGATCCCAAGACGCTCAAGCTGCGACCGAATGTTCCGGCCGAGATGCAAGCGCGTGCCCGACGCGATCTGGCCGGTTACTATGCCCATTGCACGGCCATCGACGACATGGTGGGGGAGCTTTTGAAGACTCTAAAGACGTCGGGCATGGACCGCGACACGATTGTCGTTTTCACTTCGGACCACGGCGACATGCTCGGCTCGCACAACCAGTACAAGAAGCAACGGCCTTATGAAGAATCGCTCCGCGTGCCGCTGCTGATTCGCTACCCGGCTGGGCTTGGCGATAAAGGCCAGAAGCTAAACGCGCTGATCAACACCGAGGACTTGATGCCCACGTTGCTTGGTCTGTGCGGAGTGAAGATTCCCGAAACGGTCGAGGGCTTGGATTTCAGCGGCCACATGCGCGGCGGCGAATGTCCCGGCGACGGTACCGCGGTCGTTACTTGCCCCCAACCGTTCGGCCAATTCCTCCGTCGCAACGGCGGTCGCGAGTATCGCGGCATCCGCACCCTTCGTTATACGTACGTCCGCGACCTGAACGGCCCTTGGCTTCTGTTCGACAACGAGCAAGACCCGTATCAAATGAAGAATCTCTGCAACCAGCCCGAGCAGGCCAAACTTCAAGCCTGCCTGGACAAGCAGTTGAAGAGGAAGCTGAAGCAACAAGGCGACGAGTTTCTTCCCGGCGACAAGTATCTGAAACAATGGGGTTACGAAGTAGACGCCAACGGCACTGTGCCGTATGAGCGTTAGCGACCGGGGATAAGCCGGCAATAATCCGGGTGGCAGCGATGAGCTTGCGGTGTAGATACTGCCATTCGGTCAGACACGTGCGCAAAATCGTCGCTGTTGCGAAGCAACAAGAGGAGATTGTAGGGTGCGTCGCGACGCACCATGAACCAGAGAAAACCTTGCATCTTGGTGCGTCACGACGCACCCTACGGCGTACCTCTGCTACTGCCCCGAAATCCGCCCTCGCGCTTCCTCCACCCAGGGGCTGTCGGGGGCTAGCTCGACGAACCGCTCCCAATGCGTCCTCGCTCGGTTCGGTTGGCCGAGGTCATCCAACGTTCGGGCAAGCTGGTAATGCACGTCGGCGTAGTCGGCGTGGTACCGCAAGGCGCCTTCAAAAGCGGCAACGGCCAACTCCTTTTGGCCTAACTCGGCCAGTACGCAGCCGAGGTTGGCTCGGGCTTCGACGTAGTTCTCGTCGAGTTCTATTGCCATGTAATATCTTTCACGGGCACCGGCGGCGTCGCCCGACCTGTAGAGCAATTCGGCCACCTGGAAGCAGATCTCGGCCTTGGGCCCGCCGGCGGCCATGGCGGCGCGGTACATTTCGGCGGCCGCTTCCAATTGTCCGTCTTCTTCAAGCTCGGCGGCCAGAGAACACATTTCCTCGGCCGTTGACGGCGTCGGCTTGGCCGGCGGCGCTGCCGGTTCGGCGTCCTCGAAATCGAAGAGCAGTTGCCCCCCCGGCTCGATCAGGCCGTCGCCTTGTCGCAAGAGAATCCGGCGGCCCTCGATAATCACCGACAACTGGGCAATCGGTCGCTCGACGCCGGGCATGTATCGCTGCAAGGCGGCCAGCTTCTTCTCGATGGCCGCCGGCGTCATCCCGGTCGCCAACAACTCGGCCAATCGCCGCGCGGTCGCCACTTCGGCAAAATCGAAATACGGCAGCCGCCGCACTTCGCGAACGGGCGAGATCAGCCCGCGGCGGTGCCAGCGGCGGACGATGGCCACCGGCACGTCGAGCATCTCGGCCAACATAGCCGGCGTATGGAGTTGGCTCATGTCCTGCTGGTCGCCGACCAACCCCAGCCGCTGCCAGAGTTGCGTTTCGCCGATAACTTCCAGCGGGCCTTGCCCCATGGCCGCCCGCGCGGCGGCGTCGAACCAATCATCCAGTTGGCTCGACTCCAGCACCGGCAATTGATCTTCGGAGAGCACGACGATATTCACATCGGCCCCGGGCTTATCGACAACCGTCGCACCATGTTCCCGCGCGAGCTCTGAAGCTTCCCGCCGCGCCATGCTGGCCAATTTACCAACAAAGGCAACGCGCCGGCCCTGAAGGACACCGCCGGTTTGGCTTTCGTCTTGATTATCGTTGTCTTGTTTTTCGTCGGGGGACATGTTGCTACTGATTCCTTGGAGCCTACAAGCTGTTTACATATGCGTGGCTTCCGGGGCAGAGCCTAGGCTTTGTCTATAAACTGCTATTTTATTGAAATTCGATATATGTCATAACGATGCCTTGGGAGTGAAGTACCCGATTCATGGAGGTCGTTATGCCAAGGCATCAGCTC
>Ga0180432_10009174_pt1 | contig 12122 bp, 18 predicted proteins | sample SS_ome_10_FD_132414 | JGI IMG/M metagenome (GOLD analysis project Ga0180432, IMG submission 132414) | Hypersaline lake sediment archaeal communities from the Salton Sea, California, USA - SS_1_MS_2 metaG | ecosystem: Environmental > Aquatic > Non-marine Saline and Alkaline > Hypersaline >...
GCGCGCCTGGGCAGAGTCGAACTGCCATTTCCGGGATGAAAACCCGGCTGCCTAACCATTAGCAAAGACAGGCGCAAGAACGGATTAGCGGCGTTGCTGCCGCTCTCGTTCGCGTTCGCGCTGCTGTCGTTGCTGAATATGCATGATGGGTATACGATAAATCATGCCCGAAAATTGTCAAGCCATGGCCGTCGCAATGGGAAAACGAATCCGGGAGCTGCGGGAAATCCGGGGCTGGACTCAGCTTGACCTGGCCCGGCGCATGGGGAGCCACAGAGAGATTGTGGCCCGCGTCGAAAGAGGTCAGCACGTCTCATCCATGGACACGATTCTGCGTTACGCCCAGGCGTTCGGCGTAACCCCCGACCTGATCACCGAAGTCGTCGATGAAGAACAGCTCCTGGATAGCACGTAAAAGGGGGGTCCATCCATGCGTTTTGTTGCCCCGTGGTCCTCCCAGCTACCAGAACTTAACGACTGGGTAGAGCACGCATGAAGGGAGTCTTCCAGGCACAGGTTTATTTGGATCGATCCGTCTTATACCCGTCTCTGTTCACTCTATACCCCAACCAACAGCAACAATCAATAGTGCGCCGCAGCCGTCCCGTCGTGCGTATACACATGTTAGATAGGCACCCAGATAACATCAGGGGTAGAGTTGCAAGTAATGGTGGGGCTGGTCGCGTAGCGTCTTAAACGCTCACGATGCTCGCGCTCCTTCCGCTCCTCGTCCCACTTCTTCAGCTTGAGCCAGAGCTGGTGCTTGATATATCGCTGCCTCTTCCGCTGCCCCTCGCTCCACGCGCAAACCTCACGAGTTTTGAGAGGAGGCTTCGGCTCCTTACGCTCAAAACGCACCACTCTGGGAGGAGGACCTGGAGCCAGCGCTTTACTCCTTTTGGTGTACCAGTTCTTCAGCGCACCAGGCTTTTTCACACCCTCATTTTTATCGCAGAATCAGGGAGCTGACAACAGGAATCGAACCTGCTGCCCTCGGGTTACAAAACCGCTGCTCTACCAAATTGAGCTACACCGGCACGATCACGCGGGCATTACCCGCACGATGGTGCCTGTCGTAGAGCAATGGTGGAGCCGATGGGACTCGAACCCATATTTCTTGGGTGCAAACCAAGCGTCTTCCCTTTTGACCACGGTCCCAAACATTTCATTCTCCTTATTCAAACTGGTACGGGAAGAAGGATTTGAACCTCCGGCTTCCTGACTGTAAAACAGGCACTCTGCCCAGACTGAGTTATTCCCGCATAGTGCGAATGCCGTGGATCGAACACGGTCCTCTGCGATGGCAACGCAACGTGCAGCCATTGACACCTCATTCGCAATAGAGTGCCGCCTGAGAGTTGAACTCAGCTCATCGAATTTGCAATCCGATTCCATCCCGGATGAAGCGGCACATAAGCCATCCGGGGTTCTACACAATGGTCCTGTTTCTCTGTTTTGCATAATACTATCCCTTGGCAGATCGGGAGGGACTTAAACCCTCGCAAACGGATTTGGAATCCGCCCGGACTATCCCAGCCTCCGACCTATCTCTTGCTTGGCGTTCTGCCTATCGCCAAGTGAGCACGGCCAGAGGCTCGGTACCTGTTGCGGCGGTCGCAGCACACACGACGACCGTACAACCAAAATCAACGGAAGTTTGTACGGTCAGGGTCGTGTGATACAGGTTTTCCATTGGTATCTTATAGGCAATCTAACTGATGCTTTTTGGTTGTCAAACGAAAAAATGGTGCGGGCACAAAAACTACTCATCCCTGTATTGCTGAACACCAAACAAACGCTCCTCTATATCCATATGGCTTTCTGGAAGAAGTCTCCTCATTTTCTCTAGCTGCGCCTCGTACCGAAACGTCCACGCAAAGTTCGTGTGGAGCAGTAATCTGATAAAATTGGTAATTGGCCTACCCTTTATACGTTCGACAGGCCAGCCGTATCTGTCCCTAAAAACCATCTACAACCTCTTTCTCCTCCGTATACACCTTTCTTTCTACAATTAGTACCCCTGACAGGAATCGAACCTGTAAGGTCTTTCGACCGTCCGCTTTTAAGGCGGGTGCCTTTGCCAGTTTGGCTACAGGGGCATAGCGGAAAAGACAGGGATCGAACCTGCAAGGCAGTTACGCTCGCTCAATTTCCAATCGAGTGCCGTCGCCAACCATCGGCTTGCTTTTCCATGGTGCGAGTAGCTGGAGTCGAACCAGCAAGCCCTTTCGGACACCTACTTTTGAGGCAGGCGCGTAAACCAGTTTCGCCATACTCGCGTAGCGGAGGACGGAGGCATCGAACCCCAGACTGTTACGTCCGCACTGCCTTCGAAACAGGCTTGATCCCATGATCAATTCATCCTCCATTTCCGCGCAAATCTGGCTCCTTTTTTGCGCGGGTCTCCGCGCAAACTTCGCCTGGTTTTTGCGCGGAACAAATTTCCTAATGTTTTTACGCAGTTCACTCCCGCGCAAATGCCATTCCGTTTTTGCGCGGGCTGTTCGCGCAAATCTCACCTCCTTTTTGCGCGGTCAGCGGAAAGCGGAGGTATCGAGCCCCAAACCCTTTCGGATTCACACTGCGTTCAAAACAGGTCCGGTCCCCGACCGGTTCACTTTCCTTAAAACATTCTTGATTTCCAACGTCTACAACGACCTGTTTTCAAAGAACTTTTGCGCCAAACCTGGCATTTCCGTTGGCAAATATTCCGAAAAATATTCACAAACTATTCACGGTGCTCCGAGCAAGATTTGAACTTGCACGCCCTCTCGGACACAGCGACCTCAACGCTGCGTGTCTGCCTTTCCACCATCGGAGCATAGTACGGGTGGAGGGACTTGCACCCACACGTCCGTTCCCGAACACCAGAGCCTAAATCTGGCGCGTCTGCTAAATTCCGCCACACCCGCATAAAGGCCAGCCCTTCTATGAGCTGCTGCGGGCGCTAGGCTGGATCAATGGACAAACGGATGCGCCCGCAGCTTGAGTAAAAGCAACGATGAAGATAGCAGAGCTGTCGAGCGCATAAACATACTATTTCTAACCATACATTCGAGGATACACCCCGTCAAGCTGTTCTTTCTCAGATAACCTGGCCTTACGTTCTTGCCAGGTTTGAGCTTTCACTCCGCCTTTGGCACCGTTCTTTTTCCACGGCTTGCACAGCAAACAACCGGCCCGCGTACTCTTGGGACGCTTTCTCTTGTGATGACTCATGCTCACCTCCTGCGGCCTTACGCCGCATGTTAGGGATTTCAGCCATCACAACCTCTTCTTTCTCTTTAGAGTGTACCGCGCCTCCACGGGCCTATCCTTCACCCATTTAACATACCGCTGAACCTTGTCGCTTGCCAGCAACTTCTCCAGAGTATTGTACTGGGTGCGCAGCTCCTGATTCGTGAACATCAGATGAACCTGATCACCGCACTGGTGGCACACCCTGATTCCGCCCTGGGTGCGCCGCCGTTTCTTGCCCGGCTCCAGGTGATGAAAGACCAAGCGATCTGTTTCCCTGGCACAAAGCACACAGTATTGCTGTTCACTTTCCCTTGTCCACCCAAGGCTCGTCGTCGTCTTCCTTTGTTTTGCGGCCATGTTCGGCTTCTCGCTTTGAAATCACCGTGTCATATAACTCCAAAGCACGATCACGATCTTGCTTCTGAATCTTTTCACCAAAAGCCAAACACCTGAAGAAACATCCATAATGCTCCCAATCGGGTTTCTCAACAGAAGTATCTAACGGACATCCTCCAGGAGAATCTCTGGGAGCAACGCGTGCCCTTTCGATAAATTCATCCGGAAAAACATGATCATCGGCTTCGGGCCACTGAGATATAGCTTCTGAACACATTCCCCACGAACAATGCGTATATTTGTTGCCAACTTCATCAGAATCCTCGCATTCCAACTGCGACCCTGCCGCAATAAAATCGCGCATTCTGCGAAGGGCGTCCTGCCACCGACCTTCACCCATAACAGGATTTATGGAACTGCCATAGACAGTCATACGACGACCGAATTTGTCCAGTTTTTCTTTGGGGTTGCTTACCATTTACGTGCCCGACATGCAGAGCGACGCATACCGCAGCTCGTCTTCATCGCAGACGATCTGGCCAGACAGCATCCTGCTCGCAACAGTCCGCAAGGTGAAGTTGCCCATCTTCTCGTCAGGCTCCGCGCCCTCCTGAAGTTGAAGCGCCTGGGTCTCGGTAACCACTTGGTCAGTTACCTGCTGATCACGCTCAGTCGCCTCTTGCAGTGCGGCCTGGAGACCCTCAAGGGACTTGTCGCCGACCGTCAGGGCCGTCCTAGTCGCCGGAGGCAACTTGTTACCCATGGATGCCTGGACCGCCAGCGAGCCGTAGCACACGCGCACCAGAGGCTCCCAAAGCTTCTCCCAAAAGGATACCGACGGAGCACGCTCGACACCAACCACTTTACCGCCGACGAGCACGATTGCACCAATCTGACGAGGTACCAGTTCGAACTCCGCCACAAACTCATCGAGCTGCTTCTTGAACGCCTTGATGAAGTCCACAAGGTTTCCGGCGCCATTGAGCCCCACGGACTCCTTGAAAGCCCGAATAAGCCCCCACAAACGACTGTACTCAGACTCATGTCTGACCCCCAATGCGGGTGACCGCAAAGTTGCTGGAAGGATTATCATATTGCCCTGGCTTTCACGGATCAATCCACCCTGGGTCTCTTGAACACAACAAGCCTTCTCCAGCTTCCGCGAACTATTGGAATCCATTAATGCACCGCTGCACACGGCATGGTCTTGAGCCGCCTGATCAACAACCCACCCTGCACCAGGAGGTACAATGGATGGACGATCAGCATCATTGCGGACATCGACTCTTCCATAATCGCGAGTGCTCGCATGGAAATCCGGCGGCGCGAAATCACTACTATCCTCTCCGATAATAGGAATCACCTCCATTTGTCCGACGCTCTGACGACCGCCGACATCGGTTCCTCTAAGGATTTGTTCTATTGTCAGTGGCATTACATACCTCCTTTCCCCAGTACGGGGAGAGCTTTCCCAATCAGCTCATTGATACCTTTCACAGGATCGGCCTCCAGCATTCCTCTCAGAAACGTCAAACCGATCGCCGCCGGATCCTTCACCGGCATCGATATGGCGAGGTCCGGAGCCAGCTCCCGCACGCTTCCAACCTCAGCCGCGAACACAGGGTTGATGTGATAGACCGGCGTATCGAATCCGATCTCACGCGCCTGCGCGAGCACTTCCGCGAACCGACCAGCGGGCCTGTTCTCGTACCCATCACTGAGCACGAAAATAGCCTCACATTCAGCACTCAATAAATGCAGCAACCCTGTAGCCAAATCAGTGTCACCCGTCGGCTGAACACAACCCTTTTCAGACAGCCAATCGCCACCACATACACATTTCTCCACTATCCGTGCCGTATACAGAAGCATATCACGCATAGCCAGTACCGCCGCCAACGGCCTCAATGGCTGAGTTTTGTCACCCACCATCGACTTAGAACGATCAACCAGAACACCGATCTTCTCGTAGTGAGCCGGGAAGCTCTGGGCCGACTTCTTGGCTTTAACAATCAACGCATCCTTGATAGCGTCAGTCATTCCCATCTCGAAGGCGTAGAGGTAAAGCCGAACAGGATCGTAATCGAGCGGATCCATCTCGACCTTCACACCGGCATCCTTGGCCTGGCGCTGGACCAGCATCTTCTCCTTCTTGGAAAGAGTGCCTTTCTTGACGGCCATCTTCAGCACGTCATCCTTCGGAACATCCTTGTGGTAGTGGCTCCTCAAGCCCTCCAGGACCTCCCTCGGCAGCCGACTGCCTTTTGACAGATCCTTTTTGGCCGCTTCACGGGCCTTGAGCAAAGGAGTCTTCCACTCCCGCTGGCCACCCAGCACGAAGTAAACGTACTCGTACACTTCACCCTTCTTGCCGGAATGAAACCTGTCGATGTTGCGCCGGAGAATCTTCGTCTCCTTCATGGTCCACTCGCCGGAAGTACGGCCCAGAATCGACCTGATCACTGAAGCGCGAGCCTCACCCCACGCATGGGTCAAAGCTTCCCGCAGCTTGGTCCGGTATTTCACGGCCCACCAATCCAGCTTCTTCGAGCTGAGGATGGTCCGCAGAATGAGCTTGCGAGTCCGGGCGTTATTCGCCTTGGGCAGATCATCACCCCCCACGCGAAACGCCTGGAACATCTTGAAGATCATCTGAGGCGGCATCTGGCTCATGTAGTAATACAGAACCTCGCACTCCATCTTGGCATCGAGCAAGCCCTTGGCCTGCCCGTTACGGGGAGTACCCAGAAGGTTCTTGGTACCGATCTGGACCGCCCTCTCCAGCACACCTGGAAGCACAAGCAAGAGCGCATACAGATCCCGATCGAGGGTCATCATCGCCTTGTGGGCCGCCAGTTCTGCCTTCTGCTGTTCCTGGCGCGTGTTGTAGTGAGTGGCGCGACCATAGGAGGTCGAGGCCGTGTCCAGGAAATGACACACAGTCTCCCCGGCCTTCTTTACCGCGATCCCCTTTGGAGGCTCCCACCTCACCAGACTGTTTTCTGCAATAGCCATCACTTCACCTCACTTCAAAAAATAACGGGGTAGGTTGTGCGTCATATTCGCGCCTTACCATTTGGCTACATGCCCGCTTTCGCGGGTATGACAGGACTCGAACCTGCAATCTCGGGAACCAAATTCCTAGAATGACACGGCAGTTCCCCGTTCAAAATCACTATCGGTTAAGTCGATCGTTGCTGGGATTAATGGCAGTCCTAAAACAACGACTCAGTTCCCGATAAAAACTCTTTCTTTTGGAGACAAAAGCAGACCTGAGAGAAGCCAAATGTCAGGCTTGTAAAAAAGAACAGGACTCGAACCTGCAACATTCCGTGTGCAAAACAGAAGCGCTGTCAATTGCGCCACCTTTTTCTAAACTAACATCTAAGTTCTCAGGTCTGTTTTTGCCTCCAATCCTTGGTGTCTTGTCTATCCACCCACCTCCTAATAGCCCACCTTACAACATAGTATCCGTCTATCAACCTCTGTTTTGTTTTTTCTTCACTAGCGGAAGGCAGAGTACTCGAAACTCACACCACAGTGGATGCCAACGGGGTAGCAACCCGCGCCCGTCCCTGACGAGTTTACCTTCCAAAGGCTCTCATCAAGACGTGTACTGCTTTCTGTTGCTCTACCCTTCATACCGAGTGTCTCCAAATACCTTCTTCAAAGATTTGTGCAGTTCCTCAACTCCTGGTGCAGCTTCTTGTATAAGCTGTTTGATCCTCTCTTGGGTGGGCCTGGAGGGATTCGAACCCACGTGTGCCTGATTAAGAGTCAGGTGCCTTGCCTCTCGGCCACAGACCCGTGCATTTGCGCACCTTCGCGTGCGCGTGCGCTTGAGCCTGTTTCTGTTACTTTCCGAAATCATCGTGAAACTCCTGGTGGGCGCAATGAGAATCGAACTCATGGAGGTCGGCTTAAAAGGCCGTTACCCAGCCATCGGGTGCTACGCCCTAAACAGCTCTTCGCTGCTTAGGTTTCAACTTCACGGTATCGCGCAGCTCCAGTCTCATTTCCGGTACCTCCCAGTCAAAATCCGGAATCATCTGTGGCGTCTGCCAGCACCTATTCCGGTGGTTTGTGTAAGAGTAATAATCATCAGGATTATCTGTCCACCTGCCCACGTCCGACGCGATCGACAGGCCGCACTCTTCGCAGCACACAAGTCCAGCGACCTGCGCCCTTGTTGGGTACAGGTGCAGCACTTCTGGATTCGTATGTGCATCCTGCCTGATCATTGTCTTGTCGTTTCTTTGTCTTCATATCCTCAAATCTTTGCTCTGGCTCCAGGGAGAGGGCTTGAACCTCTAACCAACGATTTAACAGACCGCCGCTCTACCAGTTGAGCTACCCTGGAATAAATACCGTGTGGATCAGCCGAAACTGACCCGATGGTATTCATCCCATTGGCGGAAGTACTAGGACTTGAACCTAGATCATCGGGGTAGAAGCCCGGTGCTCTATCCATTGAGCTATACTCCCAAAGTTCAATCTGAGAGTATCGCCTGTATCTGTGCTTGCGCTTTTCCATTTTTCCTTCCTTAGTACGCACACCAGGATTCGAACCTAGATTCCCCGCTAATCAGGCGGGAGCCTTACCATTAGACTATGTGCGCTCATCACCTTCTTGTCGGCCCTCAGCCGACTCGGTAATGAGCTGTAGTGCCTGGGATCGGAATCGAACCGATGACGCCATGGGCTTCAACCATGCGCTACTACCAACTGAGCTACCCAGGCAGAATCGCCCGAACAACCCAGTAAACATCTCATCATGTGTGACCTTTCTATCCATTGTCTTCCCTGGTGCGGGTAGAGAGAATTGAACTCTCTAATCACTAAAATCCATTTTAGTTATTCTGTCTCGATCAAAATCTATCTCATCCTGGCCTACAAAGCGCCGCCCCAACCTATCTGTAATTAAATATTCTTTAGCCAACCACTCAAGAGCTTTTTTCGCTCCAGGAATCGCCAGTATCACTTTGAAAACCGGACGCTTATGTTTGATGTATTCCCAATTCATTCTTTACACCACTCTGCCAAAGGAGCCTTCGATCCCTGCCCAGAAAAATTCGTCTTATGCCTTCTGTTATACGTTCTAACTCTATGGCAGTTGGCACACACAACATCACACTTATCTATTTCCTCCGCCACTTTCTTCGTACAAGTAGAGTGCACCAATGCAGAAACATTGTTTTCTTTTTTCTGCGCTCCCCTGTGATCAAAATCCATAACAATAGGATGGAAAAACAATCCACAATCAGCACAAGGGGTTAAAGCTTTTTTCTCTGACACACTCCTTTTAACGCTATCCCGCAAGTCATTAGCTTTTTTTCTATAAGCATCCCTGTTCTTCAAATAATGCTCACGATGGTACTTTTTCCTACACTCCTTGCACATTGACTGCGGGCGACCATTGCCTCTTTCATGAAACTCAGACCTAGATTTTATCTTTTCACACTCGCTACACTTTACTCTTTGCATGATTCCAACTTATAACATACCCTGGAATCAAATCAACCTCTTGGTGCGGGTAGCCGGAATCGAACCGAACGTCTTCGGGGTGGAAACCCGACATCTAACCACTGGACCGTACCCGCGCAAACCTTGAAACAGGCTCACCCTGTACGGTCCCTCCGCAACTGGTCCGTGCAAGAGGACTTGAACCTCCACCTACTCGCTTATGAGACGAGCGTTCTACCAGTTGAACTATGCACGGATAACACTGGGCAGGTTCACCCTGCTCACGCATCATCCGTATTCGATCGTGTTCCATCTCCTTCTCCCGGTGTGCCGGGTGGGACTCGAACCCACACTGCGTAAACGCCACAGCTTTACAGGCTGCTCCCGTACCTACTCGGGCTCCGACACGCATACCGTCTGCCGCCTCTAGCGGCCCGGTATACGCATGGGCTGAACGACGGGACTCGAACCCGCAAAAAGCACGGCCCACAACCGTGTGCCTCGTCCGGCTGGCTCCGTCCAGCATAAGTGCTGAATCAGAACCTGTATGTAGTGGTCGAGTTTTCACCCTCTTACCTCCTTAGCGCCCTGTGACGGAATTGAACCGACCTCACTCGGGAGACAACCGAGCTGCATCCCAGATGCACAACAGGGCATCCGATCATCAGCTTCGATTGTATCTATCCAGGTCATTTCGTTCTCCTATACTAGATGCGGGAGAGAGAATCGAACTCTCATCTCGGGCTTATGAAACCCGCGCTCTGCCGTTGCGCTATCCCGCAATATCTCTGGTCGGTGCAGCAGGATTTGAACCTGCGACTTCCTGATCCCAAATCAGGCGGGCTACCAAACTGCCCAATGCACCGTCGCTGTTCCGTGCCTCGAAACGCACGGGCGACCGGGCAATGGCTGCCTTGCTGCTATGGTAGAACCCAATAACACTTCTCATCTCCTTCCATGCCCCCGCCAAAGGAAATCAGCTCTTGGTTGGCGGGGTTTTGACCCGCCTCTATGAAACGGATCAGTACGCGATGAAATCACTGGGATTATGTATATACATCCCATCGATTCTTCTTGTTTTTGGCTTTGTCAGCATACCTCTCATCCTATGGCGCACCCGCGTGCGTCTTACAAACCTGACCTTGTACCCAAAGTTTGTCAACCCCCTTTTGCCACTTTTTTGCCTTGGCAACGGTCAGCTTCACAACACCATCTGCTGTTCTACCAATTTACCACCCAAACTTCCCCACTGATCGGCCATGGCGCTGGCAACTCCACCAAAAGTCACAGACCGTTCTTTCGACTTCATCTTGATAATCTCAACATCCATTCCAAAACTCTTCATCTACAATCTCCTTCCCGCGCTACTACAGAATAAGGCTACCGTACCAATTCAGAAAAGTAAATTGACTACCGAACGTGCAGAAGTCAGCGAGCCCACTCTGGTTGAACCGCCGACTGGAGCTGTTTACTCAGAGTCATGTCACATCACCAACTTTGCCCACGGTTCTCTGGCAAAATCTTTCAGGTCTACCTTCTTATCCGCCGGAATATTATAGTGAGTCAAGTGGTTAGACACATTCCGCGCATCGGAGGCATCCATCCCAAACTTCTTCATCAAATAAGCATCAAGATCTCCCTTGGTCGTCAGCCTGGAAATCTTCAGAGCCAAACGCCGCTTCTCGGATTGCGTTCCCTCAATATCCTGCGCCAGTTCGGCAGCCTTGTAAGCAGCTCCCTTCCAACGGGCCGCCTCTTTCACCGCATTCTTGAATTCCTGAGAACCTTCTCCCGCTGCCATTTCGTTGATAGCTGCCTGGAGTTGATTGCTGAGTCCCATGGGAACCTCCATTCCCAGCAGACTATCACTTCCAGTCCGTCAGCGGAACAATTCTGATTCCGCATAATCAAAAGTCAGCGCGCCCACTCCGGCCCATCCCGGGGCCTCGGTTTCCACTCCGAACCCACCAAAGCCGCGCACCCCTTATCGTGCATCTCCTGAATCCAATTTTCCGCTTTCCGATAAACCGTTTTCCAGGCCCCTACAGAGCCGCAACAATCACAAACAACCTCACTATCATCCTCATGCCCGCTCTCGCCCTCACGGCCGTGCTCGTCCAGCGCAACACCCCTTAAAGCCCCATATCTCTGCATCAGCTTCAACTTATACGCCGCAATCTCCCAACGCGCGGCCAATATTGGATCCACCACCCGCGCCGCCCTATCCCCCGCAAGCCAATCTTCATCATTTCCCCCTCTACCAGACTCCAATCCCTTGGAAACATACTTGGCAGCGGTTTTCACGGCCTTCTTCGAACCCCGGGGGTCATCGCACTTCACCCTCTTTCCCCTGGGGGCAGGATCGCTATCCAACTTCTTGATATCACAGAATCCTACCCGGCAGTCGACTACCTTTACCGTGCGCTCAAAATCTTCTTTGTAAACTGTAGGGCCAAAATAAATCAGATTTAGATGGACATGCCCGCGCTTGGAACACTCAATAGTTCTCAGCATACCGGCGCCAGGAACCTTCAATAATTCTGTCCAGGCGCGCTTACCAACTCTGCCTGCCAATAGAGCCCGGGACCTCAAAGCAACCGCGCTCAAATCATCCTCGTCTGTAGGGTTGTACCGTATGGTCACTGTGACCATTTGCCAGTGATATCCATCACTTCCCCCCAAAGAATCAAACGCGCTCTCCAGCATCTCACCGACTTTCTTCGCGCGCACCCATGCGCACGCCGCGCAAACGCGGCACTTACACGTTCTGGTTCCCTCATATGTCCCACTTCCCTCCCTGTCGCTTCCACAACACCCACACGACCTCACTAAAATACTCTGGCCGCACTTCATAAACTCGTCCAGGCGTCTCTCCAACGCCCTGCGTTCTTCCCTGCTACTCAATAATCCCACTTCAACCCTCCATGCTCCCGCCACCTTCCTTCTATACCCCCACTCACCAACACTCTTTCTCGTCCTAAAACCACCGTGTTTACACTCACTTACACATCTATCTCCTTCTTTATGGACTCTACGGGGGGAGACGGGCCGGGGAGTGACAATATACATACCGTCACGGCGCA
>Ga0180432_10009175_pt1 | contig 12122 bp, 9 predicted proteins | sample SS_ome_10_FD_132414 | JGI IMG/M metagenome (GOLD analysis project Ga0180432, IMG submission 132414) | Hypersaline lake sediment archaeal communities from the Salton Sea, California, USA - SS_1_MS_2 metaG | ecosystem: Environmental > Aquatic > Non-marine Saline and Alkaline > Hypersaline >...
GGATATCGACCAGCTGTTGATCCTTCTGGCCGATATGGGCCGGGATCTGATCAGCGCCGACCGCTGCACCGTCTGGCTGCTCAACCGCAAGACCCAGGAGCTGTGGAGCAAGGTCGCTCACGGCCTGGACCGAATCGTCATTCCCTGCTCCGCCGGGATAGCAGGCTGCGTGGCCACCACAGGGGATCCTCTGATCATCAACGATCCCTATCACGACAAACGTTTCGACAAAGAGGTCGACAAGAAGACCGGCTACCACACCCGCAACATCCTGGGACTGCCCATCCAGGACGGAGAGGGAAAGATCATCGGCGTATTCCAGGCAATTAACAAGATACCGGAACCCCAATCATTCAGCGAGCAGGATTTGGAACACCTGCTGCTGGCCGCCACCTACACGGGCAGGACCCTGGACGCGGCCATGCTCCAGGAGGAGATCGAGGCCACCCAGCGGGAGATCATCTTCACCCTGGCCGAGACAGGGGAACTGCGTTCCAAGGAAACCGGCTACCATGTCAAGCGGGTAGCCGAGTTCTGCCGGCTCTTTGCCGAAAAGTACGGACTGAGCGAAGACGAAACCGAGCTGCTCAAGCTGTCCTCGCCCATGCACGATATCGGAAAGATCGCCATCCCCGACTCGATCCTGCTCAAACCGGGGAAGCTGACCGCGGATGAGTGGACGGTCATGCAGACCCACACAACCCTGGGCTACGAAATGCTCAAACACTCCGAACGGCGGCTGCTGAAAGCCGCCGCGATCATCGCCAACGAACACCATGAAAAATGGAACGGAGAAGGATATCCGAACGGCACCAAGGGAGAGAATATCCATATCTTCGGAAGGATCACCGCCATGTCGGATGTGTTCGATGCCCTGGCCAACACCCGCGTTTACAAGCCTGCCTGGGAGCTGGATCGCATCGTAGAGCTGTTCAAAGAGGAAAAGGGCAAACAATTCGATCCGGACCTGGGTAAGGTCTTTCTCGACAACATAGATGAGTTCGTCAAGATCAAGGAAACCTACAAGGACGAACCCCCCCCGACCGAACATTGATTCCCTGCTTCCATGATCCCGGCAATCCAGATCATCGGTACCAAGAACTGCCCGAATACCCGCAAAGCCGACCGATTCTTTCGCGAGCGGGGTGTCCGGCCCCACTTCGTCGACCTGAAAGAACGGCCCCTAAGCGAGGGGGAGCTCAACAACATCTGTCGCGATATCGATCCCGAAGACCTGCTGGACCGCGACTCCAAGGCCTTCGCCAAGGCGGGCCTAGCCTACATGGTCTACGATCCTCTCGAAGTGGCTCGGAAAAATCCGGCGGTCCTGAAGACTCCGATCGTGCGCTGCGGTAAAGAGGTCACGATTGGCCTGAAGCAGGAACGCTGGAGCGACTGGCTGCAGGAGGAACGCTGAAGCAGGCCGAGGAGAGCTTCGAGCACTAGACCCGCTTCCAGGTGAGAGCGGCCGCGGCGGCGAAACCAAACAATACAGGAAGGATCGTGGCCACAGCCGCGCCGTTGCTCTGATCGAAGAAGGGAAAGAGCTTCAGCAGCAGATACAAGCAGGCCGCGGCGGCCAGGAGCAGCCAGAACAGCTGGAGCAGGCGTCGGCTTCGACTGCTCCGCCCGAAAGCAGCCAGCAGGCCGAGGGGCACGGCGGCCAGGCCCAGAGGATTGGCCAGGAAGAGGTTTTCATTGGCGTAGGTAATGGTATGATCGGTGAAGGTACTCATGAAGAACAACGCGCCTCCGGGCAGACCGACGATCAAACCGACCAGGGCGCTATAAAGCCCGAATAACCTCCATTTCCCTCTCCTCCTAAGCAGGATTCCAAACAGCAGGGCGGGCAATCCCAGGATCACACCGGGGATCAGTGCCCGGAACCAGATCGGGGAGGCCCGGTCAGCAACCAGGCGCTGCCGGGGAGCATCGAAGTAGACAACCGACTCGCTGACCAGGGATCTCTCCTGCCCGGTTTCGTCCCGATAGCGCAGAGCCGCGACGTTTCGTTCCAACTCGGTGGGAAGAAACATCTCCTCCCATTTCGTGATCGGATGATCGATCACCCCGGACATGAGGAACATCAGCAACCAGTCCATGAAGAAGTTGTGTTCGGTAAATCGCCGGGTGTGTTCCCGCAGGGTCATCCTTCCGGCAACCGCCGTGGCTTCGGCCAGCTGACCGTCCAGCGTGGCATCGATCAGGTCCCGGACCCGGGTGGCACAGTTATCGTAGTAGTGGTCGTACAGGTAGGTCCGATTTTGCGGCAGGATGTTGTTCTCCAAAAAAACAGCCATCTCCAGGCGTTTATGCGGGAGCAGATCCAGGGTCTGGATGCGGATCGTGCGGCCGAGATAACGGTAGTAGGCCAGTTCCCGCTCGGTATCACTGGCGCCGACCAAAAACCATAGCCGGCCCATGGTGAAGTTGAGAACGAAACGATCCTGCGTGAAGGAGAAAAGACCGTAGTTGTAGAACCTGGACACCCCGAGCCTGCTGTCCTCCACGATCAGAGCGGAATGGCCCCACCAGGTGTAGATCGGTTGGGAGGGCTCTATGGTTGCCAATTTTACAACCAGGTCCTCGGGGCGGCTCACTCCTACGGCCCATGGAGCCGGGGCCTGAGCCCAGCCCGGAGCAACCATGATGAGCAGGAACAGAAGGACAACCCAACGTCTCATATGATCTGCTCGAATTGTCCGCGCCGTCGATCCTCTTCCAGAGCGACGCGGATACGGGACCGCAAGATGAAGAAGGAACCGATCAGCAAGGGCAGCAGGCCGACCAGCGGCCAGCTTCCCCACACCGGAACGGAGAACAGCAGGAAGTCGTAGGTGCCGTGCACGAAGATCGCGATGCGCAGACCTTTGTTGATCAGAGCCCTCTCCCGCCGGGGGGATTCGGCAAACTTCGCCCTGCCAATGTAGTACCCCATGAGCCCGGAAGCCGTGGCGTGAAGCGGGATTGCGGTGACCGCTCGGGTCAGGGCCGTCCCGATTGTGCCTCCCATCACGTAGAGGATGTTCTCCATGCAGGCAAATCCCAGGCTGGCCACCACCGTATAGACCACACCGTCCATGATCTCATCGAAGTTGCGGTTGCGATAGGCGAACAACCGTACGATGGTGAGCTTCAGGTATTCCTCTACAAGAGCGGCTACCACGAAGGCTTTGAACAGGGCCGTGAGCAGAGGAAAACCGGCGAACAGTCCCTGGAACAGACTCATCAGCAGTTCAAAGGGAACGGCTACAAAGGTTGCCACGATTCCGAAGAGAAAGATGCGGATGACCAGCCCCTTCGGTTCGGGCCTCTCCCGGTCCTGCCGGTAGTAGTAGCGCAGCAGTATGAGAGCCGGAGCGGCTGCCAGAAAGAAGGAGACGCCCAGATTCAGCCAGCTTCGCTGCATTGCTCTAGGTCCCCTCCAGGACCACGTACACCGGATCCCGAGCCTTCGGGCCCTGCCCGCCCGAAGCCACCGGCTTGAAGGACGCGGTGATCTTGCCGCCCCGGACCTGCTGCACGGTTCCCTCGGCAATCGTGATCTCCCGCTCCAGTTCCGTAATCCGGCGAATCTGGATGACCGATCCAACGGAAATCTCCAGATCCACCATGGCCTCGATTACCACCCGCTCGGAGGTTACCGAGGAGACGATTCCGAGGAACAGGTAAGGCGAGGCCAGCTCTCCGGATGATCCCCCTCCGGCAATCAGGATCTGAATCTCCCGGGTTGCCGCCCGGAACAACGGATCGCGACGAGTCAGGGCCAGGAGCTGTTTCTCGGTATCGCTGCCGCTTTCCTCGCTGGCGGACAAGAACCTCAGAAAGGTCATGACATCCCGCAGAGCCTCATCCCTACCCTGCTCGAAGGTACTTGCCTGGGAGGAGGACAGGGCATCCCTCTCGGCTCGCAGGGACCGCAGCTCGGCGTTCAACTGCTCGGCCTGCGCCTTACTCGCCTTCAGTTGAGCGTTCAGACGATCCACACGCCCCTGCAGCTGTTTTGCCAGCAGCGCATCTGCGCTCTTTTCGGAGGAGGAAGCTTCGACGATAGCCCTTATCTGCTGCTCCAGCTGCTCTATTTGGGCACCTTTGGCATCCAACTCGGCCTTCAGAGCTTCCAGATCGGCGGATTCCACTTCCACCCCGGATTGGCCCTGACTTGCCTGGCCCTGACTGGAGCGGATCAGCTGCTTCAGCAAGTCGATCACGTGCTTTTCAACTACGGGATTGTTCTCCAAGCTCTCCAGTTCTTGAAGCGCCTCGGCATACCTCCGTGCAAGAAGATCTTCCTGAACAGCGGATAATACCGCGGCAGATTGATCTCTCATCAAGCTCTCCGCTTTTAATCGGGCCGTCAATTCGGTCAACCGCTCCTCCGCCGCGCTCTTCTCACTCTCCTGCTTTTTCAATTCGCTGAGCAGAGCATTCCGGTCACGGTTGGCCTTATCCAAAGCCTCCCGGCTCAGGCGTTGGGTCTCCAGCAACTCCCGCTCCTTGTCCTGCAACTGCGCATCCAATTGCCGCCGATAGTCGGCAATCTCACGATCAATCGAGTCCTGCTGCCGGCTTTCGAACTCCCGCAGGCGATTGGTGATCCCTGCTTCCGAGGTTCCCAATGCGAGCAAACGTTCCCGTTCTCTGTCCAGCTCATCCTCCAACTCACGGAGCAGCTCGCCCTCTCTGGTGGTCAGCTGCGCTTCCAGCTCGAGTTTCAGGGCCTGTCGCTCCTGATCCACCTCCTGAAGCCTTGTCTGGATCGAGGCGATCTCTTGCTCCTTGGCCTGCAATTTGCTCTCCGTTTCCTTTTTTAGAGTCTGAATGAGAGCCCCTTCTGCGGAAAGGTAGGAGGTATGACGCAATGTGATGTTTTCCTTGCGAAGTTCGAAGTAGCGGAACAGCAGCAACACACCCGCTGCGATCAGTACCAGCGCGGCCAGGTTGATCAGCAGGGGAAGGAGCAGACCTCGCTTTTCAGGCTGCAGTGAGGCAAGATCGACTCGCTGGGGAGCGCGGTTTTCGGCTATAGCCGCTTCGATCTGCTTGAGGACCTGCTCCCGTTCCTCGGGGGATATCTCCATTTCCTCGATGGGCTGAAGTGGATCGTCCTGCTGAATACCATCCATCGCTCGAGGGATTATACAAGGTATGAAAACGATAAACCAGAGGCAGGATAGACATATCCCCATAGCTGTGCCAAACTCACCACCGTGAGTGTCCGATTAAAGATCATTCTGATCGTGCTGCCCCTGTTGATCGTTACCCTGGTACTCAGCAGCATTGCCTCTTCCCTCTCCGCCCGCAACGGCATTACCAGAGTCGCTGTGGAGTTGCTGGCCTTCAAAGCTCAGGATATGCAGAGTTATCTGGAAAACCAGTGGAATCTCCTGGTCGAAAACGACCTGGCGGAGCAAAACGTTTATGTACGGGCTGCCCAACGCGCCACCCTGAGCTATGCCCAAAGTCTTCTGAGTAGCGATACGGAGATCATTCTCGCCCTGGACAGCGGAAATCGCCTGGTGCTTACCACCAGCGGCGATATGCTTGAACCGGAGGAACAACAGGAGCTGGAGTCCCTGCGCATGGAGGCCACACAGGGGTGGATAGAGCTTTCCCTTGCCGGAGTACCCCGCGTGGGCTACGGATTTTCCTTTGAGCCCTTCGACTGGTACTGCCTGGTCACCGAACAGCGACGAACGTTCTTCCGGGAGGTTACGGAGATCACCACCCAGGATGCGATCATTCTGGCTGCAGCCTGCGTTGTTTCCGTACTGCTCCTGCTGTTGTTCTCCGGCTACCTCACCAGCCCGATAACCCGCATGGTCGCGGCTATGCAGGAGATCATTCAAAACCACGATCTATCCGAACGAGTCCGCGTGGAGTACAGGGACGAGCTCGGCACCCTGGCTCACACCTTCAACCTCACGATCGACGAGCTCGAAAAAGCCTACAACCAGATCAAGAATTTCGCCTTCCGGGTGGTTTTAGCGAAAAAACACGAACAGGAAATCCGCAACATCTTCCAGAAGTACGTCCCAAAGGAGGTAATCGATCGTTTCTTCAAGAATCCCGAATCCCTGCTGATCGGGGAGGATCGTGTCCTGGCGATTCTATTCTCCGATATCCGGGGTTTTACAACGATCACAGAACAGATGCGGGCCGACCAGATGGTGGCATCCTTGAACAGCTACTTCTCTCTCATGGTCGACAAGATCCTGGAGCGTGACGGGATTGTTGACAAATATATGGGAGATGCAATCATGGCCTTTTTCGGGGCGCCGGTCCAGCACACCGATGACGCCATGAAGGCGGTGCTGGCCGGACTGGAGATGCAGGAAGCCCTGGGACAGTTCAACGCGGAACAGCGCCGACTGGGTAAACCCGAGTTTCGCATCGGCATCGGCATCAACTACGGCCTGGTCACGGTGGGGAACATCGGTTCGGAAAAGAAAATGGACTATACGGTGATCGGGGACATGGTGAACCTGGCCTCACGGCTTGAGAACCTCACCAAGGTCTACAAGCAGGATCTGATCATCTCGGAAAGCGTGTATAGGGAGATCTCCAAGGCCTTGCCCTGCCGACTGATCGACAAGGTCCAGGTATTGGGGAAAACTCAAGCTCAGCGGATCTTCACGGTCAAGCGGCAACTGAGTGAGCAGGAAACCCGAGCATGGCAGTACCACCACAAGGGATTGAAGCTGTACTACCAGCGTGCTTTCGCCGAAGCGGCCAAATACTTCCGGCAGGTCAGCAAATTTTCCCCCGGGGATGTCGTATCAGCCATGTACTTCGATCGCTGCAAATCCTATTTGAAAAGTCCACCGCCGGCCGGTTGGAACGGCGTTCATGTTCTGACCGAGAAATAAACAGGCCGGGACCTCAGGTTAACGGGCACCGGCGTATAGAGTCACAGACACCCCCGCACCGATTGCCCCGACGGCCGCCCCGACAATGCTTCCTATGGAAAAAACCTGAAACAGCCGGCGACGGAGAGTTCCCTCTTCGATCGTTGTCGCCTGGAAGTAGCGCCGGTCCTGCAGCTCGCCTAGCCCCCACAGGGTAAAGGCCGAGGCGAAGGATATGAGCGTGGTGTTGAAGCAAGTGCGCAGCACTTTATCCCGAACCTCGCTTCGCCTGAGGTTTCGCGCTTGCTCGCGGCTGCTCAGCAGCAACCCCTCCACTTGGGCCTGCAGCTGTTGCGGATCTCTTTGAAAGAGCATCTGCTCCGTGGTGAGCGTCAGGAGCAGGTCGCTGCGGTCGATCAGATCGCTGTAGAGGGATCCCTGTATCTGCAGATCCAGGGACTGCAGTTCTGCCAGTTGCTCCCCCGTTACCGATGCTTCATCCTGCAGGACCATCTCGGCTACTAGGGCTTCGGCCTGCTCCAGGCTGGTCGAAAGCTCCCGGTACAGCTCATCCCGGGGATCCTCTCCGAAGCAGAAAAAGGTTCCGCAGATGAGAATCAGGACGGCTCCAGTCAGGATTCGCTTCACTGCCGGACCTCCATGGAGCGACGCAGGTCCTGGAACCTGCGTAACAGATCCTCATCCAGAACCGCCGGATCGAGCGGTGAGAGTAGAGCGTTTGCTTCAGCATCACGATCTGCAAGGTGCAGGTAGTAGGCGGCTCTGTAGCGGTACAGATCCAGATTATCCGAAGCCGGGTAGCCGTTTACCATGGCCGTGTAGGCCTCGATGATTCGAGCAATGACCTGCGGGTCCTCGGTAAACCAGTCTTCCAGGATCTCAGCCTCCAGAAGTTTTATCTGTTCTTCACTGTAGAGGGGATCGGCAAATACCATGCGCCTGAGCCGGTCGATGCTCTCCTGGTACGCTCCCTGCCGCATCAGGATATCGGCCAAACCCCTATGGGCTTTGTCGTACAGATCCGGAAGTGGATAATGATCGGCGATCAGTTTGAACTCAATGGTCGCCAGGGAATCCTCTCCGGTCAGGAAGTGGATCCGTGCGGTCTTGAACAGCGCATAGGGATACAGCGGCGAGTCTCTGTAACCCTTCAGGACCCGGGTGTAGAAGCGCAACGCCTCCTCCAGCTGCCCCAGGGCCAACAGGTTCTCCGCTCTCGCGTAGTACTCATTTGCGCGGTGCAGCGCTTGCTCGTGCGGCGTCGTACTGTAGGAGAAGGCCTTTCGGGCTTTGCTACGCCTGGCGTAAAGGGCGATGTCGAAACTGATCAGGGTAAAGGTCAGCCCGTAGGCTGAGAGCGTGACCGGGGAGAGAGAAAAGTCCTCTGTGAATTGTAGAGCCGCGCGTTTGGGATAGAAGATATCATGGAGGGTGAGAACCGTAGAGAAGGCAACGGACAGAGGTATCGCCAGGTTCAAGCCGCGGATCCAGCCGTCCTGGGGAAACAACGGTTCGATTTGCAGGCTCCCCCCTTCACGGTTGAAGGAGTAGCTGCCCCCGGGAAACTGGTATAGCGTTTCCCCGGCCTCCTCCCTGTGCCCGTCGATCATCACCGTTTCCTCCTCCGGAAACTCCGGATCGAAGGATAGGCTGGCAAGGTCAATTTCCAGGTTCCGGATTTCCCCGGCGATCAGATCTACCTCCCGCAGCTCGGTGCTGTAGCCGGGCTTGCGGATCTCCAGCTCGTGGCTGCCGGAATCCAAGTCACGCAGCAGAAGCGGAGTCTGCTCCACCAGCGGCTCCCCGTCCAGCAACACGTCCGCGTTTATAGGATTGGTTGTGAGAAAAAGAATGGCCTGAGTATCACGTGCCTGGCAAACTACATTGAAAGGTAAAGTACAATAGAGCAGGAAAAAATATAGCAAACCCGTGCTGGGGCAAAATCGTCGACACATCGAATTCGAATCGTAACGAGCCGGCTAGTCCCGTCCGTTCAACTCCCCTCACTAGTTAAAAACCGAAAAAACTTTATTAACCGGTAGGACTTTCTACTTCAAATTTAAATAATAGTTGAGTGATACTACCATAGCTGTACTAAAAATTCAACGATTTCTTTTGGGGTTCCTTTTGCAAGCTTGGGTCAAATCAACCCAAGTGGGCGTTTTGACCCATTCCAGGTTATGCACTGCCCCGAACCCTCGGATTTCTAGCAAAATCTTAAGAAAAGCTCCCGATTTTCCATCTTCACCCATTAGAAACTGCGCGCGACATGGAAAATCCAAAGAAAAACTTCGGTTTTTGCCAGTTTCCTGAGTGTTTTGAGGCCGGTTTTTCCTATTGTTTGCGAATGATGCGCACTCAATCGCTGCCCTGCAGGCGCTCACCTGCCAAACCAACACCTGCCAGACCAACAGCTTGTACGATCCCGGTCCAGGGCATATAATGCCCGAGAATTACGCTAATGTACGAATGCGGCTGTAGAGAAACGCATTCACCGTACGACCGTGTCGGGAACCCAGCAATCAATGCCTATGGAACAGAAATTAAAGCCGATTACCAAGTTGCTGTACGGATCGGGGGATCTGGGATTCAGCCTGACCACTACCCTGATCGGCGCCTATTTCGCTATTTTTCTGACCGACGTGGTAGGGGTGTCACCCTCCATAGCCGCGGCGGCTTTTTTTATCGGCAGAAGCTGGGACTACGTGAATGATCCGATCATCGGTTACCTCTCGGACCGCACCCGAAGCCGCTGGGGCAGAAGACGCCCCTTCCTCCTGTTCGGAGCCCTGCCATTCGGACTTGCCTTCGCCATGCTCTGGGTGCGGCCCGGATTCCAGAGGGATCTGTTCCTGGCGATCTACTATGCCGCTGCCTTTATTCTCTTCGATACCGCCGCTACGCTGGTCTACATGCCCTACTTCGCCCTCACCCCGGAGTTGGCCTCCCAATACGACGAACGAACCTCCATCACTGCCTACAGGATGTTCTTCTCCATCATAGGAAGCCTGATCGCCTTTACAGTTCCATGGCTCATGATTGGAACCTTCCGGCCGGAAAACGCCCGGAAAGTCCTTACCATGGGGTTTGTCTTCGGCCTGGCCAGCGCCATGCCCCTGTTCCTGACATTCTTCGGTACCCGGGAACGCAGGGAGTTCATGGCTCAGGAGCAGCCGAAACTGTTCGAATCCCTGCGGGCGGCATTCAAGAATCCCCCCTTTCTCCTGGGAATGGGGATATTCCTGGGCACCTGGATCTCCGTGGATATCGCCCAGGCGATACTCCCCTACTTCATCAAGTACTGCGTACGGCGGGAGGAGCAGAGCTTCTTGATTATGGGCACGATCTTCGTGACGGCGATTATAGCCCTTCCCCTGTGGAACTGGGTTGCCCGGCGGTGGAACAAACGGCTCGCCTACATGGCGGGAATCGCATTTTGGGCCGCCGTCCAGATGATCATCATCACCCTGGAACCTTCAACTCCCCTGGGAGTGCTTCTTACCCTATGCACTTTGGCGGGGATCGGTGTAGCCGCGGCTCATGTGCTTCCCTGGTCGATTCTGCCGGATGCCATCGAGTGGGATGAGTGGAAAACCGGAAAACGCCATGAGGGGATGTTCTACAGCATCGTTACCCTGTCCCACAAGGTTGCAGCCTCCATCGCCATCCCCCTGGTGCTCCTTCTGCTGAATGCATTCAAATATGAGGCAAACGTACCGATCCAGCCGCCCCGGGCGGAACTGGCCATCCGCCTGATCACCGGACCGATCCCCGCCGTGCTGCTCTGCCTGGGGATCCTCTGCGCCCTGTTCTACCCCCTGTCTCGCCAGCGCTACGATCAAATCGTGAAAGAGCTTGAAATACGCAGAGCCGCAAGGAGTGGAATCGACCCATGAGCAAAGTGGAAGTTCGCCCGGTACAGACACGGAGGGACAAGCGGCGTTTCCTCACCTTTCCCTGGAAGATCTACCGCCACGACCCCTTGTGGGTGCCCCCTCTGCTTCCGCAGCGGGGGAAAACCATCGATCCCAAGCAGGGGGCATTCTTCCAGCGCGGGGAGGCGGAGTTTTTCATCGCCTGGAGGGATGGCCTGCCTGTGGGAACGATCTGCGCGGGGGAGGATAAGGTCGTAAACGCGGAGACGGGTCGCCGGGAGTGCATCTTCGGTTTCTTCGAGTACTTCCAAGAAATACAGATAGCCGAGGCCCTGCTGCAGAGGGTTACCGAATGGGCCGGAAAACGAAACCTCGACACCCTGAACGGCCCGTTCAATCTGGACCGGGAGGACGGTTACGGTGTTTTAATCGAAGGACGGGACCGCCCCCCGGTGATCCTCTGTGGGCACACACCGCCCTACTACCAGGAGTTTATGGAACGTCTGGGATTTGAGCCGGCCAGGGCGGATAATCTGGCCTTTGCGGCTGACTTCGATGACAGCAGCCCGGAACGGCAGAGGCTCTCCCGCCTGGCCGAACGGATTCGCAGGCAGGGCTGGGTGCGGATCCGTACCCCCGACATGAAGCGGCTCCAGGATGAGGTGGATACGATTCACCGGTTGCTGAATGAGTCCCTGACCCATCTTCCAGATCACCGTCCCTGGCCGCGATCGGCCGTGGAAGCGCTGGTCCAACCATTCGTCAGGATCGCCGACCCTGATCTGATCCTGTTCGCCGAGGTCGACGGCAAGACCGTGGGTTGGTTCCCCGGCATCCCCAATCTGAACGAGGCGTTCATCCGCACCAATGGCCTGCGCTATCCCTGGGATATGCTGAAACTGCTCTGGCATATGAGGCGGCAACCCGAGTGCGTGGCCGTCAAGAGCGTTCTCATCCTGCCCCAGTACTGGGGAGGCGGCGTGGCTCTGCTGCTGTTCGACGAAATGGCCAAGCGGGCCAGGGCCAAGGGCTACACCTGGGCCGATCTCTCCCTGACTTCGGCGGACAACCCCTACACCCCGAACCTGGCAGAACGCCTGGGCGCGCACATCTACAAGCGCTATCGGGTCTACCGGAAATCGATCGCCGACTAACCGCCACCCGGACAGTACCGGTACGACGTACCCGCCCAAAGGGTAGGCGTCCGAGCGTTGACTCATATGCACATATGCGTTATATTGCATACGTGAATAAAGCGATCGAAGCGTACAAGGCAGCAGGGGAGGAAACTCGTTTGCGGATTCTCAGACTGCTGCGGCAGGCGCCCGGAGAGCTGTGCGTGTGCGAGCTCGTGGATTCCCTGGGAAAACCCCAGTAC
>Ga0180432_10009177_pt1 | contig 12120 bp, 12 predicted proteins | sample SS_ome_10_FD_132414 | JGI IMG/M metagenome (GOLD analysis project Ga0180432, IMG submission 132414) | Hypersaline lake sediment archaeal communities from the Salton Sea, California, USA - SS_1_MS_2 metaG | ecosystem: Environmental > Aquatic > Non-marine Saline and Alkaline > Hypersaline >...
CTGGCTTTTCCCTAAGATGCAAAAGGCGGGATGCGCTTCGCTTTCCCGCCCTACACCAAGATAAGCCTCGCTCACTGATCACTGATTACTGGTCACTGATCACTGATTACTGGTCACTGGTCACTGATCACTGATCACTTAACCCAAAAGTTTATTAAAGGAAGCCAGATCCTCGAACCCGGTTTCCTTCCCCGCTCCTATTACTTCTCTTTCCCTTCCGCCGCGGGCCTGAACTTCAAGGCCAAGCCGTTCATGCAATACCGCAGCCCGGTGGGTGGCGGGCCGTCGTCGAACACGTGCCCTATGTGGCTGTCGCAGCGGGCGCAAAGCACCTCGGTGCGGCTCATAAACCAGCTGTTATCCGGTTTGGTGTAGACGTGGTCCGGGTCGATGGGCTGATAGAAGCTGGGCCACCCGGTGCCGGAATCGAATTTGTGCTCGGAACTGAACAGTTCCAGATCGCAGGCCGCGCACAGATAGACGCCTTTCTCTTTGTTGTCATGCAAAGGGCTGGAGAACGCGGGCTCGGTGCCTTTTTCTCGCAGAATCCGGTACTGCGCCGGGGTAAGGATCTCGCGCCACTCCGCCTCGGTTTTGGTAACTTTCTCGATCATGGTGTTTCCTTGGTCAGAAGAATTCTTGGCCGGGGATTCCGCCCGGGCCTCACCGGGCCGGGCCATCAGGGTCAGCATCAAGGCCAGCACAACCATAGCCGGAAATTTATTTCGCCCTTGCATCAAAAACCCCTTTGGTCTTTTTTAAGAAGGTATTTTCTTAACATAAATTTTTGCAAAAACGAGTCAAGACCGCGGAAGGAAGAGGTACATCAGGACAGGCGCTTTTCAGCCTGCGAAAGTTTGGGACAGGTATTGAGCCGCGTTGGCGGGGCCGTCATATTTTTCCAGGATTTGTTTAAATTCCTGAGCTCGCCGCTGAGCCTCGGGATCATCGAGCAGCCGGTCCACCGCGGCCATCACCTGGCTCGCGGTCACCCGCCGCTTGCGCAGGCGTAGAGCAAAGCCCTTGCGCACCACGCATTCCAGGTTCGCTTCCTGCTCAAAATGCATGCCCACCCCGACAATGGGAGTGCCGGACAGACAGGCAGTCATTACTGTGCCCAGACCGCCGTGGATCACGGAAATCCGGGCCATGGGGTTGACTTTGTGGGCCGGCAGCCAGTCCGTCACCAGGACGTTTGGGGAGATGTCCACCGACATGCCCTGTAAAAGTTTTTTCACCGGCGCTATGACCCGGTAAGGCTTCCCGGCAAAACCTTCCAGGATATCCGCGACAATGCGCCCGTCCCCAGAGCTTCCCATGGCAAAATAGATAATGGGTAGATCCCGGGGAAGACTTTCCACTTCCGGAGGAATATCCCGGTCCAGGCGGGCTACCAGGGGACCGATAAAATGATAGTGAGGCGGAAAATTATGCAAGCCCGAAAATTCCAGGGGTTCCGCGAGCAGGGTGTGATTTCCTTCCCAAAATTCCTGGTGGTTAAAAGGCGGAGCCCCGAACAAACGGGCGGTGGCATTGAAGGGCTTCATAATTACCCGGTTAAAATGCACGAGATACCGGGCCAGAAAGTTAAGGAATTTTTCCGGAATCACTCGCAAAGGAGCATAATCCAGGAAATCCGGCCAGGTAGCCAGCGGGGAGTGCCAGTAGGGAGCCAGAAAGGTGGTCTGGGCCACCCAGACCAGCGGCACTCCCGCCACCCGACAGGAAACGGGCCAGCTCAGGTCGAGCCCGGTAATCACCGCGGCCGGCTTCAGGGCCTGCAGCCACTGAAGTTCCCCTTTCACCCGCGCAGTCAGATGGTCCACGGCAAAGGGATAATTGATCAAATCCCAGCGCATGATCCGGTAAAGTCTGTCGATCTTCTGGGGAGTAAGGCGGGGCTCCATGGGGATCAGATGAAAACCTTCATCCTTGACCAACCATTCAAAGTTGCCGCCGTAGGAGGTGAAAATTATCCGAAATTTGTCTCGACAGGCCCTGGCAATCTCCACCAAACGGATGGTTTCGGCAAAATTATAGGCAGCCGGAGCGAATACCAGAGTTTTCACGGAGACTCGAGAGGTATTTGTTTAAAAAATTTCTGTCGTTCTGTAGGGGCCGACCCATGTGTCGGCCCGAAAAGCGGGGGGCACACCTGGGTGCGCCCCTACAAAAATTTTGTACATTATTTCTGGGACACGATACTATTGTTCGAAAACCGCGAACAAGTATTATCTTTTCTCTCCGACTCTTTTCCGGACCAATTTAAGAAAATCGGCGTCTTTATATCCGTTTCTTTCGGCCTGATGCAAGTCCTCCAGGGCCTGGTCATATTTTTCTTGGTACACATATACCATGGCTCGGCCGAAATACGCCTGGCCATAATCCGGTTTGAGTTTGATGGCGGCGCTGAAATCTTCCAGGGCTTGTCCATACTGCCCTTTGGCGGTGTAGGCCTTGCCTCGCAAATAGTGCAGATTGGGGTCATTTGGCTTTTGATTCAGACCTTGGGTAAAGGTGGAGATAGCCTGGTCGAACTGGCCAGCATTGCTCAGCTCGATACCCCGGGCTTCCAGGTTCTGCCCGAAAGCCAGAGTGCCTCCCGCCAAAAGGGCCAGGAACATCACGGTTACAACCAGGGAAATGCTTTTCATAAATCCTCCTTGGGAGTTAGCGTGCGGAACAGGGCCGACACGCAGTGTCCGCCAGGTGGTTACACCGAACACTGGCGGCATTCCTCGCTGAATTCCTGGGACAAGGTGAGCCTCTCCGGAGGGAGACTCAGCACCTGTCCCGGCCTGGAGCCATAACGATACACCGTAATACCCTTCAAACCAAGGCGGTGCGCCATAAAATATGCCTGCGCCACATCGTCCCGCCTGGCCTCGGGAGCGAGATTAATGGTTTTGGACACAGCATTTTCCACATGTTTTTGAAACGCCGCCTGCATTTGCACCTGATAATCCACGCTTACCTCAAAGGTGGTGGGAAACAGACGGCGGAGGTTCTCAGGCAGCTCGGTCAGAGGGCGCACCCGCCCGGTCTCCTGCACCTCGGTAAGCCACCGGGATTCATCCAAACCAGCCTCCCGCAATTTCTCGAGGAATAAAGGATTCACTTCGTCGAATTCTTCCCCTTCCAGGGCCCGGCGGCGGTAGGACACGGCAAAAAGCGGTTCAATGCCGCTCGAAGCCCCGGCGATCAGGCTGATGGTGCCGGTGGGGGCCACAGTGGTCACGGTGGCGTGCCGGCGGGGCGGTTGGCCCTCTTTGTAATAGCGGCTGCGCTGGAAATTGGGGAACGGGCCCCGCTCCTGGGCCAGGGCCTGAGACTGGGCTACTGCGACAGCTCCGATGCGGGCCATGATCTTCTCGCCCAATTCCAGAGCTTCCCCAGAGTCATACGGCATATTGAGTTTGATCAACATATCGGCCAGGCCCATGACCCCCAGTCCCACCTTGCGGTTGGCCCGCACAATGGCGCTGATTTGAGGCAGGGGATAGTGGCTCTGGTCAACGACGTCGTCCAGAAAGGTAACGCCCATCCTTGCCAGCCGGTCCAGTTCTTCCCAGTCCAGGGAGCCGTCAGTTACCAGGCGGGCAAGATTGATGGAGGCCAGGGTGCAGGATTCAAACGGCAACAGAGGCTGCTCGCCACAGGGATTGGTAGCCTCCAGCCGCCCCAACTCCGGCGTGGGGTTGCCCCGTTCAATGGCGTCCAGAAACACCAGGCCGGGATCGCCGGTCTCCAGGGCATATTGGCAAATCCGATCAAAGACCTCTCGAGCCGGCAGGCGCTTGGTTTCCTGCGCGGTTCTGGGGTTGATCAGGGAATATTCCTTCCCGTCCTCCACCTTTTCCATGAAAGCATCCGTCACCCCTACGGAAAGGTTGAAGTTGGTGAGCATCCCATGTTCAGCCTTGGCTTCGATGAACTCGATGATGTCGGGATGATCCACGTTCAGGATGCCCATATTGGCGCCCCGGCGCCGACCGCCTTGCTTCACCACCTCGGTGGTGACGTCGTAGATGCGCATGAAGCCCACCGGACCGGACGCGACCCCGCCGGTGCTGCGCACCTGGTCTCCCCGGGGCCGCAAATGGCTGAAGGTAAAGCCGGTGCCCCCTCCGGTCTGGTGGATGAGGGACATGTCTTTGACCCCTTCCATGATGCTGCGCATGTCATCTTCGATGGGGATGACAAAGCAGGCCGCCAACTGCCCCAGGGGGAGGCCGGCGTTCATCAGGGTGGGGGAATTGGGCAGAAACTTGCGACTGGCCATGGCTTCATGAAAAACTTCCGCCTGGCGGTTCGCGGTTTCTTCACCCCCATACCGCACTTCCGCCGCGGCCACGGCCCATGCCACCCGCCAAAAGAGCTCTTCCGGGGATTCGACCACCTGGCCTTCCGGGTCCCGCCGCAGATACCGCTCTTCTAATACTCGCTGTACTATAGGTCTTAATTCCAAAGCTGATCCTCTCTATAGACCTAACCAAGGCAGGTAATGAGGCCCGACTCACCCTCAAGTCAATTCTACAAGATTCCCCATTTTTTTGCCCGTTCCTGGTAGGGCTTGGGGAATTCCGGCTGAAAATTCTGGTAAAAGGTGATGGGATAGCGGGCCCCGATTTTCTGGCCCGCTTCCGCCAGGCCTTTGATGATGCCCTCCAGGAGGCGGACCGGGAAGCTTACCACCAGTTCATCGTCCTGAGTCATGGAAAAGATGCGGTCTCCCATGCCGGGCATGACGACCCGGACTTGGCCGGTTTTCCAGGGAGCTATGAGATAGGAGCTGCATTCCACCTTGCCGCCGAAATCCCCCTGGACCCGCTCTCCCAGACCGAAGACCGCCCCCTGAATGAGGCGCATGAGTTGAGCCGGATTGCCATAAACCGCCACCACGTCCGGGTCCCGGGTGATGCGCTCCAGGGGCGCCAGGTACAGGGCCTCAATTTCTTTCGGGCCGATGCGGCTCAGGACCTCCGCTTCCTTGCGGGCCGCCTCCTTATCCGCATGAAAACCCACATCGCACAGCAGGCTGACCAGTTCCTGGCCCGGATAGGGCTCCGGGGCCAGGCCGAAGGCCAGCATACCGGGAACGCAGATCAGATCTTCCGCGGTCAGACCCACAGACCAGCCGTAAACCCGCGCCATGGTGACCCCTTGACAAATGGTGACTCTTTTCCCGAGCACCTGTGAGGGCCGCCGGGTTTTTTCCGGCAGTGCCGCAGCCTCCCTCAGAAAAGCTACTCCCAACGGTTCGGTGCGTAGACGCAAAGCTCCTTTCAGTTCCCGGGCCGCTTCCTGATAGTTCATAGGGCATCCTTTCCTGGGATAAGAAGAAGGTTGGGTTATTGCTGACGTTTTTAATTGTAATAACTCATAGTTGCCATGCAACCGGCGAGGTGGTTTTTTTCCGCGCCGCCCGGCAGGCTGGCCCTAGAAAGTAGAGCACGGATACTCTGATGCTGTCCGCTGAATATCTTTTTCTGCCTGTCTGGACTTTTCCGGTTGTATTATGAACCCGAATGGTTTTACAATGAGGATAACTCAAGAATATTTTTAGGAGAAATTTCTGGCTGGCGGTGATTGCCGCCGGCGCTATCAGAAAGGCCATAATTGCTTTTCCTTTCCCTGGCCCCAGGCCAGAGAAAGGCTCATGCCGGCAACAAGCTCTTGAAGCTCTTGCTTTTTCATATCCAGCCTTAGACGGAGGTGTTCGGGATGAGTGAAATCGAAAAAATCAAACAGATACTGGGAGTCGGTTTTGCTGGTAGCGCCATCACCGCGGTGGAGGCTCAACAAAAAATCATCGACGACCTCAAGGCCGCTTTAGGATTGCCCCAGGAGGCCAGCCCCCAAGAGCTGCAAGAGAGAATTTCCGTCATCAAAGCCGAGCACGAGGAGTTTATGCAAAAAAGGTCGGAATGGGTGGCCCGTTCCGCGGGCTTCTGGCAAAAGCTTTTTGGGAGCAAGTAACCCCGGTCCCGGGCCTTAAATTACCCCGGTCCTGCTCCCGGGAAGCCTGCCCTGCTTCCCTCTCCGATCCGCGTATGTCCCGCATACCGGTCATCGTTTAGGTGCCTGTACGTTAAAATGCTATTCTTTTGATAGGGGCTCCTGCCCAAGGGGCCTCTTTTTTTCCGGCAATCTGTCTGATATATGGTTGGGTGGGGAGAGGCTAATGGATTGGGCAGTCTGGGGCCTGGATAAACTGGATTGGAAGTTTTTTGCCGCCCTCCTTAACATTGTTATCATCGACCTGATTTTGGCCGGCGACAACGCCGTGGTCATCGCCATGGCGGTGCGCTCTCTGCCCCGGAGACAGCGTCAGTGGGGCATTATCCTGGGCGCCGGAGCCGCGGTGCTCCTGCGGGTGGTGCTCACCTTCTTTGTGGCCCAATTGCTGGAAATCCAGTTCCTCAAACTGGCCGGCGGGTTGCTGATCGTCTGGATTGCGGTCAAGTTGTTCGTGGAAGGCGCTCCCGAGCAGGCGGACCAGGAAGCCAAGACCCTGCTTCAGGCTATGTGGCTCATCATGGTGGCGGATATCACCATGAGCACCGACAATGTCCTGGCCGTGGCCGGCGCTTCCCACGGCAATATCTTTCTGTTGCTCTTCGGCCTGGCCCTGTCTATCCCTTTCGTGGTTTTTACCAGCAACCTGTTGTCCATGCTGATGGACCGCTACCCTATTATCCTCTATATCGGGGCCGCGGTCCTGGGCCGGGTGGCCGGGGAGATGATCTTCAGCGACCCCGCGGTGGTGAGCTGGCTCGAGCCGCCCCCTTGGTTCCGCTATGCCATGGAGGCGGTCTTCGCCCTGGGGGTGATTGTGGCGGGCAAGTTATGGCTGCGGTTGGTCTTTCGCAAAATCGAGGCTAAGCAGTCCCAGGAATCGGAAACATCTCCAGGGGAACGTCTTTCGGCCCGGCGGCCGGACAAGGGGTGAGGGGTGGCGATCTTAACCATTTCCCGGGAATATGGCAGCGGCGGCCACGAGATCGGCCGGCGGGTGGCTGAAAAATTGGGCTACCAGTTTGTCGATAAGGAACGGCTTTTCCAGGATCTGGAGCGAGCCGGCACCCGGTGGGGACGGGTGGCCCGGGAAGTGGATGAAGTCTGCCCTACCCTGTGGGAACGCCATGACTGGCAATATCGGGGCTTTGTGGCCCAAATCGAGGCCCTGGTGATGGAATACGCCGACGGGGACAACGTGGTGCTCATCGGCCGGGGCGGCTCCTTTTTACTCCAGGAAGTGCCCTTCGCCCTTCGGGTGCGATTGCTGGCCCCTTTGGAGGCGCGCCTGGAAAACGTCATGATCCGGGAGCGTTTAAACCGGGACGCCGCGGCCAGGCTGATCACCCAGGTGGACGGGGACCGGGCCTGCTATATCAAAGCCAACTACGACCGCGACTGGACCCTCGATCAGTGGTACGATCTGACCCTGAACACCGGCAGCCTCGATTACGACCAGGTCGTGGACATCCTGGCACGGGGCCTCGCGGAAAAGGACCCGCTGGCCACGCCCGAGGCCAGAGCCCCTCTGAAGCGCCTGGCCCTGGCTTACCGGCTCAAAGCCCGGCTCGCCACCGAGCCCCGCCTGTTGATACCCACCCTGAAGGTTGACCTGGAGGATGGCACCCTGGTGGTCTCCGGCATCGTTCATACCCCCAGGGAGCAAAAACTGCTCCAGGAAATCAGCCGGGAGGTGTGCGGCGACCAGCCGGTGCGCTTCGAGCTGCACCATCGGGGGTGAAAAATAGAGCAGCCGCTCCTGAGCCGTCGTCTTTATCAAAACCATTGAAAAGTTTGGGTAGCTCAGGAATTTATGGCGCGTAAGACGCGCCCTACGACTTTGGACCTTGAACTTTCCTTACAGTCACGATTGAGCCTGAGCCACTCTCAAAATCATGAAAAACCCGGTGGCACAGGCGTCTCGCCTGTGCGTGTTCATGGTCAGGTTGTCGTCATCAGATTGAAAGGGAACTTTTTGCATCCATAGGGCGTGCCGTGCACGCCAAAAGCGGCGGCCGCAGGCCGCCCTATGAACTGAAACGTTAAGTAACTCAAAAATCCTTTAATTTCCCCCCTTTTCTAAAGGGGGGCTTAGGGGGGATTTGTAAATATATTTGGATACTTGGCTAACAATTTAACGTGGCAGTACTAATCGGGGCAATGAATGGTGCGCACTGTGTACCCTACATTTTCTCCTCTTGCGGTAAGAATCCGAAAGACCCTTGATCTCCCTTTATTCTGATTTATTTTTATGACTATACTGCCCTCAAACCGATAACATACCCAACCTGTCACTGAGCGAAGGGCAGGTACAGTAGGGCGGGAAAGCGCCGCGCCTCCCGCCTTTCGCATTTTGCAGCGCGGCCGCGCTCCATTTAAATCGTTGCAAGAGAACTAGAATCTAGTACATTTAGAATGCGGAGAAAATTGCGTTTATGGTTGGGAACGTCCAGCAAGGGGGTTCATCCAAAAAATACTGGCAGATTTCCCATACCGCGGATCTGGCCTACCGCATTCAGGGTAGCTCCCTGGCGGAGCTTTATCAAAACGCCGCCCAGGCCCTGGTGGCCACCATGACGGATCGGCGGGGCCTGCGGCCCCAAGAGCAACGGGACATTACGGTGGAAGCCCCGGACCGGGAGGCCCTCCTGGTCGAGTGGCTCAACCATTTGCTCTATCTGTATGACGTGGACAGCTTTCTGGGCCGGGAATTTGAAATTCTGGAATTAAAGGACGATCACCTGACCGCCCGGGTCCGGGGTGAGGCCTTCGACCCCGAGCGCCACGTGAGCAAAACCGCGGTCAAGGCCGCCACCTATCATCACCTGGAAATCAGCCCCAGGGACCACGGCTGGCAGGCCACTGTGATTTTTGATTTGTGAGATGATTGTGGGTGAGGGGGTAAGGGCCGACGGCCCTTACCCCCTCAACTAAAACCACCATAAATTATGGCAGTCAAATTACGCCAGGTGGATGAGTATCGCTGGGAGCTGCCCCGGGAAGGCAAGATGCGCACCCGGGGGCTGGTGTACGCCTCCAGGGAGATGCTCCCCAAGATCCAGGAAGACCGCAGCCTGGAGCAGGTGGCCAACGTGGCCACCCTGCCGGGAATTGTGGGCGCGTCCCTGGCCATGCCCGACATCCACTGGGGCTACGGCTTTCCCATCGGCGGGGTGGCGGCCTTTGATATGGAGGAAGGCGTGGTCTCCCCCGGCGGGGTGGGCTACGATATCAATTGCGGGGTGCGCCTGTTGCGCACCAACCTGGAGCGCCCCGAAATCGCCCAGCGCATGGCAGAGCTGGTCGATGCCCTGTTCGCCAATATTCCTTCGGGAGTCGGCTCCCGGCGCAAGGACCTGAAGCTCACCGGGCCCACCCTGAAGCAAGTATTGAAGCTTGGCAGCGCCTGGGCCGTGAAAAACGGCTATGGCGACGCCGCGGACCTGGACCACATCGAAGCCCGGGGCCAGATCGCCGGGGCCGACCCGGAACTGGTCAGTCAGCACGCCCTGGACCGGGGCAAGGATCAGTTGGGGACCCTGGGAAGCGGCAACCACTTTGTGGAAGTGGGGTTTGTCGCCGAAATTTTCGATGAGCAACTGGCCCGGGGCCTGGGTCTGTTCAAGGACCAGGTCACGGCCATTATCCATACCGGCTCCCGGGGGCTGGGACACCAGGTGTGCGACGACTATATCAAGGTGATGCTCAAGGCCACCGGTAAATACGGTATCGAACTGCCCGACCGGCAACTGTGCTGTGCGCCCATCACCTCCCCGGAGGGCCGGCAATACCTGGCGGCTATGGCCGGGGCGGCCAATTTCGCCTTTGCCAACCGCCAGCTGATCACTCATTGGGTCAGGCAATCCTTTGAGCAGGTTTTCCAGATGGGGCCGCGGCATCTGGGGTTGGAGTTGGTTTACGACGTGGCCCATAACATTGCCAAAATCGAAACCCATACGGTGAACGGCAAATCCCGGAAACTGTGCATCCACCGCAAGGGCGCCACCAGGGCCTTTCCGCCGGGCCACCCGGAGACGCCGGCCGCGTATCAGGAAACGGGCCAGCCGGTCCTGATCCCCGGGGACATGGGCCGCTATTCCTATGTCCTGGTGGGCACCCAGACGGCCATGGAAGAGACTTTCGGCAGCACCTGCCACGGGGCCGGGCGGGAGATGTCCCGGCACCAGGCCACCAAGGCCGCCAAGGGCCGGAACATTGTGGAGGAATTGGCCAAAAAGGGCATTATCGTCCGGGGCGCCGGCCGGGCCACCATCGCCGAGGAAATCTCCGAGGCCTACAAAGACGTAGACGACGTGGTGGAAGTAACCCACGGCGCCGGGATTTCCCGCAAAGTCGCCAAACTAAGGCCCTTGGGGGTTATTAAGGGATAAGAGCATTTATCCGTAGGGGCGCACCCATGTGTGCGCCCGACGAAAGGGCGGACACACGGGTCCGCCCCTACAAAAAGAGAAGCTAGCCGAAAAAAAACCGGTGGGCGTTGCCCACCCTACATTAAAAAGCTTACGGCTTAAAGCTTAAAGCCCAAGCTCTGAGCTCAAGAAACAATATGAGAACAGAAGATATGAAACAAACTGCCCTGGATGATTTGGTTGCCAAGGTAAAAGCGATTACAGAAAGTCCCCAAAGAGAATTGTTCGTCAAAATAGTGGAAAGTTTTTATGAACACGTGGAGCCCGAATATTTTTCACAGGAAGATTTAGCCGATATTCAGGAAGGCCAGGAAGATATCAAGCAAGGTAAGTATCTCAGTCTGGAGGAATACAGACAAGGGAAACGGCTGTGAAATATCGCACCGTTCTGTCCTCCAAAGCCATCAAGTTTCTAGATAGGTTGGACAAAAAGACGGAACAGCGAATTCAAACCAGACTCGATGAATTGGCCGTTAACCCCCTCGAGTCTCGGATATCGAAACAATTGGAGACCGAAGAGTTAAAGCGTTATTCAAGAGTAGGAGACTGGCGCATCATATATGAGATCGATGCAGAAGACGACTTGATTTATATTATTACTATTCAACACCGCAGCCGTGTTTATAAGGAATTGAAGAAATAAAATGTAGGGCGGGCTTGGCCCGCCGGAAAAAAATTGGTGGCCGATGCCCACCTTACAAGAAACAAAGCTTACAGCTCACGGCATAAAGCTCATAGCCCAAAGCTCATAGCCCATTATGTTCGACCGACTCTCTGACAAACTGGCCCAGGTCTTCAAGAAACTCAAAGGCCGGGGGCACCTGACCGAAGCCCAGGTGACTGCGGCTATGCGGGAAGTGCGCCTGGCCCTCCTCGAAGCCGACGTCAATTACAAGGTCACCAAAAGCTTCATCGACCAGATCAAGGAGCGGGCCGTGGGGGAAGAGGTGCTCGCCTCCCTCACCCCGGCCCAAACGGTCGTCAAGATCGTCCACGAGGAGCTCACCAAACTCCTGGGCGGCGAGGCCCCCAAGCTGGATCTCTCGGGGCGGCCCCCGGTGGCCCTCATGCTGGTGGGCCTGCAGGGCTCCGGGAAAACCACCACTGCGGCCAAGCTGGGCAAGCGCCTGAAATCCCAGGGGCGCCAGCCTTACCTGGTGCCCGCGGACGTGCAGCGGCCCGCGGCTATCGACCAGCTCAAACGCCTCGCCGCGGACGCGGGTGTGGGGGTGTATGATACCCAGCCCGACCAAAATCCCGTGGCCATCAGCGACGCGGCCATGGAAGCCGCGTACAGCGCCGGCTATGACACCGTCATCCTGGACACCGCCGGGCGCCTCCACATCGACGCGCCCCTGATGGAGGAACTCAAGGCCATCCGGGGCAAGGTAGAGCCGGTGGAGATTTTGCTGATCGCGGACGCCATGACCGGCCAGGACGCGGTGCAGGTGGCCCAGAGCTTCGATGACCTGCTCAAGCTCACCGGGGTCATTCTCACCAAGGTGGAGGGCGACGCCCGGGGCGGCGCCGCGCTGTCCATGCGCGCGGTCATCGGCAAGCCCATCAAGTTTTTGGGGGTCGGCGAAAAACTGGACGCGCTCGAAGTCTTCCATCCCGACCGGCTGGCCTCCCGCATCCTGGGCATGGGCGATATGCTCACCCTCATCGAAAA
>Ga0180432_10009178_pt1 | contig 12120 bp, 8 predicted proteins | sample SS_ome_10_FD_132414 | JGI IMG/M metagenome (GOLD analysis project Ga0180432, IMG submission 132414) | Hypersaline lake sediment archaeal communities from the Salton Sea, California, USA - SS_1_MS_2 metaG | ecosystem: Environmental > Aquatic > Non-marine Saline and Alkaline > Hypersaline >...
GACGATGACCCCCGCGATGGCTGCCAGGGCCAGACCGATGCCGCCCAGGATCCGGACCGGGTTGTAGTTCAACGCGGTCCAGATGATGGTATATAGAAAGCGCGTTCCGTCGTGGACGACGCTCAACTTGGAGCGCCCCACGCGTTCTTGATAGGGGATGGGGACCTCCTTCCACCGGATGTCCTCGTGCAGGGCGCGAGTGCTCATCACGGGGGTGAAGTTGAGGCCGTCGGGCAGAGGGTACAGGCGGGCCAGGGCCTCCCGTCGGATCACCCGCATGCCGCTGGAGCTGTCGCTGACGTGGTGATTGCCCAACAGGCTCACCAGGTTGGCGAATATGAAGTTGCCCAGGCGACGGACGGCGGGCATTTCGCTTTCGGCGCCCGACATGCGGGAACCGACGACCAAATCGGCTTCCTCCGTCAGGGCCACGTGGCATAGATCCGAGAAGTTCTCCGGCGGATAGGTGCCGTCGGCGTCCAGGAACCCCAACAGGTTCCCGCGGGCCTGGCTGAACCCGGTCTTCAGCGCCGCTCCGTATCCACGGTTACCTGGGTGACGGATCAGGCGCACCTGGGAATAGCGAGAGGCGATCGCCGCGGTCTCGTCGTGGGAGCCGTCGTCCACCACGATCAGCTCCATGTCGTCCACGCCCGCTTCTGCCAACCCGGGGCGGATGGCAAGCACACGCTCAATGATCTGGGCGATGCCTCCCTCTTCGTTGTAAGCTGGAATTACGACTGAAAGTGTGTTCATCATGTTTTCCTTTTTTATTATTCTGCAGCTAGGGCGCGGCGGAGCATCTGTCCCTCGCCGCGCGTCGCTTCAAACGTCTCATCGCGTATTGTGTCGCCCTGTACTCGTCGTCCAGAGCGCATGCCCTCACTTTCGTCTTCATCCAGGTGCCGCACAATTCGTGCTGGCACGCCCACGGCCAGGGTGCGCGGCGGCACGTCTTGTGTCACCACCGCCCCGGCTCCCACCACCGCTCCGCTTTCTACTCGAACGCCATCTAAAAGGATTGCTCCTGCGCCAATCCACGCCCCGTCACCCACCCAGACCCCCTGGGCGGTGATCCCCTGCTGCATGATCGGGCGGGAGGGATTTTCGAACACATGGTTCACCGCCAGAATCTGTACGCGAGGGGCCAGCAGGACGTCGTCGCCGATGTGCACCCCGCCCTGCCCGCGGATCAGGCATTGCTCACCGACGTAGCAGTTGCGCCCCACCCAGATCCCGGCGTGGGGCAGGTCTCGGAAGTTGTACACGTGCAGGACGCTGCCGTGCATGACGAAGGTGTCATCTCCGATGAAAATCCCCTGGGGGCAGGCGTGGAGGTACACACCGTGATCCAGGTAGACGTGGCGGCCCAGATGGACGTTGGCCGGTTGGCACAGACGGACCTGTTCCTCCACCACCGGGAGGCCGTCGCTCTCCAGGATCAGCCCGTAGGCCAGCGCCCGCAGGCCGATGCCGGCCAGCCCCGGGATTCCCCGCAGGAAGGAGAACAGCGTCTGCTCCAGGACGTAGCGGCCCAGGCTCGTCGACTGGCCCTCTAGATAGTAACGCAGCCGGCCCCGCTCTGCGGCGACCGCCGCCGCGTCAGGACGCCGGTCCTGCGATGCGAGGTGGTTTCCGTTGACGCTCACCGTCCTCCTCCCACACAGACGGGGCGTAGAGGACGCCGCACCACCCTGCTTTCGCGGCGCAGGATGGCATCCACCGCCGAACCTAGATCGCTCACAACTGTAAAGCCCTGCTCGCCGTGAAGCCAGCAACGAACCAGCTGCCGCCGGCCTCGCCCTGTGAGCACCATGTAGCGCTCGCATCCTGCCGCCTGGCCAGCCTGCATATCCGTCTCCGCATCTCCGATCAGATACGACTGAGAGAGGTCCAGCCCCAATTCCTCCGCGGCCATCAGCAGCAGCCCGGGCTCTGGCTTGCGACAGGCGCAATGCTCATCAGGGCGATGAGGACAGTACATCACCCGATCTATCCGTCCCCCTGCCTCCTCAATAGCTCGGACCATGCGGGTGTGGATGCTCTCCACCACCTCCACGGGGACGATACCTCGATTGATGATCGCCTGGTTGGTGATCACGATCAGGCGCAGATTCAAGCGCGCCAATCGCGCCAGGGCCTCCCGCGCTCCGGGCAGGAACACGAACTCGTCCCAGCTCTTCACGTGATCGTCCCGATTGCGGCAGATCACCCCATCCCGGTCTAAGAATACGGCTCGACGCATAGGTAGCTCCTGCGACGCAGGCAGTTCAGCGCTGTCGAAGGCTTCGACCTCAGGTATATACCGCCCTACGTCCGGGTCACCGATGGCCCTACTCCTCCCCCACCACAAGGGGAAGAGGGGTCACAACAGGCTGGTATTCCTCCTCCTGCCATTCACCGGCGTCCAGCGCACCGAGGCCACCTGTGATGGCCTGGCCCGCGCTTTCCTTGGCCCGTGCCGTCTCCCGGAGTACCGTGGCGATCAGATGACACAGCACGAGATGCACGTCCTCAATCTGCTCCATGCAATCGTTCGATACGTTGACTGACACATCGACCAGTGTGCTCAGTTGCCCGCCGGCGAAGCCAGAGAATCCGACTGTGATCCCGCCTAGGCGGCGGGCCAATCTCACCGCCCGCAGCACGTTGGGGGAGTTGCCACTGCCGCTAAAGGCGATCAGTACGTCTCCCCGTCGCATCAAGCCGCGCAACTGCTCGACGAAGACATCTTCGTAGGCCACGTCGTTGCTCCAGGCGGTCATCAGGGGCACGTTGTCCGTCAAGGCCACCGCCCGGAACCGCGGCCTGCCTGCGGTGATGGTGCCCTTGGCCAGGTCACATGCAAAGTGAGAGGCCGTGGCCGCACTGCCACCGTTGCCCACGATGAACACCGTGCTGCCAAGATGATTGGCGCTCAAAAGCACGTCCACCACGTCCTGGACACGGTCCAACGGAAGCCGGTCTAGCGTATCCCGGACCTCTTCCAGATAATGCTCTATGTTGTTCAAAGTCCTTTTCCTCGTTTCTAGGAGTACGTGTTATCCGACGCCTATCTGAACCTTCCCCATATTGAGAGGAATACGGTGCAGGGCATGCTGCTGAGGCCAGGGCGCTGCCTGCATCACCTGCACGCCCTGATGGTCGAACGTAAAGGGCCGGCGCTGCAACCCCAGTCCCTCCAGCGCGTCTGTGACTGCTCTCTGCCGCTCCACGGGACAGTAGAGCATCAGAAAACCGCCGCCCCCAGCTCCGGTTATCTTTCCGCCCACCGCTCCATTCTCCCGCGCTGCCTGGTAATACTCGTCCAGGGATGAATTGGTGATCCCTTCCGTCAACTGGCGTTTTTCCATCCAGGACTGGTGCAGCAGTTCGCCAAACTCGTTCAAGTCCCCGCGCTCCAACGCGGTGCGAATCTCCAGGCCCAGTTCCTTGATCGCATCCAGCCGGCGGACCGTCCCCTGGTCTCCCTCCTGGCTGGCCTTTCTCTGCCGCCGGAGGATGCTGGAGGACTGCCGGGAGGTACCGGTGAAGAAGAGCATCAACCCTTCCTCCAACGCCTCCAGTGTCTCGGCGGGCACCTGCAGGGGCTCGACGGCCACGCCGTCGCGTGAGAACTTGATGCAGTTGAGGCCGCCGAAGGCCGCCGCGTATTGATCCTGTTTGCCGATCGGCATCTTCAGTTTCTCGATCTCGATGTAGCAGGCCAACTCCGCCACCTCTGCTGGCCCCAGGTCCAGCCCACACCAGAACGCCAGGGCTTTGACCATCGAGACCGCCACGCTGGATGAGGAGCCTAGACCTGTACCGGGAGGAATCTGGGACGCCAGAAAGATGGTCACGCCATCGCGAAGGTTGAAGTAGTACGTGATGGCCTTGGGCAGTCCCAAATCACCGTTCCAGATCAAGTCCTCACACGTAGGCCGCTGGCAGAGAGCGCGGTAATCGGCGGAGATGATCTGCACCCCATCACCTGCGTTGGGCGTGAGGACGGTGTAGACGTAGTGATTGATGGTCGTGCTGACCACCATGCCACCGTACCGCTCGTAGTACGCTGGTAGGTCCGTTCCGCCCCCTCCAAAGCTAATGCGCACTGGCGCTCTTGTAATCAGCATCATGTTGTAGCCTCCCCATACAGGAAATTTAGTAAGCGCCCCGCCCTGCAAGCACCGCCCGAGCGGTGTTGAACAGCAACTTCAGGTCTGACCAAACAGTGTAGTTTCGAATGTATTGCATATCCAGCTTCACCCGATCCTCGTAGGAAAGATCGGAGCGTCCACTGACCTGCCACAGGCCGGTCATCCCGGGCTTGACCGTCAACAGATTATGCTGCCAGCGTCCGAAGTGCCGTAGCTCGGCCGGGGTGATCATCCGCGGTCCGACCAGGCTCATCTCTCCCTTCAGAACGTTGAACAACTGCGGCAGCTCGTCCAGGCTATACCGGCGCAGGAGCCGGCCTATCCGGGTGATCCTGGGATCGTCCTGTATCTTTCCGGTCTGGTTCCATTCCTCCTTCAACTCGGGATGTGCCTCCAGGTAAGCGTCGGCGTCGGAGATCATCGTGCGGAACTTGTAGGCATCGAACTCACGCCCATACAACCCCACGACCCGCCGGCGATAGATCGCCTTTCCCGGCGAGTCCCGCCGCACCAGGAAGGTGATGGCCAGAAATACAGGGGACAGGAAGATGACGCCTATCAATGCACCGACGTAGTCCAGCGTCGCCTTGAGCAGTGCGTCCAGACCGGTAATGCGGGTTCGGTTGAGGTGCACCAGCGGAACGAACCCGACTTCCCTCACCTGAGCACCGTTGGTGAAGAGCTCGTACAGGCCGGAGGACAGGCAAATGCGCACCCGCTTATCCGTTCCCCAGTCCCGGTAAATGTCCAGCAGTTCCTGGCGGCGCAAAGCGGTAGGAACGACGATCAACTCCACCACCCCCAGGCTCTGGATCAGGCTATCCAACCTGTTGAACCCCCTCAGCACGGGCAGCCCATCTACCTGCTGAGCGCCTGAGCTCAGGCCGGGCTCTACGAAGCCCACCACCTCCACCCCGGCACTGGACGAGGTCTGTAGTTGGGCCGCCACCGCGCGTCCCTCCTGGTTGGTCCCCACGACCAGCGCTCGACGAGTGAACAGTCCCTGTCTCCGTAGGTGATAGACCAATCGTCGGTAGCTGAATCGCATCAAGGACACGCTGGCGACGGAGAAGGTCCACACCATCGCCAGCCATCCTCGAGAGATGTCGTGCTCAACGCTTCGATCTAAGAAGCTATAAAGGACCAGGACGACCAGACCAGCCGTGCAACCGTTGAGCACATTGACGTACTCTCGTGTACCGCCGAACAGGTGATCCGGGTGATACATCCAGTTGATGGCAAATATAAGCAGCCACATCGGAACGGCGATCAAACCAAGACGGATGTAGAAAGCCGCCGAGGAGGATCCGAAAGGGCCATGGTATTCCATCAACTGGAAGCGCACTCGATAGGCCGCGATCATGCTGAAGGCGATGCATCCTATGTCCAGCAGGACCAACGGCACGACCGCCCAGTACGTAGATAGGTGCCGCCTGGCCCACGTCCACTGGCGCTCATTCGAGAAAGGCCACACTTCGGATGTCGAAATATACTGCTGTCCTCTCGCTCCTACTGTCATCTTCACTGTTCCCCTTCTTTTGCTTTTACTTTTTGTCCCGTCCCTGTCGTTTCTACTTCTCAGATCGGAGATCACGTGCCCTCCTGTATCCAGGAGGGCTGTGGGGCAGGAACTCCCTTCCACTGACCATATTGTAGGAGACAATCGTCAGAGTCGAGTAACGAAGTTCCTGAAAATTGGCTAGAGATACCTACAGGAATTCGGCCTCGTCCCGCGACCTCTATCCTTTTTCTAGGATTCTTGTCACTACAAACCAACCCCCAGGCCATAGAATGAGGAAGACTACAAGGAGGTCTGTACTCATGTCTTTAGAAAATCTGGTTCGAAGCTACGTTTTGGAGAATTTCCTCTTCACTGACGATGTCGAGCTGTTGCAGGACGAAAACTCCTTTATAGAGGAGGGAATTGTAGACTCCACGGGCATTCTGGAGCTGGTGATGTTCGTCGAGGAGACCTTTGGCGTCGTGGTGGAAGACGAGGAAATCGTGCCGGCGAACTTCGACTCCGTGAAGCGCCTGGCACGCTACGTGCGGCTCAAGGTTGGGGAAACGGTCCCCGGCGATGGGGCGCACCTTCACGTGGGTTAGTCGTGAATCGCCTGGCTGTTGCTTCCGAGGGGGTGCACTGGAGGACACCCCGAGGCTCAACAAGTGAGCCTATGGTTCCCTGTGTCCTGGTGGAGCGTGTAGCGGGCCCGATTCGCAATCGAGACGATCAGGTCACGAGATGAACGGGTTGTCCGTCCAGAATTCACCGCTTGAGCTGCACTTCACGCGGCCCAGGCGCAGAGCTGGCAGCCGTCGTAAGGCGGTCTGCTTTCTGCTGGTCGTACCGGCATTGCTGCTGGTCGCATCCATAGCCCTGGTCAGTGCCTGCCAGAGCCCCCCCCCGGTGACCAAGGAGTGGACACCTCTGTATTTGCAACTACGACTGTGTGAAGGGGCAGCGCAGGTACAGGCGCCAGATGCATCCGGGTGGACGGCGATGGAGAAAGACGTCAGCGTCACCATTGAGGAGAAGAGTCGCATCGTCGCGATGGAGGAAGGGGCGCGCTTCTGCCTGGGCGACGGCAGCACGCTCGAGCTGTCCCCCGAGTCGGTGATGGAGGTGCAGAACCCGCGCACCTTTCCTCACCTGAAGATCGTGTTGCAGCATGGCAATCTTACGTTTGTCGCTCAGAGACCTTCATACGAACTCGTTATGCCTGCCTGTCCTGTAGAGCTCTTGAATGTCCCTGTCCGCATAAGGGGTGAGGTCGTTGGAGAGGTAACGCGTCTGGCGGTCGAAGAGGGAGCTGTGACCTGTGCGCTGGAGGCAGAGACCCTCACCCTGCTCTCAGGAAGGGAGATGTACGCTAAGCCAGGGGAAGAACCGATGGTCACCGAGTTCGAGGTTCCCGCTACCGATGCGGGGGGCTCCTTCGCTACCTTGACACCTTCGCCAAGCGCCACTCCGGAGGGAGTTGAGCCTACGATGACGTCGACTCCGTCTCCATCCCCATCGCCCACTCCAACTGCCACACCCAGCCCGACGCCGACGCGTCGGCGGATCGTATTCACTCCTACCAGCACGCCCCTACCGCCGACTGATACGCCTGCCCCACCGCCGCCGTCGAAACCCGACGACGACTCGCCGCCCCCACCTCCGGCGCCCACTGAATCGCCACCCACCGAGCCGCCGCCTCCGCCACCCACCGCGCCGCCGCGACCCACACCGGAGCCGCCACGGCCCACCCCCAGTTCCTAGGCCGCCCGTCGATTCGAGTTGAGGGTGAGGTTAAGAATTCTCACATAAATTCGTCACCCTTTGGGCACCAGCGCATGATAAAATTAGAGGGATGGAATGCTCGCCTTACGGTGCTGGGGTGACGTGTTCGCTCGGGAGCGAAGCGGCTCCTACCTCCCCCATGGGGATCACTGGACAAACACGAGATAAGGGCGGATAATATAGAAAACGAAGGGCGATGTGCCCTACAGACGCATTGGCTGGCTGGCCAGGCGGGCGGGAATGCGAGATACACGAGGCAAGTGTGGAAGTGAGGAGAAGTGTAATGAACGACAAGAGAGGTCTCGTCAGGCTCTTGGCCACGCTTATGATTGGACTCATCAGCATCCTTGGCACCTTGGTGTTGCTGTCTCACCAGGCCAGCGCGAGACCGCTGGCGCAGGGGACGGAGACGGATCTGGCGATCACGAAAGAGGGGTCATCTGCCACAGTGGTCGCTGGGGGGGGGGGCTTGACCTACACACTCACAATCACCAACAACGGCCCCCTGACGGCGACGGGTGTCACGGTCACGGACGATCTGCCCACAGGCGTGACGTTTGGTTCCGCCTCACCAGCCTGTAATGAGGTAGATCGCGTCGTCACCTGTCCTTTGGACGACATGCTCGTCAGTGACACTGCCACGCTCACCATCGCCGTCACCATTGATCCCTCGACGATAGGGGTGCTCTACAACTCGGCCACCGTCACGGCCACCACCCCTGATACGGACACCCTGGACAACGTAGGCACCGAGACCACCACGGTCACCACCCAGGCCGACCTGGCGATCACCAAGACGGGAGATCCGCCCACCGTGACGGCGGGGGCCAGTGGCGTCACCTACACGCTGAGTTATACCAATAGCGGGCCTTCGGACGCTCAGGGCGTCGTCATCACCGACACGCTGCCCGAGGGCGTCACCTTCGTTGGCGTGGTCAGCTCCCCGCTTCCCGACCCAGCTCAGGCGGGTCAAAAGCTCACGTGGTCCGCGCCCACGCTGGCAGCAGAGGGGGGTGGGAGCATTGTTTTCACCGCCACGGTGGACCCCGATGCCACCGGCCCCTTGGACAATCAGGTGGTCATCACCGCCACGACGACTGACCCCGATACGCTGAACAACACAGATGACGAGAGCACCGCGGTCACCGCCCAGGCCGATCTGGTGATCACCAAGACGGACGAACCAGCCACAGTGATCGCGGGTGACCCTCTGACGTACACGATCCACGTGGTTAACGACGGCCCCTCCGACGCCGACGCCGTCACGGTCACCGACACGCTCCCCTCCTCCGTCGTTCTGGGATCGATCGTGCCGAGCAAGGGCGACTGCGTGGGGACGACCTGCGATTTGGGCCCTATCGCTGCTGGCGACGCGGCTGCGGTCACCATCAGCGTGACAGTGAAATCCTCGACCGGAGCGGGGATGCTCTCCAACTCGGCTGGCGTGGAGTCCACTACGCCTGACCCCGATACCTCAAACAACGCCGTCACCGAGCTGACCACGGTCGCCACCCAAGCCGACCTGGCCATCACCAAGGCGGACGACCCGGCTCCCGTGGATGCAGGTGGCCTGCTGACCTACACCCTCACTGTCACCAATCGCGGCCCCTCCGACGCTTCCGGCGTCGCCCTCAGTGATGACCTGCGGCAGGAGGTCTCGTTCGTCTCGGCCAGCGCGGGCTGCACCTATGACTCGATCGAGCACAGCGTCGCCTGCTCCGTTGGATCTCTGGTCGCGGATGCCAGCGCCGAGGTCACCGCCACCGTCAGCGTCACCAGTCCCCTGCCCAACGGCACCGTCCTCACCAATACCGCCACCGTCAGCGGCGATCAGGCCGACCCCAACGGGGCGAACGACAGCGCCCAGGCACAGACCACGGTCCAGTCGGCGCCAATCCTGAGCCTGACCAAGGGCGATGGCTCCGACCCGGTGGAGGCAGGAGCGCAATTGACCTACACGGTGGCATACACAAACACCGGGAACGAGATCGCCACCGGCGTGATCATCACCGATCTTCTGGACGCTCACGTCTTCGACTTCGTCGCCGATCCTCCGGCCCAGGGCAGCGGCAGCGCCCGGTATTGGACCTTCGACCAACTTCCTCCGGGTGATCCCGGTCGGATCGACATCACCGTCACCGTCCAGAGACCGCTGCCCGACAAGACCGTGCTGACCAACACGGCCTGGTTGGACACCGACCAGACCGAGCCGCTGTCCGTCGTTCAGGAGACGCTCGTCCGCTCTCGACCGGTGTTGACGGTCACCAAGGTGGGCGAGCCAGACCCTGTGCGGGCTGGTCAAGACCTGATCTATACCGTCGTCATCACCAACAGCGGTAACGAGAACGCCACCTCCGTTACCCTGGTCGAGGATTACGATCCCAACGTCTCGTTTGTCGTCGCCTTCCCTCCCCCCGATGGCGGCAGCGGGAACGAGCAGTGGACGTTCAGCTCCTTGCCTGTGGACACTTCCAAGATTATCACCATCGTCACCGAGGTGACCAGCCCGCTCCCGGTGGGGACGGTCCTGACGAACGAGGTGACGCTCGACAGCGCCCAGACCACGCCCGTCAGCACCACCGACACCGCCCAGGTGTTGTCCCAGTCCGTGCTTGACGTCACGCAGACGGACGCCCCGGATCCGGTGGACGCGGGGGGCGAGTTGACGTATGCCATCCTGTGCAAGAACACAGGGTCGGCCCCTGCCACCGGTGTCGTGGTCACCAGTACCTACGATAGCCGGGTGACCTTCAAGACCGCCATACCAGCCCCCGACGTCGGGGATAACGTGTGGAACGTGGGGACCCTGGACGCCGGCGGCGGTAGCAAGCTCATCGTGGTGTCGGTGGACGTGGACAGCCCCCTGCCAGACGGCAGTCTCCTGTTTAACACGGTCACGATCGACAGCAACGAGACCTCGCCCGAGCCGTTCGTTGAGGAGACGTCGATATCTTCCGCGACCGACCTATCGTTCGCCGCCGTTGCTCACCCCGATCCCGTCGAGGCCGGCGACCCGCTGGTCTACACTCTGCGCTATACCAACACCGGCAACGCCGACGCTACCCAGGTCGTCGTCACCGCCACCCTGGATGCCAACACGTCGTACGTCAACGCCACACCAGCGCCGACCGGCGGTGCCGGCACCGAGTGGTACTGGGAGCTAGAGAAGATCTCCGGTGAGGGCGGCGTGGGAGAGATCACCCTCGACACGAGCGTGACCCTGCCCCTCACCGACGGGACGAGGCTGGACTTCATGGCGCAGCTTGGGGATGCTGAGGGAGATCTGCTGACGGACACCGTCCAGACCACGGTCAACAGCGCCCCTGTTCTATCCCTCGTCAAGGGCAATGGCGTCTCGACCGTCTACGCCGGGGACCGGCTGACCTACACCCTCACCTACGCCAACAGCGGCAACGAGAACGCCTACCAGGTCACCATCACTGACACCTTGCCCGCCGGCTACGCGCAGGGCTACATCCAATACCTCGGCTGCCAGGTGCCTGGCGACGATTGTCAGTTCGTGTCCCCTGACCGGGTTGTCTTCCATGTCCCCGTCATCGTCGCCCAGACCGATGGTCAGGCTCACATCGTCTTGCAGCTCGACGACCCGCTGCCCGCAGGTGTCCGCTCTCTGACCAACCAGGCTCGCATGACCAGCCCCTCGGTCGCCGCACCCGTCGATGCGCTGCCGGACGTGGACGCCGTCGGCACGCGGCCCGACCTGACAGTAGCGGCGAGCCACGCGCCCTCTCTCTTCTCGCCCGGCAAGCTGATGACCTACACCGTGACTTACGGCAACGCCGGGCAGCACATGGCCGCCGCAGATGTGGTGATCACCACCATCCTGCCGACCGGCACCACGTACGTCGGTGATGGCTGGCACTCGTCCGATGGCCAGAGCTACACCTACGACGCCGGCGACCTGTCGGCCGACGACACAGGGCATACGGTTGAGTTTGTGGTTCGTCACGTCGACCAGCCCGAGATTGCGGCCACCGAGTTCGACACCCCCTTCGCCATTGCCGAGAGCGACGATGGGGGAGACGTCAACCCGGGCGACAACACCACCAGCGTCTACATCGGGGTGCCGGATTTGGTCGTGCTCGATTTCACCGTCACTCCTCATGCACTGAAGGCGGACAAGCCCGTCACGTTCACCGTCGTGTTGAAGAATCAGGGTACTGCGGAGGCTCGCAACCCATCTGCCAGCGGAGGCCCCTTCTGGTTGGACGTGTTCACCAGCACAGTGCCCTCGTACCCGTGGGTGCGCTTCGGCGAGCTCTACATCAGTGTGCCTCCTATAGCACCCGGTGGCCAGCGCACTGTGACGCTGGTCCATGAAGCTGGCTTCTCCGAGGAGGAGATCCGCACGATCGATGATTTCTACGTCAAGGTGGACAATTACGCCGAGGCTGTGTTAGATGACGGGGGGCGGATCATTGGGTGGACGGACCTCTACGGGTTGGTGCCTGAATACAACGAGATGAACAACGTGAGTGCTCCCTCCAACTCCCCAGATTCATACGCAGTCCACCTGCCGGTTGTGCTCTACCGCTAGTGCGCCAAGCGAAGCTTGGCGCTTCTTGAGGGGTGCAAGTCCACTCTGGGTAAGGACTGACCATCCACCCATACCGAGTGTTGCAACTGTCTAGGAAAACTGTGCGAGGAGGTGAAGAGACGCACAACCGAACGACA
>Ga0180432_10009179_pt1 | contig 12119 bp, 10 predicted proteins | sample SS_ome_10_FD_132414 | JGI IMG/M metagenome (GOLD analysis project Ga0180432, IMG submission 132414) | Hypersaline lake sediment archaeal communities from the Salton Sea, California, USA - SS_1_MS_2 metaG | ecosystem: Environmental > Aquatic > Non-marine Saline and Alkaline > Hypersaline >...
CTTCCCCTTACCTTTAACCCGAACATTACGATCAATCAATCTACTATATTTTTTCTCCAGAAAATTAAACACACATTCCTTAATCTGAATGGCCGACATCTCACCCAGGATTAGTTCGGTATCTGCAGAACCTTCTCCCGCTGGTACCGGCGCTACATTGCGTGCATAACTGGCCAGTTCAATTTCGTACTTATCAACCGACCCGCTAACGTCCAGCCCCAGTATGCAAATTGGCACATCAATCTGCCTTTGGACCGATTTCAGGATTCTGACCGCTTCGCCATAGGCGGCCCCACTCCACGCTTTGCCGGTTTTCCTTTTCAGGTACTTCTGCGAGTTGCCGGTTTGAATGATGAAGACACACATATCTATCTTGACATCATCAGAACAGCAGGCTTTCTGCAAATTGAACATATCCATCCGAATGGCAGGCGACTGTATACCAAATTTGAGGCCAATGCCATCTTTGTAGAAATCAACCAGCGCGATTTGCTCGCCATCTTTCCCGGCAGATACAGGCCAATTCACCCAGCCTCGTTTGTGAAATCCTTCTCTCGAAAGATCGACATACTCACGCGGCGACAACTGACGAATGTCCACTTTTGGGTTCAAGAGCACATCCTCGATTTCCTCTTTGATCGATCTCTTACTATTCAAATGCAGATCACCAAAACGATGTGAATACAACTCTATCGAAAGATCAACTTTGTCCTCATCTTGCAAAGGTATCTGATTCGTATCACTGATGATAGCTTCTATTTCTGCCAGGAAATAGCTATCGCCTCCGAATCGCGGTTCAGTCGGAAGTGTTGTATCCTGCATCGTGGCTGCAATATCAGAATCGCTTACATGTTCTGTGGCATCTTCGATAGTCTGCGACTGTTCCTGTTCGGAATTAACCTCCGCTTCCTGATGGCCTTGTCCCTCCTCTGTCTGATGTTCACATTTGGAAGCTTCTTTTTCAGCGAACGCCCGCTCAAGGGTTTCCTTTATGATTTTCAATTTGCACGGTTTGTTCAAATAGGCAAAAACGCCTGCTTCCTTCGCGAGCGCTGCCAAATTGGCATCCGGATCGGGAACAGCAGTGAGCAAAATTATTATGGTGTCTTCGCACAATTTTCCCAATAAGTGAATCAAATCGAGTCCGGACATCTCCGGCATGCGGATATCCGTTATAACAGCGTTAAAATCTACCTGAACGATTTTGCCTATCGCATCAGTGCCACTAGGTGATTCGATAGCATCGTAACCTTCGCTAATTAAATATTCGCATACGGCGCTACGCAATGCCGGCTCGTCATCAACAACCAGCACCGTCTTTTCTATATTAAATTCAACCATTAACCTAATCCTATAAATTCAGCTATAATTATCGAATCTTGGCTTATTGTCCACTGGAAAAAGATTATCGAAGATAATTACAACCGTAAACAGGGCAGACCCGTAACTTTGTGGTGGTTTTTCCCATAATAATTGGGGGGTATCACTCATAAAAGCAAACGGAACAGAATTTGATGCCCAGTCCACTTGCAGAGGAGCGATTCAATTGGGCGAGGCACTCTATAAATCCAAGCAGATCATTAGCAAAAGATGCTATACTAACACTGATTAACCAAGATTCAAGGGAGTCAAAAATGGAAAAAACACTCATTTTAGTAAAACCTGATGCAATGCAAAGAGGACTTGCAGGAGAGGTCATCACCCGGCTGGAAAGGCGAGGGCTCAAGATTGTGGGGATGAAATTGATTCACATGAATGAAACGCTGGCAAAAACTCATTATGCAATCCACGAGGGCAAACCTTTCTTCCAGCCTCTGGTTGATTACATCACTTCTTCACCGATCATTGCAGCTGTGTTCGAAGGGCCCGGTGCCGTGGAAATAGCCCGTAATACCATCGGGGCAACAAAACCTGCCGAGGCAGGAATGGGAACCATCAGGGGTGACTTCGGACTGGAGATCGGGCGGAACCTGGTTCACGGATCTGATTCACTGGAGAATGCCGAAACGGAGATCGGATTGTTCTTCTCCCCGGAGGAAGTGATATCCTGGGATCGGGATGTGGAGCGCTGGATTATAGAATTTTGACCACTGTGGTTGCATTGCTCCACATCTCTTCAAGCGCATAATATTCTCGCTGCTCCGGAGTAAAAATGTGGACAACGATATCGCCCAGATCGAGGATTATCCATCCGGAATCCACTCTCCCCTGGTGTCGGCGAGGGGAGATTTTTTCCACGGACAGCACTTCGTCAATTTCATCGCAAATGGCTTTTAATTGCCTTTCGCTCTCGCCGTTGCAAAGGACAAAATAATCTGTAAAATTACAGGCATCCCGGACATCCAGCAGCAGAATATCGGAGGCATGCCGGTTTAAAGCAGCATCCATTATTTTTCGGGCGATTTCGGTAGTTTCCAGAACCATTACCTCCACCAATGGAAATCGGGGCGAAATAGATTATATCACATAAGGAATCGGTCAGGGGAAAACGCGCTTGTTTGCTTCCGGCCAAGAAAGCCATTAGAATAGATGCAAATGATAACTTTGAGTGCGTGCTCTAATTCTGGCAAGCACAGCCGCAGAGCCACACAGGGAAAAAGGAGGGCGAATGGTTCACATTTTTGATGCTCCGGGGGCTGCTGTTATCAGCATGTTCAGCACTTTTGGGGCTCCTGAAGCTGCCGTAATTATAGTAATTGTCCTCATCGTTTTTGGGGTAGGGAAACTGCCACAAGTTGGAGGCGCTCTGGGGAAAGGAATACGCGAGTTTCGCAAGGGCAAATCCGGCGAAATAGGTGAAACCAAGGAACTGGATCAGCCGAAAGAACAGGATCAAAAGCAGGACGATAAACCGGATTAAGCCAAATACATTTCCTTCCAAATTCCCATCTTTTGGATCGGTCATTCAAATGAAACAGTTAATGCCAGCCGATCAGTTTCCCATTCACCCCCCAGAGAGAAGATAGTATGGATTTCATAGGTATCGGCTTCTTTGAAATACTCTTGGTCCTCGTAATTGCGATGCTGGTGGTCGGCCCCAGACGTCTGCCGGAGCTGGCTCGCAAAATGGGGGACATGATGCGCCGTTTCAAGATGGCAACCACTGACCTGACCCGCACTATTACCGAGGAAGTGGAACGAGAGACAAGCGAGATCGAAGATGAAGTTAGCTCGGATGGCAAGAGCCTGACAGATGAAATAAAGGCTGCTGGTGATAGTATCCGGGAAGACCTGAAGCTGGATGACTAAGGACGAAAAAATAACCTTCCTGAGCCACATGGACGAGTTGCGCAAACGTCTGATGTGGTCAGCCATAACGGTAGCCATCGGGGCTGGCGTTTCGTTTGTCTTTGCGGAACAGATTATCGATGTTATGAAATCGGTTTCGTCAAATGTTGAACTTCAGGCAATAGAACCCACCGAGATGCTCGGCACCTATTTCAAACTCTCGTTTATATGCGGTACCGCCCTAGCGTTGCCAGTGATCATCTACGAAGGGGTGATGTTTCTTCGCCCTGCTCTCACCAAAAAGGAAAGACGATACCTTTACTCTTTGCTTCCGGTCAGCTTGATTGCTTTCGCTGGCGGAGTGGTCTTTGCCTATTTTATCCTGCTGCCACCGGCGGTCAATTTCCTGTTCGATTTCGGCAGCGGGGTGGCCACTGTCGAATGGCGAATCAGCAATTATATCACCATGATAACCCGGATGCTGTTTGCCATTGGACTGTGTTTTGAACTGCCTATCGTCATCTATTTTTTGACCAGGATAGGAATACTATCTGTCGAAAAGCTGAGCCGGTTTCGCAGGTGGGCCATTGTGCTGGCATTCCTCGTTGCAGCCGCCATCACGCCCACATTCGATCCCATCAACCAGACACTCGTAGCGGCCCCTCTAATTGTTCTATATGAGGTGGGCATCCTTCTAGCCCGGATCGCCGGAAGAGGAAAAAAGAAATCCGATTAGGATCGGATTTATAAATCTGCCTTTACGACAATTTAGGAAGCTTAACTGATAACCGTCCCGCCGGCTTTCCCATCGATAGCCTCAATCAATGCATGTGGCATGCGCCCATCGATGATCTGCACCCGGGAAGCCTTCTGCAAAGCAACAAGAGCAGCTTCGGACTTGGGAATCATTCCCTTGCTGATTACCCCGGAAGCCATGAGCGATTTCACCTCATCCGCTGAAAGTTGCGCCAGCAGATTTCCATCCCCATCCCGAATGCCTTCGACATCGGTGAGAAAGAGGAGTCTTTCCGCATCAAGAGCTTCAGCAAGTTTCCCGGCGATTTCATCGCCATTAATATTTATGTAGGAAATATCCGTCGGTTCATCAGGAGCTTTTGCACCGGGAGGAGCAATCAGAGGCATCAATCCGGCTTCCAGCAGGGCTTTAATTGCTGCCAGATTTACTCTGGTGACTTTGCCGGCATAACCGATCTCCGGATTGGTTATCCTGCACTCAAGCAAATTGCCGTCAACCCCGGTCATGCCCACCGCAACGCCGCCAAGCGAGTTGATATCGGCCACGAGTTCTGTATTCACCAGCCCCCCCAGAACTGCAGCTACCATCTCAAGTGATTGTTCATCAGTCACCCGGACGCCATCGAGGAAGCGCGTATCCGAACCCTGCCTCTTCAACCACTCGGTGACCCGGTTAGCACCCCCATGCACAACTACTATTGAGACACCTCTCTTCTGAAGGGTGACTAAATCTTCCAGTGTGGTATCGTGGTTGCCCAGCGTGCTGCCCCCGATTTTGATAACAATCGGTTTCATATCCGGTACTCCAGATTATGTAGTGTAATCCCCATTGAGAGCAATATATTCTTCCGTAAAATCACAGCCCCAGGCAGTAGCTTCGCCATTCCCCAGATTCAAATTCAAACGGAAAATAACTTCCTCGTACTTCATCAATTCCTCTGCCTCTGATTTATCTATTGGCAGTGGGCGACCCGCCTGCATAAGACACAATTCACCAAGGTAAAGATCGATTTTTGATTCCACCACCTCAGCGCCACTCCTTCCAACCGCAGCTACCACTCTTCCCCAGTTTGGATCGCTACCATAAACCGCAGTTTTCACCAGAGGTGAACTAACCACTGTCCGGGCAGCATTCCGGGCATCCTCAACAGAACGCGCTCCTTCCACTGTCATCTCGATCAGCTTCGTAGAACCTTCCCCATCACGAGCAATGCTTTTCGCCAGATATATGCAAACATAATCGAGCGCTGACTGGAAAACATCCGCAGCCTCGTCATTGTTATGTAAAGTATCGTTGCCTGCCAGCCCATTTGCCAGTAGCAAAATACTGTCATTGGTACTGGTATCGCCGTCAACGGAAATCAAATTCAAAGAGAGATCAACTGACTTGCGCAGAGCTTCACGCAGGAAATCTAGGTCAATCGCGGCATCGGTTGTCAGGAAACACAGCATAGTAGCCATATCGGGATGAATCATCCCGGCACCTTTGGCCACTCCGCCGATAGTCACTGTTTTCCCGTCGATCTCACACTCAACCGCTATCTCTTTGGGCACGGTATCGGTGGTCATGATAGCCTGGGCGAAATCGTGTCCGCCGTCCGGCATAAGCTCGATGCGATTGATGCCACTTTCGATCCGATCCATAGGCATGTGAGTACCAATCACACCGGTGCTGGCGACCAGAATATCTTCAGCGCTTACACCAATTTTCCTAGCGACGAGCGTTGCCATTTGTTCTGCATCCGCAAGTCCTCGTTGGGCAGTACACGCATTGGCACAACCGCTGTTGGCCACAATCGCTTGAGCTTTACCGCTCTCCACCCGATCCTGGCACAAAATCACCGGGGCAGCTTTTATCCTGTTGGTGGTAAACATGCCTGCCATCATACAGGGAACTTCGGAACGAAGAATAGTAAGATCGAAGGGCTTTACCGCCCACGCTTTGATATCGGCAAAAACTGCTCCGGCAGAAAACCCTTGCGGAGAAGTGATCGTTCCCTGTGGAATATGATGGTGAGCCATTTTACTTTAAGATAATGGTCGGGGAGAGAGGATTCGAACCTCCGGCCTCTGCCTCCCAAAGGCAGCGCGCTAACCAGACTGCGCCACTCCCCGCCGTCCTTTCATCTTAGCAAAATAATGGAGTTTGAGCAATTTGAGCTTTCTCTAATGGAAATCGATACCATCTCCAAGCTCATTTCCCAATGGAAGAGAGTTGCTCTGGACAACAATGGCCCAAACAAGGTATAATTCGAAGCTGTGGGCCGCTAGCTCAACTGGCAGAGCAACTGACTCTTAATTATTCAATTCCACTCGTTTACGTTCAAAACGCAATTCCTCCAGAGTCTCGTAACATCTTCGGAAGTCCACCAAGTGTTCATAAGTTCGTCGGGAGTTTTGTCGGGAGAAATTTGATGCACTGCCTGAAGCACAGGTTTTAAGCGAAGGCTGGAGGGAGTGTAAATCTCCCTGCATTACCGCCCCCCAGCCCCTGAGACCTTCAGACCAGCTTTCATCCCAGCTCTAACATTGGGATTGGTACAACAATAGGGGGCAGGTCAGGGAACCTCCGCTTTTCCCCCTGTAGCCCACGCCGGGATTACCACAAGTGCGATAATCACGCTATAACTACTAGTGACAGTGCCGCTCCTATCCATTTCTTCATGATTCTTCTCCATTCCATTCGCTGGTGTTCACTATCTTTGGTGCTCTGAGTAAAAAGGGTTAAAACAAGCAAAATCATTTGGTCTTTTGCAGCTAAACTACGCATCAAACTAGTTGGAACGAACCGGCCGGAAGCCACTGTCACCGTGGAAGCATGCAGGGCAATCCCAAGTGCGATATGCTGACCGTACCTCGCCGTAATACTCATTGGCATCATAGCTGCCGCCACGAACGACGCGGTAGGTAGTTCCCCCGGAAGGGCCTCTCGGATCGGTTGACGGGCTGCTGCTGTAATAGTCTTCGTCCCACCGGTCCCAGCACCATTCAGTCACGTTTCCATGCATATCACACAACCCCCACGGATTGACCTGGTAATAGCCCACCGGGGTAGTCCCGTCATAAAGGGGGTCGCCACTGCCGAAGTAATTAGCATTGCTTCCGGTGATGGCATCCCCAAAATGATACTTGGTGGTGGTATCCGCCCGGCAGGCACATTCCCACTCAGCCTCCGTCGGCAGGCGGTAGCCATCGGCATTCCAGTCTACCCAGTCGGTTTCGATGTCTACCTGCCCGGAACGGTGCACCGTTGTTTTCGCCGCAGAGGTGTAATAGCAGGGAGTCAGCCCGTCCTTCTCGCTCAAGGCATTGCACCACAAGACGGCGTCGTACCAGCTGATAAGAGTTATCGGATGCGTTTCATCACCATAACCTCCGCCGCATTGCCATAGCCCGGTGAATGTATACCCATTGGATTCGGCCCAGGTCTTCACTTCCATCCAATTCTTACAATTCACCTCGTATTTGGCCATTGTGAAGGGGGAGACGGTTACAGTATGAACTGGTAATGCATTATCTTGACAAGGCGTTTTACCATCATTGACTTCGGTACATCCCATTGAAAATGTCCCACCGGGTATTGGGACCATTTGGAAGCCGGGAACTGTGAGAAACTGCTCCCAGGATATCCCGTTATGGAGATACAAACTGCCACTGTCATCAACATACAGATCACCCAGGTTACCCGAAGGCTCGCTGGACCGCGGAGTGAGAGAAAGCACATCCGTGATGTTGACGGGTCCGGCACTGTTGATACCACCCGGCCCCACGTTCAAACCATTGCCCACATACAGGTCGTTGGCGATATCCACGTTTTCGCTGACTTCCACCGTCGAAGCGGCTATATCCCCGATGCTGGCAGCAGGCACATCCAATCCGCCGATATCCAGGATTTCCACTCCGTCATCAACACCGGCACTGGCAACATAAGCGTATTTGCCGGAGACAAAAATGCATTGCGCTCCGTCAAGCGCGGTTGGTCCGCTGTCGGTGATGGCCCCAACGTGGACGGGGTTGGCCGGGTCTGAGATATCGAGGATTTCTACCCCATCATCAGCGTAGCTGGCCACATAAGCATATTTGCCGGAGACATAGATGCTGTGAGCGCTATCGAGTTCATACGTTGAAGGATTTTCAGATTCTGTGATGGCACCGACGTGGGTAGGATTGGCCGGGTCTGAAATATCCAGGATTTCCACTCCGGAATCACCGGCACTGGCAACATACGCGTATCTGCCTGAAATATAGATGCCATACGCCCAGCTAAGCGCGGTTGTCCCATCATCGGTGATGGCTCCCACATGGGTGGGATTGGCCGGGTCTGAGATATCCAGGATTTGCACTCCGGAATCATTGGAAGCGGCAACATAAGCGTATCTGCCGGAGACATAGATGCCGGTTGAGTTCCAGAGTGAAACGGTTCCACCGTACTCATCATCAAGTATGCACCCCGCATGGGTGGGATTGGCCGGATTGGAGACATCCAGGATTTCCACCCCATTGATACCGGCAACGTAAGCATACTTGCCGGAGACATAGATGCTCTTTGGACTGCTGAGCACTGTGGTCTCGTTATCGGTGATGGCCCCCACATGGGTGGGATTGGCCGGGTCTGAGATATCCAGGATTTCCACCCCGTCTTCCAGCGGACCGGTAACATAAGCGTACTTGCCGGAGACATAGACGCATTGCGCGCCATCAAGTGCGGTTGTTCCATCATCGTGGATGGCCCCGGCGTGGATTGGATTATTCGGCGTTACCATCATATTGCCATGGAGGTCGAGGTCGGCAAGGAGAGTGTCAGTGCCAATGCCGATATTGCCACCCTTAACTACCAAGGAGTCGAGATGCCCGTGGTAGGCAACAAACATCCATGTATCTCCATTATTATCCCCCCCATCATGATGACCATCAGGGTTTTCCCACCTGATTCTTACACCATGGCTGAGATCAAACCATGAAGGACTCATTTCAAGGGTAGCTGAAGACCATGAACTGCAGTCATCATCGCTCCATCTGAACTTGTCAGGGCTGCCTGATGAATCAGTTGCCTCCACAACGTATACCCTGTCAATATCACAGGTATACGGGGAGCCTTCATCCAGGGACATATCGTTCTGACCACTTCCCGCATCCTTGAAACCGATGGAACCGTAGTCTGAAATGGTTTCAACATGCAGCTTTCCTTCCGGGTTTGTTGTACCAATTCCGATATTGCCGTCATTATCCACATAAACAGCACTGACCGGGTCATCATCCAGAGCGTCCAGCGCATATGCGCTCTCAGCGATATTTGCCCTTTCCGCCCAGAAGGCATAGGCCACACTTAATAATTGTTGTCTTGGGGTCATTTCAGGGTCGCCGTTCACGCTGATTCCCAGGAATCTGGTTCCTTCCAAATCGCCGGATTCTAACGGATTACTTGCACCAAGCATCACGTCGAAGAGGCCGCTGTTCACATCCACGCTCTGCGTTTCCTGCCAAATTGGAACTTCACCTTCATAACGTTCATCATCTTCATAAAGAGAGAACACCATGGAAACACCATCCTGGGTAACCAGCGAACCCTCGTTACCAGTGAGAAAACCCTGGTAGTTAATCATGGAAGGCACGTCTGCGCCCCCCTGTGCTCCCACCAGCATCACGCCACCGATCAGCGCCCCCACCAGTATCACTGCAAGCGTTGCTCCTATCAATCTCTTCATGATGTTCTCCTTGTACTAGTACATTATGAGTAGCTGACTATTAGATCGCCATCCCTCATTTGATGAGTTACGCATACGCCGCACCTGCCATGGTAAAATGTGCGACAGTCAAGTATAACCCATCCATCTTCTCATTATGGCGAATTTCACCCGGTAATACGCCGGGCGCCAGAAAAATCATTATTCTGATGGTGTTTATCACTTGGTATGACCTGCCCCTTATTGTTGTACCAATCCCAATGTTAGAGCTGAAACAGAAGGAGATTTAAGACTTCTTGGTCCTCTGAGCCTCAGTCTTGATTTTCTTGACATCGCTCTCTGTAAACAGTCTCCAACCGTTCCTATCCTTTAACTTCACGTCCCTAATGATCCCTTCACGAATCCACCGGAATAGGGTGCCTCTGCTAATACCTGTCATTTCACAGGCTTCTGAGGTTAGGTAATAGGTCTTTCCATCGATTTCTTTTGGCATTGGTTCCCCTTATAATTACTAACTATATTCTGCGCTATCATATAACAAGTCATACTAGCCCGTCAATGAAGGGGTATTTACATGGATCAGGTCAGGGCTGTAAACCCCAGACAAGGGGGGCAGGTCAAACTTAAGTAGTTACATGCCCGGATGACAAATCATGGCTTATTAACAATTCGTCATTTCGTCTTATTTGAAAAATAAAAAAGGGATGTGTAGTATTCTACCACATCCCTTTTCTTAATCCAGCGAAAGAGTGTGCCTCTGGATATACCAGCCCTTTCACAGGCTTCCGAGGTTAAGTAATAGGGCTTCCCAACGCTTTGGGCATCGTTGCTCCTGTTCTAATTACCAGCTATATTTTAGCCTATCCTATAGCAAGATGTATCGTTCCGCCAATTACAGGTCAACGGGAAAATGTCGGGAACTATGGACAACAGCGGCCCCAAAAAGGTATAATCTGAACCTGTGGGCCGCTAGCTCAACTGGCAGAGCAACTGACTCTTAATTATTCAATTCCACTCGTGTACGTTCAAAACGCAATTCCTCCAGAGTCTCATAACATCTTCGGAAGTCCACCAAGTATTCATAAGTTCGTCGGGAGTTTTGTCGGGAGAAATTTGATACACTGCTTGGAGCACAGGTTTTAAGCAAAGGCTGGAGGAAAGAATACAATCAGGTAAGGCCGCACAGATCCCTGCGCTACCACCCACCAGCCCCTGAGCCCTTCCGGCCAGCTTTCATCCCAGCTCTAACATTGGGAGTGGTACAACAATAGGGGGCAGGTCACCATCAAGAGAACGAAACTCTTCAGGTGTCAAAACAAAAAAGATGGATTTAAACGATAGCGTTGGAATCACACTTGTTTAGCATGAATAAATAATTGTATAATAGTAAGACATTATATATGTTTTAATAATGGATTTGATGCGTATAATGAGCAGAATTATCATAGTGGTAACTCTATTGATGTTTGCACTGGCTGGTTGCGGAAGTGGTGATACTGACAATACCTCAATTACAACTACAGATAAAACCAATACCCCGGAGACGAGCATAATCATCAAGATAGGTAACATCACCGATTTGACGGGGCCGGGTGCCAACGGGATGGAGATGGTCAATATGGCATTGGAGGACAGTGTCAAGTACGCCAGCGAGACCGGTTTAGTCCCCGGCGTTCAATTTGAAGTTATTCACTGGGACGGGCAGATGGATCCTTCCAGGACGGTTCCAGGCTATGAGTGGTTGCAGCACAAAGGAGTGGACCTGATGACCACATGTGCGCCGGGGGTGGCAGTGACCCTGAAGTCACGGGTTGAGGCAGATAAGATGGCTCTGTTTTCACAAATTGCGGAACTTGAATCCATGGAGCCACCCGGCTGGGTTTTCTGTTCGGGCCCGGTCCCGCAACACGAGGCATATACCTTTTTGAGTTGGATTGCGGAACATGACTGGGACTATCGAAACAAAGGGCCAGCAAGGATCGGTGGTGCTGCATGGAAAGAATCCTACTCAGAAGGATTTATGCAGGCGCTGGAGGCTTATTCCAAAGCGCATCCGGAGCAATTTGAATTCACAGAAGGGTACCTTTCCGATTTCAAATTTAACTGGTCCAGTGAAATAGATCAGTTGAAGGATTGTGATTACATTTTTCCACCGATGATCATGCATGAATTTGCCAAAAGTGTTCGCAAGACCGGTAGTCAGGCTACCTTCATCGGAGGGACCACACATACGGCATTTCTGAAGCAGGCGGGCGAAGCCGGAGCATGGCCCGCAATAGACGGGATGCTGTTCATTTATACCGGGCCATGGTGGAGCGAAGATGTTGAGGAAAACGAATTTCATAGGGCAGTCTTGGCAGCATATCATGCGGGGGAAGAAGAAGATATCAAGAGTCAGGGTTCTGCATATGGTGCCTGCGGCAGCTATAATATGCTGTTTGACATAGTAGA
>Ga0180432_10009180_pt1 | contig 12118 bp, 9 predicted proteins | sample SS_ome_10_FD_132414 | JGI IMG/M metagenome (GOLD analysis project Ga0180432, IMG submission 132414) | Hypersaline lake sediment archaeal communities from the Salton Sea, California, USA - SS_1_MS_2 metaG | ecosystem: Environmental > Aquatic > Non-marine Saline and Alkaline > Hypersaline >...
CCACGGCACGGTCGAGCGCTGGCTCTACCCCGAGGGCACTGTCGACACCGGCCACACCGACAGCCCCGTGCCGTTCATCGTCGTCGATCCGGCGCTGAGGGGAACTGCCCTGCGCAAAGGGGGCGCGCTGACCGACGTAGCGCCGACGGTGCTGCAGCTCATGGGCCTGCCGCAGCCCGAAGAAATGACAGGCGATAGCCTCCTGTCGGCAGGAGACTTGACGGACGGCGTGCCCCAGCAGCGAAGGCGGGTCTTGCTCGTCATCGCCGACGGCTGGGGGGCGCGCGATGACGCCTGGGGAAACTTGATCCTTGAGGCGGAGACGCCGGTGATGGACCGACTGCAACAGGAGTGGCCGACGACGCGGGTGGAGGCGGCCGGCGAGGCTGTCGGGATGCCCGCAGGCACGGTAGGCAACTCCGAGGCCGGGCACCTGCACATCGGGGCCGGTCGGCGCGTGCTTTCTGACCGCGTGCGGATCGACCGGGCCATCGCCGACGGCTCATTCTTCGCCAACGACGCGTTCCTGTGGGCCATGCGGGGAGCGAAGCAGGATGGCACCCGGCTGCATCTGCTGGGCATCATATCTTTCTACAGCTCCCACGGTTCGGTGAATCATCTGAAGGCGCTGATGCAGATGGCACACCGGGAGGGCGTGCCCGAGGTGTATATCCACGGGATGCTGGGCCGGCGGGGGGAGCGCCCCGAGAGCGGCGCGATTTACACCGAGGACATCGAACAGGAGGCGGAGCGGCTGGGCGAGGGAATGACTATGGCATCGATCATCGGGCGCTTCTGGAGCCTGGATCGGGAGGAGAACTGGGACCGCATCGAGAAGACGTACCGCTGGCTGGTGGAGGGGAAGGGCAGGCCAGTGTCGCTTCGCTTCCCTTTGTGTTGACCAGTGCCGCTTCGCTTCCCTTTGTGTTGAGTGGTCTCAACCCGGCCACACCCCACTCACCGCCGCCTCCACGCACCGCTCGACCGTCCCATAACGCACCCGGAGCCCAGCGTGCGAGGGCAGGTAGGTCGCGCCCTTGGCCGACGGGGTGGCCACCGTGCGAAAGCCCAGCTCCCGCATCGGGGCGACGACCGCGCACATATCGGCCACGACTCGCCCGCCGCTGGCCTCGAGGGCGGCCACCAGACCCTCAATTTCGGCCCGCTGGCGTACCTCCCGCGCCGTCGTGATCCACAGCGCTGTCCTCACCCGGCGCCCACCTAGCAACCGCACCACCTGCGCCATCTCCTCCAGCCCCGCGTGCGGGCATCCGAACCAGACCAGGTCGATCTGGCGCACGTCGGCGTTGAGCGCAGCGTAGGCAGGCTGCAGGTCGTCCACGATGAGCGTCTCGGGGCTGGAGACCAGCACGTTCGGCTGGTCGGCCTCGGGCGTGCACCCGGCGGCGTGGTACAGCGCGACGGCACCGCTGGCCGCCATCGCCGCCCCCAAGCTCTTCAGCGTGACGTCGGAGCAGGTTTCCTTCTGGCTCTCGAAGACGAAGTACGGCACGCGGTTGCGTGCCGCTCGGCCGACCAGGTACCCCAGCGCGCCGAAGTCGGAGAGTGTGCGCACAGGGCAGCGCACGAGCACCCGCAGCGAGGCGCGGCGATTCTCGTCCAGATGCAGCCCGTAGGCAGCAGTGCGCCCCGTGATCGCGGCAGCCAGCGCGCTCGGTCCGCCCTCCCGATTGGTGCGCGCCCCCAACACCGAGTTGGCGTAGCTCACCGCCGAGGATTCGGCCCAGGCCACGTGCTCACCGACACGAGGCAGGTTGCCCACCAGGTAGGGCGTGCAGGTGCACGTTATGCGCACGCCCAACCGCCGGTAGGCCTCGATCACCGCCTGCTGGCGGTGGGCGAATGATTCCGAAAAGCCCAACTCCCTCCAGGCATGCAGGTCCATCCCTGCCGGGTTCAGCGTCGTGGGGACACGCGCCCGTGCACCCTGGTCAGCCCACTCGCGCAGGAACTCCAGACCCGCCTCACCCAGGTTGCGGTAGCTAACCCCCGCCACCTGCACAGAACCGACCGACACCAACCGTCGGGCACCGTAGATCCGTCCCAGCGCGACGACGATCTCCATCGCCTTACGCGCGCCTGGGCCGAAATCACCGGCCAATGAGGCCCGTTCCTCAGTCGATAGTTCCAACATCTCCAACGTGAAGGGAAGCGCAGCGGCTCATCCTACGCGCTCTCCAACATCGCGCGCCGGCAGGTCCTGTGCATGGCGAGGATCTCCTTGACCAAGATCTTCCGGTTGCGCAGGTGCAAGCGGCGGCTCTGGTTACTGACCGAGAAGTGGTAGTGGTCGCCCAGTACGACGCGCACCTGATTGCTGGCAAAGCCCAACTCCTCCAGGAGGTCCAACATCGGCTTGATCCCCACCAGCCGGTCCTTGTGGCCCAGCATGACCCGGAAGTGATGCCACCGGCGGGGTTCGACCTGGTGGGGCGTCGCCCCCATGGCGAAGAAGGTCTGCGCGATCACGCCTTTGGGCGTGGCGTTGAACAAGCGCACGTGCTCGGCCTTCACCGCCTGGCTTGCTGCGCCGATAAGCATCTCGACGATGGAAGGCGCCAGCCTCTCCTTGAGCCATCCCAACGTCTCTGCGGCCGATCCGGCCCAGATGCCCACACCAAGTGCTTTGTAGAAGCTCTTACGCATGCCATCGTTCAACAGCAGCGCAGGGGCGACCGCCAGCCGGCCGACCTCGTGCTCGCGCCAGAGGGATTCATCCAGATAAAACAACGCCGCGCCGCTCATCGAATGACCGACGAGTGTGACGATACGGAGACGACGCTTGGCCCGTGCGCTGGAGCGCAGCCCCAGCAATTCGACCCAATGCTCGACGGCGGCCATGTCAGCAGCCGGATCGCAGGCATTGATGGGGGGCAACTCATACACAAAAGGAGAGCCACCGAAACCGTTCACGTCGGGAGCCAGTGCGACCAGCCGGGGGTTGGCAGCGCACACCATCGCTGGAATTTGCTCCCAGATGGCGTGGCTGCCGTCCCAACCGTGCATAAACACGACAACTCCCCGCGCGCGAGCCATCGCCTCCTCGTAACGCCTGCCTGTAATCGCCTCCTCTGGCCAGAAGACCCGCCACGCAAAGTCCGCCAGGCCGGTCTGGTCGCGGAAATCGGCCGCGTCCTTCTGCTTAATCAGTCCAGCCTGGACAACGTCACTGAGGGCGTAACTGGTGCTGACGACGTCCTCCGTCGACTCTTGCCGCGCCGTCCTATGCTCCCTGGTCCAATCCCACCTGCCCACGATGTGTGTCTCCTTGATCTGTGTTGTCTTGATTCAGTCCTGCTCGCTCTCAAGGCCGAGGGCGTAGACATCGCCCCGAGCCCACCCCGACATCTTGGCGATACGTCTTGCAGCAGCCGAGCGGGACAAGCCCTCCCCCAGCAATTCGTCCAGCGCAGCACGCACCTGATCCTCATCCCAGCGCTCCTGCGCTGGCGGTGCGCCCCCGATGACGAGGGTGAACTCCCCCCGGGGCTCGACCGCGTCGAAGTATTCCCGGGCCTCTCGCACGGTCCCCCGCCACAGCTCCTCGTGGAGCTTGGTCATCTCGCGGCAGACGACCAGCGGCCGATCGCCAAGGACAGCCTCGACGTCAGCCAGGCTCTTGCGCAATCGATGTGGGACATCAAAGACGATCAGCGTGCGCCGCTCATGCGCTACTTCGGCCAACAGCCTGCGGCGGTTGCGCCCACGTCGAGGCAAGAAGCCCAGGTAGAGAAAGCTGTCGCTGGGCAAGCCAGAGACGACCAGCGCGGTCACAGGAGCTGAGGGCCCAGGGACAGGTACGACCGGGATGCCGCGTTCGATGGCCGCTCGAACGAGTTTGTATCCAGGGTCAGAAAGTCCTGGCATCCCAGCCTCAGAAATCAAAGCCACGTCACCGGTATCCAGTTGACGCAGCACCGTCTCCAGCTTCGTCAGCTTGTTACCCTCGAAATAGCTGGTGATAGGGGTCTCAATCTCGTAGCGTTGGGCGAGGACGCGCGCACGCCGGGTGTCCTCCGCAGCAATCAGCGCCGCTTCCTTGAGCACCCGCAGCGCGCGGAGAGTGATATCCTCCAAGTTGCCGATCGGAGTACCGACGAGATATAGTGTGCCCACGGTTCGAGGATGAAAGCTCTTTGGCCTTGAAAATCAACGCTTGGAAGTTGTACGAAAACAGCTTCTTTGCTACCCAATCAGTGGTTCTTGGTGAACGTGACGTAGCCCAAGCCTGCGCCGCAGAACCCCGGAAAGTCAATCACGATCTCCTCCGAAATGGGAGGATGGTCGTCTCGATAGGGATCGTGGAGCTGCACACGCACTTCCATCGGCTTGGGCCTACCATCGAAGAACTGCTCCCACGCAGCCTGACTCCCATATATCGTGTTGAAACGCGCATCGGAGCCAGAGGTGACGACCACGTCGACACCCGCTCCCCATACGTGGACCGGATAGCCGATCAGCGGGTTCTCGTCCAGATCCTGTACCTGGCCCGCCACGCCCGTCCAACTGCAGCCGTACTGAGGCTGGGTCAAATCCAGTTCGTAGGTGAAGGGCCACGGAGAGCGCGTGGCCCGAGGAGTGGGTGTGGCAGTCGGAGGGAAAGTGGGAGTGGGCGGGAAGGTAGAAGTAGCCGAGGGTGTCAGCGTAGGTGTGCGCGTCGGCCTGGGCGGTGTCGCCGTCGAAGTGCGGGTCGGTGTCCAGGTAGGGACATCCGTCGGACCACTGGGGGTCGGGGTCTCAATTGGTGAATCAGCCAGAACCGCGATCGTAGGCGGCGGGAAGGGATTGTAGACGTTCAGTCCGATGGACGCATAGAAACTCACCAAACACCCCGTAGCCACGAGCACTACGATGGTCAGCACGTTAAAAAGTGTAGCTCTCCTGTCATTTCCCATCGTCTGATCTCCTTGCGGCGCTAGTTCTCTTGCGTCAGGGGCCTGTTTCGACGAAGCGCTGCACCGCGGCCTGCGACCATAACCCCTCAATCCACTCCTGCACCGCCCGGTCTTGTAAGAGCCGCAAGTTCTCCGGGCTGACAGTGCGGGCCGGGTCGCGCTCGACGACCTGCAGGATGTGATATCCCAGCGGGCTGGCCACCACGCCGCTGAAATGGCCAGGCTGTAGGTCAAAAGCAGCCTGCTCTACCTCGGAGGCGACCAGGATACCTCGGGGGAAGAAACCCAGATCTCCTCCGCTCTCGCGGGTGCTGGTATCCTGAGAATAGGCCCTGGCAAGCGTGGCAAAGTCGGCGCTAGCCTGAAGTTGAGATAGGATTCGCTCGGCCTCCGCAGCGGTATCCACCAATATGTGGCGAGCGTGGACGTGTTCGGTGGTCGTCGGCACACTCTCGACGACGCGCTGTGTCATCTTCATGCCGATTAGCTGCACGCGTACCTCTTGCCAGGCGTCCTCGGGCGTCTCACCCCACTCGGCCAGTTTGGCCCGAAACGCCTCCTCTCCACCGTTTTCGTCGATCATCAACTGCATGTAGGCGTCTACTTCCTCGTCGGAGACAATGACGCCCGCTTCCGCCGCCGCTTGCTCAGTCAACACCTGCTCGATCATTACATTGAGCACCCAGTCACGGGCCTGAGCCAGGTTCTCCTGGCCCTCCGGCGTGTTGGGATCGATCCCTCGGGACTCTAGCGAGGCCTCGTATCGCCCCAGTTCGCGTTCGTAATTGCTCAGGTAGATAGGCTGGCCGTTGACCCGCGCGGCCAGAGGGGACTCCGGGGTGGGCGTAGGGAGCACGACGGTCGTAGCTGTGGCGGTAGGATCTGCTGGTGCCACATCGGTAGCTGCCGGCGCAGAGGTAGGGATGGATGTGACGAACCTCGGCATACAGGCGGTGCAGGCACACAACAATGTCAATGCCGCCACTTTAACTGCAGCTTTGAAATCCATAGTGAACTCCGTTCCAATCATCCGAATGAACCACAGGTTGCGACGAACGTCGCCTCGCCTGGGGCATTCTGAATGTCTTGACAATTTCCCATTCGATCTTTAAGCGTCAGGCGCATCGCTTTCAGCACAAATTCGAGCGATCCGGGTTTGTAGTATGCGCTTTAGCGCACCATCACTCTTTAAAGGCGCCATTCCGATGGCGCGCCGTCACTCTCTAAAGGCGCCATTCCGATGGCGCGCCGTCCGGCGATAAATCGCCGACTACAAACGGAATATGACATTGTCGAAATACTCGCTTCACCAGGTAACCGGCACTCGAGATACGAAGTGCAGGTCACCTTACGATCATCGAGTCATTATACCTACAGCAGGTATTTTGTGCAACTTAAGCGGCTTGCCAAAGCCACCACCGTCTGATACAATCTAGCGCTCGACAATCGTAGATGAAGCGGCTTGCCAGATACGCCATTGCAGAAAAACACATGACACGATTACACCCGATCCGTCGCGCTCGCTCACAGGTGGCAAGCGAATCTTCAAGCAAATATCCGCCCACAACTTGCGGGCCCGACGACGGGCCTGAGGGCCGTGGGAACGTCCCTCCGTCGCCTCGCCCGGAGCCTGCCCTGGGGCGAACGTTCCGTTCGAAGTCGAAGGGGCCGATCCGGCGTCTCTGCAGCTTCCTGGGTTGGATCATCCAGCGCTGGCAACTGGGGCTGTTGCTGGTCACGCTGCTGGTGGGCCTGACTGGCGAAGGACCACCGCCGGGCAGTATGGACACCCAGGTGAAGCGACTACTGGCCGGCAAGCGATTTGATTTCGTTGGCTGGGAAGCAGGAGCGCTGCTGAGCAAACTGACCCACAGCCTGGCTGCGCCACAGCGCTTTATGGACGAACCTGCCCGCCGCGTGTTCTTCCTCGACTATCTGGCGCTGGTGGCAGGCATCCAACGGCTGGACTGGGAAATCCAACAGACCTACGTCGATCCCGAAGTAGAGGATCCCTTGGAAGCAACGGCCGGGCTGCGGGTTCAACTGGCGGAACTGCGTGCAGCAGAGGAAGCTCGCCAGCCCCTCGCTGAAGCAATCCTGGAAGAACAGACGGCCTCCATTCTGATGAGCGAGGGATTTGGCACACTGGGCCGGGAGCTTCCGCCTGTCGGTACCCGCTTCACCCCGCTCCCGCTGCTGCTCGTTATCTCCCCCCGCGACCACATCGAGAACGTCCTCAGCCTGGACTTGCGCCACGGGTTGGATGTGGCCCAACAGGAAGCCATTGAGGCACACGTGGACACCGTCCACGACGTCTCGTCGCTGGTGACCGGCATCGGGGGCCTTGCTGCCTACCCGGCGATGTTGTTGGAGAGCAGTTCGCTCAACTGGGTGGCCGAGGTGACCGCGCACGAGTGGACGCACCACTATCTCGCCCCGCGACCGTTGGGTTGGCATTACCTGGACGATCCCGAAACGCGCACGATCAACGAGACCGTGGCCTCGATCGTTGGAGTGGAGGCAGGACGAAAAATGGTGGCCCGCTACTATCCGGAGCTTCTGCCGCCCGTGCTAGAGCCTGGGCCCGAGGAGCCGGAGGATCTGGGGGAGACCCCTCCATCGCCTGAGCCCCCCGTCTTCGACTTTCGCATAGAGATGCGGGAGACCCGCATCCAGGTGGACGAACTGTTGGCTCAGGGGCAGATTGAGGAAGCAGAGGCTTACATGGAACAGCGGCGACAGGATTTTGTCGCCAACGGCTACGCAATCCGCAAGCTGAACCAGGCGTATTTTGCATTCCACGGGGCCTACGCCGACGAACCTGGCGCGGCAGGAGCGGACCCGATCGGCCCGGCGGTGCGAGAACTACGCGCCCGGAGTCCCGATCTCCACACGTTCGTGTCCAGGGCAGCCCAGGTCATCACATTGGCCGAGTTACAGGCGCTACTGAGTGAAATGGAGAGTGAGACCTCGGACGGTGATTGAGCTTACTTCTGACTAAAGGCGCGCAGAGTCTTCAGGTAGTACTCCGGCAAGCCGATGTCGTAGCGCTGTCCATCGATGATCAGACCCAGGAAACCATCCTCCTGTCGCAGGCGATCCAGTGCTGAGGTAAGCTGATACTCGCCCCGTTCCCGGACATTGTTCGCGATGTGCTCCTCCAGGTAGTCGAATATCTGGGGCTTGATGACGTATTGCCCAAAGACGGTCAAGTACTCATCCTCTGGGAAACCAGCCACGCGCAGGTTGTTCCGAGCATAATCCACCGTCGGCTTCTCGGCGAACTCCGTCACAGTGAGCAGGCATTCATCCTCGGTCCACACGCCCGTCACCGTCCCGAAATTGGCGATCTGATCCTCAGGTGTGCGGCGCAGGCCCAGTGTGCTGATCCCATGCTTGTTGTATGCCTCAACCAACTGCTGCGCGCAAGACTCCTCAGTGCTAGAGCGGTAGAGGTGGTCCCCCAGCATCAGCAGGAAGGGCTCGTTGCCGACTGCCTCCCGCGCACAATAAACGGCATGCCCAAAGCCCTCCTGTGCTTTCTGAATTACGAAAGACACACGTCGGCCGATCTCAAGTACCCGCTTGGCGTATTCCTGGGACGGGCGCGGTAGTTTGTTGTAGTTCTCGATCGTGACCTGCACGTTGAAGAACGTCTGGAAGGCCTCCAGGTCGGGTTCCTGTACGATGATAATCACCTCATCTATACCGGCCTTGAGCGCCTCCTCGACGATCAACAGAATTGCGGGCTTGGCGATCCCATCGCGGTCCACGATGGGGAAAAGCTCCTTCTTGGTCGCCTTCGTGGCCGGGAAAAGCCGCGTGCCGAAGCCCGCTGCCGGGATCACCGCCTTGCGTACTTTCTGCCCGGCACGCAGCGTCAGCGGCAGACAGGACATCCCCAGGTCGCGCTCGACGATCTCAATGATTGCATGCTGGTCGGCCTCGCTGCGGGCTAGGAGCTGCGCTGTGCCGTCGCCCTGCGACCCGACGCCTTTCCCACCCCAAAGGTGCGGTTTGAACAGCTCGTAGTTCAAGACCTGATGCAGTACTGGAGCAGTCAGTTCCTCTGGGCAGGCCGGCGTCGCATAGCGATCAAAGAATGCCTGGGCTTCGGCCATCAACGCGCCCAAATGGTCGGCATCCCCGGCCTGGAGCGCCTCGACAGCTTGATGCACGATCCGCTTGTTGATCGGTCCGAGCAGCTCTTGCACGCCCCGCTCGACCTTGGTCTCGGCAAAGGGGTAGCAGCGGTTCAACCGAGCCAGAATCTCCATCGTGTCCTTTTCAGCGTTCAGATCCACGATCACGTAGTACATATCGTGGGGGACCTGCAGCTCGGTCACGTCGAGATGATCGCCGTCGTAAGTCATAAGGATCGGACGATTGCCAAAGGCGCACCCCTGATCCATGCGCCCACACCGGGAGGGCGTCGTGATCTCACCCTGGTAAGCCAACTCCATCTCGCCCCGGATCGTCATCTTGAGATCGTAGATGCGGTTGAACGCTCGTGCTGTCAGAACACATATCGCGGCGCTCGATGAGAGCCCTTTCTTCACCGGCAGGTCTGTCTTGTAGTTGTCGATCACCAGACCTCGCACGTGGTAGTGCGTTAGGATCTGGTAAGCAACACCGGCAATGTAACTCCAGAAGCCGCCACGATGGGCCTCCTCCAACAGAGCTTTGCATTCCATAGGGATCTCATATGGGCCGTGTTTTTGGCCGTTGGGCGCGGTAGAAGTCAATACCAACGACGTGGGGTGAGGCTCAACCTCAGCGTATATGCCCTGATCGGTCCCCGTGAGCAGCGTGTAGCCCTTCTCGATCTCCGCGTTGGTGCGCCGGTATCCCCCGGCCCAGTCAGAGTGTTCTCCAAACAGGCAGATGCGTCCGGGTACAAAGATCTTCACCTTGTCACCTCCTCGTGAGATGAGTCCATTTTCTTCTTGCCCCTTCAATGTAAAGGGAAGCGAGGCGGCGCCTCCCAATGCAGAGGGAAGCGATACCTTCCCACCAGCCGCCAACGCTTGAAGATCTGGCAGGCCACCCCAGTCTCCTCTGGGCGGCTCACGAGGTCCCTGCGCGGTGGTTTGGCATCCCCCACGTGCTTGTTCCTTGACATCGTGCATCTGGGCAGGAGTGTGCGATGGGAGAGAGGTTGAGTCAAGCGTTCAGTACGAAGCGCTCGATCGCGACAGCGGCGCCATCTTCCTCCACCGGCGGTGCAACCCAATCGGCAATGGCCTTGACGGCCTGGCTGGCGTTGCCCATTGCCACGCCCAGCCCGGCCCAGACGATCATTGAGATATCGTTGTTCTGATCTCCGATGGCCATTACCTCTGCTTGGGAGATGCCCAAATAGCCAGCCAGCCGCCGTAGTGCATCCCCTTTCGACACCCCCAGCGGGTTCCCCTCGACGATGAGAGCGTGGGAGCGGGCCAATTCCATCCGATTCTCGAACTTCTGGCGCAACTCTACCTCAACCTGTTCCGCCTCGTGCGGCTCGACGAAGATAATGAATTTGGCCGGCTCGTGCTGCTCAAGCACAGTCCGAAGGTCGTCCACCCAGACCAGACGCTGGCCCAGCATATCGTAGTAGAACGAGTCAGGGTGCCGGGTTTCGTCGAGGAAGACATCGCCGTCGGCGTAGAGAACGAAGTGCCACCCGCGCTCGGCCCGCAGCTCCAGCACCTCGCGCACCAGGGCGGGCTCCATCATCGCCCGGTGAAGTGGGACATCGGAGTCTGGGGCCTGGATCAATCCGCCCTGGTAGCAGATCAGTGGGACGGTGATCTCCAGCTCGCGAGCGAAGGGGAGCGTGAAGTCAAACATACGGCCCGTCGCCAGGGTGACCACCACGCCCTGCCACTGAGCCGCAGCAACGGCGTTTCGCACCCGGCGGCTCCTGATGACCATATCGTCATCCATCAGTGTGCCGTCCAGGTCGAGCGCCAGCAGACGGATCACGTCTGCACCTCCAGTACCCGGTTGTGCCCAGCTAGATCAGGGTATACCCGCAGAGTGGCCCGGGGAAAGTATGCGCGCGCCAGGCGACTTGCAGCTTTTCCTTGATCGGCACCGATCTCGACCAGCAGCGCACTGCCAGGGCGGCCCTTCGCGGAGGCAGGGGAGCGCAGTACCGCCGGAGCCTGACCCAACAGCCGGCGGATGATGGACAGTCCATCCGGGCCGCCGTCCAACGCCAGCCAGGGCTCGTGATTGCGGATCGAGGCCGGGAGCGACGCCAATTTACCCGTGGGGACGTAAGGAGGATTGGAGACAATCAGATCCACCGGACCAGGACGCGGGCTGAGCACGTCACCGACGACCAGCCGCACGCGTTCCGTGACACCATGTCGCTCTGCATTTCGCCGCGCCACGGCCAGCGCCGCCGGTGAGATCTCGATGGCATACACGGTAGCTTCAGGCAGTCGGACAGCCAGAGAGACGGCGATGCAGCCGGAGCCCGTGCCCACGTCCACTACACTCCTGGGGCGACGCGCCAGCGCCAGGTCCACCAGCGTCTCCGTCTCCGGACGGGGGATCAACACCTCGGGCGTGAGCTCAAACTCCAGGCCGGAAAACTCGATACAGCCTGTGAGGTATGGGAGCGGATAGTTGGAGGCACGACGGTGCACGAGAGCATTATAGCGACCTACTTGACCAGATGTCAGGGGGCGTTCGGGATGGGTCATCAGCACAGTGCGCGATGTCTCGAGCACGTGAGCCAGAAGAACCTCTGCCTCAAGCCGGGGAGCGTCTGTGACAGATGCTAACTCGATGGCCGCCCGGCGCAGCGCGTTCCCGATGGTGCCGCTGCCAACCACCCCCGACTGTCCGCAGTCGGCGTCGGCGCGGTCGGGTTTCCCTCTAGATTGGGTGGTTGGCCCCGGAACACGGATGCCCAGCAGGGCCAATTGATCAAGCGCACCGCGAATTCGAGGATAACTTGCTGGGTTATCTTCTTGCTCTGTATTCACGACCGATAACTAGCCTGCTCGCTCATGCTTGGGATAACAACTTCTACACCAGCCGCCGGGGCTCCCTACTCAACCTCCGCTATGGCTTCCAGCCGTTCTGCCTGCTCCTGTGACAGCAGTTCCTCAATGAATGAATCCAAATCGCCGTCCAGCACGTCCGGCAACTGGTGGAGCGTCAAGCCGATGCGGTGATCGGTGACGCGGTTCTGAGGAAAGTTGTAA
>Ga0180432_10009182_pt1 | contig 12117 bp, 6 predicted proteins | sample SS_ome_10_FD_132414 | JGI IMG/M metagenome (GOLD analysis project Ga0180432, IMG submission 132414) | Hypersaline lake sediment archaeal communities from the Salton Sea, California, USA - SS_1_MS_2 metaG | ecosystem: Environmental > Aquatic > Non-marine Saline and Alkaline > Hypersaline >...
GAGCGGATCGGCAACGGGCTGACCACGTCGGAGATCGCCGGGGAGCTGCACATCAGCGGCAAGACGGTGGACTCCTACCGGGAGCGGCTGAAGGCGAAGCTGAACCTGGACGGGGCGTCGGAGCTTCTGAAGTACGCCATCCAGTGGGCCCGAAGCCAGCAGAGCGGGTGAGCCCGCGCGGCGGGGTTTCTGTAAGTCCATTTATGAAATAGCTTTAGTCGAGCCTAGGGCCGGTCGCGTGGCGAGGACATGGGGAGATTTACCTACGGTGAGTCGGGGGCAGTTCTCGCGCCGAAAACGGTACCGGCCCCGATTGCGGGCCTGTCGCCCCGGCCGTACCTTGGCGGAGACTCGACGCCGCGGGGCGGCCGGGAGCGGCCCCGCGGAGGGCCCTCGCAGAAAGGATGACGCGATGAAAGCCGCCGGGAAGACCACACGGAAGCGCCGGCCCGCCCCGCCGCGCCGTCTCACCGCCGAGGAGCGCCGGCTGTACGAGGCGATCCCCGAGGACGTCGCCTGCGTCCACGACGCGAGCTTCGACGCGCCCGGCGCCGAGGGGAGGTACTTCGGCCCCGACCGCCGGCGGATCCCGGTGCCCGGGTTCACCCTGCTGCCGGAGGTCCCCGAGGAGGTCCCCCCGGCCCGGTCGGTGCGGCTGTCGCTGAGCGCGGAGGACGAGCGTATCCTGTTCCTGAGATACAACTATGCCAAGCACCGCCTGCAGCGTCTCCGGCCCCAGCAGCGTCGGCGTTTCGCCGCCGGGCGCGCCCGCCGCATGATCGACTGGCACCGTCGGGCGCTGCGCCTGCGGGGGCAGATCGCCCGCGCCAACCTGCCCCTGGTGCCCACCATGGCCAAGCGGGTGAGGATCGACACGGTGGAGTTCAGCGAGCTGATCTCCGAGGGCTACCTCGCCGTGCTGCGATGCATCGAGAAGTTCGACGCGTCGCGCGGGTTCAAGTTCTCCACCTACGCCTGTCGGGCCATCCTGAAGAGCTTTCATCGGACGGCGGCCAAGGCGGGGCGGTACCGTCAGCACGTGAGCGTCGAGTTCGACCCGAAGCTGGAGCGCAGCGACTACGCCGAGAACCGGCGCCGGCGCGAGCGCGCCGAGAGCATTGAGGCCGTCCGCGAGGTCCTGCGCCGCAACGTCGCCGATCTCAGCGACGTGGAGCGGACGGTGATCCAGGAGCGGTTCGCCATCTTCAACGGCGGGACGCCCCGGACCCTCTCGGAGATCGGCGCCATGGTCAGCCTGACCAACGAGGGCGTCCGGCAGATCCAGAAGCGGGCGCTGGTGAAGATCGAGGCGGCGATCACCTCGCACTTCGCCGCCTGAGGTCTCGGCGGGCGGCGGTCACTTGCGCTCGATGAGGAGCCGGTTGCGGCCCTTGGTGACGCGGACCTTCCCGACGGTCACCAGGCCCCAGCGGTCGGCCTTGACGGTCCCGGTATCGATCTGCTTCCACCCGTCGCCGTCCCTGCGGAAGTTGGTCCAGGTGAGCTTCTGACCCGGCTGGGGGCGGAACCCCCGGCATCGCCGCGGGGTGACGTCGACGGTGCAGGCGTCCTCCGGCGCGTCGTCGATCAGCCAGAGGACCATCGCCCACCGGTCCGGGGCGTCGACGACGTGGGCCTCGGCCGTGTCCCAGTACAGGTAGCCGTTGGACAGACCCGACTGGTCCCCGTCGTATCGGTCGTAGCGCCGCTTCTGCTTGGGGTGGGCCTTGTTCCAGGCCTTGACCTCGGCCTTCTCCGTCTCGTACTGCTCGCGGGGCTTGGCGACGGCGTCGCCGGGGTCGTCGTCGAGGCTGCAATGGGTGAACGCCGGGAGGGTCTGGTCGGTGCGGCAGTCGATGACATCGCGGATGCGGCGGCCCTTTTCGTCGCGGTATTCCCGCCGGGGCACGCGGACGCCCTCCCCGTGCCCGCCGAGGCCCCACTTGAACAGGTGGGGCTGTCGTGCCTTCTGCATGGCCTTCCAGAAGCGGACGGCCTGTGGCCAGCCGATCTGCCCGTCGTTCTTGCCGTTGGAGAAGCAGACCAGGCCGATGTCGGCCTTGGGCCTGTTCAGGACGTACCACTCGTTGCTGAACCAGTTGAAGGCGGACACGCCGGTGTCCTCGAAGGGCAACTGCCATCGGACCTGGCCGTAGCAGTGGATGTAGCTGCTGGTGAACTGCGGGCTGCTGTCGGGGATGTGGACGCCGACGCTGCCGGCGGCCCAGGCGATCCGCCCCCCGTGATGCACGGCGAGGTTGGTGGTGCCCGATCCGCCCATGGACCCGCCGCCGACGGACACGCGCGTCATGTCCACGGGCCAGCGGGTGTTCACCCAGTCGACCATGGACAGCAGGCGGGTCTGGGTATAGTCGCGGACGGCGCCCTCGCGCCAGCTCTTCCAGGTGCCGACGTACTCGTGGTACCCGGTCCACCAGTCGTAGGGGAGCTGGTTGGTGGAGAGCATGATGGTGCCCTCGTGGGCATCGACCCAGAAGCCCCCGCCGTGCATGCTCCCGCCCCACCCGTGCAGCCGGAGGGCCAGCGGGGCCTTCGCCGGGCGGTCCGGCAGGACGCCCACGAGGTAGTCCAGCGGGCGCGAGGGCCTGTTGCAGTTGGGCGGGGCCTCCCAGCGGGTGAAGTCGTGGAGGGTGGCGTCCTTGTTGTAGTAGTGGTGCTCGTACTCGCCGGGCTTGCGGACGCGCTGGAGGACCGGGGCGCCCTGGCCGACGGTCTCGACGACGGGCCGGGCGGTGGCGTTGCCGTCGTCGAAGGCCGAGAGGTCCTCCTCCCCGTTGACGGCGACGGTGACGGCGTACCACGCCTGCCCGGGCCGGGCCGGATTGTGGGCGTAGACGCCGGTCCCCGGCGGGGTGGGCGCCTCGCCGTCCTTGGCGACGTAGCGGTAGACCGTCCCGCCCTTCTTGCTGCGGAGCGTGTACTTTCCTTGGTACTCGGTGTTCCACCCGGTCAACTGGCCGACCTCGTCGACGAGACGGGCCCGGCCGATGGTCTCGGCCGTGATGGGCCGGGTGTGGCGATAGATGCGGAAGCCGACCCGGTCCTCGTCGGCCTCGAGCTTCGCGACGAGCTGCTTGTACTCCTTGACGGTCAGGGTGCGGGCCTTGGCCTTCTCGGGCCCCAGGCGGGCGGCCGGGGGGTTCGGGTGCATCCAGGTGATGAACGTCTGCCCGTCCTTGTGACGGGCCTCGATGCCCTTGACCCGCGGCAGCTTCCGCTTCGTCCGCAGGCCGCAGGTCACCTCCAGGCGCGCGGTCTTCCGGTCGTATCCCCGGAGGGCGACCACGCGGAAGGCCAGCGTCGCGGTGCCGGTGCGGACGGCGTCGGCGACGGCGTCGGTGCAGACGAAGCCGCGATATCGCGGCGGCAGCAGCGGCAGCCCGCGGTCGCTGCCGGCGACGGTCACCTTGACCGGGAGGGGCCTGTCGTCCCCGTGCCAGCGGACCCCGCGGTCGATGTCGCCCCCGGGCCGGAGGACGGCCCGGAAGACGCCGACGCCCTTGCCCAGGGCGGACAGGTCCACCTCGATCTTGTCGCGCCCGCAGGTGACGGTCTTGGGGAAGGACCCGCCCTCGCCGGAGGAGAAGACCACGGTGGCGGGGTCATCGGCGATGGCGGCGGGCACGGCCGCCAGGAGGAGGGCAAGCGTAGCGGGCAGGGCGCGCGTCATGTGAGGCTCCTTTCGGCCGGAGGGCCAACGGACCGGGGGCCGGATGCCGACACGAAGGCTTTAACCGGCCGGCGACGCGCCGGTTCCGCCGGGGCCGGGCCCCGACGCCGCGCTCACCGCCCGCCCGCGGGCGGGGAGACCCGGAGCAACGGCGGCTCCCCCGCCGGGCCCTCGCCGTCGTCGGACGCGCCCACCTGTCGCAGGAGCCGCTCGATCTCGTCGGCCTCCTCGTCCGCCGCCCCCGGGTCGGGGCCCGCGGGCTGCCCCAGCAGGGGCGCCAGGGAGACGTAGCGGGGGACGTTGATGGTGACGCAGTGAAGCAGCCCGCGCTTCTCGCTCATGCTGTCGGCGCAGACGCCCTTGACCTTCCAGCCCGGCAGGAGGCGGGCGTACAGGTCCAGCGCCTCGTTCTGCGTCGCCGCGTCCACGTCGGAAAAGGTCGGCACCAGCACGGTGCCGCCGGCGAGGACGATGTTGGTGTAGCTGCGCCACTCCCCGTCACGGACGGGCGGCATGGGGATGCGATGGACCTTCACCGGACCCCGCGACGTCGGCGCGCCGTCGAGGAGGCGGGCGGCGTCGTCGAGGATCTCGGCGTTCTCCGCATCGACGGCGGGGTCGAGACGCCCCACGACGGCGACATTCGGGGCCAGGAAGGCGACGAACATGTCCACGTGCCCCGTGGGTTCCCCCACCAGTTGCCTCACGTACGTCCAGGAGCGGAAGCCCAGCCGATCGGCCAGGATCCGTCCGATGGCGCGCACGTCGTAGCCCCGGTCGGCATTGCGCGCGATCAGGGCCGTGGTCGTCACCGCCAGCCCGTCCCCGTTGCTGAGCAGGTTGCCCCCCTCCAGCCTCAGCGGCAGCGCGACCGCCGGCAGCCTCAGCAGCCTCGCCAGGTGCCGGGGCATGTCGTCGTCCTGCGGACGGTCCCCGGCCGAGTCGACCTCTGAGTACTCCGGGTCGGCCACCACGACCGATCCGTCCGCCCGACGGACGAACAGCGGCCCGTAGTCGCGGACCCACATGGAGTTGATGGGGAGCAGCAGGCAGTTCACCGGGCGCGCCGCCAGCCCGCGCTTCTCCAGGGCCCGTCGGAGGATGTCGAGCTCGTCCCGGCTGCCGACCAGCCCGATCACCGGCAGCGACGACGGCAGGGAGCGGACCATGCCGGCGAAGACCTCCGGGTGGTATCGCACCAGCTCGTTGCAGCCGACGATCAGCCCCGTCCCGCGCTCGAACTCCCCCGCCGGGGGCAGCGCCGCCGGCGACGGAGGCCTCGCCGCCGGGCGGGAGGCCCCGCCCGCCGACGTCGCGACGGGGCGGGTCGGCGGCGGGCGCATTCGCGCCCGTCCCCAGCGCGTCCCGCCCACGAAGGCCAGGGCGGCGACCACGAGCTGGATCGCCACCACCCAGCCGACCCTGGCAGTCAGGGCTCTCACGTCAGGCACTCCGGCCCGCGCACCGCCGACACACCGCAACCGGACGCGGTTCGCTACAAAGCGTGCGCAGGCACGCGCGGGCATGGCGAACGCGGGCGTCCTCGGCGACGCCACAACGTCCGCTGCTATAGTCTAACCCCCTTATCGGCACGATGTTGCCGGGCTGGGACGATTTTCTTCCCCGCCCCCCGGCGCCGACTACGCCCCGGCGAACAGGTCCTCCCCCGCCGAGGCCAGCTTCTCGCGGAAGTACGCCTGCATCCGTTCGCGATGGTCGTCGTCGAGGTCGGGGACGTTGTCCGCGGCGATGCGCGGGGCCCGCTCGTCGAGGTGGACGGGCGCGGCGGCCTCGAACAGGCTCCATCGCGTGAGACGGTCGGTCAGGTCGGCGAGGACCCGCGCCGCCTCCGGCCGGGCGATCAGGTTGTCCATCTCGTGCGGGTCGGCCCGCAGGTCGAAGAGCTGCGACTGCGTGCGGTCGCGGCACAGCAGCAGCTTGTGTGTCCGCGTGCGGGCCATGACCTCCCGTCCGGCCTCGGCGAAGACGACCTCGCGGCCCTCGCGCCGAGCGGCCAGGTCGAGCCCGGCCATCTCCGGCGGCGCCTCGCACCCGGCGGCGGCCAGCAGCGTCGGCGCCACGTCCACGTTGCTGACCAGCGCGTCGGAGACCTCTCCGGCCGGTCCCCCCGGCCGGCGGATCACCAGCGGCACCTTCACCAGCGGGTCGTACATGTGGTTGCCCTTCAGCGCGAGGTGGTGGCAGCCCATGTAGTCCCCGTGGTCGCCGGTGTAGACGACGAGCGTCCGGGCGTCCAGCCCCCGCGCCCGGACCGCGTCGATCATCCGCCCCACCTGCTGGTCGATGTGCGAGATGTTGGCGTAGTAGCCGGCGAGCACCCGTCGGAAGCTCGCCTCGGTCATGTCCGCGTAGCGGAAGTAGCCCCGGGAGAAGGCCGTGTCCTGCGGCAGGGGGCGCTCGGTCCACCCCGCCGGCAGGGCCAGGGCCCCCGGGTCGTACATGCGGTCCCACGGGGCCGGCGGGTCGAAGGGGTGGTGCGGCTTGATGAAGCCCACCATCAGCAGGTGGGCGCCGTCGGGGGACCACCGGCCGATCTCCTCCACCGCCCGGTCCCCAATCCAGGTCGTCGAGTGGTGCTCCTCCGGCACGTCGGACACCGCCGTGCCCAGCCGGTCCCAGTACGCGCCCGGGGCGCGCCGGCGGAACTCCGCCTCCTGGTCGATCAGGTCGATCCGATCGGCCAGCCCGACGGCCATCAGGTGCCGATGGTAGTCGTCGTCCCACCGCCCCGGGCCGTGCTGCTCGGCCAGGCGCATCCGCTCGAAGCCCACGTCCAGGTAGGTGGGCGTGAAGTGCATCTTGCCGACGGCGGCGGTGTCGTACCCGGCCCGGCGGAGGAGGCGGGGCAGCGTCGGCAGCCCCGACGGCAGCGTGCTGTGGTTCGTCCCGCCCAGGTGCTGGTGCACGTACAGCCCCGTCAGCAGCGAGTACCGGCTGGGGGTGCAGACGGGAAAGCAGCAGAAGCTGTTCGTCCAGGCGACGCCCTCGGCGGCGAGGGCGTCGATGTTGGGCGTGCGGACGTCCGGGTTGCCGTAAGCGCCCAGGCAGTCGAAGCGGTGCTGGTCGGCGTGGATGAGCAGGATGTTCGGGCGGGACGGGACGTTCACGGCTTGGGCTCCGGCGTGAAGCCGATGCGCCGCCCCGGCGGCCCCGGCAGCGGGGACATCAACTCCCGAATGGCCTCCACCAGGGCGACGATCTGCGTGAAAGTAACTCCCCCCGGCCGGTGGGGCAAGCAAAACGCCGAAGGCGCCCCGGGCCGGCGGCGGGGCCGCGTTGATCCCCGCGGGCGCCGCCGGTAGCATGTCGGGGGGAAGGGACCACATGCCGGCCGACAATGACCCCCCTCAAGCCGCAGGAGCCAGGTCTGACCGCCCGGACGCGGGCGATATCGAGCGCCACAATCAGCGGGAGATCGACGGGCTCAACCAGCGCGGGGGGCGGATGCTCAGCCTGGTGGACCTCCTGGCGGCGGGGACGGTGTCTGCGGACCTGGCGGCCGAGCTGGCGGCGGCGGCCGCCGGGGGATGCAGCTTCCTGACCGCGGCGGGTCCCGGCGGGGTGGGCAAGACGACGCTGATGGGCGCCATGCTGGCCTTCCTCCCGCCGGGGATGCGGATCGTCACCATCGAGGGCCCCGGCTCGCTTCGGTCGGCGGCCCGATCGCGCCCGGGCCCGCCGGAGTGCCTGCTGGTCCACGAGATCGGATCGGGGCGCTACTACGGCTACCTCTGGGGCCGGGCGGTGGCCGAGTACTTCGATCTGGCCGCCGCGACCGGCCGGACGCTGGTCTCGAACCTGCACGCGGAGACCTATCCCGAGGCCGTGGAGCAGTTGACCCGTCCGCCGCTGGGGGTCTCGCCCGCGGCCCTGGCCCGCGTCGACCTGATGGTCTTCATGGCGGCCGTGGGCGGAAAGCGCCGCGTCACGGGCGTCCGTCGGGCCGCCGGGGAGGCGCACGAGGAGACGTGGCGCTGGTCGGCCGGGGACGACCGCTTCGAGCGGGTCGCACCGGCCCCGGCGGACCAGGCCGATCGGGCCGCCCGCTTTCGCGAGTTCCTCGCCCGCGCGCTGGCCGATGAGTGCCGCACCATGGCCGACCTCCGCCGCCGGGCCGTCGCGGAGCTGTTCGCCGATGCCGGCCTATAATGCGTCGGAGGAGCGACGGGCATGAGAACGATCCTGACATGCGCGCTGATCCTGGCCTCGGCCGGGTGCCGCGACGCGATCAACACCCGCCCGGGTCAAAAGGCCGGCGGGCGGAGTCCTACGACGACCATGACCGCACGGGAAGACACGACGACGGTGGGCTCCGGGCAACTGGCGCCGGGGCCCGGGCAGGCCCAGGCCACCTTCGCCGCCGGGTGCTTCTGGGGCGTGGAGGCGGCGTTCCGAGGCGTCGATGGGGTGGTCTCCACGACCGTGGGCTACACCGGCGGGCACGTCGAGGACCCCACGTACAAGACCGTCTGCGCCGGGCGGACGGGGCACGCCGAGGCCGTCCGCGTCATCTACGACCCGCGGCGCGTCTCCTACGAGGAGCTGCTGGAAGTGTTCTGGCGGGTGCACGACCCGACGCAGGTCGACCGCCAGGGCCCGGACGTGGGGGCGCAGTACCGCTCGGCGATCTTCTTCCACACGCCCGAGCAGAAGGCCGCGGCGGAGGCATCCCGGGACGCCCTGCAATCCTCGGGCCGCTACCGCCGACCCGTGGCCACCGACATCACGCCGGCGCCGACCTTCTGGCCCGCCGAGGACTATCACCAGCGCTATCTGGAGAAGCGCGGCGGGGGGCACGCCACGTAGCCGGTGGAGGCCGGCGCCCGCTCCCGTTGGCCCGAAGTCGCCGACATGCACGCGCTGCGTCGTTTTGCGCGGTCGGATTCGGTTCCCGTCCCGCGCGGCGCTTCGCCCGGCGGGGGGTGTTCAACGAATGCACCGGAAGGTCCGGGGCGGCGGCCGCCGCCCCCGCAAGGAGCCCCCGCATGAAGCCCGTTCTGTGTGCCGCCGCCATCGCAGTCCTGTCCGCCGCCGCCGGAGCCGCCGAGCGCGTCACCGTCCGCTTCGGAGAGCAGGACACCTGCAAGGTCACCGGAGTGACGACTTACCGCCCCGACAACGAGGACCCCCGCCGGGCGACCGCCTGCACCATCCGCTTCGACCTCGGCCGGCTGGCCAAGGACACGAAGGTCCTCCGGGCCGTGCTGCGGATGTGGGTCCGCCCGCGCGGGCCCTTCGGCGTCCGCCGCTGGGAGGAGAAGGACTTCGACGGGTTCAAAGCGTGGATGATCGGCGGCGGCGAGGGACCTTTGGCGACCTCGTATCCCTTCGAGCAGGCCCACTACGGCTGCCAGGAGTGGGACGTCACGGCGGCGGCGCGTCGGTGGGTGGCCGAGCCGGCCTCGAACAAGGGTCTGCGGCTGAACTGCCCGCTGGCGGCCAACGACGCCCGTCCCGCCTGGCGGCGACCCTACCTCCAGGTCACCTTCGAGGGCGACGGCGGCGACTGGGGCGGTCGGCCGAGGGCGCCGACCGACCTGAAGGCCTTCTGCCGCCACGGGCAGGTCTTCATCACCTGGAAGCAGCCCGCCTACGACGGCGCGTTCTTCGACGGGGCGTCGCGCGTCTACCGCCACGACAAGCCCATCACCGCCGACAACCTCGCCGACGCCGCCCTCCTGGGCGAGGTCCATCGCAACAGCCAGCTCAACTACCGCCGGAGCTGCTACGCCTGGGACGGGCTGGGCGCGTATGGGTGCTTCGGGGTCGCTCGCGACTGGCTGTACGCCGAGCTGCCCGCCGGCGAGAAGCGCTCCGTCCCCGCCCTCCAGAAGCACGGGGTGCTCAAGGAGCGGTACAACTTCGTCATCGACGAGTCGTGGCTGGACGGGACGCCCGCCGGGAAGGTCCTCGCCTCCGGCACCGCCATGGGCGAGGGCCGTAAGATCATCAACGGGCCGGAGCTGCCCGACGACGCCGGACTGTTCGTCCACACCGTCGGCAAGGGCGGGAAGGCCTGGTTCGCGGTCGCCAGCGTGATCGAGGGCTGGGAGAACCGCCGCGACGTCGTCTGCCTGCCCGAGCCGCTGGCGGTCAAGGTCGCCCGCCCCCGCCCGGTGCTCCAGTTCGTGCTGCACCACAACCGGCCCGGGGGCCGCCCCGGCGAGCAGTACCGCCAGTACGTCTACTGGGGCGGGCCCGAGCACGGCCTCCACCACGCCCCCTCCACCCCCTTCATGCTCCAGGTCCAGGTGCCGCCCCGCCAGCTCTGGAAGACGCCCCACGCCTACCCCATCGTCCAGTACGCCGGGGCCGGGCGCAGCGTGAAGATCCGCGGGGACCTCCAGTATGCCCCGCCGACCCCGCGGGCGCCGTTCCCCTCCATCCGCGTGTCGCTGAACCGCGACTGGGGCCACTGGGCGCCGGCGTGGAAGTTCTACCACGGGTCGAGGCGCCCGCCGGGGTCGGCGGAGGAGTCGGGCGTGCAGCACGTCATCGACCACAAGCTCGACATCGCCGCCGGGCCGTTGGCGAACTTCTACGGCTACCACGACCGTCTGAACACGGGCGCCGACCCGCGCGGGGCCACTGCCCGGGGCTTCATAGAGAACCGCATCCTCCGCGAGTTCGACGCCTTCTTCGACCTCTTTGACGGCTACGACCGCCGGCTGACCCGCATCCACTGGCAGCGCCCGCTCATGACCCTCGGCATGCACCACGGCGACCGCATCGCCACCGTCTACTCCGCCATGGACACCCCCTGGACCTCCAAGCGGGCCGCCCGTATGTGGCCCTTCATCGGGCGGAAGGAGTGGGCCCTGAAGAACCCCCAGGGCTTCACCGCCTGGGAGTGGAACGACCCGGCGTGGTTCGCCCGCAAGTTCCCCCGACGCGTCTGGCCCTTCATCAGCACCAACCAGAGCCCCAATTACGACCGCGGGGACGACTTCTACAACTGGCAGGACATGGGCTATCCGCAGTTCTACCTGGACCTGCAGGCGGCGAAGCGCGGGGGGTGGTTCTGGTGGGTGAACATCGGGGACGCCCCCGACGGGGGCGGCAGCGGGGGCTTCAGCCCGCTGGACGAGGCCTTCATCGCCGTGGCCAACGCCACCTGCTGCCAGCGGCCCCGGAAGCACTGGCCCGACGAGGCCGCCGGGACCGTCAGCGGCTTCATCGGCTGGCACAGCCGCTGGATGCCGTTCGCCCGCAAGGCCGACGAGCGCGAGGTCGCCAAGTACGCCTCCAAGGGCGGGACGGGCACCCCCTACCGCAGCCGCAGCGGCGTGGTCTTCGGCGTCGTGCCGCTGGACCTCGTCGATCGGCCCGACCGATTCGAGATCGCCCTGCGGATCCGCGATCGCGGGCTGTCCCAGAACGGCAACTCCGTCCCCCCGTGCCCGGTGAACTTCGGGATGGCCGACATCACCCCCCGCCGGCTCCAGCAGTTCAAGGTCGTCCCGGGCAAGACCTACGCCTGGCGGAACGTCCAGGTCGCCACCGGGCGCCTGATGCAGGCCGGCGCTGCCGAGGCGGACGCCAACGGGCTGATGACCGTCCCGCAGGTGTGCCTGGATCGCAGCGTGCTGGGGCACAAGCTGATCATCACCCCGGCCGACGGGGCCGGGAAGCCTAAGATCGACACCGACTCGCCGTTGAAGCTCTCCATCCGCGCCGAGCGGAAGGCCCCGCCGGAGACGGTCGAGCTGGCCTATGCGGAGTACCTGCGCCGCTGCCGCGACCCGGAGATGGTCAAGCGCATCCGCCCGGGCCGGGTGTTCGCGATTCAGGACTTCCTGCACGGCAGCAAGGACGGGGAGTTCTGGTCGCACTGGGGCGCGGACTTCGCCGACGCCTTCGAGTTCCCCCAGGCCGGGCGGTACCGCGTGGAGGCGACGTTCCGGCGGGCCCTGCGCTACAACGGCGCCTGGCCGGTCATGCTGTGCTCGGCGGCGATCCCGGGGCGAAAGGCCCTCATGCTCGACAGTTCGGGCCGGCGGACCTACCACTGGTGGATCGACGCCGAGAAGCCCGGACGCAAGAACGTCGCCTTCGTTATGCGCAACCACACGATGAACTCGCCCAACGTGCATTACCAGGAGATCGACGGGACGAGGACGACGCGCGGCTTCACCGTCGAGAGCGTGACGTTCGTGCCTCTCGGCCCGCGTCCGGCGGGCGGGGGCAAGCCCTGGCGGCCGTGGATCATCACCCGCTCCGTGCGGACCGCCCCCGGCCTGCCCACGCCCCTGCTGGCCGAGGTCCAGGACGCCTGGGGCGAGCCCGTCGAGGCGAAGCTGACCTGGACGGCCTCCGAGGGTGCGTCGGTCACCGCCGACGGGACCTTCACCGCGAGCAGGGACGGGACTTACACGGTGACCGCCTCGGCCGTCCGAAAGACCGAC
>Ga0180432_10009183_pt1 | contig 12117 bp, 8 predicted proteins | sample SS_ome_10_FD_132414 | JGI IMG/M metagenome (GOLD analysis project Ga0180432, IMG submission 132414) | Hypersaline lake sediment archaeal communities from the Salton Sea, California, USA - SS_1_MS_2 metaG | ecosystem: Environmental > Aquatic > Non-marine Saline and Alkaline > Hypersaline >...
ACTCCGGGCCCAAGGAGGCGGCGAGAAGGGTACCGGATGACCCGTATCATGTGCACTGAACAGCAGAGACGCACACAGAACCTTGTCGTCCGCCTCATCCCTGGCGCGGCTTTCGCCAAACTCATAGCGCGACTCGCGACCAAAACGGTACTCAGCCCCAGCATCGGCTGCGATCTGACCATCGCCACTGCAATCGATGAGTATCCTGCCATCCAAGCGAAATGTGTGCTCGGTGCTTATCTGAGTCACAAGCACTCCAGCTATCTCCGATGATGATGCCATGACGGCCTTCAACGCCCGAGTATTCAGGTACAGGGTGATGTTGGGTTCCCGGCCTACCCAGTCCCACAGGACCCAGTCCCACATGGGCCGTGGTCCTCCGTTTCCCTCGGGCAGGCAATCGCGATAGGCATACTCCAGGCGAAGCTCTTCCACGATGCCCGTCTCGCGAGCATTGCGATTCGTCCCTTTGCTGTCAGCACCGGTGATGCCGACCCGCACTTCATTGCTGGAGTTGCCCCCCAGCACAGGCCGATCCTGCACCAAGGCTACAGAACAGCCGTGCCGAGCAGCCGCGATGCTGGCGACGACTCCGGCCACACCGCCTCCTATCACTAGCACATCATATGAGTTCTCTGCTGGACAGGTGCCGGGCCAGTCTGCCTCTACCACCTTCCCCTCCCCCGATATCATCACCGCCAACCTGTAAGCTCTGCAATCAGGCGGCTGTATTCGACGAAGTTCGACCATGGGATGTCTGGTGGCACACCATGATCGCAACCCACAATGAAACCCCCCTGCTCTAGCAGCGGAGGCACCACGCGCAGCACTTCGGCCTCCAGTTCCCTGCCCCCCCTGGCAAGAGCACGCTTGTCCAATCCGCCGATGTACGCCATATCCTTGCCGTACTCGCGCCGGAGCGCAACAATATCGTTCCCTGCAGCCACCTCGCATGGATAGCAACAGTTGATGCCCGCTTCGATCCACAAAGGGATCAGGTCGCCCACGTGACCATCACAATCCATGCACACAACCGGGCAGCCGCCCGCTTTGATGGCTTGCGCCCACTTCGTCCAAGTGGGCAGAAGAAAGCGTCGGGCCATAGCGGGCGAGATCATGCTGTGCATCTTGTACGCCATGTCCTCAGAAACCCATACCAGATCCAGTTCCACGTTTCGCTGGACACTCTCAAGCGTCCGAAGCACGAATTCGGTCCAGAAGTCTATCATCTCTTGCACGAACCGAGGCTCGTCAACCATGAGCATGCACAGGTTTTCGAATCCACACCATTCCCGCAGTTGCCAGAATGGGCCGTTGATCACGATCTCCAGCACATGCTCCCTATCGCGAAGAGCATGGCAACGCTCCTCGAAGTCTTCGGGAAAGCGCTCCGGGTGGTGTACGTCGTAGCGCCACTGCATGCTTTCATCCCAGTCCTTGTGGCTCTCCACCGGGAAGCGGTGCCACTTGCGGGTGACAAGATCCCTGGCGGAACGGATGTAGGTGTAGTCGTACTGGTCGGATATCTCCGTTATGGCACCCATCCAGTCTTGGACGATGTAATGGCCGCCACGGTGCTCCAGCACTTTCTCCTCGAAGGTAGGGATCATCTTGAAGAACCGACCCAGGTCAAGCCGTAGGTTGGTAACGCCGTGGGGTATGCCCAGGATCTGCGTCAGACGGTCGAACCAGTCTGCTCCTTGGGTTAAGCCCTGTCGATGCCAGACCTTCAGTGTCGATTCGCGAGGTTCGCCAGGCCACAGAGGCACTTTGTCTGGCCTTCCGAATAGAAGGGACTCTCTGAATCTTGTTCTTTCTTTCATGGCAGTAGCGTCTTGCATGACAGTGGCCTCCTGTGAGCAATGTCCGCGGTAACTTGCCATCAATCATGTCCTCCGAATTCCCGAACCGCCTCAGACATTGCCAGGATGTTCGAGGCGGGCATGTCTTCGGTCAGAGAACTTGCGGCCTTAACGACGTAGCGTCCTATGAACCCAAGTCGACGGATGTGCTCGAAAACGTCTTCCCTCACCTCCTCAGGCGTCCCGGTTGTCAACAGGTCGGCACCGATATTACCGATGAAGGTGATCAAGTCACCGTACTGCTCGTGCAGGGCGTATATGTCGTTGCATCGAGGTGCGATGGGATCCAGCGCATCGAATCCGAGCTCGATAACCCGAGGAAGAGCCCATTCCAGCTGCCCACAGCAGTGCCATTCGAGCGGCACTCCCGCCTCCTTCGCTGGTGCAATCATCTCCCGAGTTCGTGGCAGCCACAACCTCTCCAGCAGCTCTGGGCGCATGAACAGGCCCCCGCCATGGGAAACGTGGTCCACCAGTCTGATGAACGCGACAGGATACTCACAGAGCATCTCGATAACCTGCCTGTTGCGCTCCATGCTAACATCCATCAAGTACTCCACGAATGGCAAGTCATCGTAGAGGAGCAGGCTGAGCCTGTCATACCCGAGAGCCATATAGGCGTTATGAATCACCCCTGCCGTGGAGACGAAGACGCCTGCGCCAACCCTATGCGCGACGTCCATGAAATCGTCCAGGTGGCGACGCAGACTCTCAATATCGACTGGAGGGAGCTCAGCGCTCGTCACTCGCGATGCCAGTCTCCCTAGTGCGCGTTGTCCTTGGCCATCGTCGCCCTCACGCTGAGGCTCTCGTTTGAGCGACCAGCCACCCCAGAAGCCGATTGTGTCGATGCCCAGCCGCTGGGCAAGCTGGAGCTGAAGCTCAGGCAACGTCTCGAATTCTGTCTGGGAGACAGATATGCCGATGATAGACTCCACCAGGCCACTCGGAATAGCGTAGACCACCTCCCAGAACGGGACCTTATCCGCCTTGAGACCCCTGAAGGCGCCATGCAAGCGCTCAATATCTGGCTGACCGCACGTTCTACCATCATCCGGCATCACAAGTCTTCCCGTCGCTCAACTAGCCATCGTACCAGAACTCTCCCGAACTCGCGCCCTGACTCAGCCGTTCTCTCCAAGTATCCTGAGGATCCACATCTCGCGGTTCGATCTGCTGCCACTCCAGCCGCCTGACCAATCGCCATGCAGTGCGACATGATTCGGATCGAGCCGCGAGCTTCACGCGTGGTCGATGTGCAACGACCAGCCATCAGGAGACCATTGATTCGCCTCGGGATCAGGCGGCGATCAGGCCAACGGGACCCCCTCCTCTCGCAACGACGGGTATCTCTCGCTCTGGTTCCAGGATAGTGGTCGGGCCTGCAACGATCACATCCTCACCGGCAAAGCTGCAGAGCAGCCTGGGGAAACACCCTTACCTGCGCCCCTACACCGTAGCGCTCCCGCAGAAACGAGAGAACCTCCTCCCAACGTGTGCGTACCTCGATTCCTTCCTCCGAAGACAGGTCATATGCGTCAGTGCGAGGAGTGTAGAGAATCAGATGGGTGCCCGCGTATTCAACCATACTTCTGAGATGCTCCCTCACCAGTTCCTCTGGATTACCGTATATGGCGTGGAAGCCGATCCCATCCCAAGCTGCAGACAGGATAACTATGGTTCCCCCTGGTTTGATCAAGCGAGATTGTGTCGAGAACATCGGATTGAAAGTGTTCTTGATCTGCGTCAGATCACTATCTTTGGGAAAGGCGTTCAAGATAAGTATGTCGGCCGGACCCTGCGTGGGAGTCGAGTAGACTAGGAGAGCCTTTGCCACTGCCTCCTCATGAGTTCTCTTCACATCACCCGCGTAGAGGTCGCAGATCTCTGCATTCTCATTGAGGACACAAGAAACGGCGACATCCACGCCGACCTTGCGAGCCAATTCCTCCATGTCCGCTCTTATGGAATGGTGGAGGTTCCCAGCTTCGGTTCCGCTTGTCAAGCTATGATTGGCAGACGTAGTCTCGCACCCTGCCAGTCCCGGCAACACCAACTTCGCCCCACCTCCGAAGCCGGCCATGTAGTTTGGCGTCACGCTTCCCACCACGATCTTCACATCGGCCCGACAGAACACCTCGTTCACTTGGAAGGGAGTCCCTCTGGAGGAGCGTCCCAAGTCCTCGAGCCCACAATGGGGATTGTGATTGATCACTCGGTTGGTGCGCAGCGTCCCCTCACCAACCTTGAGGACCATTTCCGCCCGAGACAGTGGACGGTGGCACCCTGTGGCGATGATGATGGTGGACCTCGCAATCCCCGCTTGAAACAACTCCCCACAGAGTGTGGGCAGGATTCTGCTGGCAGGTGTTGGTCTGGCCAGGTCATCTACTGCAATGCAAGCCGACCTCGCACCGGATGCGACATCTTGCCAAGAATGTCCCTGAGGATGTAACAGGCACTCATCAATCCTGGCCTGTGCCAGGGCTGGGGCACCAACCATAGGGCAAACTGAAATCGTCCACTCGGTAGGGAACTCCAGTCTATGCAGTGGGCACTCTTGCCACATACCCCACGGTATCTCCACAGACTGCCTCATTCTCCCTCCCTCGTGCTGGCCCACTGCGGCGATTGCAGTCTACCACCAGGCCTCGCGCACAGGCAGCGGATCCATGGTCCAGGCCATTCGATCGCACATTCGGCTCAGCATATCCATCTTCACATCTCTGTAGTCTTGGTCATCCCAGAGGTTCTTCACCTCACCAGGATCCTCCTCAAGATCGTACAACTCTCCCTGATCGAGTCCGTGTATGCGGACGACTTTGTAACGCTCGCTCCTGATCATCGTCCCGTAGGCCGATGGGTCCTCGTGACACTTCAGCGCCTTGTAGTACTCACTGTACACATCATCGCGATGGTGTGCCATGTCAGCATCACCAGTGAGCAATTGCCACAACGACTGCCCCTGCATACCGGGATGGTGCTCCAATCCGACAGCATCCAGCAGAGTCTGAGCCAGATCAACCAGCTCTATGAGCGCGCCACACCGACGACCACCAGCGATCCTGCCTGGCATCGATACGATCAAGGGGACCCGCACAGCCGGATCGTAGAAGTAGGGACCCTTGAGGTAGATACTGTGGTCGCCGAGCATCTCTCCATGATCGCCCATGAAGATGACTATGGTATCCTCAAGTTGGCCCGTTCGCTCCAGAGTGGCCACCATTCGGCCCACCTGCGCGTCAACGAGATCGATCATGGCCCAGTATGCTGCGCGAGCCAGACGATGCTCGTCGTCCGTCATTTCCTTGAAGTGATACTGGCATTCTATGGGATGATGCTGAAAGTACGGCTTCTCGTCCAGCTCACCCTCCTCATAAGCGGGCAACGGAATCTCATCGAGGAAACTCAGGTAGCGATCCAGGTAGGACTCTGGTGGGTCAAAAGGATGATGAGGGTCATACAGGTTGACCGAGAAAAGCCACGGCTCTTCGTGCGGCGCCATAGCCTCGATGAAGTTGATCGCCATCTGGGCGCACCAGGTTGTCTGGTGATACTCTTCCGGCATGCCTGTCCACACATTGGTGGACCCCTGCCGCAGCGGGGTGTTGTACTCAACCCCCTTCTCGCGCAGCCAATGGATGTACTCGTTGGTGGGCCAGTCCGGGGCAGGATGATGCGACCAGTGGAACTCGTCATAGCCATCGTCTATCCGCCGTTCAGTCCCGGAGCACACCGGGGGCTGGCAAGGCGAGATGTGTAACTTGCCGGATAGGCCGCAGGTGTAACCTGCGTCGGACAGCATCTTCGTGACCAGAACCTCATCGGCGGGTATCGGTTGCCCGTTCTGCCGGCATCTCGTGGTACGGGGATACCTTCCGGTCAGGAAGCTCGCCCGACTGGGAGTACACACGGGGGCCTGGCAGTACGCATGTTCAAACAAGACTCCCGTATCCGCCAGTCGATCGAGAGTGGGCGTATGTACGAATCTATTGCCGTAGCACCCCAGGCTGTCATACCTCTGCTGGTCAGTACAGATCCACAGTATGTTTGGTTGAGCCATCTCCTCCTCCCCTAACTTGACTAGTGATCGCTCTCCTGGGTCTTCTACTTGATCTTCTCGAAATGACAGCAAGGTCCACCCGGCCTGCAAACTCAGCTCTGCCGCCGGAGACAGAGCCATCCCATCTCGGCTGGCCTCCGCGTTTCCAGCAGGACAGAGCCCCCCTGGTCGATCCCCGTGTTGATGGCAATCCTCTGGTTATCTGGACAATGCCGGACACGTTGCCCCGAATCCATACCGCACTCCTTGTGCCCCAAGGATATCCAGTGCTAGAGAGCAATCTCCAATGTGTCCGCCGTATCGTCCTGCCAGCCTCGGATCCGTTGAAGTAGATCATTCATCAGCGGGTGAAGCTCTTCTCTCCGAGCAAGGTTTTTCGTTTCCCCCGGATCGTTGCTGAGATCGTACAGCTCGTGCTCACCCCCTGGGCGGCAACAGAACTTCCACTGATCGGATGAGACCACCGCCCGCCAGGGTTCGTTGAATGCTTCCCAGATTCTTTCTCTGGAAGCAAGGTCCAACATGCAATCAGGAATGTCTTCCTCGGTCTTCACTCCGACGAACTTCGCGTCTTCTCCACTCCACTCGATGAACACGTCTCTCTGAAGTGTCTCTCTTCCACAAAGAAGCGGCCTCAGGCTTCTCCCCTGAACATGGGAAGGGACGGACTGTTCCATCAGATCGAGCAGTGTGGGCACCAGATCAATCTGGCTGACCGGACTGCTCACTCGCCATGAGGCCTTCTGCCAAGGAAGACGAATCAGAAGTGGGGCTAGGGTCGACTCCTCATACACCAGCCCCTTATGCAAGAGACCATGACTGCCCATCTGGTCGCCATGATCCGATGTATACACAACGATTGTGTTATCCGCGAGACCGCACTCTTCCAGCGTTCGCAGGATCGTTCCCACGTGTGTGTCCACGAGACTACACAGCCCCCAGTAGTTGGCAATCAGCCTGCGCCAATCCGCCTCAGCACGCAACGCAACTCCATCGTAGCCGAGCTCGGAGTAGCCCTGATGGTACAGTCTGGTGCGCAGGGGTTGATCTGCTGTGGGTATATCGGTGAAGTTTGGAGGCAACGTCACTTCGGCAGGATCATACTGATTGTCTCGTGGACCGAAGAACGGCATGTGTGGCTCAAGGAAACCGACGAACAACGCGAAGGGACGACTCCTGTTGTCGCGAATGAACCGACTTGCTTCACGCGCAAGATAGGCAGGCTTGCCATGGCACTCAGGTAGTCGCGCCGTCTCCGCTCGACTGAAGAAGCTGCCATCAGTCGGGAGAATGCCACTGTCGACCAGGAAGTCGTGATAGGTTGAGTGAGCTGTACGATCTCGCCCGGGGCAGTAGTACTCTCGATACCCGTCCTCAATGCTTCTCCAATCATCGAATCCATGCTGTCTGAAGATCTCGTCCCCGAGGTGCCATTTCCCGTAGTACGCCGTGACATACTCACCATGCGAAAGCATCTCAGGGAAGCATGGGACGTCCTCAGACAGTGACACGTTGTTCTTGGTGCAGCCATTAGTGTGCGGATATAGACCCGTGAGAAGACTCGATCGTGACGGTGTGCAGATCGGCTGGGTCACATAGGCCCTGTCAACCACGATGCTCTCGGAGGCCAATCGATTGAGGTTGGGCATCTGAATCACATGGTTGTCGTACGCAGCCATGGTATCGTATCGTTGTTCATCCGTGAAGATGAACAGAAGGTTTGGTTGCATGGCGTCACTACCCTCCTGAGCACACCATCGGTCGCACCCAGATGGGGCTGGACCATGCACGCTTCCCATCTGCCTGTGTCACACGAACATAGTAGTACCGCTCTTCCCTCAGCTCCTCCTGGTCCACGTAGTCGAGCTTCTCGGCGAAGGAGCTCCCCCGGTACTGCAGGATCTCCTCCCCGTCGCGAATGATCGCGATTTCCCGAATCACGTCTTCGGCTAGGGCCTGCACCTTAAGACGAAGCTCTGCTGAGCTCTCTATCCTCGATCCCATGCCGTGTCCGTTTATGTCAAATCGCAGAACGATCCTCGCCCCGCCCTCCACTCCGTAGCAGCGCCGACTCCAGATCGCATCGAACACGCCTTCGCGTGTAAGCTCCGTCGCCCACACCGCTGCCATGGCCCCCTTCCCTCTCCATCGATTCGGGTTGGTCCAAGCAGGTATGCCCCCATGCCCATCTGTGCTCGCGATGATGCCAAGATGGTACCCCATACCCAGCGCCCTCCGCACGTAGCCTGCATGGGGATCGGTCCTATGTTCCTCCAGCGGAATGGGATTGCCGAAGAACTCACTGGCGCCGTGAGAAGAGAACACTTCCACCACTCGATCAAACCGTTCGTTGTAATGGGTCCAGTCAATGCCAGTCTGATTCAGAGAATAGCCCGGCGAATGAGGAACAGTCATGGCTTCTCCCTCTTCCAGCGCCGCCCAGAGTTTCTCCGGTGTGTTGCTAGCGCCGTCTTGGGAAGAGAGGAATGGCCCTTCGTCACGGTAGTACACATTGCGGTGCCCTGGGATCGTCCCGTCAGCCTGTGTCCGGCCTATCGTCCATTCGTACCCCTTCAGCGTCACGAATACTCCAGGGTCATGGAAATGGTCTGCGGCCTGACAGATATAGCGCCACGAATCCTCACCCCAGAACTGCATTAGAGGCTTCACGTCATGCCACTGCAATCGCGTCAATCCTCCCTTGCTGCGAAGCATGTCTCCATCGCCGAGCCCGCAGATACCTGTGTCTCTACCGAAGCTGATATCGTGATCGGTTATCGCCACGAAGTCCAGGTCCATGACTTCCCGACCATATGCATAAGCCCAGAACGGTGTCCGCGCGCTGTCCGAGACGCTGGTGTGCACATGGATGTCTCCCCAGAAGAGTCTCTCCCCGCCTTCCACCTCTGACACACACTGCACGGGATTGCTCCACGCGACAAGGTCTTCCTTCTCATGCCTCGCTTCGAGGCGGTAGAGTCCGGGCGAATCGAAGGCCAGCCCCTCAGCCGCGCCCCAACCGCCCGTCATTTGTGCCGTACGGCTGACCTTGCCGCACCGCACGACAACCTTGCCATCAAGGCCGGTCGCCAGGTTATGAAATCGGTCGAAAGCAGCGAAACGGGCCACGAATTCCTCTCCGGGCGAGACGATTGAAGGAACTGTTACTCGCAACCAGTCGGCCTTCTCGGGCAAGAGCGTTAAGGTAGGGTGGCCGTTACGACAAACAACGTAGTGGCCATCGCCCAAGCCCATCGGATCCTCAAGGATCCAGAGAGGGAGGTCGAGCCAGGCATGCTGCCCAGGTGCCGACCAGAGACGTGGGTCTTCACCACCGATCCTCGACATGTCGATCTCGATGGTCTCTCCCTCGACCAACTTCGCTGCGGTAACGATCACCTTCAGCCCTTTGGGACCATCTCCATGACGATCCACCAAGATGAGCGGTTTGACTCTCTCATCCGAACAACGCGCAGTCACGTAGCCTGGTGCACCCGGCTTCTCTGTCTGCAATGTACTTAGCCAGCCCTCCTTATTGCAGTACATGAGCATCTTGATGCCACCGCCCACGCCGATGCCCCCTGGTCCTGATGTATAGCGCAGCGTTCGATCAGCATACTGATCAACCACCATTGGTACATCAGGAACTAGCTCCGCATGGCCCTCGCCGAAAGATAGGGGCACGGAAACCGTCTTTCTCCCACCGTCGGCAAACCCAACATCAAGGAGAGCACCGTCCTTCTCGGGGGGACATTCGGTCAGCGGCCAGACCCAGGCAAACCGAGCGCCCGGAGTGACGTTCCTACATCGATGACAGCACTCTCCATCTACCTTGAGATCGTCATCCATCACTTCGACGGTCAGATCGTGTCGCAGGACCGCCCCGGCATTCTTCAGCCTGACATACAGCAATGGTGGCTCGCTGAGAATCTGGGCATCGATCTCGAGATCCCAGGGCCGTCGCAATCGTAGAAGTCTATACATTCAACGCCTCCTTCATCGCGCGAGGACCCAGATCGGACTGGACCAAGCCATCTCGCCATCCTTCTGCAGGATCGTCACATAGTAGGAGTCTACCGCACTCGGCTCTTCATGGTCGACATACACTGCGTCGACACCATATCCACCGCCTTTGAGTGCGTACCACGGCCGACCATTCTTGACGATCTGTACATCCTCGATGGGCGCAGTCCCCTGGACGTGAATGGTCAACTCCCTTGGAGTGTCGGTCGACAGCTCCAATTCCGATCCCATCATCGCTCCGTTCAGTTGGAAGTCCAGAATGATGCGAGCCATGTTCGAGACCCCGTAGCAGTGGCGGTTGAACAACGCTGTGAAGATGGAGTCGCGGGTCAACTCCTGAGCCCACACGCCGATCATGCCTCCCGGCGAGTCGCCCCACCCACCATACACCTGCCCCGGTCGAGCCTCGTGGTTGTCGGTTCCTGCCACGATGCCCACCTTGCACCCGCCTGCAATCGCGCTGCGTACGAAGCTCTCCTCCGGCCCGCATTTGCCTGGGATAGGGCGGGGGTTTCCAGGGTATTCGCTGCTTCCATGACAGGAGAACACCTCAGCCAACCTGTCGAATTCGCGATCATACTGATTCCAATCCGTTGTCCATCCACCGCTCGCGTGTTCAGGATGGGCAGCAGTGTGATGCGGAATGGTAATGACTTTGCCCACATACGGCTGCAGGGCAGTGAACAGACGTTGTGGTGTCGAGTACCGTTCGTCGCCCGATTCAAACAAAGGGGGATTCTCGCAGTTGAAGTACACGCAGCGATGCCCATGGGTCTTCCCGTGGCCACCAGATCGGTTCAGGTGGTTATACATCGATGCAGTCCACTCGTAGGCTGGCAATGTGACGAACCTTCCAGGATCATCGTAGCGCTCTGCTTCTGACAGCACGAACTCCCAGCGAGTTTGACCCTCGGGCACACCCAGAGCCGCATCACTAATCGTCCTGAACTCCTTCTCCCAATCGTACCCTATGCGATCTGCGTGATCCCTCATCGCAGTGGAGTACTGTGTGAATACTCGAGGCACCATGGCTGCAAAATGGTCGTGAACGCTCTGCGCGGAGAAATCCAGACAAGCGGCACAGCGTGCGTAGTGATAGTTGTAGTCAGCATCTCTCGCTCCATCATCAACATAGCCATGAGAGTGGATGTCGCCCCAGAACAAGTGAGGCTGGCCAGCAGCGATCGCTCTTCTTGGATTCAACCTGCACTGCAGCCCGCGCTGCTGGTCTTCTACGGTAACTCGGCTACATTCGCAAGCAGGTATGCGCGCCTGCAATAGACCGCCAACTCTCTTCGCCATGAACGTCTCACGCCCACAGGAGCAAGACTTCACCAAGCTCGCCTCCGGGAGGGGAATCGGATTCAGTTCCCGATCGAAGTAGGCGAACTTCACCAGCATTGTGCTTCCCTGACCCTGACGGATCGCGGAGGGAGAGAAGCAACGCAAATGGGAGGGGGGTTCAGGCTCGATCCGGGCTATTGGGAATTGCCGTAGGCGCAGCAATCGCTCATCGCCGGGCCTCCTTATGAACACCGGGAAGGCTTTGCTCTCCCAGGCGTGCACATGCAGCCCCATGTCCTTCTCTCGACGGTGGGGATTGTCTACAATGGACAGTCTCAGTCGTTCGTCTCTCTTCGCCGGGCGCTCCAGCGTGACCTTGATCACCTCGTAGGCGCTTAGCTGGAACCACTCAGATTGAAGGGATATGCTCGGGGACTCCACCCGCCAGTAACCATCCTCGCCCTCAGTCTCGCTCTGAAGCGTCGGAATCTGCCGCTGCATGCCGAGATGAACGAAATAGACTCGGGATTCTGCGGGCAAAGCCTCGCCCAAAACGAGTTCGATCTGCCATGTGCGCTTCTCCAAGAGTCCGACACAGTGAGGCGCAACGGTTGCGCTGCCTTCAAAGAAGCACGTCATGCACTGACCCTCTTTCCATTGTCGGAGTGGTCCTGTTCATGCCCGATCTCAGAACCGCTCCCGCACTTGCTGCAGAAATCTGCGACCTTCATTCTCGTTCCGTGCTTTCACCGGGATCATCAGGCCCTCAGGCCGAAGTTCTTCCAGAAGTGCCATAGCCTCGCCTGGTTCGTAGCCGTGATACCCGACGTAGAGGCCCTTTCCGGCATCCTGGATTCTGTGCATCACCGGAAGCCAGGAACGGAT
>Ga0180432_10009185_pt1 | contig 12117 bp, 10 predicted proteins | sample SS_ome_10_FD_132414 | JGI IMG/M metagenome (GOLD analysis project Ga0180432, IMG submission 132414) | Hypersaline lake sediment archaeal communities from the Salton Sea, California, USA - SS_1_MS_2 metaG | ecosystem: Environmental > Aquatic > Non-marine Saline and Alkaline > Hypersaline >...
ATATGCCTTCCGTCACTTGAGAACGCCATATTGCATCCCGCCTGTGGCTCTGTATAACCCCGTTGATCCTCAGGATAACTGTCATATGGTTTACCTATCCAAACACTTTGGCCATTGGCTGAGTAATCCCAAAGCTGAATCATCCCATTTCCGTAACCGATCGCCAAGATGGAATCACATGGAGAAAAAGCGACGAACGCTCCTTCGTTTTCGGGGTCACTGATTTCCGTAAATAACTGAAATGTCTTCGCGTCCCAAATACGCACATTCCCCTTTTTGTCTCCAGCCGCAAGATACCTACCCTCGCTTGAAAATGTGACTGAATTAATAGAACCATTAGCTGTAAGATGTGCTACCTTTTCGCCATTTTGATCGCAGACGATAACCGACTGATCCATACTGCCTGAAGCGATAAGCTTCCCATCGGGAGAGAACACGACAGATGTCACTGTATTCGTATGTTTCTGGAGGTCCTTCTCTTGATTCCCCTGAGCTTTCTTTTGTAGATACCGCCACTCCCAACCGCGAACGTCATCGCCACTGCTTATGCTGGCATAAGTGTTCAGCAATGATCGTGCGGCTCCAAGATTCCCATCGTTCAAGTACTTCTGGGTAGCAATCATATCCGCGGCATAAAGGTGAAGCCTGGCACCTCTTTCACTTTCTTCGGCTCGATCACGGTCCAACTTCGCTGCTTGCTCTGCAGTTCGAGCGAGTTGCTCTGCGTTCTGTGCATTTTCCTTTTCGACTTCCAGTTGTTCGGAGACAATCCGCTCTTGTCTGGCGGCCCGATTGGCCCGGACCATCTGCCAGAGACTCACCGTTGTGGCGAACACGAGAATCACTGCGATAAGTGTAGCTGACGTGACGAGAAGCTTATTGCGTTTGACGAATTTCTGTACCCGGTAGAGTGTACTCGGCCGCCCGGCCAGAACCGGCTCGTTGTCTAAATGGCGCTGGACATCGGCAGCTAACTCACTGACCGACTCATACCGTCGGCTGCGGTCCTTCTCCATCGTTTTCATGACGATCCAGTCCAGATCGGTCCGAATCAGTTTACAGAGAAGTTCCGGGCTGGTCCGGCGGTGCTTGGCGACGTCGGTGATGGCTTCACCTAACGTGCTGATCTTCGTGGACGGCCGGACAGGTTCTTCCTCTCGAATAATCCTTTGCATCTCTCCATAGCCCTTGCTCAACAGGTAATCCGAATCAAACGGCGTCGTGCCGGTCAATAATTCATATAACAGCACGCCTAAGGAGAATACATCCGTCCGGGTGTCGATATCCAACCCGCTCATCTCCGCCTGCTCCGGACTCATGTACTCCGGCGTGCCGATCATCTGGGAATACCGTGTAAAAACCGTTTTTTCCGTCAATTGCTGATTCACCGCCTTGGCGATGCCGAAGTCGATCACCTTCGGCACGGGTGTTCCATCATGAAGGGTCACCAGGACGTTCGAGGGCTTGATATCCCGATGAATCACGCCCCGCTGATGGGCATGTTGGACCGCCTGGCACACGGAGATGAACAAATCCAAACGTTCCTTCGTGTTCAGGTGATTCTTGTCACAGAACTTGGTGATGGGCAAACCCCGGACCAGCTCCATGACGAAATAGGGGCGGCCCGTCTCCGTCGTGCCCGCATCGAGGACCCTGGCGATATTGGGGTGGTCCATCATAGCCAAAGCCTGACGCTCCGCCTCGAAACGGCCAATCACCTGCTTGGTGTCCATCCCCAGCTTAATGATCTTCAAAGCCACGCGACGACGAATTGGATGTTTCTGCTCGGCCATATAGACGGTCGCCATCCCGCCTTCGCCAACCTTCTCTAAGAGCTTATAGCGACCGATGACCGTGCCGGAGCATTCCGCCAAGGCGGACGTTTCCAGCGTGGCATTCGGATCGCGGTCCGGCACTTCCAGGAAATCGCCCGCCTCCTGATGCCATTAGAGCAGCGCCTCCACTTCGGCTCGAAGTTTCTCGTTCCCGGCACAGGTTTTGTCCAGGTAGTCCGCCTGCTCCGTCGGATCGGATATCTCGACGGCCTCGTTGAAGATCTCTTCCGCATTCTTATTCGCTGCCATTGGTAAATGTCCTCGTAATCTGAGTTCTCATTTGTTGCCCTATTTCCGATGAGTGTCGGATTCGCGGTCATCTCGGCGACTGAGCCATCTATCCTGACAGAAAGCGACCAGCATAATAGCCCCGGCAATTCCGCCGATCCACAACAGTCTGAGGTCCGGCATTTGGCTCATATCCGAGAGCGAAACATCGATTCCATTACGTCCAATCCCAACTAATTCAGCTATTTGATTGATCCAGGCGTTCATGATAAGTCTCCTTTTTGATTGTTGTCAGGTCCAGTGTTTTGTTTCTTCACAATGACCTGCGACATCGAGACCTCATTTGGATCAAGATTTTTAAGAAAAATAAAACAATTTTGTGGGGAATCAGTCTTTAGACCGGATTCTCCCGTACAACCACGCTCTGGCGTAGGTCCATTGCCGTTTGGCTGTGGCCGACGAGATATTCAGAAGCTCAGCGGCTTGTTCTATGGTCAAACCCGCGAAATACCGCAATTTCACCAATTCAGCCTTTTTCGGATCGCTCTCGGCCAGTTCTGTGAGGGCCTCATCCAGGGCTATCAGTTCCTCCGAATCGCCATCTGAAGCCATATCCGCATCCATCAGTTTCACCTTCATCCGGCCGCCCCCGCGTTTGAGACGTTGCTTTCGGCGGGCGCTCTCGATCAGGATACGTCGCATGGCCTCCGCTGCGGCTCCAAAGAAATATGTCCGGCTACGCCAACTTTGGCCTTGCGAACCCGCCAACCGGAGATAGGCTTCATGAACCAGTGCGGTTGCCTGGAGCGTATGGCCGGGCCGTTCATGAGAGAGTTTGTGATCGGCAAGCCGGCGCAGCTCCTCGTAAACGGCAGGCAGAAGTTTGTCTATTGCCTCCTCATCTCCTCGTTCGAGAGCTTTCAGAATGAGCGTCACGTTTTCCATGTCACTTGCTGAAGTCCGTCATTCCCGATTATCGAAAGCAACCAGTACCGATCCAAAGCCATACGAATCTCTACTTCTACAAGTGGATTCTATAGGAAGACGATACATCGATCAACTCATTTGTTCCTCATTGTGTATATGGATGCAGATGTGGGATACAGGAGACAGTAAGGAGGGAGATCAGGTATCCAATAATGAACATCGAATGTCGAATGTCCAATATCGATGAGTAATAATCAGCGTCATCGGCGGTTATTGCCCGTCGTTGGTCGTTCGTTGTGTGCATATAGAAAGCGGTGGGGCGGCTATGCCCCACCGATCTTGAGAGAATGACCATCGACCGAATATTGTCAATTGCCCTTCCTATGCGCTGTTCTGCGTCTGCAAAGCCACGTGCTCGTTAAGAGGCCCAGGCCGGCCAGCAGGCTCGCGCCCGGAACGGGAACAATGCTGGTAAGCACTATGTCGTTGCCGTCGTTGCCCACGTAGCTTATACGGAAGGGATAATACGTGCTAAGATAGCTCGTAGAAAAGACAGCACCCTCGGAAAGTCCTGCAAAGGTACCGTTAATCCAATCGTCCTCATCGTTGTCCAGGATAATAAACTGATCGCCGATCTCAGGGGCGAATCCAAGCACCACGTCCAGAGATCCTCCGGCGTCGAGCCTAACGAGTCCGTTTACGAAAACCTGGTCATACTCCGTCCCGGCCCCTAACCCGAACAGCTCGATTTCCAGTGTACCTGATGTAAGACAATAGTCCCCGTTGATCGTTGCAATACCCGCCAAAGAAGTATCGAAAGGCGAAAAACCCGGCGCGAGCGTCCCCCCTTGCTGATTCAGAGAGCCGCTTCCGCTATATGTATTAAACGTTCCAATACCCAATCTGCCATCGGTGAAGTTAAACGTCCCCCCGGCTCCCATGTTGACAATCCCTGCGGCAAACAGGCCTCCGTTCATATTCACATTTCCCGTAGCATTCGTCCCCTCGCCTATGTTAACAGTAGTTGCCGTTATCATACTACCTGAGCCCGTAGTCAGTGTCCCGTTAGCGGTCCCCATCCCCCACATCGTTCGTCCGACATTCAGCTCACTCAGGTGAAAGTTCACCGTGCCCAGCCGAGCATCCAGGACTCCCGTGCCGTCCCCGGTACCTCCGACCACACCCAGCGATTCATTCATCCCAATGTTCACCATCGCTGGGGCAACCGCTGTGCCCACGCTCAGAATGGAATTACTACCTGACGTCAGACTTCCATCTGCCGTGCCCGAACCACCCATGTGCGCCTTGCGACCAATTGAAAGATCGCCGCCAATATAGGCCTCAAAAAAGGGATCGGTCACGGTCAGATCAAGATGTGCATTCGACGCCCCTTTGTTATTGGTATCGTGATAGCTAATGGCCAACCGAGAGATCGGATCGGTCGTCGTGCCCAGTTGGAAATGCCCCCCTGTCGGCACCTCCAGTACGCCCGTGCTCTGGCCCCGGCCAAAATAGACTCTCTCTGCATCAATCGGTGCCGCCTGGCTCCACTTCAACGTCCCTATCGGCGTGCCTCCGGAGCTGCTATTACGCCGTCCGACATTCAACTCCGTCAGATGAAACTCTACCGTGCCCTGCGTGGCATCCAATTCGCCCGTGGTCCCGGTTCCGTTCATGCCGATGTTCACTACCGCCGGGGCAAGGGTCGTGCCGACGGAGAGAGTGGAATGCTCGCCCAAGATCAGGCTCCCGTTCGCCGTGGCGCTCCCACTCGTGGTTCGCCCAATCGAAAGATCGTCCCCAATGACCGCCGTAAAGGTGGGATCCGCGTCGCGCAAATTCAGATGCGCCGTGGAGGTGCCGCCTCCCGGCTCGTCATGATAGCTGATGCCCAATCGAGAGACCGGGTCGCCCCCGTCGCCCAGTAAAAAGGTCCCGCCGGCCGGCACCTCCAGCTTGCCCGTGCTGGCGCCGCGACCGAAATACACCTCTTCTGCATACAACGCCTGTGTGAGCTGGTTCCACTTCAACGTCCCTGTGGCGGTCCCGCTGCCCCACTTATTGTATCCGACATTCAATTCGCTCAGATGAAAGTCCGGCGTGCCGTCGGTGACATCCAGAACGCCTACGGCATCCCCATAACCGCCAAAACCAACGTCGGAGGTCGATTCGTTCATCCCAATATTGATCTTCGCCGGAGCACCCGCCGTGCCCACGTGGAGCGTTGAGTGGCTACCCAACGTCAGACTGCCGTCCGCTGTGCCCGAACCACTCATGCTTGCCTTATGCCCGATCGAAAGAGCACCCCCAATGTAGGCTGTGAAAAATGGGTCCGTCACAGTCAAATCAAGATGCGCATTCGACGCCCCGGGACTCCCCGTATCGTGATAGCTAATGGCCAACCGAGAGACCGGATCGGTCGCCGTGCCCAGTTGGAAATGGCCGTCTGTCGGCACCTCCAGCACGCCCGTGCTCTGGCCCCGGCCAAAATAGACCTCATCCGCATTAATCGCCACGTCCTGGTCCCATCTCAACGTCCCCGTCGCGGTCCCGCCACTATAAATGCCCCCGGAACCGGTATGTCGTCCGACATTCAACTGACCCAGGTGTAATACCACCTCCCCTTGTGTGGCATCCAAGAGGCCTACAGCGTTGCCCGTACTGGAACCGTTCATCCCAATATTCACTACGGCCGGGTCCGCGGTCGTGCCGACATAGAGATGGGAATTCTCGCCCAGCGTTAGGCTCGCGTCTGCTGAACCTCCGCTGATCGTTCGGCCAATGGAAAGGTTGTCGCCAATGTACGCCACAAAGGTCGGATCAGCCACCGAATCGCGCAGATTCAGATGCGCCGTCGCCGTACCGCCGCCAGACGTATCATGATAACCGATACCCAGAAGAGAGACCGGATCATCCGCATCTCCCAGGAAAAAGGTCCCCCCACTGGGCACCTCCAGGATACCTGTCGTATAACCGCCCCGAGCGAAATAAACGTCCGTTGCATACAGTGGGTCCGGCTGGCTCCACCGCAATGTGCCCGTCGCTGTGCCGTCGCCCAAGCCCCAGGTGCGCCGTCCGACATTTAATTCACTCAGATGAAAGTCCGCTGTGCCCTGCGTGGCATCCAACAGCCCTGTTGCATCTCCATAGCCCCCGTAAGGATGCTCGGCTGTCGATTCATTCATCCCAATATTGATCTTGGCGGATTCACTAACCGTGCCTACACTCAGAATGGCTTCATTACTTAGTGTCAGGGTACCGTTTGCTGTGCCGATGCCACTTAAACTCGATTTACGCCCGATCGAAAGATTATTGACCAACGCCTCCACGGTCAGGCCATCGAGCAATAGGTTACCATCGGTCTCCCCGGTTGCTGCTGAATCATTGACACCCACATAGAAAGTCCCCAGGGCTCCTGTGTTACCAATGCTAAGCCTGCCGTGCGTATCGCTGTTCGTCCAGGTAACCGCTGCTCCATTCGAGCTGTTGCCGACGCCCACATGGACAAAATCGTCAACGTGTAGATTAAAGCCGTATAGATCCAGTAGATGTTCGCTATTGGCGAGGTACTGCAGCCGGGCGATTGTGAAGTCTGTGTCAAGAGCACTCGTACCAGGTGAATCATTTTCATTGAACTCGGCGATGTCGCCAGATCCAGGCGGACTAAGGGGATTCCAGTTTTCCGCAGTAGACCAATTGTCGTCTCCACCGGTGCCGGTCCATGTAACGGGTTGACCGTAGGCCCGTATACCGACAACGGAAGTCAGCCATGCCACACACAATAGCACGAGCCACTTTGTAGCCGCGTACCGACGATTCGCTCGTGAGTTCTCGTTCATCTTACCATCCTCCTTTTCTATTTCCGACAATCCTACGGTATCCGGTAGTAGTCAACGTAAAATCAAGGATCACATGCTGCCCGATTTGGTTCCTTGCGAGATGATCCGTCTTTTTCTGATGAAGAAATCCATCACCACTCCTCGTGCGGCGGTTCCCACTCGATACCGCACAGACTCTAATGGGCGGAAAACGACTTCACTTTCGAGAATACATCCTTTTTATTATAATCAGATGCTTCCTGTCAAGTATAAAAAGGAGATTTTTCCGAATGGTAAGCCTCATTTCATGCAGGAACGGGCTATTCAAGATGACAAAAGCGGGGAAGAACCTTGAGCATCAAAAATTGAATGTTGAAATGTCCAATGTCGAAGTCTAAAAATCGTTTACGAACCGAGGGGTTTGGCTCGCCAGTTTCCGATGCCGTTCCACCAGAAGTTGATGTAGTCGATCACGGTCTTGTCGGGCTTTTTGTGCTGGCACAGGCGAATGGCCGTATCGCGCAATTCCCTCATGCACACGACGCCGCCGGTTTGCCAGGCGCGAACGCCGATGCCGACGGCTTCGCGCTCCGCCTTCTTCAAATCGGTTCCGTTGTCCACTAACAGCCCGGCCAGCCGTTCGGCCTCCGGCTCCAAGATCTTGCGCCAGCGGCGGCGATTCGTTTCTTCCTGCTCGACCACCTCGTTGAGCAGGCGGTCGCGATCTCGTTGTTTGCGTTCCCGCTCGGCTCTGGCTTCGGCCAGGCGGATCGAACGATGCTTGCGGCTGGTGGGCAGCAGCATCTCCAGCAGGCCGATGACGGGATCGAGAACGACCCAGACCAGGAACGTAACGCCCAGCGTGCCCAGGGCGATGCCCAGGAAGAACTGGTTCAGGGAAAAGGTGCCGATCATCCCAAGGCAGCCGGCCATGCCGCCCAGGAAGGGCGTGAGGAGGTAGAAGGCCGCGTAGTACGTCGAGCTGGTGAGCGGGTGCTCGATTTCGACGTTCTGGCTGCTGCTGATGCCCCTGAAGATGGCGAACAGGTACAGACTGACCAGGACCGAGACGATCAGGACGCCGTGGCCGGACAGGGAAAAGACAACCCACCATCGGACGCCGGCCTGCCTGAGGGCCAGGACGAGAATATAGCCGACCGCCAGGACGAACCAGATCGTGCCGGCTATATGCGCCTTTCTCAATTCATCGCGCCGCCTCATTTCAAACCACTCCTCTCAATTTTTTATAACGTCACGCCGTCTCAGGCGCACTCAACACGTCTCTGTCTTAGTAGGCGCCTGCGGCCGCACCGGCGGGAGTCGCACCGGGTTGCGAGACGATATAGTAGCCGGAGAAGGCTCGGGCGACGGGCCGGATAAATTCTTCGATCTTCATGGCGATAGCCGCCAAGACCGTTGGCGGGACATAAACGATATCGCCTTCTTCCAATAGAACGTTTTTGCTTATGTCGCCGTGAACCGCCAGGCGATCAAAATTACACTCGATGATCCTGGGCTTGCCGTTCCTGGTTCTGGGCGGTCGAACGATCTGGATGCGTTCTTTCCACGCCAGGACGGTCGGGCTGCCGGCCAGGGCGATCGCGCCCAGAACCGTGTCGCGCCCGGAATAGGTTTGGGCGCCCGGCGTTCCTACTTCGCCTAAGACGTAATATCTTTTGCTTCGAAAGGCCGTGACTCGAACGTCCACGTCCTTTTCACCGACCAAATCCTCCTGGTAAAGGTTCAGGATCTTTTGACGCAGTTCCGCCGCCACTTGAGCGGGCGTTTTACCCGCGGCGTCCAATTCGCCGACGCCTTCGAAGCTAATCCTGCCGTCCGGGCGAATCTGCTGCATTTGCAGGTCGATTTCGGGCGCTTTCGAGCAATGGACCTCGATTTCATCCGGCGGGCCCAGGACGTAGTTCTTGGAGGAGACCTCAACCATGTAGGGCATCGTGAAGGCTTCGATGTCTCGGGGATTCGATGAAAAACAGCCGGTGAGCGCCACCGTCAAAAGGGATAAAAGAATTAAGGTTATCGGCCTCGCGAACTTCATTGAAATTCTCCTTTCTAAGTTTCGTATTCTTGGACTTCCATTCACCCGTTTCGTTCAATTGTCTCGTTTATGCTTTTATCGACAGATGTTCAATGCGGATCAACTTCATCCGTCGATAAATCGACAAAAAAAGTGCAAAATTAGACGCCGCAACGCCGTATCCAGGAAAAGCCGCGTTTCCCAATGTAAAACCGAAGAAATATCGGCTCTACCTGCCTGGGTCTTCTGATTATTTAATGAGCACGGCCCAATAATCTCTGGATGGGCACGCTAATTTTATCTTGTTCTGCCCCCGAATGGGCCGAGCCTGCGACCAGCGGGATTTCAGGATATTCAGCCAGGTGAGCGCGGCCGGTTTTTCGAGGCGGCTGATGTCGAGGAGGACGTCGCCGCCGTCGGGAAAATACACGGCGTATTCCCGGCCCGGATGCGCGATACAATACGCCTCGTTTTGGTCTCTGTCCGAGAGCAGGTCATTATGCGGAGCGCACGTAAAGACATCCATGCGGTCGGTCATAAGCCGCATGCTCCGGATGTTCGCCTGGGCCTGTTCGCCCAATCCTAAACCTGAGCCCGGACGATGGAACCTCGCCGAGGCCAGGCCGCCGAAAATATTGCGCCAGAATCGCTCCATACCGTCCCGGCTATTGCCGAATCGGCCCGTATCCGCGCCGTAGATCTTGACATTATTGAGCGGGCGAATGTGTCCGGCGATACGCGCTCGCTGGCGCTGGGCGTTATCCCAGTGCGTTTGGCCCTTCTGATGGTTGTTCTGAGAAATATCGACAAACGCATAGGTTTCCGGGTGGTCGAATGTGGCGTTATGCTGTGCATGGGCCAAATCCCATTTATCCCACATTTCCGTCGTCTGAGCCGTAACGTGAGCCGCTTTGGCCTTGGCCTTGATGTAGTCGGACCAGTATTTGCCCCAGGCGGGCGTGACGGAGGTTTCGTTGTCCATGCAGTAGAGAACGTTGCCGTAGTGCAGGGAGTAAGAGAGGATCTTATCGACGAAGCGCTGTTGATATTTCAGCACGGTCTTCTGGTTGCGTTCGGCGGGCACGGACCAGAAGAAATTGTTTCCGACCCGGATCGGGTGCGAATTGACTTGCTCAAGTAGCCCGCTTTGCCCGGTGGTGTAGTTGATGTTGTTTTTCGCATTGAAGGGATTGACGGCCCAATTATCGCGATAATAATCGAACGTCGCCCATACCTCGATCTGGACGATAATATCCCGCTCTTGCGTTAGCTTGAGGAAGGTCTCGAACCGCCGCCAGAACTCGTCGTTCCACTGGTCCAGGTCGTACTTATCGTTGATTTTCCTGAACGGCCAGACGTTCCCTTCATCCCGGCAGGACATGGTATTGCGGACGTAATTGCCCCCCACGGACTTGAGCAGGTCCAGATGGTCCTTGAGGTCCGGAATCTGAAAGAGATTGTCCTCCCGGCTGCCCCCGAACAGCAAGGTCGGTTTGCCGCCGTATTGCCAATAAGACGGATTGGCCGGATAGATCTCAATTCTCTGCGTAGAATCACTCGCAGCCGCATCCAAACTCCAACTCGAAGCCGTCGCAAGGAGAATCAATGGAAAAATGGACATCTGAATTGTCTGTCTCATACCACGTCCTTTTAGTGCACTCATACGAATCCTTTCCGGCGAATTATATGCCATGATCCAAAGATTGCCTAAATAAATTCCGATAATAATACGCATTTAGTAGAAATAAACGCATTATAACAAATCTCAAACTTCGATTTGCGGTCTATCGACACGGATTTTAACGATTCGTATTGCCATCGGCAAGACAACAATTCGCTTGACTTTCAATCGATAATCTGCTAAAATTCACAGTGTGAGTGTGGGAATTGTGGAAATAGGGGGGATATGAATCCGTGGTTTGAAACAGCAGGGGTCGTCCTTATCGCAATATTCGGTGCTTTTGCGGGCCGATTCTTTTCGCGTTTTCACAAGCCTTATTGGGTCTTGGGCTATCTCCTCCCCGCCGGGCTGATCGCCATGCTGGCCCTGGTTCGGTTTTATCCCGCTCTGGCGTTCGTCCGGCCGTTTGTCTGGATGACCGCCGGGCGGATTCGGTTCGTCACGTTATCCCTGGCGGTCTCGATGGGCCTGACGGTTCCGCTGTCGCGGCTGCCTTATAAGGCCGAGAAACTCGTCGTTTGCCTCCTGATGGCGGGATTTGTGCTATGGTTTTCGGTTTTACCGTTTCTCATCCCGGCCGTCTTTCGCGGGAGGCTGGCGAATCTTGAAACCCATTACGACAAGAACGGCGTCTGCCGCCAGACGACGGGTTATACGTGCGGACCCGCCGCGGCGGTCACGGCGCTGGGACGATTGGGCTTAGCCGCTGAGGAAGGGGAACTGGCCGTGCTGTCGTATGCCAGTCCGGTCACAGGAACGCTCCCGGCGTGCCTGTCCGCGGCGCTTCAAAATCGTTATCGGAAGGACGGTTTGCGATGTCGATATCAACGCTTCGCATCGATTGATCAGCTCAAACGCGCCGGACTCACATTAGCCGTCGTGAGGGAAGCGTTTTTGAAAGATCACTGCCTGACCGTCCTGGACGTTTCGGAGAACGCCGTAACCGTAGCCGACCCGGTCACGGGGGTCCGACGGATGCCGCATGGGGAGTTTGAGAAAATCTGGCGATTCTCCGGTATCGTCCTCGAACGCAGCCCCGTCGGGCGTATTTAATCAAAAATCGGGCAAAACGCGACTTTTTTCACTCAGAGTGCCATACTGTTGTCACTCCCGGGATTTTATGCTATCCGAATAGACTTAAGGGGGTCGATATATGTGTTTAAGTGGAAAACGAAGTTTTTCACGAACATAAGAGTTTGCTTTGCAATCGCGTACGGTCCAAAGAAGTAGCCGCCAGTGAAGCGCACCGTGGAGTCTTTGGAAACCAGCCGGGATGTTTTGTCAAGGGGCATCTCGGCTGGTCCAATTTGTGCACTTCGTAATAGGAGGGAAGGGCATTCATCCGATTGATCGAAGCACAGAAGAAATGAGTGCAACCCGTCGATCGCAAATGAGAATTTAGGAAGAATGCCACACTTGATTCATAAGAAGATAGTTGTCATCGCGAGGCACGAAGCGATCTTCAAATATGTCATTTCCCTTTAACCCCGGCGCGGTTCATTTCGCGTTTCAACCTTGAAGTATTTGCCGTAGAAAGTATGATGATTCTTCAGAAACAAGGCGGATTAGCACCTGAATGACCCTTTCTTTGAC
>Ga0180432_10009186_pt1 | contig 12117 bp, 21 predicted proteins | sample SS_ome_10_FD_132414 | JGI IMG/M metagenome (GOLD analysis project Ga0180432, IMG submission 132414) | Hypersaline lake sediment archaeal communities from the Salton Sea, California, USA - SS_1_MS_2 metaG | ecosystem: Environmental > Aquatic > Non-marine Saline and Alkaline > Hypersaline >...
AAATTAATAATGATAAAATTTTTAGGTCGCATAAGAAAAAGTTAAACGTTAAATTTGAGCATGTGGTACCTAGTAAAGTTATATTCGACCAGCTAATTAAATTAAAGGGTGATAATGAATATAATAGTTCTAAATTAAGGGAAATATTAGAATTAACTGATATTGTAACAATCATAACCAAGGAAGAAAATGACTTATTGGATACAAGTAACTTAAACGAATGTCTTAGGTCAAAGATGGTTGATAATATTATTAGTGAAGAAACGCTTTTTTCTAGGTATGAAAAAGTTGGTATCGAACTATTAAAAGATGGTGATGAATTAGATGGTTATCACAAGATTAATATGAGTGGTGCTATATACAGGTAAATAATTAAATTTTAAATATATGTCAAAAGAAAGTAAAGGAGTTTATTGTATCATAAAAGAATTGGTACTAAAAAATGGTAAAACACAAAGTGTGATTCTATTAGATGGTGGTTCAGAAATACTTGAATATACAGATAAAAGTGAGGCTGAAAATATCGCTAGTATTTTTGAGACCAATTCGGATAGTGGGTACAAGTATTATGTTAGAAAAATTAAATAATTATGGAATCATTGATATTCGTATTAGATGGTAGGTTTGACATCATAGATGAAGTTAAACAACAATTAATAATTAAGGAGTTAGACGACACTTCTGTCGGTCACCTTAAATCGCAAGTATTTTCAGATGGTGAAATTAATGTAGAGTTTACTAGTAGTGTTAGGGGTAAGAGAGTGTATTTACTTTGTTCATCAAATTCATCCGACTTAATTATGACATTAAACATAGCGATTGATGCGGCTAAGAGAGCTGCCGCAGCTGAAATAATCCCAATCCTACCCTATTACCCGTATGCTAGGCAAGATAAGAAAGACCAACCAAGGGGTCCAATAGGTGCTAAGGTTATAGCTGAAATGCTTGAGAATCGTGGTGCATCCCATGTAATCACATTTGATTTACATGCTGACCAAATCCAGGGGTTCTTCGATATCCCAGTAACTCATATGGAAGGTAAATTTCTATTTGATAGGTGGGTTGCTCATTTATATAAGCAAGAACATGGTGAGAGTATGGTGTTATGTTCACCAGATGCTGGTGGTACAAAGAGGGTTAAGTCTGTAAGAGACAGGGTACGTGATAAATATGATATTGATTTACCAATCATCATGATTGATAAAACTAGGAAGAAAGCCAACGAGATTGATGACATGGTTGTTATTGGTGAGGTTAAGGGTAAATATATTGTTATCATTGATGATATGTGTGATACTGCTGGTACACTTTGTAAGGCGGCTGACACGCTTGTTGAGATGGGAGCTTTAGGTGTCACAGCTATTGTAACGCATGGTATCTTTTCTGGACCAGCTTATGATAGGATAGGTTTATCTAAGCTTGATAAAGTAGTGTGTTCTGATTCATTACAATTGAGGAACCCTAACCCATATGACGATATGAGTTGTCTTGGTTATGATAAAATAGAAGTTGTCACAACTGCGAATCAAATAGTTAACGCTATGAAAGCCATCAATCAGAATGTTAGTGTTGAAGATTTAAAAAGAGGATAATGAAAGATAAGTTTTTAAGAGATTTACCAGCTATTAAGAGATTAGTAATGGAATGGGTGAAACATAATAATTTAATCATTGCTTATGACTATGATAATACGGTGTTTGATTATCATAATGAGGGTCTTGAATTCAATAGTATGAAGAATTTATTGAATAGATGTAAGGAAGTTGGGGCCACCTTTGTAGTTTATTCGTGTTCACCACAAGATAGACATGAAGAGATGAAGACTTATTTATCAGAGAATGAGTTTCCTTGTGATTATATTAATGAGAGTCCTATTAAACTTTTTGATGATGGTACTGGAAAGATATTTTACAATATCTTATTAGATGATAGAGCTGGGCTTAGAAGTGCTTATGACATACTTGATGAGGTGTGTTCGGTTATGGAAAGTAAACCAGGTAATATGGTTGAAGCTTGTCATATATTAAGTGAAAGATTTTCCTTAAAGATACAATGCTAGATGAAGAAAAAGTTATAAATGGTTGTAAATTAAATATAGAAGAACATCAGAATACAATCTATCAAAAATTTTACCCATTAGCTTATAAGTACTGTATGCGTTATGGTTCCTCAATGGAAGATGGTTATGATTTAATACAAGAAGTCTTTATTAAGTTATTTGATAACATTAATAAATTTAATGGGAAAACATTTAATGAGTTTGGTTCATGGTTTAAAAAGCTTATTATTAACTACTGTATAGATGTACATAGGAAAAATAAGATGAGTTTTGTGGATGACGATTCTAGTTTCAATGTTATAGGATTAGATGAAGGTATAGAGCCAAAATATTCCACGGAAGAAATACTTAAAGCAATTGATAAGTTAAGCCCTAGATATAAAACAATATTTAATTTACATATAATGGATGGTTATACACATGAAGAAATATCGAATATGTTAGGTATAACTTCAAATTCATCAAAATCAATTTTATACAAGGCTAAGAATAAACTTAGAAAATATCTTGGTGATAGTTGATTTATAAAAATAAAAGGGATATATTTGGTAAATAATAACAAATTTTTATAAAAAAGTTTTATGAAGTTTAAAAACATGACCGATGATGAGAAAAAATACTTTGCTGAAGTATACAAGAATAAAAAATTATCTTGGGATGAGAGAATGCAAGTATTGATGAAATTCACGGGTAAATCAGAACGTACTGTTAGAAAATGGGCTTCTGAGAAATTAAATTTAAGTGAGAAGGAAGAACCTGTTTCACAAGAATACGAAGAAGCTAAACAAAGAGTTTTCAATGCTAAGAAAAAAAGGTTCATTATTACATGGGCTCAAAATAACACACCAGTACATGAGAAGTTTTTTCACAATCTAGTTGAGTACTCGAAACATATTAAAGCAGATATTCATGTAATTGCTGGTAGGTATAAAAACCCAACGTCTATTTGGACTATGGGTCAACAAGAGGAAGAGAAATGGTCACCAATTGTATTACCATACTTAGATGCTGGTAGACATGACATACACAAGTATGTTTCTATTATGTCGGATGTTAAGATACACCCAACAGCACATAACCCAATGAGTGGTATGGAGGCTATGTCTGGTGAAAATTCTTGTATCTTCGGACACCCAAAGATGCAAATGCAAATGATACCAGTGTTGGAAGATGCCAAACCAAAGATGATGCTTACTACTGGGGCTTGTACCGTTAAGAATTACACTGACTCTAAGGCTGGTAAAAAGGGTGAATTCCATCATGTAATCGGGTTTGCTGTTGTTGAGATTAAGGATGATAAAACATTCTTTGTTAGACAAGTATCCGCTGAAGACAATGGAGATTTCACTGACCTATATACAAGAGTTGAGTTCACTGGTGAGGAATTTAAGATAAAGTTCAACAACCCATTAGATAAGGCTGATTGGCTTGATGCTCACTTCTTAGATGAACCTATTAGTGTTGATGGTGAGTCAAGTATAAGTAATGTTGATGAGATTGAAGCGTGCATACTTGGTGATTTACACTGGGGACATCATGACCCAGAAGTTATTGAAGCAACTAACAAGTTACTTGATAGAGTTAAACCAGAACATGTAATACTTCATGATGTCTTCGATGGGTATTCTATTTCACATCACGAAATGAAGAATCCATTTGCGCAATATGGTAAGGAAGTTAGGGATGAGAATAACTTACAGAAGGAGGTTGATGAAATGCTTGAAGGTCTTGAGAATTTCGCAAAGTACCCTAATGTTGTGATTGTTAGAAGTAATCACGATGATTTCATTGATAGATGGCTTCAGAATGGTGATTGGAAGAAACAACCAACACCTAAAAACTCACCACTCTATATGGAATATTCAGCAATCTTATTAAGACAATATGCTGAAACACCAAGTGATATAAAGGGTGTTATACCAGAGGTCATTAATAGAAGATTCCCAAACTTCATTACACTTGGTAGGAGAGACTCTTATAAGGTATTAGGTTGGGAAGTAGGTCAACATGGAGATGTAGGTTCTAATGGTTCTAGAGGTAGTCTATTACAGTTTAGGAAACTTAATACCAAGATTATAGTTGGTCACTATCATAGTCCAGGGAGAAAGGACGGTGCCTTAGCAGTTGGAACGTCTACTAAGATGAGAGTTGGTTACAATATGGGACCTAGTAGTTGGTTGCAGTCACATGTTATTATACATAAAAATGGTAAAGCACAGCACATTAATTTCATAGATGGTGAATATACAACAATGAAATAAAATAGAATAAAATGGAAGTAGTTACAGTAGATTTTAGAGGTGGTGGTGATGGAGTTTTGGCTCTATATGTTGGTGGTAATTTATATAAGTATGGGGATGAATACCACGATAAATTTGAAGATTATATTAAAGGTTTTGTTGATGGTCTTAAATTTATATTAGGTATAGCTATGACATATGAGAAAATAACTCTTCACAAGTACCATCCGTTAATAGATAAGGTATCTTATGAAGGTTACTCACCACCAAAGAATTTAATAGATATTGATGTTGATGAAAATTTAAAATAAAAATGATTAAAGAAAAAATTGAATTTAGTGAGTTTCTTGAAATTGAAAAGAAACTTGAAATTAGAATAGGTAAAATAGTTGAAGGTGAAAACGTACCTAAGTCTGACAAATTATTGAAATTAACAGTTGACTTTGGTGAGTTAGGTTTGAAAACCTGTGTGACTAATTTAGGTCAGTACCATGGGCCTCAAGTATTTGATGGTGTTATATTACCATTCATAATGAATTTGAAACCTACCAAGATGATGGGAGTGGAGAGTGAAGTTATGATTATGGTGACTGAACTTGATGGTATAGTTGAATTTGGTATGGATGAATTTTCTATAGGTTCAAAATTATTATAATATGGGTGGTGGACATTGGGAGTATTTACAATATCGTTTTACTGAAGTGTATGAGGATATTAGAAACGTCATAGATAACAACGGTAAGGAACTTACTGAAGAGGAAATGAAAGCTCATTGGTCTGGTCCAGAATGGTTTGAGAAGTATCCAGAAGATAAGTTCCACCACAAGTATTCTGATGAAGTAATTCAAGAATTTAAAAGAGGTGCCACCTTAATCCAACAAGCACAAACCTATATGCAAAGGATTGATTGGCTTTTATCTGGTGATGATGGGGAAGAATCATTCTTAAGTAGGCTTAAGGAAGAGTTAAATCAGATAGATTATCAAGACAATAAGTTATACTTAGGTAGAATGGTATATCACAAGGAGTTATACTATGGTAGAGAACCTATGAAGATTGTGGGTATTAGAGAGAATGAAGTAGAGCTTGAAGGTGATTATAGTGGTGGTACTCATAATGTATGTCAAAGAGATTGGTTATCAATTGATGGTGTATTATTAGAACGTAATGAAGATAAGTAAGTATGATAGTAGTAGATGAAAATAGTGACCACTTTAAAAAGATGACAACTATCAAGTGGCGACAAACTCTTCCACATATAACTGAAGAACAAGCAATATATTGTGAGAAGGAACTTATAGCTTTCGCTAATAAAGAGAAAACAGAGGAAGAAGCTCTGACCGAAATAAATAGATATCTAAAAGAAAAGGGTTTAATTTAATATTATGGGAGATTTAAAAGTGGGTTGCTCACCCTTAACGAGTACAATTTACGCTGGTAAAGTATTGAAAAACGGTACTTGGGGTGCTAACAGAACAGATGTTACCGATAGTGCTGTAGGGGCAGTAGCTCAACACTTACTTCAAAAAGATGAAATGATGCAATTTACTTATCAAGGTAAAGATTATGTTTTAAAGGTTGAAGAAGTTAAAAAAGATTGATATGAAAGCGATAGAAATACAAGCGCCTAATAAGAGCCCTAAAAAGGTTTTCTTGGCTGGAAGTATAGAAATGGGTAAAGCTGAGAAGTGGCAAGAAAAAATAGTTAGAGAATGTAGTGAAAAGGCGTTTATATTCCTTAACCCTAGAAGAGATGATTGGGACAGTTCATGGACTCAATCGATAGATAATCATAACTTTAGTGAACAAGTTAATTGGGAATTAGATTGTCTTGAAGAATCTGATTATATAGTAATGTATTTTGACCCAAATACTATGTCACCAATATCATTATTAGAACTAGGGTTACATGCGACAAGTGGTAAGCTTATTGTATGTTGCCCAGAAGGGTTCTGGAGAAAAGGTAATGTGGATATTGTTTGTAAGAGAAACAATATATATCAGACTAATAACATTGAAGGGGTTATAGAATACTTAAAGACTTTATAAAATGATAGATTTTTTTGAATTTTTAAATACTTGTTCACCACTAAGAGCGACAGGTTACATGGCATTTATATTAATGTTTTTTTTCATGGGTTATAGCTTTATTGATGGTATTGTTAAGAGGATAATTAATAGGGATTGTGAAGATGAGCAAGAGGTGGAAGATAGTTATCAACAACTTAATGATTAATTAACATTGGAAACTGGACTTTATTGTGAGTTTGTGATATTTTTAACTAAAGAAAGTTAAGAATATGAAGTCAATTTTAATTGCGTTGAGTCTCCTAACAGGAGCTGTTATGGATTCAGAAACAAATGAACCAATTACTGGTGCTAAGATAGAAGTTTTAGGTGAAGAAAAAATAACTTATACGGATTTCGATGGTATTTATAATATGGTTGAACTTAGTGATACCACACAAATTAAAGTATCGTTCATTTCATACCAAGATACCATTGTAACTTATGGTCAATTAAAACAAACGGGTGGAGATATTAAATTAACTAGTTACTAGTCTTGGTTTGAATGAACAACATAAAAAAATGTTGTATGAAATTTAGAACCAGAAAAGGAAAGTTAGAACATAAGTTAACAGAAGAGTTAAGTAAAACAAAACCAAATTTAAGTAGGGTAGTCGAAATTATTGAAGAGTTTGAAAGTGATAACATTAACACAATTGAGAAACTCAAGAAGAAAAAAACTGCTACACTTAGAAAGGTTAATGGGGCATTAAAACAATCTATTAATGCTCATGGACCAATCACAAAAGATTTAATAGGTAGTGCTTCCAAGAGAGTGTATGGTAGTATACTTGAAGCCGAAGAAGAAGAAACAGATGATAGAATCCAATTGAGAGGTCTTATCATTGGTTTTATTAGTGCCTCAATTATTTTTTTGGGGTTTTATTTGTTAATGTAAATTAAAAGTTATATATTTGTTTCATGAAAGATAGAATTAAAGAAATCCTTAGAGAAGACGTAGAGAATATGCCAACGCAAGGCCCAACAAAGTTATCAGTATTTGACTTTGATGGTACAACGATGGATACTGGTACCCCAGAAACGCACATCCCAATTTGGAAAGAAAAGACAGGTTCTGACTGGCCACATAGGGGTTGGTGGGGTAGGAAAGAATCGCTTGATATGAATGTGTTTGACTTCCAACCAAACCCAGATGTTAAGAGAGCATATAAAGAAGAGAAAGCTAATTCAAATACGATGGTTGTTAGCCTTACTGGGCGTAGACCAAAGTTATCTAATGAGGTTGAAGCTATACTACATGCGAATGGTTACAAATTTGATAGGTATATGTATAACTATGGTAGTGACACACTATCTAATAAGTTAGAACAACTTGGTAAATTACTTAAAGAGTTCCCATCTATCAGAAGTGTGGAGCTATGGGATGACCGCAATGAGCATATACCAACATTCGAGCAATGGGGTAATGGTCTTGTTGATTCTGGAAGACTTGATTATTTTAATATGAACCACGTTCTAAACGAGAATTGGACTAAATAAATTTTATATGAGTGATTACGTACATAACAAGGTAATTAGATTACCTTTCCCTAAAGAGATTTTAGAAAAGTGTGAAACTACTGACCCATGGGATTGTGAAGATTATCTAAAAGAAAAATTAGGTGACCTATGGGATAATAGAGGGAAGAATAGTTTTGAATTAGAGGTCACCGATAAAGCTTATTATATCGATTGGGTTTATTACCACACATATGGTGAAGAATCTGGTGATTGGGGTAATGTCAGACTTTTAACTGATGGTGAGTATGAAGTTATTAAACCCTACTTTGATAAGCTTGGTGTTATTTATGAACGTGAAGAATTAAGGAGAGTTGATTATTGTTATTACAATTGTTGTGAACCAACAGACTATTATGGATTAGTTGAGGAACACAATGACGATTCTAGAATGTTAATAAATTAATATGGTCTACGAGATAGTAGGTACTAACGAAGAACTTGAATATGTTGGCTTAGAGCCAGAAATGAGGGGTAGGCGTGTAATTAAATTAGGCGAATTTTGGACTGGTTATTGGAATATGTTCTACCAAACATGTGAAAACGGGTTTTACTGGTCTTATGAATATCACATACATCCATCACTTTTAAAAAAAGTTGAATAAATACTTGCTTTTTTAACAAAAATGTCGTATCTTGTGTTAAATTAATGTTAAGTTTTAAATTTTTAACATATTTATAGGTATGAAACATTTTATAACACTTTTATTTTTGATGGTTAGTGTACTAGGTTTTTCTCAGAATGACTTAGATAGCTTATTAGAGGTTGACAAATTCGAGAAGGTTGAATATTATGGTGATAATGGTATCAACGTAAGGGAATTAATCAATCTAGATTTATTTGGTAGAAGACATGGTATCTGTTATTCATTTAACACTGATGGTAGTCTTTGGGGTATTGCTAGATTCAAGCATGGTAAGAAACATGGTTCTTGGTTAATTTACAATATCAATGGCACTATTGTTGGTGAATATGAATATCGTAAGGATAAGCGTGTCGGTGATTGGAAACTATTTAATTCCGATGGAGATTTAATAGCGACCAGAAGTTATTAATTATAAGCCCAGAATTTTCTGGGCTTTTTTATTGCTTATTAAAAAAATAATTAATATATTTGTTGTATGAGTTTAAGGGATAAATTAATTAAAATGACTGAAGAGAGTGGATTAAATTTCACTTCAGTTCTTGATTACGCTAACAAGAGAGGTCTTGAAGTGAAGGATGCTAATCTAATTACAACTATATTTGGCTTGGCTAGTCATGAATGTATATTCGTTGATATAGATAAGATGTTACATGCTATTAGAACGAAACAAATTACTCATGATAAAGCTTTATTTATATTCTATCATGAAATAGCTCATTATATTAGGATACATAAGATAGGTGTTGATGAACATGTTAGGTTAATAACTAATGAGGATATTGTTGGGTATATGGATTATGTCATTAGGGAAGAAATATTTGCTGATAGATGGGGTTCGTTTATGTTCTATTTAAACACTAGAAAAAACTACCCAAAACATGAGACTCAATGTTTGGATAATGAAATAAATAGACGATATTATGAGACTAGAATTGCCCCAGAGCATAAATTTTTTGTTGGTAAGACTATTGATGATTATAAAGAAATTTTAAAAAAATACGTTATAAATGTTAGACGATAAACTAAAAAAGATTATTGAAGATAAGGAATTTAAAAACTTCTGGTCGATGTTTCATACCCTTCAACACAATTGGGGTTATGCATCTATTGATGCTTTTGGTATTTCTTTGAAGTATTTCAACGATAGTCAAATATGGGAAGATGTTGCATTCATAAATGGTAAACGTATTGAAATACCAAATTATCATGGATTTGTTGACCCAATTGATAATATGATGCCGCAAACAAGACATATGGTTAATAACATAGTTCATTTTGAATTAGTTATTGGTGTTATTAATGAAGATACTGAACACTTAAGGGGGTTATTCAATTACTATACGAATACAAAATTTAATGGTAGATTGAAAATTAATGATGGTGAAATCACGGAAATAGAGAATTTATGTAAAGAGGGATATCACTTCGTTGATTTACCACACATAATTATGGATTACTTAAACCACACAGCCAAACTATATTTTGGTGGGGAAATAGAAGACTTGGACATACGTTCTAAATTATCTGATGTGATGATGGATGAAATCCAAAGATTAAGATATTAATAAAAAAAAAATATGATAAAAATAGGGAATATATATGAAGGTGAATTGAGGATGAATGCCTCTGGTTCAGCTTATTTGGTAAGTAGTGAATTACCAAAAGATATTTATATTAGTAAGAAACATACTAATAAAGGGTTACATCTTGACACGGTTGAGGTTGAAATAATTAAGGGTAATGGTAGAGAGTTTGAAGGTCGAGTAATTGAAATAGTTGAAAGATTTAAAACTAAGTTTGTTGGTACACTTGAAGTGTCAGATAAGTTCGCTTTTCTTGTGCCAGACTCACCAAAGATGAGTGTAGATATCTTTATCCCACTTAAGAAACTTAATGGCGGTAAAGATGGTGAAAAAGTTGTTGCACAAATAACTAATTGGAGAGATAATGCAAAGAACCCCAATGGTAAGGTGGTTAATGTATTAGGTCAAGCTGGTGATAATGATGTTGAAATACATTCAATCCTTGAGGAATATGGTTTACCATATAAGTTTGATGAAGATGTTGAAGCAGAAGCTAATAAAATCCCTCTTGAAATCCAACAAAGTGAAATCAATAAAAGAAGGGATATGAGAGATGTTCTTACTTTTACAATTGACCCAGACACGGCAAAGGATTTTGATGATGCACTTTCAGTTGAGTGGATTGATGGGAAGATGCGAGTTGGTGTTCACATTGCTGATGTGTCACACTACGTAAGACCAGAGACTGCGTTGGATAAGGAAGCTTATAAAAGAGGTACTTCAATCTATCTTGTTGATAGAGTAGTACCAATGCTACCAGAGAGACTATCTAATGGTGTATGTAGTTTGAGACCGCATGAGGATAAGTTATGTTTCTCAGCAGTCTTTACACTTGACCAAAATGGTCATGTGCTTGATGAATGGTTCGGTAGAACTGTTATTCATTCTAACCATAGATTCACATACGAGGAAGCTCAATTCATAATTGAAGGTGAAGATTATAACGATGTTTATGAGTCGTTACCAAAAGAACAGGCTAATAGCATTGTTAACGCTATAAAAGACTTAGATATGATAGCTAAGAGAATGCGTAAGAAGAGATTCACTAGAGGTTCAATATCATTCGATAAGAGAGAGGTTAAGTTCAAACTAGATGAGGATAATAAACCAATAGGTATTAGCTTCAAGGTATCTAAGGATGCTAACAAACTTATTGAAGAATACATGCTTTTAGCTAATAGAAGAGTTGCACAATTCCTTAATAAGAAAGGTGTTGCTATACCTAATAGAATACATGATGAACCAGACCAAACAAAGTTAGCTTCTCTAAGAGAATATATCAAGCAGTTTGGGTATGAGATAAAGACTAATACCCCAGAAGAGATTACACGCACTCTAAATCAATTACTTATTGATGTGAAGGGAACACCAGAAGAAAACATTGTTGGAAACCTGGTTGTTAGAACAATGCAAAAGGCTGAATATTCAACAGAAAACATAGGGCACTATGGGCTTGGGTTTGAAGACTACGCACACTTCACTTCTCCTATTAGAAGATACCCAGATGTTATGCTTCATAGAATACTTAATAGGGTATTAGAGGGTAAAGATTCGACTAAACAAAACAAATTGGAACCTAAATGTCAATACCTTTCTAAGAGAGAGATAAATGCACAGAAGGCATCTAGAGATTCAATCAAGTTTAAGCAATGTGAATACATGGTTGATAAAGTTGGTAAGATTTATAAGGGTGTTATCAATAGTGTGACCAATTATGGTGTATTTGTTGAGATGCCAGAAACTAACTGTGAAGGTCTTGTGAGACTTGCGGAGATTGGTGGTGATGTTTTCCAAGCTGACATGGATAATTACTGTGTAAGAGGTTTTAACACGGGTATGGTATATAGAATCGGTGATGAAGTGAATGTAGTTGTGAAGGGGGTTGATATTGAGAAAAAGAATATAGATTTAACGCTTTTAAGATTATAATATGAATCCATTAAATATCACAAGTGACGAAGCTAAAAAGTTAGATGATAATAAGTTATTAGATTCATTTGGTG
>Ga0180432_10009187_pt1 | contig 12116 bp, 15 predicted proteins | sample SS_ome_10_FD_132414 | JGI IMG/M metagenome (GOLD analysis project Ga0180432, IMG submission 132414) | Hypersaline lake sediment archaeal communities from the Salton Sea, California, USA - SS_1_MS_2 metaG | ecosystem: Environmental > Aquatic > Non-marine Saline and Alkaline > Hypersaline >...
CCGCCAAGGAGGTAGAATTCCTGATTGCCGTCGTTAAAGGCCACAGAAGCCGTCGTAGCGGCCTGGAGAGTATAAAGAGTGGGAGTGCCGCTAACAGTGAACGTAGCGCCACTCTGGGTGATCACAGGGCGAGCAGTGCCGATGATGGAGCCGACACGCACAATCACGTCCTGGCTCTTCACCAATTCAGTGGGATGATAGAGAGTCATTTTGTCCTCAATGGAAGAGAGAAGTGGTTTTAGCGTCAGACGTTCTGTACGCTTCCTTTACCAACCAGTCTAAAAATGCCTCTGATTGGCGTGCCGAGAAACTGCCAGTAATGTTCAGCAATTTGCTCGTTTGGCAACAACTCAAACCTTCCTTCCCTTCCATTGATTGTTGCTTGAGCACTAGAACCAGGCGTGATTCCAGAAACAAAAGCTAACGGATTTGTTAATCTACCTTCCATGTAAACCGCCGTGTTATCAGCGCCAAGAAGATAGTCATATTGCGGATTGCGTTTTTGCTGAAGAGTGGCGTAGTAAGTTGTGCCACTTGAAACAGGAATGTAATTTCCAGTGTCAGCATCGACGGTATAACCAGAAGCCACTTGCCATACCAAAGTGGCATTTGCTAGTGGCTGCAGGCTATTCGTCATACAACAAATCCAACAGAAGAAGATGGAATGGTGTTAAGCAGTCGCTTAAATTCTTGACCATACTGCGTAGCGTCTAAGCCTTCGCCATACACCTTGCCTTCAGTAGCACCAATTTGAATGCCCATTTGTGCAAGTTGAATAGCGACGATATGAGCAGCGAGATGTTTCACTGCCCTGTCGGCTTGATTCCCAAATAAAGAACCAACATCCGCAGTAGCCTCCTCGATTGCTCCATTCACGATCCCCGATGGATGGGGAGTGAATTCAGGAAACCGTTCAAGAAAGGAAGAATAAGTGACTGCCATAATTAAGCGTTTCCGGTACGAATTGCTTCTTTGCGGCGATTAATCGCATTGCGAACACGCACGCGGCCTTCAATTTTCCTCCATTCGTCCAGTTTCTCTTCGTCGTGAATGAGATCAATGCAACGAAGAGCTTCGGTCATCGGGAAGCCCGCAAGAGTTTTCACGCTGTCGGGGATTTGTTCTTCCTTAATTTCCGCTTTCAACTCTTCAATAGCACCGATGGACATAAGGCGCCTCACTGTACCATTCTTCCTAGCGACTTCCCATTTTGCATCGGGAACATCATGGTTCATGCCAGGAGCAAGTTGGATAATTCCACTATCAGTGATGACACCAAAACCACCTTCGCGAGGAGGATTTTCAAGTTCGGGGCGATAAGCGATTAGCATTGTGTGTTCAAATTAGAACTGCCACTATCTTAACGCCCCAAATCTTGAACGCCCTATCAGGTGGCCTGGACGTAAATCACGCTCTTGGGATAGTAGATGGAAACACCACCAACACGAGCATGAGCAGGAACGATGAATTCCAGACCGCGTTGTTGCGGAGGAAACAGTTCCAGAGGCTGAGGAATGTGCAGTTGCAGTTTCTCAGGATCGCGCTTATACACCACCATGCGGTTGGTGATAAGACCGCTGTTATCCTTATCGAGTTGATTGATGGGCTCGATGTTGCGGATGAACGGATTGGTACGCAGGAAGTATTCCAGAACAGTGACGTCCGAAGAATCAGAATTGCGCTGAGTAGCAATCACGTTATAGTCCTCATAAGCCATGAGGATGGTGTCGGGCTGTTCCACCATGCGGGAACCGTTCACAATGGCGCTAACGCCATAGTTCAGCAGATCCAGCATTTCCTGAGAAGTGGTGCCGCTATCAGTAAACCACTTATCGGCGGTGTAGACGTCCACGGTGGAGTTGTTGAAGAAACCAGTCAGGCTCACCGAAGTGTCACCGAACATGGCGATGCTTTCAACTTTTTCCTCATAAGCGCGACGCACGGCAGCAGCACGACGTTGCTCAAGAGCCACATCAGCCATTTGAGCAGCACGCAGTTCCTGCACGGTGTAGCCGAAAGAACCAGCAATGGAACGAATGTTGATGGTCTTCTCGACTTGCGTCACATCAGAACGAGGCAGATCATCAGCAGCATCAGAGATGATCTTGAACTCGCCAGTGGCGTCCATCACCCGATAGGTGTAGGTTTGTGCGCCAGGACCAGCCTCAGAAGTGACGGGCAGAATGGTGGGATATTTAATATCCGCATACTTCGTCTCAAAGATTTGAGGACGAATGTACTCAAGCTGACGGCTCAGAAACAGTCCAGCTTCAGCATCAAAGCGATCAAAAGTCATTGGGGCCTCCTATCAAGAATCAGCGGAAAGAGTGAAGCTGGGGCCATTCAGCTCCAGGATCGCCACGCCAGAAGTGGTGGTGCTGGTCAGGAAGCGAGCGTTGGAGAGGCGGAGAGTCTTACCAGAGGCAAAAGCATGAGAGAACTGACCAGCCTTGCCAGTGCCGCTAGCCGAATAAAGCACGCGCACAGGAGAAGCGGGGGTAACGGCACCAGTCACATAAACAGCAACAGCGCCTTCGTTTGCCACATTCATCACCATGCCGCTAGCAACAGCAGGACGGGAATCAGAATCAGTGGCTTGCTCATCAACGTAGGTGAGCACGTTCACGCCAAGAGCAGTGTCGCCAGTAGCAGCGATGGTCTTAGCGGAATTCGCAACAGTGCCACCGGAGTTGTAAACAACAACATTACCGAAAGCAACGGCACCAGCCTCAGCGATTTGCGTGGAGATGGTGTTATCGCGAATATCGCTCAGTTGGCCTTCAAGGAGGGCCTGATGAGTGAGAGCGTAAACGGTCTGGACGCCACCAGCGGTAGCAGTGCCAGAAGCAGAGAAAGTAACGGCCATAATCAGCGAGCCTCCTTAGAAGTGGCGAGAGGAGCCTTCCAGGCATTGGTCACGTTTTCCCAGTAGGAATCGTGATTCACAGCAGGAGAGGCAATGGAAGAAACAGCTTTACGAAGCTCTTCCGTTTCGGGGGAATCGTTGCGCTTGGCAACTTCAGAAAGCGTGTCAAACATGGCAGTGACATAATCATCAGATTTCTCCGACAGATCCACGTCACCACGCACAGCCTTAACAGCGCTTTCCATGATTTCACGAGCAGACTTGCCAGAGAAATCAAATTCGCTATCAAGATTCACACGAGCTTTATCGATCAGGGCCACACGCTCTTCCACCAGGGAATCAAGGTTGACTTCCTTAGCAGCTTCGAGTTCAGATTTAAGGCTTTCAACTTCCTCAGCCAGCGCATCAGCGCGACCTTCAGCGGAATCAGCCTTGCCCTTCATTTCCTTTTCCATAGCCATCATATCTTCCTTCATTTTGGAAGCTTTGGCCATCATTTCGTCGTATTGTTTTTTCATGTCCTCGTAGGACATTTTGGCGTCTTCGCGTTCTTTAGTGATCGCCAGAGCAACGCTCTCGCTCACCTCAAACTCGGCGCCATCGAACACAACCTTAGCGGTCATTAGTCGATCTCCGGTATTTTGGATTAAAGAGGGATCAGCGGCATCTAGTCGATCCAGATGAAGCTTCACCTGAGGGCCTGCACGGCCTCTCCGAACAACGGCGACGTGATTACCGTTGATGGATTTTTGAATTCCATCGTAATGTTCGCCGTTTTCAGTAACGCCAGGCGTAGGATCATATTCAACCCTATAGCCTGCACTCACTTCTTTTGCATCACCTCGCATAATGCGATCAATTGCTTCTTGATCCGTGATTGTCATGACTGCACGGACGAAGCCGTTGTCGTAAACAATATCAGTGCCCGTGAAACCAATTTGGTATTTTTTGGTGTTCTCGGAATCAAGCAGAATCGGAGGATGCTCGAAAGTGATGGCCTTGCCTCCAAAGGAAGTCAGGCTCTCAGGGGACGCCACTTCAGTTTCGGGACGATATTCGCGCCGCACTGAACCGTCAGCATCAGTGTAATGCTGAACACCAGTACGAGCAATAGTAGCCCACGCACGAAGATAACCTTCAGGCGTGGTTTCGTATTTCTCAATTGGCGCTACATCGTAGCGAAAACATGTGTCGCCCATGAGTTAAGAATAGACGATGGAAAGTGGTACAATATAAGAAGTTATGCAATAGCGCATAAATGAAGCTTTTGGCTAGCAAAACAGACGTGTTAAAGCTTTCCTATGGAGAGGCCAAGTCAGTTATTGCCTCTCGCATTAAACTAGCGCGTCTTAATGCTGGACTGTCACAAAAAGAAGTGGCAGACAGTTTACATTGCAGTCAAAGTACAATTTCGCGACTAGAAAAAGCCGAGATTCAACCAGACTTTCTTCAGATTCGCGTCATGAGCGGATTGTTTGGCGTAAGCATTTTATGGCTTGGCGGCTATCCAAGCTTTGTTGTCAACACGGCTCAATCTTCGTCGTCTTCACCCTGAAGCTCACTTAATTGCTCTTCAAGGTCTTCCATCACATAAGCCTTAGCAATTGCTTCAGCCTCAAAAACCAGCATCTTAATTGGCGTAAAATGCTCGTCGGGCTTGTCATAAAAGCTTTCAACGAAGATATGAGTTTCATCAAGCCTTCCGTTCTTAAAACGCTGTTCTTCTACAAGCTTCCAGTTAGGCGTAGCGCGATGTTCATGAGCTGAAAGAATCGCAAGAGCTTGCATAATGCCAATACCTTGTTCTTCTTCCATTGACTTAATGTTTTCGCTCATGACTCTTTCTTGCGGCTTTCAACCATTTTAATAATTCGATTTGCCCATGAACGTCCCGCATCTCCGCCCCAAAGTTGCCATGCAATATAACCCGCATCATCTTCTCCTCCGCTTTTGTTTTTCTCGTGACGAGAAAAGAATGCTGCCATGCGCTTGATAGTGGCATAGCTGACTTTACCACCACCAGCAAGATCAGAGGCACGCGCCACGCCACTGCCAATGCCCTGCTTGCCTGCCTCTTGCGTGGACAAGCCTCCTTTCTTGTGCTTTTTACGAAGCTCTAAACCACGACGCGCTGCAGCTCTGACGGACGATGGAGGGGCGAATGATTCGGCATCGCCCCTTAGCTCTTTCCCAGCATGCCCTCGCAGTAGCCGTCCCAGTATTCGTCACTCTTGCCTTCTTTGCTAAGACCAGCCTCACTAAGCGCAATTGCAATCGCTTGCTTGCGATTCTTCACCACTTCGCCACTGCTGCTTTTCAAAGTGCCAGCTTCAAATTCACGCATTACAGTCCTAACCTTTTCACGCTTTTGCTTTGCAGTCATGGCTTTGTAAGTTTTCTAACACTATAACACTTTAGAATCAAGCAAAGCAATTTTCATGATTGCGTTAAATTCAGATAACATGAAAACTTACTACGACATAATGCTTTCTCTGTATGGAGGAGATATTTGGAAAAACTTTGAACTCAATCTTGATCTATTAGATTTGCAAGGTTGGAACGGCACCCATTCAAGCCTTCATCTTCTTGAAAAATCGTTTGATTTTCAAATCATTGTTGATGTTGGAGTGTGGAAAGGGCAAAGCACCATCCACTTAGCAAGTAACTTAAGAGACAAGAAAATCAATGGAGTGGTGTTGGCCGTGGATACTTTCTTGGGGTGCCCAGGGCATTGGAATCCGAAAAGAGATCCTAATGGTCCGCCATTGTACAACAGGAAGCCTGGGGGAATGCCAGATATTTATGAACGTTTTTTAAACAATGTCTACAAGAGGAAGCTTCATAACTACATTATTCCAATGCCTCAGACTTCAGTGGCTGCAGCTCAAATTTTGCGAGCGAATAAAATTTCACCTACTTTGGTTCATGTTGATGCTGCTCATGAATACGAAGAAGTGTATAGAGACACTACGGAGTATTTTGACTTACTTCAGCCTGGTGGTATTTTAATTGGAGACGATTACGATCCGGCATGGCCAGGTGTTATAAAGGCAGCAGATGAAATCAGTGCCGCCAAGTCAGTGCCTCTCAAAGTTGATGGCCCTAAGTTTATTATGCGAAAGCCTTTTTAATCGAGGACGAATTTGTGTTCGTTATACAATTGTTGCGCCTGTCCATTGTTGATAAAACCAGGCCGCACAAATAAAGCCATACGTCCGCTAGTGCGTGCAGGAACAATAAGTTTTTCTACAACGTGATAATGAGGACGGTCGCAGTAATCGTCAAACAATATTTGCGTACCAGGTTTTGCCCTCATCAATGTTGCGAGAAAACAAGCCACACGGAACCTTCCATCGATCAACACCACATTTGGACTTGGCTCCTCAAGGGACCATGGAAAGTAATGGTAAACATGAAACCTATCTTTGAAATCTAAATTCAATGGGCGTCCCCAATCGCCAACTGGACCGCAATCGACATGACAAATCAATGCGTTGTGACGATCATTGATTGCACTGCGTGTGCGATCTGCCCATTCCTTGCTGGTGTCAACTGCAATAATGCGTGCATCAGTGTGTTTGGCGATGTATTTAGTTGATTCTCCGCAACCATATTCGCCATAAACAACAGCAAAATTTGCAACCTCCGCAAAAAGCTTGTCTCCTCCAGCGTCAAACATTTGCTTCCTCCCACATCGCTAGCCAATCAATAAAAGGCGGTGGCGTATTGTGATTGTCTAAATGAAATGCAAATGACGGGATTGGACTAATGCAAAGAACGTCTTCTTGACTGTAAAGCTTGCTAAAAATTGCATCAAATCCTTGGCCTTGATTATGGCCTTCCATTAGTGGCACCATTTCTTTTGATGCTTGCTCTAAAGCATAGCGATTCATCAACACTGTCATTGTTGTGTTGTAAATTTGACGATAGTAAGTTTCATCTGATCGCATAATATGGCCTTTCTTCCTAACGTCTGATTCTCGCAAGTAGCGGTCAGAGTAGTCCGATGGATGAAGAACAATTCCCGGATAGTCCCTGAAGCCGAAACCATACTCAAGTTGACCCTTTGCGTCTGACAGCAAACGATCAAATGCTCCGTCCCAGAAGAGATAATCGTCCTCAATAAAGAAAGTCCAATTGCTTGGTTTTTGGTTTGCGATGGAAAAAGAATCGAGGATACTTTCCTTCAGTCCGCTGTAATTGCGTTCAATCAATTGATCACAATTCTTGACGACATTAAGCAAGCGATCTGAACTCTTGTCAGCCACGACAACAATTTCACATTCATCACGACGATCCCCAATGCTTTTCAGCATGCTATTGAAGCAACGAATTGCCACTTCAGTTTTGTCATTTGAGAAATAGCGATGCTTGGCGTGAATGCCAAAAATTTTATCAGTTGTGCGGAAGATAATCCTCATGCCTGTGCTCCATTGTGTTCAATAAATGCCTTCTGGACTTGCTCGGCGTATTCAGGCGTTGGAGCCCTGAATGTAGTGGAAGTGCCGTGGATCACCATTGGATTGACGTCAGCCCTCACCACAATATCGCCAATTTCAAGCATTGCCTTGCAGAAAGACCAATGCTCGCAACCACTGCCTCCGTCCCATTCAGCCTTCTGTTGCAACACGTCGTCATAACGCAAAACTGCAATGCCTCCAAATGCAGAACGTGCCGTGATGCGTTGCTCCTTCTTCCATTGCTCTTGATCTTCCTTCAGTATTGAAGGGCAATGGGCAAATGTGATGCCAGGAGAACCGTTGCTTGAAATGAATGCCCAAGAGTCGTAATAAGACACTTCGCTGTCGCCAAAGACGGACGGAACATCTTGCATTGTTGCTGCACACACCATCGCCACGTCATTGTTTTCAAGCTCTGGCAAAAGTTGCAGAATGTGTTCGCAATTGAAATCAATGTCAGGGTCAATCACCAGTAGCACATCAGGATCGAACATCTTCAATTGAGACAAGGCAATATTGCGTCCCATTGCCATGAGTTCAGTACGCTCCTGCTGCCTTCCCTTGAAACGACGCAGCCCAAGGGTTTCGGACACTAAACTTCCGCGACGATGACGCTGCCGAAGAAATTTAGAGACGATGGAAGGGGAATTGTCTTTGGAATCATTCTCGTAAAACGAATAAACAACTTCATCGTCCATTGCATCTTCAAGCTTCTCCATTTCAGCGAAGAAGCGAGGGAGCGTCTCCTCCTCGTCGCGAATTAAGGCCAACACACCAATCATTTGCCAGCCTCCACGCCAAAGCCACGACCAGAAGAAATGATGAGCTTCTTCTTACCGACCAAGCGATTGACAATCTTCATCATCTTGTGACCGATGTTGTCCCAGTCAAACTCTGGGGCCGTCACCCGGTTATAGCACCATTCTGCGTCGTAGTCCATCAATTCGCGGTCTTCGTAATAACGCTCTAAGAGCGAAGCGGCATCGTCAACAGAAGGCACGCCACGGTCCAAACCGTAATTCCTATCCACTTCCCAGCTTTCAATGTCAATGCGCCTCACTCCATCGAAAATCTCCTTGAGACTGGTGTGGTCAGGCACAACTTGAGCACGCATGGCTGCAGCATGCTCGAAATTCACCAAGCCCCAGCCCTCTCCGATGCAAGTATTGATGCCAACATCAGAGGCAGCATAAACCTGATTGAGTTGTTCAATGGTGAGGCAATTATTAACGTCAAAATTGGGACTCGTGAGAATCAATTTGCCAGTTGCGTCGTAGCCTTCATCGCGAGCAACGCGCTTAAACAAAGGAATCAAATCCCATCCCATATCTTTCTGCCCCATGTTCATCCACAAGCGAGCATCAGGCTTGTCTTTCGCGAAACGAATGAAAGCCTTGATCGTAAGATCGATGCGCTTGCGAGGCTGATTGCGATTGCCATTGAAAACGATAAACACGTCCTCAGGGACACCAAGCTTCTTACGACATTCAAGCTTGTCCAATGGGAAGAATTGACTGGTGTCTACGCCATGAGGAATGATGTCAACCTCGCCTTGATAGCCAGCTTTCCTGACTTCCTCTGCTCCAAATTCCGTGTAAACGCCAAAACCATCCCAGTCGTTGGTCGGAGGCATCGTCTCAGGGAAGATGCCGTAGGAATCAATGGGGCAATATGAATAAAACTTGAATCCGACTTCATCGCGGAGATCTTTGATCTGATTCCAAAGGCCAATGTTGATCCACAGATCATTGGTGCTCCAAATCAGATCAGGCTTGATTTGCCTGACGATAGAAGCAATGCGATGACCGCCAAAGGGATCATTGCCGTGAATGCCAGCGGGATAAACTTTGTATTTACGAGCCTCTTCGTTGTAATCGCCCCAATAATTCACTGCCAGCACATGCACGTCATGCTTTTCAGCAAGTCTTGGCAGGAGCTGACTTGCGACGCGACCAAAGCCTGTTTCTACAAACGCATCACCGCAATACAAAATACGTGCCACTAGAAGAAAGAATGCTTGCCTTATGTTAGTGGCGTTTTTTATGCAGGCACAGAAGGAGCTTGCTGCCTCATGTATTCCACGGAACAACGGCATCTTGCTCGGCATTCGCAGCGTTGACCAGGCAATGGAAGAGAACCAATTGCGACAAGACCAGCGCGTGCATAACGAACGCAATCATCGCAATGCTGAGCCTGTGGATCCAAAATGCGCCGCATCAACGAATATCCTTGCTCCTGTTGCCGCAGTTCAGTGCCTTGCCAATAAGAACCACGGGAGCTTTCGGCATAAAGGCCAATGCGAGCCAAAGCCATGGGAAGCGAAACTCGCTGCTCCAATAAGTCAGACGCAAAACCTTGGAGATAGGCATATTCTTGTCTCAAGCGCTGACCAACTTTACCATAGTCGCTTGCAGTCATGTTATCTCTGCCGCCTTTGCCGATGATGGCATTTTGAATATGGGCAGCTTTAATGGCTTCTCTGACGCCTGCTTGCCATTGATCAAGCGTAAGATTGCCGTCGCTTAGCATTTGTGTGTAACGACGTAGTTTCGTTGCAAGCTTTTCGATCCGCTTATCAACAATCGCTTGAACCGCTTTGCGGCTAAGGAACCGTCCTCGCTTGTCGCGATACCTACCAGTACCACGATCAAAAGACCATTCCGCATCAAGCCTTTCAGCCAGGATCGTATCGGATAACGACGACAGGTCATTCAGCATCATCAGCCTCAAGCATGTCCTTGAAACGGTCAGGAGCTTCCTCTTTCCATTGACTCAAGGCTTCTTCAATGTCGGCTTCTGAGATGAAGGAAGCTTCGTCAATATCGCCAAGGATCATTCCCTCGGGTTTCACGGGATCAATGGCGTCTTCAACTTTACTGCTAACCATTTTTGCTTTGCCTTTACGTTCAGCATCAGGATCCTTACGCCGCTTACGGGCCACGATGGTTGCCCTTTCTTTCTTGCTCATGTTTTTGGCTTTTGCTTCTGGTAAGCACTTAGGCTTGCCTTCTTTTTCGCTGCGTCCACCGCAAGGACCAAGGATTTCGCCATTGGCGCCAATCCTCACCCACTTCTCCTTGAACCATTTTTCAAGATCATCGGCATGAATTTCGCCTTCGTCGTTCTTGAAAGCGCCAGACAACGAACCATGCTTTTTCCTGTACATGCTCTTGTATTGCTGCACTACATAACCACTGGCGTAAGCAGAAGGCCAAACATTGAATTTGCTTTTCGCTGAAGCAACGGCACGATTGTGAAGCTCTTTATCAGTAAAGACAACGTCGCCTCGCTTGGCTTCAAGATCGCGTTCTAAGAACAATCCCGCTTGAGCATCAGCAACTTCCCTGGTGCCGTCCATTGGCAATGTGCCATTTTCTTCATTGAGAGGATCCCTGCCGCCAGGAGGCACGGCAAGCTTCCCACCCCCGTTTTGAGTGGCACCACCCCCTTCTTGAGTGGCGCCACCCCCTTCTTGAGTGGAACCACCCCCTTCTTGAGTAGGCAGTTCGCGGGGGAGCGATGGATCAAGAGTGAGTTCCATGCTCCATTCAGAGCCGCCGTAACGGGCTTCTGCCACCTCCTTCGGATGCAATACTCCTAACTGGATGTAGCGCCCGTCTACAGCCGCCACGCGAGCCCTCACGTCGGCTTTCTCGCGCTCATTCAACTCGAACAAATCATTGAAATGGACGCGCCATGAATTCGGCACTCGTCCTTTCGTCGGGCCGTCAGAACTCAACATGATGTATTCCATCAGTTTCTTGAGAGGACGATGGAAAGAGGCTTGTTGGTAGTCTGCTAAGGTCTTTGCGAAATCTCGCTCTTCGCTGCGCCCCGTGGAGCCAAGTCCGCTAGGGCTTTCGCCAAACAATACTGTATGAGGAATCTTGGAAGCGCCAATAATGTCAATGCGAAGTTTCTCTAAGATTTCTCCAATGCCGCCAAAATTACGACCAAGAAATTCAAGCTCTTCCTTATCAGCGTCAATTGCATAGCCGCGATAAACGCTCTTGCTCATGTCATTAAGAATGAGACGATTCCTCACATCTCCTTCCTTGCCAGCGGCAAGCATTTGCGACAAGCCCTTAATCTTATGAACGAAAATATCAAATTCGCTCATTAGCGTGGCAGTGGAATGCAGGCCAGTCCAGTAATGCTTAAAGCTGTCGTAAACAGTTTGCAGACTGCTCATTCCCCATCCATAGTTCCTTTGGCGAATGCGATAAGGAAGCCAGTCTCCATCGAAACGCAAAATGCGATCTTTGTGAATGCGAACCAATTGTGGCTTATTGATTAAATCACCGGAGATGATCTGATAATATGTTGCTTTGGAATAGTCATATAAATTTTCTTCATTAATAACAGGAGCAATCTGCCACCTGTCCAATACTTCCATTCCTTCAATCGAACGAATATTGCTTTTGTTGACTGGTTGATCTGCCCTTCGTCCATCATCGATATAAAGCAAAATCACGCTGCCGCCATAAAGCCTGGAGTTTTTCGACGCCAGCATGAAATTCTCAAGGATATAAAGATCCTCAACCGTCTGTTCAATACCCGCAACTTCCTCAGCAGCAGCGCCTTCTCCGCCAAACAACACTTTAAAACCACGTCGTGTTGCTTGTTCTGCATAAATGTCAACAATGCGACGCGGCAGCCATTCGCCATAAAGCCCTTCAAGTTCTTCCTGCGTCAGGAAAATAATAGGCTCAGTCTGAGTGGAGAGACTTTTATCTCGTCCACTAACCCCCATGCCAGTAAAGACATTGCTAAGCCCATCATTTCGTACA
>Ga0180432_10009189_pt1 | contig 12116 bp, 22 predicted proteins | sample SS_ome_10_FD_132414 | JGI IMG/M metagenome (GOLD analysis project Ga0180432, IMG submission 132414) | Hypersaline lake sediment archaeal communities from the Salton Sea, California, USA - SS_1_MS_2 metaG | ecosystem: Environmental > Aquatic > Non-marine Saline and Alkaline > Hypersaline >...
ATGACCTCTAGGGCGCGGTGCGGGCCGCCCGTCGCCCGTTCGTGGAGTTCGGCCACCATCCTCTCGCCGGCGATGACGGCGGGCTGGTAGTCGACGCTGTCGCAGGGGGTGGCCTTCAGGGCCGCCACAGCGCGGCGCAGGCCGAGCCAGACCAGCTCCTGCTCGAACCCCTTGTAGACATCGGGCTGCTCGCCTTGCGGGATCGAGTGGGACCAGCCCTCGTCATAGACCTTGTGGGTGTACTTGTGGGACGGCACCCCGCTCTCCTCTGCGGAGATGCGGTAGAGCACATGGCGGTGCTCGTCGTAGCACTCCCACAGCATGGTGATGAAGTGGCACAGGTCGTAGGAGCGGCCTCGCAGCTCTGCCTCGGCGGCCAGGACTTGGAGTGCGGCGTTCAGCTCGCGGCCCAGGTGCGGGGACCCGGCGCCGCCAGAGAACCGCTGGATGCCCTCGATGGACCACCAGTTGGATGCCCACCCGGATCGGGTGTCGTGCAGGTTCTGGTCGAGCCACGCCGAGGACACATCCTCGGTGATCGCGTCCAGAATGAACTGACCGACCCCGACGAGCCCGGCCTTCTTCTCCTCTCGGGCGAGGGCCACCGCCGGGTGAATCATCCTCACGAGGTGCGCGTGGTCGAGCGTCTTGTAGTTCCCGTAGATCCGGCTGGATCCTTCGTATCCCTTGGGCTGGAAGGTGCCAGTCTTGTCGTGGCCGTAGTAGTCCTCGACGCAGTCGTGGAGCCTCATCCACTCGATCTGGCCGGCGTCGAACCGCGTCGGGTCTAGGCGCCAGATCCACGAGCGGTTGGCCCAGCCCACCAGCATCCGCAGGCAGCCGACCATCCCTTCCGGGCACCCCGTGGCCCACGGGGACTCCATGTAGATGCCGGCACCGCCTGGAGCGTTCGCGTCAGGTCCGCCGTAGATGAGCACACCCTCGACCGGCTCCAGGCGCACGAGATGCTTCCTCGCGTTCTCACGACCGTAGCGGGTAGCGGTGCCCGGATTCTCCGGTCGGCCCACCGCCTCGAAGTGCCAGCGCCCGAACCCCGGAGGGATCATGTGTCCCTCGATGCCGATGGTGCCACGGCGAGGGAAGGCGTTGAGGTATCCCACGATCAGGTGGTTGTGGGACTGGATTGCCACGCAGGCGACATCGCCTGCACGAGCGAGCCAGATGTTGCGGTTGGAGTGCTCGACCTGCCAGTGCAGGTCGTGGACGCGGTCGGCCACCTGGAGCTGAGTCGGGAGTCTGTGGTCTTTCATGGTTTCGTGATTCGGGTGTGGTGAGCGATGAGCACGGCGTCCGCCGTGGCGTGGGTCAGTCGGGCGTCGGGGTAGAGCTGCTGGGCCCGGGCCTTCGTGGCGTTCTTGTCCCCCTTGGACAGGCAGCCCAGGTCGCGCTGCCACTTGCTCGGCGTCACCAGGGAGAGGGGCACCCTGATGGCGGTGAGGGCCATCCGAAGCTCCCCGAAGGAGGCTCCGAACTTGAAGGTCGAGCTGACGCCCTGGCCGGGCATGGCGCTGACCCGCTCAAGCTGGGCGTGGGCCGGGGCTCGGCGCCCCAGGGCCTCGAAGACCTGCCACAGCTCCGCGTCGGTGAGGTCGCTGATCTTGCGGCACCACCCAGCCTCCTCGGTGAGGTAGGCGAGACCGCCCGAGGAGCGGCCCGGGTCTACCCCGATCCACCCCCCCTTCGGAAGGCCGGCAATGTCGTCGACGGCGTAGCGCCAGCGCATCACTCGCCCTCCTTGTCCGCCTCACGGTCCTGCTCCGACTTCGGTCGCCCGTACCAGATCCGTCGGTGGTACGGGGACACGCAGTCCAGGTTCCCACAGGTAGCCTGGAGCCGCTTGTCCTTCGGAGGGCGCTCGCCGAACTCGGCCTCGTAGAGCAGGCGGATCACGGCGATCTCCCGAGTCCGGCCCCCGTCGTGGACACGGATCACGGGCTGCCATCCGCCGCTCGACATGGTGCCGGTCCAGATCCAGCAGTCCCTCTTCAAGTCGCCCTCGTTGGTCGAGGAGATCATGATCTTGTCGAGGGACCGCAGAGCGGCAGTGATGCGCCAGGGAAGCATCAGAACGGGCTGAAGCTCTTCGCGTGGTCGCCCTCGCAGACCCGGCAGTACTGGTCCATCGCCCAGTCGTCGGCGTCCGACAGCACTTCGAGGATCTCGTCGATGTCACGCTCGCTGGTCGCGGTCACCCCTCTGTCGACAGCGTCGATGGCCTTGGCGTAGAGGGGCTCCAGGCGCTTGGCCCAGTCGAGCACCTTGTCGCGCTCGGCGTCGCTGATCGGCAACGCGATTGTCCCGCCGATGGTGCCGCGCAGGTAGTTCGTCGAGTGCTGGCGGCTGTACAGGTCCAGGCACTCCCTCTCGGTGGCGAGGATCGGCTGGTAGCTGGTGGTCAGCTTGAGGTGGACGGCCTCGTGCAGGTCCATGCCGTCCTCCAGCTCGATGTTGCCGCGCAGCAGTTGGCGAGCATCCAGGAGAGGGTTGCACGCGATGCGGTAGTTCTTGAAGTAGGGTCTAAGCCACACGGTAAGACTCCCAGGTGTGAGGGATGTAGTTCACGTTCTGGCGAAGTCGGTCGGCAGCGGCCGAGCCGAGGAGGGATGCGAACCGCTTCGGGTGGGCGTTGCCGATCAGGATCAGCGGGAGCCCCTGCCCGTAGCGGTGGTCGAGGAGCGCCGCGAGTTCGTCACGCCCCCAGCCCTTGTCGTGGGCGAGTGCTGCGTCGACCTCGTCGAGCACCAGGAGGTGCGTGGCCTTGGCTGCGTCGCGGGTCGCGTTGGTCTTCCGAGTCCAGTCGTCGCGGATCTCCTGGAAGAGCTGGCGGAGCGTCCAGTAGCGGCAGGACCAGGGGGTGTCCGCGTGCGCGTGTCGCTGACCATCGGCCCAGGCGAGGTAGGTCGCGAGGGTGGTCTTGCCGGTGCCGTGGCCCCCGAGGAGCAGGACGGGGTGTCCCGCATACAGGCCGCGAGCTGCGGCCAGCGCCTTCTCCTCGGGGACTCGGGCGAAGTACTGCTGGGCGTCGCGCCACCGCAGCCCGAGGCCGCGCAGGGCCTCGCGGTGGCGGAGGTGGAAGCCCGCCTCCCGCCACGCTTGGTGGTGCTCCTGGCTACGCGACTCTCGTGTCATCCCAGCTTCCGCGCCGTCCGGCAGATCGAGTCCAGGAGCTGGGTTGCTCGGTAGATCACGCTCATGCCGTCGCGCTCGCTGGTCGCGAGCCCTTGCTCGACGAGCCGGCGCAGGTGGTAGCGCCCGGTCGTGAGGGCAACACCGAGATCTTCAGCGCAGTCCTCGGCGGTCATCTCCCGGCTGGACTGCAGCACAGCCGCGACGAACCCGGTCGTCTCGCCGTTGGCCGTGGACGCAGGTCGTCCTCTTCCCTTGGTCTTCATCGGATGGTGGAGGTGTAGGTGTCGTTGTCGGTCTTCTTGATCCATGCGGCCCGCTCGGCGAACGCGAGCGCCCGCGCCAACTCCTCGGGGTCCAGGCCACGGATGTGGCCGGCGGCCCGCTGGAGATCCGAGAGCGAGAAGTCGCCCGCCTCGGCGAGGGAGTGGATGGCGGATCGGAGCTGGTGCCGATCCGCCTCGGTCATCCGTGCCACTACCGGCGGGGGTAGTCGTTGGTGGCGAGGTAGGTCGCCCGGTCGCACCCGAGGTGCTCCCAGGGCTCGTACTGGTCGACGCGCTCCCGGTCCTCGGGGGAGGGGGCGGCCGGCCTGGGCTGGACGGCGGCACGCTGTCGCTGGCGATCCAGGTAGGCCTGCTCCATGCGCCCGGTCTCGAAGCCATCCCAGGCGTGGCAGATGACTGCGCCCCAGGCTCCGACGAGCACGCCGCGCATCGCGATCTTGTCCAGGTAGTCCGGGTCCTGGATCCTGACGGTCGGGCAGCTCACCTTCCCCTCCACTGCTCGTAGAGGTAGCTCGCGGCGAGGGCGTAGCCGATGACGGCGATAGCGCCGACGAGTGTGACGAGGACCTCGCGCATCAGTTCGCCTCCGGGACAGGCTCTTCGTCGAACTCGACCTGGGCCGCGATGAGGCGCTCGGCCACCTCAGCCATCTCCTGGGAGAGGAGTTCGTTCACCTGCCGCAGCAGCCGGCTCTGCGACTTGCAGCACCAGAGCTGGGCGAGGAGGACGGCCTTCACCCGGCTGTCGAGGGTGTCGAAGCCCATCTTCTGGGCCGACTGGTCCAGCTCGTCGATGGTGGGGAGGAGGGACATCAGAAGGGCACCTCGTCCAGGTCGAACGGCTCGCCGGCGTCCTCGTACTCCGGCTCGGGGGCGTTACCGCTCTCGATGTGCGCCACGAGCTGCTGCCAGCGGCGGTAGTCCATCTCGTTCTTCTTCTGGTACTCCGGGTTGTCCGAGGTGCGGACGCCCTGGGACACGAGCCATTGGGCGTAGCCGTGGTGGCCGCTGCCGGGCGCGGCGTTGAAGAAGTGGCGGTAGGTCTCGCCCTTGTACTTGCCGAACTTCAGCTCCCAGTCGAGCCACTGCTCGGCACCAGTGAGCGGAGACCCGCCCTGCGTCGGAGCCGGCTGGCGCTGGGCCGGACGCTTGACCTGAGCGGGGGCGCTCGCCGGCGCGGGCTCGTCGAGGTACTTGTTGCCCTCGAAGGCCGGCGACACCAGTCCCTCGGAGCTGTCGCCGGTGGCCTTGCCGGTGAGGAAGATGTCGGCGCAGAACCCGAGGTAGGACAGGGCCTTGGTGATCCCGTCGGTCAGCGCCTTCTTCGGCGCGTCCGTGTCGATGCGACCGGAGCCCCAGGCGCAGCAGCCGACGGCGTCCACCGTCTGCTCGCGGTTACCCCACCACAGGGTGACCCGTGCGATGACCGAGGGGCCGGGCCCGTCGGCGTACTCGACCGTCCACCCCCAGCCCTTGCCGACCGGGCCGAAGGCCGCCGTGGCCTTGCGGATCTTGTAGTAGGCGTCGATGGCGGTGAAGCCGCCGCGCTGGTTGACGCGCTTGGTGTAGGCCGGGTCGGTCTCGTTGACCGACGACCACAGGGAGAGGTTGTCGGCGCTCACGCGAAGACCTCCTTGCGGGCCTCGCGGATGCAGTCGTCGTAGACCTCCGCGATCCCGCAGAGCGCACCCCAGAGGTGGTTGAGCGCGTCGTACTGCGCCCTGGTCAGGGTGAGGGTGACGGTGTCGTCCTGGATCCGAGGCGAGCCGCAGACGAGCGGCTGCACCGCGTCGGCTGCGATGCTGGCGAGTCGATACTCACCGAGGAGTTGGTTGGTCATGGCCTTTTCTTGGAAGGCCCACGAGCACCAGGGTCATCGACTCGCCGGGCAGCAAGTCGGAGGTGTAGAGCACGACACGGTGAGGCGACCGGCAAGGAAGCCGATCGCCAGGACGACCGTGACGGCGATCGCCGCGCATCCGATCTCGAACTTTGGGTTGGCTTCGTAGATCATCATTCCTCTGCTGTACGACTGGTAGTGGATGAGCCGGTGCTCGTGGGCGGGTTGTCAGGGTGCTCCGGTACAGGCACCGGCGGCACGCTGATCATTCGACCACACTGGTCGGACACTTGACCATCCACCTGGAGATTTCCTTCAGATTCTCCCTCCCGGGATTGAGCGACCTGTGATGCCGCGCCGAAGCCGAGACGAGCGGCGAGCAGGGTGCTGGCCTCGACGAGGTGCTCGACTCCGTCGCGGAGGTAGTGTTGCTCGGTGGTGGTGATCGAGGCGTGGCCGAGCAGGCGCTGGATCGCCCGGGGCGACGCGCCGGCCTCGGCGGCGTGGGAGGCGTAGCTCATCCGCAGCGCGTGCAGGTCGACCTGTCGCCCGGTGCTGTCGACGAGCGGGATGCCAGCCCGCTCCCGGGCCGCGTGGAAGATCCTCAGGATGTGCGAGGCGTTCTGTGTGGCCGCGTAGGGCCGCCCGATGGCCGAGAGGAACACGGGGTCATCCTCGCCGGGCCGACGCCCGTACACGGCCTCCCAGGAGGTCTGAAGGGAAGCTACAGCATCGACCACGGCGGCGGGGAGCGGGACCACCCGGGCCTGCCCAGACTTGGTCACTCGGAAGCGGACGCGGGCGGCGTCGAGATCCCAGTCGCCCCAGGTGGTGGCGAGGATCTCACCCCGCCGGGCTCCGGTGCCGAGGATGGCGGTCAGCAGGGGGGCCTGCGGGACGAGCCGGTAGCCGGCCTCCTCGTCGAGCTGGCGAGCAGCCTCCAGCAGGTCCTCGACTTCCTGCTGGGTCAGGGGGCGGCGCAGCCGCTTGCGATCCTTCTCCTTCACCTTGACGAGCTTGACGCCGGCGAAGGGGTCGGTGTCGAGGAGGCCCCACTCCAACGCCCAGGAAGTCAGGCGTCTGACGCATCCGGTCTCGTAGTTCACAGTGCTCGGGGAGATGACCCCGAGGCGTTGCTGGCGGTAGGCCAGGAGCTGAGGCCGAGAGAGGTCGGTGATCAGAATGTCGCCCGCGTGCTCGCCGAAGCGCCGCAGGACGCGGGCGACCTTGCGAACGGTGGCCGGCGAGACGCGAGTCTCCAGGTCGGCGATGTGGTTGTCGATCAGGGAGAAGAGATTCATGGCTGGTTCAGGGTTCGATTGTTGAGTCGGGTGCGCTTGTAGTTGGCGAGGAGGTTGAGGTCATCTCTTCCGTGCGTGAAGTACCGCATCGCACTTCTTTCCGTCTCGCGCTCTCCCGGGTGGGCGACTCCTGCTCTGGTAGCCCAGCTCCTGGTCCCCCTCTAGTGGTCGTTGCTCGGATACATTGTCCCGGGCTTGGGATCCCCGGCGCGGGTCATCCTCGGTTGTTCTTGACGGCTCCAGCAGGGCCAGTACAATCCGCGAGCGAAGCGAGCGGCAGAAGAGGGACAACGGTCCGCGAGCTTGACACTGGGGAAGCTCGAACAGCGTAGCGCCTTCGAGCTTCTACGGCATCAGCATCAAGCGTCCGTTGAGCTTGAACCCCTTCAGGTTACAACCCCCCGTTGATACAGGAACAATGGGACACAGCTCCCACCTCCCCGATGAGATGAAAGCAGCTCCCCTGGGGTGATCATCTCTCCCGGCAGGGGATCGAGTTCCGAGTGCATACAAGATCGCGGCGTCACCACCTCGTGCATGAGACGGTGACGCCGCGAGAACTATAAGCGCAGGCGCTAGTCGGTGATCTCCTCGTGGATGTTGCGCCGGCGGTAGGGCCTCAGCTCCTGCACGACCATCTCGACGAGGGCCCTGCCGTCCACCTCGGACACGCACGGGAACACCTTCCACCGGCGGCCATCAGGATGGCGGAACTCCATCACTTCGACCTCGTCGAAGCGGTGGCCGTACTCGTCGCGGTGCATGGTCACGGAGGACCGTACGAGTGCAGCGCCGGCGAGGTCCTTCAGCATCGCGAGGCTCACGACGGGAAGACCTCCGGGTAGGCGAGGATGATCCGACTGCGGGCGTCCTCGACCTCCATCGGCAGGTCGCCGTCCTCCTCCTCGTCCCACCTCTCGAACGCGATCCTGCCGATCTCGGGCCGGGGGCCGGCGGCGATCTCCTTCTCAAGCCGGTGCATCGCCTCGGGCAGGGGCTCGGCCCATGCGTACTCGACGATCTTCCTGCGGAGTTGACTGAGCACGGTCCACCGCTGGTGCTGCCACCTGTCGAAGCGATGGGGCTCGTCCTCCAGGTCCAGCGCGTCCTGGATGGCCTCGGCGGCAGTGCAGGATACCTCCCGGAGGGACCATGCATCACGACGCTCCGCGTCGGACCACTCCAGGGGCTCGCGGCTAACGAACACGGTCGCCGGAAGCTGGCGAGGAATGTGGATGGTGACGATCATGATCAGCCAAAGAGGTAGGGGTTGATGTCGGCGGGGTCAAGCTCGGCGAGGGCCTCGCGAGCATCCTCGATGTCGGTGACCTCGACCTCGGCGACGACGCCGAAGGTCGCGTGGGTCAGCGCGAGGAGCGGCGCTCCCGGCGAGCCCTCCATGGTCCAGATCGGGTCCAGGTACTCGGCGAGGACGACGCTGTGAGTCTCTGCCCACCAGGGCAACGGCAGTTCGTGGTGCTTGTACATTCTTCTGTGGGTTGGTTGTGGTGTTGGCTTGCCTCGTCAGCAGGGCCGGAGCCACCGGCACCTGGACGCTAGGCCCCCCTCGGGGGCCCGGCGTTTCGGCCTAGCGGATCATCGGCGCAACCTCCCCGATGTCCCGGACGAAGCTCGCGAGCCTGTCCAGCTGGGGCCCATCCAGCGTGCCGATCCAGCGCAGCGGTGACTTCTGTATCAGGCAGGCCTGCGATTTGAGGTAGCCCTCGGGGGCGTCCCCGTACACCGCCCCGCAGACCATGAGGCTGGGCAGGCTGTACAGGGTCCGGGCGAGGTTGAGGATGGTCCGAGCGTCGTTGGTCATGGTCTGGTCTCCTGTGGTTGCGGTTGGTAACTGTGGATCTGCGGGGCTTGCCTCATCAGCAGGGCCGGAGCCACCGGCACCTGGACACCCCCCCCCGCGAGGGGGAGGGCGTTTCGGCCTAGGGCTACAGGTCGGCGTCGAGCTTCTCGATGGCCTGATCGAGGGTGCGGACGACCTCGGGGTCGAGGCCGGCGTCCTTCGCCGCGTGCCACGCCGCGACCACGAGGGTCCTCACGGCGGTCTCCAGCTCCTCCTGGGGGAGCGCGGTGCCCTCGCCGTCCTCCAGGTAGAGGCGGTCGGTGGCCCCGTTCGCCAGCAGCCCGGAGGCGAGGATCGCCTCGGCGGCGTTGCCTCGCCGGGCCCAGGACACGGGGACGCCGAAGTAGCTACGGGTGGCGGTGATGTCGGTGCTCTGCGTGATGATGGACATGGGCTGATCCTCCTGTGGATCGGGTTGTGGTTGTGGTTGGCGCTCGCGGCGCACCCCCCTAAGCCGGAAGGGGCCAGAACACCGAACGGGGTTTTCAGTTTTTTTTCTGGGGGGGGGTCAGGCGCTGGCGAGGTCGGCCAGGATGGCGCGGGCCTCCGCGACGCCGCCCCACAGCTCGATCTCGAGGCCGACCTCCTCGCCGTGCGGACCGATGAGCCAGAGGAATCTGCCCCCTCGGTGATAGTCGTCGGGGGCCACGATGGCGATCACGACCCGGCTGATCGGGGTCTCGAAGGCGGCTTCGAGGCCGCGCAGGGTGGAGGTGGGAATGCCAACCTCGTGGAGCGCGAGGATGTTGAGGTCGTCGGCCCAGGAGGGCAGGTCGTGCTTGTTCATGCTTCTGCGTTGTGGTTGGGGTTGTGGTGTTGGCTTGCCTCATCAGCACGCCGGGAGCCACCCGGTCGTGGACGCCGAGCCCCCGAGGGGGCCCGGCGTTTCGGCGTTGCTCAGGCCTCGACGGGCTCGGGCTCGACGGGCTCGGGCTTGCGGCCCAGGATCAGGTCGGCGGCCTTCTGGGCCTTGCCGGCGGCCTGGATGAGCCACTTCGGATTCTCCTCCAGCTTCCGCATCCAGGACCGCAGGTAGGCGGCTGCGTTCTCCTCCAGGTCGGGCTGGGCGATGCCAGCCTCCGAGGCGAGGAAGCAGGCGGTCATCTCCGCGACGAGTTCCTCGAACGAGTACTCGTGGCTCCCGAAGGTGGTGGGGCTCAGGCGATCGAGCCGAGACGAGTGCCCGGTGGAGTGCCCCAGCTCGTGGTAGAGGGTCGCGAAGTAGTGCTCACCGGAGTCGAAGGCCTCCCGCCGGGGCATGGTCACCGCGTCCGTGGAGGGCCGGTAGAAGGCGGCATCCCCGCCGTGGTGGAGGCCTCCAGCCAGCGTGGCCGTGTAGGCCTCTACGAGGGCCTCTGCGGCTTCCAGGCGGGCGGAGAGGGGTTCCGGGTCGCCCTGCCCTTCGCGGGCCTTCAGGACGCGCTGAGGGAGCCCTTCGGGCCAGTCGGCTTGCCCGACCTCGAAGACCGTGAAGGTGCGGACGAGGGGGATGGACCGCTCCAGCTTCTTGCCGGTCTTCCGGTCCTCCGTCACGAAGTTCCAGAAGTACGCGATGGTGCCCTTCTCGCCCTTGCGGACCTGCCCGCCGAGGGCGCTGATCTGCCGGTAGGTGCCCCACCAGGAGTCGCCGCCGCCGATCATGCTGAGCCACAGGTAGTTCCCCCCCCGGTACACCTTGCCGGTGCTCAGGGAGCGGGGACCGGCCTCGGGGCCACCCTGCCAGGTCTTTCGCCAGGGGCACTGGCCCTCGGCGAGGAGGGTAAGGATGCGCTCGGTCACCTTCTCGTAGGAGTTCTGCTTCATGCTTCTGCGTTGTGGTTGTGGTTGTGGTTGGCTTGCCTCGTCAGCAGGGAGGGGGCCACCCTTCCCTGGACGCTGGACCCCCGGAGGGGCCCGGCGTTTCGGCGTTGCTCAGGCCGGCAGGAACCCGGTCTGTTCCGCGAGGCTGCCCAGGTGCTTGGCCTTGGAGGGTCGCTTGAAGAAGGTCGTGGTGCCGTCTCGCGACACGGACACGGAGGCTGCCTTGAAGGTGACCACGGCGCTGGCTTGGAGGCCGCTGAGGGCCTTCGGCTTCGTGCCGAAGTACACCCTGCCGTCGCGACCGACGACCCTCATCGTGACCCGGGGAGACATGGGCCACCCCTTCTGGGTGTACCGGAGAGCGTGGTCGAGGTCGCTCTTCGTGACCCCCTCCCAGACGATCACACCCGTGATGGCGTCCCCGACCTCGGGGATGGCGAGGAGGGTAGCGGTGGTGGGGATGTCGATGCGGGTGCTGTTCTCGTACTCGACGACATAGCTCTTGGACATGGTCGGACTCCTGCGGTTGTGGTTGTGGTTGTGGATGGCGCTCGCGGCGCACCCCCCTAAGCCGGAGGGGGCCAGAACACCGAACGGGGTTTCTGGGCTTTTTTTCTGCGGGGCTTGCCTCGTCAGCGGGTCGGGTGCCACCCGGGCCCGGACAGCCCCCGAGGGGGCCGTTTCGGCGGTTGAGGAGAGGGTCAGCGGGTGAACTCGCACCAGACCTTGCGGCCCTTGTCGGCGTCGCCGAACCCCTCGGCCTCGATCCGGGCCTGGAGCCGCGCCTGCTGGCCGGGGGTCAGCCACCTCTTGATGTCGTGCTTGACGGCCCGGCCGCTGCTGACGGCGAAGTGGATGAGGTCGCAGCCGCGCTTCACAGGGTCCTGCTCGCTGGCGTAGGGGAACTCGACCCCATCGAGGAGGTGCCCGGCGTGGCGAAGCATCCGCTCCCCGTGACGCTCCCGGGCCAGCTCGTTCCGCAGGGTGCGGACGGCCTGGGCGCAGTCGGCCAGCGGGATGCCGTAGAGGAAGAGGCGGGTGACCTCCTCCTCGCTGATCTTGAGGCAGTACTCGCCCCGAGCGTCCCACAGCTCGGCTCGGTACTCCTCGAAGTACAGGCCCTCGTCGTTGACGGCGTGGATGTTGGCGGGCTTGCAGCGGTCGGCGACGAAGTTCTTCAGCATGGTCGTGCTCCTGTGTTGTGGTTGTGGGTGGCGGGGACTCCCCCGCGCTGGCCGCCGGGAACTCCCCCGACGCCGGGATCCTAAGCCCGAAACCCCCCAGGAACCGAACCCCAAACTCCCAGGGAAATCCCATGAGCGACTGCAAGTGCCAGCAGAAGCAGCACTTAGGCCCACGGCGGAACAGCACGATTCATGTGCTAGGCTCATGGCGGTGAGGGCGGGGAGGGAGCGAAGCGGTGGTGGAAGCCAGCACAGGGGCACACACAACAATAGGGTGGAGCGACCAGCGGGAGCGACCAGGACAAGGGAGTCCAAGGGGAGACAACGGGAGGTCACCGGAGGCCAAGGGGAGACCAAAGGGGAGACCACTACCCAGGCTCTGACAGGCACAGAAACGGGCACGGGGGGGGTGTGGGGGGGGGTGACCCCACCCACCTAGGAGCGCTCCCGAGGCTCGTGGGCCCTCTCCCCTCCCTTGTCCTTGGTGCCCAGTAGATGGCACGATGGGCTCCCCTGGCTGCGTGGGTACGGAGGGTACCCGAGCACCCTGGACCCCCCCCAGGGGGTCGCTCCGAGGCCCGGTTCCGGGGTCGTCCCCGAGCCCGCGAGGGGGGGCCCTGTTCTAGTTCCCCCAGCCTGTCCCCCAACACCTGGAAGCGAGCGGACCCCTTGGTCTGAAAATATCTGAGCTACTGAA
>Ga0180432_10009191_pt1 | contig 12115 bp, 10 predicted proteins | sample SS_ome_10_FD_132414 | JGI IMG/M metagenome (GOLD analysis project Ga0180432, IMG submission 132414) | Hypersaline lake sediment archaeal communities from the Salton Sea, California, USA - SS_1_MS_2 metaG | ecosystem: Environmental > Aquatic > Non-marine Saline and Alkaline > Hypersaline >...
CAGAGTTTTTCAGGCATACGGAGCGGCTCTGGATAGTCGCTCCCCGGAATTGCCCGTCTCTGTTTCACAGGACGGGGGTCAGTATAGCTTTCCCGAACTGTGCTGTCAAAGTAGTTCATTAGTTCGACTGCCTGGGACCAGGGAGGATGCTCGAAAATCTGGAAGACATTCAGATACCACCTGGCTCCAGAAAATCGATTGTAGGCCATCCTCGAGAGGGTTTTCTGGGATGGTCGGTGATAAAACTGAAGTCTTCGGCTACTCATGGCAATCATACGCTCACCAGCTCCTTCTCTCCGATCGCAGCCTGTCGGTTTCTCCTCCTTTGTTCCCGAGCTTCCTGGAGTTTCCGATCACGCTCGGCAAAGATCACCTTCTCCTGCCCCAGGAGCTTGTCCAGGGGAGTGACATACCCGATGGCACTGTGCAGCCGCACGGTGTTGTAGCGCTGGACGAACTGTTCAACTAACTTCCGGCCATCCTCCAGGCTCAAGGGAGTCTTGGGACGGATGCATTCGGCCTTCAATGAGGAGTGCCAGCGCTCCAGTTTTCCATTGGATTGCGGATAACCAAAGGAAGTACGCACGTGGTGCATTCCGCACAATCGGACAAACTCCTTAAAATCCCGGGCAATAAATTGGGGACCGTTGTCAGTGATGATTGTGGGCTTCGCGCCGGGAAACTTCTCCCGAGCTCGTTGAATGATGATCTCCACATCCGGCTCTTTCATACTTTCTCGGATCTCCCAGTGCACCACATAGCGGCTGTAGCCGTCCAGAATCGCGCACAGGTAGTAAAAAGTCCCGCAAATATTGATGTAGCAGACATCCACATGCCAGTGTTCGTGCGGTCGGGTGGGCTGCTGGAAGCCTGTTCCTTTCTTGGAGGCTGTTCGGTTCCATCGCTGCAGCAGCCCCGCTGCCTTCAGGACTCGGTAGGTGGAACTGGGGCTGACCGCCACAAGATCGGTATCCAGCATCATGAAACTCAACCTCCGGTATCCTTCGGTGGGATGGCACCGATAAAAGCCGATGATAGCCTCCTTCTCCCACGGCTCCAGCCAGAAATCTCGAGGGATCCAGCCGTTGTGTTCGTTCAACTTTCCGTACCGCCTCTTCCAGTCATAAAACTTGCTGGAAGCAATACCCAGTCCACGAATAAATCGACCCGTAGGTATCTCTGTGCAATCCGACCAGTAACGTACAAAATCCACCACGCTGTCCCGCGTATCGTGGGGCACCCAGATGGCCCTCAGATCTCCCCAAGATTTTTTTTTAACTTGATGTGCTCCTCCATCAACTCAGAGAGCACCTCATTTTTCTGACTGAGCTTCTGCTCCAACTTGGACACCTTTTTCTCCAGCTTGTTGGTCGATGAATCGTTGGAAGATTCAAAGGCAAGATGCCCCTTCTCGAAAAACGCCTTCTGCCATCGATAAAACACTGATGGATGTAGCCCATATTGATCGCAGATGTCTGACAGAGGCACCCATTCTACCAAATGCTTTTTCAGGATGGCTACTTTCTGTTCAGGTGTATGGAACTTCTTCTTGCTCTTGGCCATGGTTCCCTCCATAGTGATATAGTGTTATCTAATAAGAGGGAAAATTCCAATTCCATTAGAAGCAAGACACTCTACGGTACACCTGGCCACCGGTATTCCCTCCCGTTTCAACTGACGCCATACTTTTCGTGCCCCGTAAACGCAGTAGTTCTCTTCCCATACTCGCTGGATCTTTTCTCTTAGCTGCCTATCACGTTGAATCCGCTTGGGAACTCGTTCAGGATCTGCTTGTCGTGCCTTCTGTTCGTAGTAGGTCGATGGGGCGATCGGCAGTACTGCGCACATCGGCCCGACCCCGTAGACCTTCCGGTGCTCATCAATGAATGAGACCAAACCTTCTGTCGGCGGTCGAGCTCCGCCTGTGCGAAATATGCTGAAGCCTTGCGAAGAATCTCGTTCGCTCTGCGAAGCTCACGATTCTCCCTCTCCAGCACCTTCAGCCGTTCACGATCCTCAGTGGTCAGTCCTTCTCGACAACCTTGGTCCCGTTCTGCTTGCCGGACCCATTTCCTCAGCGTCTCCGCTGAACAGCCAATCTTGCTTGCAATCGAACGGATCGCTGCCCACTGCGATTCGTACTCCTTTTCATGTTCGAAAACCAGCCGAACCGCCCGCTGGCGAACTTCCGTTGCATACCTGGTTCGTTTTACCATGACACCATCCTCTCATAAGTTGATGTCTCCGGTAAACACGGGGCGGTTCAAACCTCCTTAGCATCATAGCCCGCTCAATCTCAAGCGGCTTACAGTACATACCGTGTCCAACGATCGGCCGCCATCGTGCCGTGCCCCAGATCCCGCTGGGAACGCGACGTCGTTGATTTCCATCTTCCGCTACGTCGCCGAGTGCAATCGCCGTAGCTCCTGAAGCTCCCCTCCCGCATTGCTCACGGACTACAGATTGCCGGACCGCACCAACGCTTCAGCCCCGCAACGGAATTGAGCGTTTCATCGGAGCCTCAAAACCGATGCGAGAGACCGATGATCTACTGGTCCTATGCTAGAATTCTTGGATTGTCTTCCTCCGCTGCTCTTCCCCTACGCCCAGTTCACGGCATACCTCTCCGATAGGACGAATCCGTGCTCCTACTTTGGTGACATAACGGACAACGGATTCGAACACGTTCGGCATACATCCATACTGAGACGGCTCTTCTGCCACATCGTGGCACGCGAATATGAGCCACCCATTAGCGGCCACGCTCTGGTCGATTACCCACTCAACTAGACTCGGGTCGTCACGGCTACGCCAGTCGAGGAAAAATGCATTCAACAGGTTCAGATCCATAACGCGCCCGTTGAAAGTCTGTTCCCCGCCCCTGCAACACAGAAAACGCTGTCCCGTGATCAGTTTGATGCTCAGGTTCGGCCCGTCCAGAGGATATGCAAACACTCTGAGGTCCAGTGACGGGAACGCAGTCCTGAATGCCGATCGATTCTCTACTAGCGACCTTACAAAGACTGCCCTGTCGGCGAAGCGGGCGTCCTGGTGGTCGTAGGTGTGGCATCCAATCTCATGGCCGTCTCTAACCAAGCTCCTCAGCTGATCTATCGTAGCTATCCTACCAACCGGGCTCTCCGTGTCAAGCAGACCCATGGATACAAAGAAGGTGCCCCGGGCGCCGTACTTCTCGAGTAAGGGCGCCCCATTCTCAACGGCGGTACTCGGAAAATCGTCAAATGAGAAGGAGACATACGGCTGCGACACGGACTTCACGAAACGCCTGACCGCGAAGCGACGAATTCCTTCTCGACGCAACCGGTCTCTCACACGGTAAAAGCAGGAGATCAGGCAACTCACTTTCGTCTCCTTGTGGGGACACACATAGCCAGTGCGGCCAAAAACAGCCGCCAAGTCGTACCTCCCCAGCGAATCACAGAGGACAATCCGCAGGCGCAGTCACCTGAGGCCAGATGTCCCAAACCACAGCATGTTGTAGGTCAAGATAGGTCAAGCGCGTTCTTGTCCTAGACCAAGGATCACCCCATTAGGCCAAGATTGCCGCGTTTATCACCGAATGAACTATCTGTACGACACGTGCACGCACCCAATAGGCCAAGAAACCGGAAACCCAATCGTAGGCTATGTGGGCCTAAGCGCAAGCCGATACGGCAACCTACTGCATGACCGCCACCGACCTATAGGCAGGGAAGGGAGGCCCTGTGACCAACTCTACTCGGCCGCAAGCCGTCACGCGCCGCAACTAGAAGGGTGAAGTTCACATAACCCTGCGCCCAGCCGCTACTTCGTGAGAATTCGTCGCTCACTTACTTGTCTGGACGATTGATCGTATCTCAGTTCGCTATGTGCAAACCGGTGGGTGTACTCGGGATTCCACCGATACCGACTCCATCCCACTCTACAACCAATGGGTGAGGATACGCATACGGACTGTAGCCCGGTTTCTGCACGTTGTCGTAGTAGTCCCTGTTCGGCTGGATGTGTCTCTCGACATCGGGACCGTTATGCACGTAGAACACAACGTCGTTGGATCCCAGCTTGTTGTTCCAGCAGTAGGCTGGCTCGTGAGCCTGCGGCGGATAGGGGTTGATTGAGGTCCATACCCACTGATCGGTCGAACGGCCAATCTGGTCACGAGCCGGGTAACCTCGGTATACCTCTATCGGTTCAGTGTTTCCATCCCAGGGGGACGTGCCGTCAGCCAGGCCCCCGTCTCCCCGCGCGTCGTAGCTGCGGACGTTGTCTATCGCTATGGCCGGCAGTGACCATGAGCCAGTCAACGTGTTATCAAAGACAACGCCGGTACCACCACGCAACAGCATAGGCACCCACATTGCGCGGTTTGCCTGATTGAACGTATTGTGGTAGATCTCCCAGCTTCTCGCAGCTCGGTGTGTGCCCTGTACCGAGTGGGCCTCTACGTAGATGTCGTTCAGTGTGTTGTAGCGGAAGACATATCGGCAGCCATAATTCCCGTCCATGGCGTTCGAGTGCACCGTACCGGTGAAGATGTTGTCTTCCACGAAGACCGCGTTGTTCGTCCCGAGAGCGAGGGGCTGAGCCCAGATCTTGTGGGCCAGCAAGCCGTTCCACCCATGTACACTCACGCGCATGTTGGTACACACACAGCGATCTATCACCCCTACCGGATGTTGATCTTCTCTTGAACCACTGACCCGTATTCCCGAAGTGAAAGCAGCGAAGACCAGCTCACAGTGATCGATTCGCCAGCCATCGCCATCAACCACAATTACGCCCTCAGTGAACGAAAAGCCGGTCAGCCGTGAGCCCGACATCAATAGATCAACAGCAGTCCCTTGAGGACTCCTGTTGATCTTGGTCACTCCCATCCCCGCACCCTGCAATGTAATCTTCTTGGTACTTGGAATGGTAACCGCTTCTGTCCAGGTGGCGGTCCCAGCTGGAACCAGAACGATATCACCGCTCACAGCCGAGTTGACCGCCGACTGCACATCGCCCCGCGCCGCAGATTGCGCGGGTATGGTCACAGTGTAACCTGTTCGAGCGATGAACAAGCCGCCTATCACGATTACCCCACTCAAAACCGTTTTCCACTTGCGCATGATCAACCCCCTTCGATCGTACTCCTGAGTAGCCACTCTCCTCACTAAGCAAGAAGCGGGCCACAATGGATCATCCCACTTGAGTCGCGTAATTCCTTTCAAATTAACGTGTTACACGAAACCCAGCATGGAAAGGAAAACGTCGCCTGTCAGCGGTATAACAAATGTGTCTGCAGCAAACACAGGCGACGACAAAATTGTAACCGGACACAGGAACGCGTAGCCGGATGCCCCGACCTGAGTAAACGATTCCTTGTGTAAGAACATGCATCAACCGAACTGATCGTTTCGCTGGTTCATCCTTGTCCGTTGTCGTAGGAGAATCTGCTCTGCCAGAATCAGTGTCACTATCATGTCGATTTCCTGTGTGTAGTTCCTCCTACCCTGAATGTGCTCGTCCATCATTGCGCGGACACGGGGAAAGTCGAGGAGGTCTGCCAGTGCACCGCGAGGAGTGTCATGAACAATCTCTCTAACCTGCTGTGCCAGTTGTGCCCGCAGCCAACTCCGAAAATGCTGGAACTTGTGCTTTCCTCGGAACAGAAGGTCCCCCAACAACCCACAGGGAGACGCTGCTATACTTGACAGCCAGTCAGGCATCCCGTGGCCGCTCCAGTACTCAAGTTTGAACACGGCTTCCCGATAGACTCGACGCGCTGTTCGTACGGCGGTCATTTCTGTTCCAAGTAGACCGCGATCGGTAGGTATACTCAACAGGTCCGGACAGCACTCTTTGACTACGGAAACCGACGCATCCGTGGCGTAACAACCGGAGGCAGGCTTGCGATAGGCCAACTCCACCAGATTCTTGTCGAGGAACGGAGAGAAAGGAGTGACTTGAGACCGCTCGATCGCGTAGCGCCCGTAGCCAGACGGCGCCTGCACGAAGAGCGTGAACGAAACCGGGTGCATCTGTTGAAAGTCAAAACACAACGCGGTCGCCTGTGTCACATAACCAAGCAACTCCGGCAGCATGAAACCCCCTTTCGGGATCGAACATCGAAACGCACGAAATCCGCGCAGAAGTTCTCCTCCGAAGTTTCCGGTGATGCGCAGTGGCGCCACTTCCCTTGCCATAGTGTTCAGATACAGCTCGGCCGCTCCGGAGAATCCCAGATAGCCGTCCGAAACCAGCACGGCCTTGTTCAGATACCTCCCAAATCCCGATAGGAATTCCTCACCCAGAACGAGCACCTTATGCGGCTGCCGGCACCGCCTCGCCACCTCTCTCGCTGCCCGAACGTCGTACGTGTCCCGATACATGCTGCCGAAGGTGTAGCACGGCACTGTCTCTTCCTGGGTCGACAGACAAGCCACAATCATCCGCGAATCCAATCCCCCCGTCAAGGAAACAGCAGCCCCAGGGGGCGCCTTCGAGAACCCGGACACGATATCTTTCAGCTCCCCGCAGAACCTACGCAGAAACTCGGTCCGCGGGAGTGGCTCCGACAGCTCCCACGCTTCTCGATCACAATAGCTATGGATCCGAAGTGGCTTCCCCCCTCCAAGATAAAGCGCTTCTCCGCAGGGAAGCACTTTGATCTTGTGGAAGAGGGAGTGTTCGCCAAGCGTACAGCCACAGGCGAGAAATTCACCTAACCCCCAGATATCGAAACCGCGCGTTTCCGGAACGATCGATAGTATGGCTTTCGCTTCCGATGCAAAAATAATCTTAATATCGTCCTCGAACAAGAACAGCCTCTCCACTCCGAAGCGGTCGTTGAAAATGAAGCCCTGCTCACGCTTCCGGTCGAAGAGCATGCCAGAACAGGGTCCACGGATTTCCGACAGAAAAGCCCCGCCCACGCGTAAGTAGCTGTCGAGAATGTCCCGGCAAGGGTCTGCGGCCTGTGCCGTCCCGGGGCACCGGTCGGTGTAGGGTTGTCCTGAGACCCAGGCCGAAATGTTATCTTGTCCATTCAGTACGTGACAGGGTGATGATCCACGAGGCCCGACCCAACCCGCACTGAGTCCGAGCTCGTCGCAACTGAGGTGCCCGCTTTCATAAAAGGACTCGTATCGCATCACCGAAAGCATTCTCTGCACGGTGACGGCGTTATCCAGGCTGGCGTACCTGCCAACTCCACCGCCCTTCTCGACGATGCCGACTATTCCGGGCACTCGTAGCCGCCCCGTCGATCAACAAACCGGCGTGTTCCGCCCACCATTCCGCTTCCTCACCCCTACCGCTCTGTGCCACTTGGACCGCACTTCAACCAGCCACGATCTCAGGCCGGGTGGAAGCCTGTCCTTGGGATTTCTGTGCAAACCAATCCACAACGCCAGTCGGCCCTTCCGGGTAAGCGGAACAAGGTAGCGCGGGACGTCCATTCGAAAAAATCCATTGGCACGTTTGAATTTTGTGAGCGAACTGTTCACGTTGTTCCCATATATGAAGTGTTCATATACTAAATAGTGTATCCTTCTTGAGCAGCATTCTCTCACCGCTGCCGCTATCAGTGCGTTGTTGGGCCGCTTGTCGTAGTGGTTGATCATGGACAGAAGCTGCATGATTGCCGCACAATCTTCGTCCCAAACGACCTTGCAGTATCCAATCATCTGATCCTGAAAATACGCAGCGAGGTATGTACTACGGTCCGAATAGGTCCCGTTTTCGTCACGAACGTCGGCGTAGTCCTTGCCGTAGTGCCAGAACCTGCGCCCCTGCCGGATCGGTGACTCATTGTAGATCGCCATAATTCCCCGAATGTACGCCTCGTCGAAACTGGAAACTCTGACGGTTACACCGCGTTTCACACTCGCCGCCACGTTTCTTCTGGCGGAGGAGGTGATCCCTTGCCCCAACCATTCATCGTAGGACTGGAGTTGCATCACAGCGTAGTTCTCCCATTCGATAGGAAAGCCGTACCGGGGGGCCGTTTGCGGAACCCGCTCCGCAAATGTGAACAGGTCCGGTTTGCGCGGTTGGCTCTCAATTTGTTCCACCATCGCAATCGGATCGGGCAGGAAACGCTTTTCTAACCAATACTCGTCGAAAAGCGAAGCGATTCTTACGAACTTACCTTTGACGATTATTGGATAGCCCGCAACATCAAGAGCGGGCACTCTCAAACGTCTCCCCTTTACGCAAATCTCAAAGTTGGATCGTGTCACTGCAAACTCCTAGTCCATCCGATTCATCGGACGCAACCTCGCTCTTTCCCTTTTCATCGCCCGGAATTTGGGATACTCAAGTCTCTGTACCTATGCCCACCGATTCGAGTTTCGTTCCGAGAAAGGCCAAGGCCCTGTACATCGTAGCCTGTGCCCAGTGCAGCATCGGGGTCTTTGCCGTGACCAACGGGTATTGGCGGTAGTAGAAGAAGCCTCCTGGATCCCCCATGTTCGCAATCGCCCAGCGGGCAACTTTCACGGCCAAATGCAATGTAGAAGCCTCGCGATCCGCAGAATTCGTCAACGTGTCGATCGACTGGGATATGCACTGTATGTCCACAGGATAGCTACGGTCGTGATAGTACTTTGGCCTGCCGGCATCCTCGAAGAAGTTTTCGACATAGAATTTGAACCCGCACCTCAGAGCTTCGGCAAATTCTGTCTCCCCGGTGCATTCGAGGTAGCACTTCAGGCTGTCCAGGTTGTAACCTGTGTGGAAGTTGTCGATCCAGTGATACATCGGCTCTTCGCCGTAGTACCACGCTCCACTGGGAAGCTGCCGCGAGCAGGTGTAGCGCATCACGCTCCGCGCCAGTGCCAGGAAGTCTCGGTTCGGCACGTGTTTCGCCGTACGCGCCAGCATCGCCGCTGCCAGCATACTGTGGTTGTGGATCGAGCTGGGCGGACCCGATCCAGTGTAGCTGAGGCACGTCCCCGCTCCGGTCTCGGTTCTGGCTAGACCCACGATCCACCGGCAGATGCTTTGCGCAACCGCAAGATAGCTCTCATCCCCGAGGGTTTCGTAGCCCTCCAGGAAGGCCATGCCGATCAAGCTCGTCCAGACCGTGACAGGCTCGAACTGCGCATATCTTCCTGCACGACTGGCGAAATCGAAGTGCTTTCCCCAGCAGGACTCTTCGTACCCCGGTGACTTGTTCTCAATCAGCCAATCGAGGCAGTGTCTGGCCTTGCGTTCGTACTCCCTGTCTCCGGTTGCGCGGAGCATCGCTAAGTACCCCCAGGCCATGTAGCCTCGCCCAATGGTGGATTCAAGCGGCTTGATGCCAAGCAGCGGACGCAGATTGATCGGGCTCTGCCTGACCACCTGCACCAGGACCCGGTCGAGAAACAGACTACCGAAGGTCAGGGGCCGCAGAAACGATGAAAGACCGTCAAAAGGTTCGTAGCCTTTATAGTCGTGGTCCTCAACCCATCGCTCGACTTTCTTCGCGCTTTCAAGGATACGCTGTCGTTCGTCTCTGTACATCACGCTGCGACCTGCCTTCTCTCACCTTGCACCGGGCTTGAACAACAGCGCCTTAAGCCTGCCCATCTGCTCTCCTCTGTGGAAGTCCATCAGCTCAGGAGAGATCGGCCTTGCGGTGTGACTCAGCCAGCCCCAGATGTACCCCAGTAGGAGAAGGAAGCCGCCGACTCCGTAGGGCCTGCGCTTCATCTGATACGCTGCGCGAAACAACTGCCATATGGGATGTCCGCCTAGAAAGTAGTCTTTCCGCCCGTGCCTGAACCAGGCGCCCAGGGAACTTCCACCGCCCGTTCCGATTTTCCGGTGGTGATGGCAGACACGTTCGGTGAACGTTCTTGTACGCCATCCTTTCATCCGTGCTGTCGTGACAGCAGTCCAGTCAATTCCACCATTTTCAATGGGTATATAACCGCCTATCTGTTCAAAGCAATCCCGTCTGAACAACTGACATGCCCCCGATACATGCTCAATATTCGTGAACCGGTAGTCGTATGTTACCCCCTCTTCCACAAAGGGTGTCCCACAAACTCCCAGCGACGGATCTTCAGCAAACCTATTTAATAGGAATTCGAAATAGTCAGCACCAAAGCTGATATCTGCGTCCAGATTCCCGATTATATCGTACTCTACACCCTGAAGTGCATCGAAACCTGCGTTGAAGGCCACAACTTTTGCGGCGAATTGCCGGTCTCCGTGCTCCGGCCGCCGCAAGAGCCTCATCCAGCTAAAACGGGAACAGTAGCCTTTCACAATATCATCTGTACGGTCGGTGGACCCGTCGCTTACTATTATCCAACGAATAGGTAATACTGTCTGGGCAGTAACCGACCGAATGGTTTTTTCCACAGTCGATTCCTCATTGCGAGCGGGAGTTATAAGCGCGTAGACTAACATCGGTTACTTTCTGTACTAGCTTTATCGTATTGGCTCATCCCGCCCGTTCGGTACCGGCTCGGCCTGTGGGTGCGAGCCGCTCGTTCTGCTCTGCTTCTCGAACTGCTTTGCAGTCGTTGGAATTTCGGATCGCTTCCAACAGATCAGAATCAAACACGGCTTGCAGGATATCAATATTGGGCATTACACAGTGCCCGCCGATTATCCCAGGAGTGTATTTTACAGGCGGGAAGAATCCGATGTCTTCATAGATGCCAACAACCTCGTCATAATCACATCCCAGCTGATCACAATAACGCTCCACCTCCTGAGCCCAGGTAATAAGGAGACCGAAGTACGTGGTCTCTGATAGCTTAGCGATCTCCGTAGCCTCTGGAGAAGATAGTAGACGAGTCTTCATTCCAAGACTCTGAAAGTGGTTCTGAGCTTCCCGACAGGCTTCAGGGTCGGTGCCTCCGATGAATTTTACGTAGTGAAGCAACTCCTCATGCATCTTCCAGTGCTTGCCCCTAATCGGACTGTGTACCACACGCGCGCCCGTTCCCTGCTCAACTGCCCGTGTCGTCCCCGGCGCCACGGTGCTGTTGATGATCGTGAGCGCGGGTCTATACTTGCTGATGTAGCGCTTACTTTCGTCAATAAACTGAACCGACTCGTACGGAAAACACACGTGCATGATCCTGCATCGCCCGTCTATATCCACCGGGTCCAGATCCACACCGACCGCTGTATATTCCGTTCTGATGATGTCGAATAACGGTCGTCCGATCTCTCCAAGACCGATCACAACAATGTTATCTGCCACTTTCATCCTCCGATTGTTGTACTGCTCTGCCTGATATCTCGCTTCGACGTTCGCGTATTCTGAAACCTCTTCTAGAAACCAAATGCCTCCGGTTACTTGCGTGAATTTCTGAAGGTGCGAGCGAATCCACGAGCCGGTAGTATACGAGCTTCTGTTTCGACCAGTTATTAAACTTTGTGAACTCATCTGCACAACGAGCCATCTCTTCACGGCGTTTCGGTGCCCTGTAAAGGCGTACAATAGTCTCCGCGAGCTCGTCGGCGCTTTCACCGCTAATATACTCGACCATAGAATCATCAAAGTAATGATCGATTGTCCCGGTACGCGTGACTACAGCCGGTATCCCTAAGGCTACATACTCCATGAGCTTGACCGGCAACATGTACTGGGTGAAGCTGTCTTTCTTTAGAGGGACGATCCCAAGATCTGCGTCCGTAAGGAGATCGGGTAACTCGTGGACGGGTACGGATCCTCTGCTAAACTCGACTGACCCGCCAAGTCCTAAATCTACAGCAAGGTTCATCAGCCGATCCAGATCGTCTCCATCCCCGATAATAGAAAACTTGATGGTGGGGATATACCTACGCGCCAAGGCAGTCGCGCGCAACGCCATTTCCAAGCCGTGGCGACGCGAGATTGTACCATGATAGACAAGTTTGAAGCTGTCGCCGGCGCATCGACTGATCCGTGGCCCAAACACGGATGGATCAGGAGTGTTTAGTAAGATCTCGAAGTGATCCATAAAATTGCCGTGAGCGACCAGAGCCTCCAGATGAGGCTGGTGCACGGCAATAGCTCTGTGAGCAAAGCCGACGCTAGCCCGTTCTATTGTTGTAATTGCCTTTATTAGCCAGTGCTCGCGGCTCAGCTTGAACTTCGACATGTACAGCTCCGGCATGAGGTCATGTACGTCCAGAATCACTCCAG
>Ga0180432_10009192_pt1 | contig 12115 bp, 6 predicted proteins | sample SS_ome_10_FD_132414 | JGI IMG/M metagenome (GOLD analysis project Ga0180432, IMG submission 132414) | Hypersaline lake sediment archaeal communities from the Salton Sea, California, USA - SS_1_MS_2 metaG | ecosystem: Environmental > Aquatic > Non-marine Saline and Alkaline > Hypersaline >...
GCGCACGTGGTGGCGACCGCGCCAGAGCACCACGGCGGTCAGCAGCAGGATGGCGCCCATGTTCTGGTGCGACGTGGCGGCGCTGCTGCCTGTGAGGACCGGGTTGCGGCCCGCCAGGCGGAAGCCCACGGTGTTGAACACCCCGGTCTCGATCTTCGCCAGCAGCGCAAACACCCACAGGCTGGCCGACACGTCGAGGTTGATGAAGTAGGTGACCCCCATGATCGCGAAGTTCCAGAAGAAGTTGATCGCCACCGTGTTGCGGAAGAAGCGGAACCACGTGTTGAAGACCAGGATCTGCGGCCAGGCGGGGTAGCGGAAGCGCAGGGGGTTCTGACTGACGAGGAAGAAGACGATGAGGAAGGGCGCCCAGAACTTCCAGGTGCGGAACAGCGGGGGCATCACGTGGTCGTCGTTGCCGCCGAGGATCTCCATCGGCGGATGGATGAGCGGGAAGGTGAGCCGCTCGTGCTCCACCCACTGCCGCCGCACGATCACCATCATGCAGATCATCAGGAAGTAGACCGTCACCATCAGCGCGACCCACCACACCATTGGCATCACCCACGGCCGCCACGGGGTCGCCTCGCCGGCGGGCAGCCCGAGGTAGAAGTCGAAGGCCACCTTCGGGTCGTCGGGCAGGATCCACTGGGGGATGTGGGGCAGCAGGATCTCGTTCCACGCGTTCTCAGGCGTGGCGTAGTAGAAGGGCCGGGTGAGGATGTGGAAGAGGTTCGTCACCAGGCCCCACGTGGGGATGGCCGAGGCCACGATCATCATGATGTAGATGAGAATCAGCTCGGAGCTGGAGAGCCCGTGGCGGCCGAACAGCAGCTTCAGCAACGGGTTCACGAGCACCACGAGCACGAACAGCAGCATCATGGCGCCCGCGGTGATGTAGTCGCTCGTCAGCCCCGCCGCGTGCATCACCAGCACGGTGTACGGGCACGCGAGATTCAGGAAGATGGACAGCACGGTGCCGATGGCCAGCGCGCGGACCGTGAACCCGCGCGGCGCGACACCGGGGAAGCAGCTCTTCATGGTGGATCAATTATCGGCATTGCCCCGCGCGCCGTCAACCCCCGGCTCGTGGCGTCGCGCGGGGGCAGCGTGGCGTCATTTCTCCCCGAGGCGCTCGAGCTCGGCCTGCGCGAGGCGGCGGAGGGCCGAATCGGGCGGCGCATCGGCCAGTGCCGTGCGGAAGAAGCCCACGGCCTCCTTCCGCTTTTTCAGCCGCAGGTAGCGGTGGCCCGCCACATAGGCCAGCGGCCCGCGGATCTGCGGCTCCAAGGCTCCCCGCACCGCTCCCCACCCCAGGAAGTTCGTCACGCCCTTCCAGGTCATGAGCAGCGGCAAGACCTGCTTCGTGGTCATCTTGCCGGTGTGCACCAATGCGGCGTAGAAGTCCTCCGCGAGCTTCCAGACGAGGTCATCGTGCTGAGGCGTGAGCTTCCCGCCGAAGGCGCCCTGACCGAACAGCTCGGCGATGAATAGCTGGGGCGGAATCCGCAACAACTCCGCGAAGGACAGATCCAGAAAGGCGATCCTGCGGGCGTAGTGGCGGCCGCGAGGAGTCCGCCACATTCCTCGGAGCGCTGCGCGGACCGCAGGCGGCAGGCGGAGCGTCTTGACGGCAGCGATAGGGGAGTCCGCAGGGATGCGAACGACAGCCCTCGTGATGAGGTCGGCGACCAGGGCGTCGGAGAGCTCGCCGCTGAGAGAGCCAAGGATGAGAAGCCGGCCGGCCGCCCTGGGGCCTTCCACGCGCTCCAGCCAAGTCGTCGGTGCGCCTCCGGCAGCAGGAGGCCCGCGGAGCCCCTTGCGCCACGCCTCGATGGCCCCGGTGGCGTCGCCGCATCGCTCACGGAGGAAGCCCTCGATGAGACAGGCGGCTGCGAAGTACCGACAGAACAGCGGGTGGCCGGCAGGAGCTACGCGGAAGAACTCCTTGAGGTCTTGGTCGGCTTCGTCCCAGTGCTGCATGGCGATATGGATGCGGGCACGCTCCACCAGCAGGAAGGGCTGGCGATGGACGCCCGGCTTCACAAGCAAGCGTGCATTCACCAAGCTCAGAGACCAGTCGGTGCGGCCACTCAAGCGGTTGATCCAGGAAAGCTCTTCGCAGATCGTGCACTCCAGATCGTTCTTGCCGTGCGTGCGCGCGTCGAGCAGCAGGTCTTTCGCGACCTCGACGGCTTCGTTGAGCATCCCCGCGGCGCGGTAGGCGGTCACAAGCGTGGTCTGTATGGACGTGCGGTATTGCGTGGCACCCAGGACCGCGATCAGGCCGCGCGCTCGCTGGAGATCCCGCACGCGGTTGGGATTGTATTCGTAGAGATTGCAGCCCTTGGCTGCCGTGATGTAAGCCGAGATGAGGCGATGGCGAACCAGGTGTGGCACGTGGGCCGCAAGCTGCTCGAAGTGATAGCGTGACGAGAGGCCGTTGAAGATCCCGTCGGCCTCGTCGCGGCGGTTCTGCTCAAGGCGTACCAGCCAGAGCTGGCAGGCAGCGAGGAAGGGCCAGCGGTCCCCTGCCGCCGCGCCGACCTCCTCGAATAACTGAGCGGCCTCGTTCTGACGCTCCAGCCCGAGCAGGCACAGGCCCTCCTTGTAGCGGACCTGGCGGCGGAACGCGTCCTCGCGCGCGGCGATGGCCTGCTCCCTGTAGAAGGCCAGGGCCTCGGCGAAACGGCCTCGGGCGTAGAGGTCATCGCCGCGCTCCAGCGGGCTCGGAGCCACAGGGAGAGCCTGGCGAGAGGCTGTGACCCTGTGCACGCGAACGCCCTCGGGCCAGTAGAGGGCGAAGGCTCCCGCCTCGCGGGCACCGATGGCGAACGCGTCGTGGAAGATCAGCGGAGGCAGGTCGTTCACCTGAAGCGTCAGCCGCTCCCCCTCGCGGCTCGCGACGAGGCGGACGGGCCCCTCGCCCAGGTCCGACATCTCGACCTCGCGCTCGTGCAGGGTGAGCCCGTGACGCAGGATGGCGAGGCTCGCGGCCAGGCCCTTCTGCCTGGCCGCCGCGAAGGATGCCGGCTGTGGCGGGCCTGGCATGGCCCGCATCCTGCCGCGTCGCGGTCGCCACGCACGGAGGACAAAGGCGTATCCACGCCCCGACCGCTTTGTGTCCTCGGCTGGCTTCGGCGTGCCTGCGTTGAGCGCGAGCCCGAGCTCGTGAGCGGCCTGCCAGGACTCGTCGAAGGCCGCCTCGAGCTGCACGTTCCCGCGGCACGGCACGCGGGTGAACACGAAGGGGTCCAGCTTCCTCTCGCCGCGGACCCGGCCGAGCGCCTTGCCCGACTCGGCGCGTACCGCGGCTGGATCGAGGATCGTGTCCCAGCCGGCGAAGGGCTGGCGGAGGTCGAAGACGGGCTGCCAGAGGCGGAGGCGCTCGTCGAGGGCCTGGCGCAGGGCTGGCTGGAGGTCGGGCGCGCGGCTGGCGAGGAGGGCGATGGCGCTGCGGATGCCCGCGATGTCGCTCTCCTCGAGGGTCGGCCGGCGCAGCGACTCGCGGATGAACTTGGCGAAGCGATCGTGCAGCCGCGTGCGCGCGGCGGCGCCGCGCTCGGGGGCCAGGCGCTCGAGCTGGCCGACGAGCGCTTCCATCGACGCCAAGTGGGTCGCCGTCCATTCGTTGGCGTCGAGGCCGGCCTGGAAGGATTGGGTGAGGGCGGCGATGCGACGGGTGCCGCCGGCTCGCCAGGCGAAGTAGGCTGCGGCGAGCGCCAGGAGCGCGACGATGAGGATGGAGGCCGCAGGCAGCGGGTTGCGGCGGGCCTTTCGCACCAGCTTGCGGGCGAGGCCCTCGCGCCGCGCGAAGATGGCCTCGCCGGCGCAGAAGCGCTCCAGGTCCTCGGCCAGTGCGAGAGCCGAGGCGTAGCGGTCGGCGGGCGCCTTGGCGAGGGTCTTGAGGCAGATGGTCTCGAGGTCGCGGTGGATGCGGGGATCGAACTTGCGTGGTGGGGTCGGCTCGTCGGTCTGGACCTTGCAGATGACCTCCATCCTGGAGCCCAGAAACGGCGGGTGCTCGCACAGCAGTTCGTAGAGCACGGTGCCGAGGGCGTAGACGTCGGTGAGCGGGCCGATCTCATGGGTGCGGCCAGCGGCTTGCTCGGGGGCCATGTAGGCGGGGGTGCCCACGACCTCGCCTGAGCTGGTCACGTCGGGGCCTTCGTCGTTCAGCTCCTTGGCGAGCCCGAAGTCGGTGAGCACCGGCTCGCCCGTCTCGGCGTCTACCATGACGTTGGCGGGCTTGATGTCCCGGTGAACCACGCCGTGGTGGTGGGCGTAATCGGCAGCGCGCGCCAGGAGGGCGACCATCTCGGCCGCCTGCCGGGGGCTGGGGGGGGTGGCCTTGGCCCAGTCGCGGAGGGTCGTACCCTCGATGTAGGCCATGGCGATGAAGGGGCGGCCGTGGGACTCGCCGATCTCGTAGATGGGGCAGATGCTCGGATGGCGCAGGTGCGCGGCGGCGTGGGCCTCGCGCAGGAACCGCTCACGGCTGGCCGCTCTGGCCAGTTGGTGTGGCAGCGGCATCTTGACGGCCGCGAGGCGGTCGAGCACGAGGTGGCGCGCCTTGAGCACCACGCCCATGGCACCGCGGGCGACGAAGTCGATGACCTCGTAGCCGGGGATCTCAGGCAGGCGCGGCTCTGCGGCAGGGCCCGGCGTCAGGGGCTCGGTCGGCAGGAGGCTCTCGGCGAAGGTGCGGTAGGCCAGCTCGGCGTCAACCACCGTGGCCTCGTCGTAGCCGAAGGTCGAGCCGCAGCGCGGGGACGAGGCCGTCGGGTCCGGAGCCGACCGGTCCACGCTCGTGGTTTCGCCGCACACGGGGCAGATGAGAGTGGCCGAGGCCACGGGTGGCCCCTCGCTGTGGTTGCGCACGATGCTCCTGCGTCGTGGCGCGGGATGTGGGAAGCTGGGTGAGTATCCCGGAGGTGTAGCGGCTGAGCCCCCAACGCCGGCCAGCATGGCGCGACGCGGCGGGCAAGTCAAGGGTCTCTTGTGCTGCGGCGGCATCCTCAGTGCTGGAGAGGGAGGCGCATGCGCACGTAGGGCTGGCCGTCGGAGCCGGTGTGGGTGGCGGTGGTGCGGAAGCCGAGGGCCTCGTAGAGGCGGTGGGCGCGGGCGTTGTCGGTCACGTGGCACAGGTCGATGGACTGGAGGCCACGGTCGCGGGCGTGGGCGATGAGGGCCTCCATCAGGCGTCGGCCGAGGCCGCGGCCGACGTAGGGCTCGGCGAGGCCGATGCCCAGGTGGGCGCTCGCGCTATCGAGCCGCGTGAGGAAGGCCCAGCCGACGAGGCGGCCGCCGGCGTCGAGGACGAGGTCGTGGCGGGCGGAGCCGGCGGTGGCCTCGCAGATGGCGGCACAGGTGGGGAGGGTGGCGTTCCAGCCGATGGGGCGGAAAAGGCGGCGCGTGGCGGGCGACAGGGAGTTGTAGAAGGCCTGGAGCGCGGGCGCCTCGTCGCCGCGGAGCGGGCGGAGGGTCGGCTCGGCGGCCGTGCCTTCGCTCGGCGGCGCGCCAACGGCGCCCAGCTCGGCCACGAGGGCGAGCGCGGCGTCGACCATCTGCTCGCCCGCGCCGCGAGGCAGCACGCTGTGGAGGCCCGTCCAGAGCTGGTAGCCGCCGTGGTCGTAGGCCCGGGCGTCGGGGATGTAGCCGATCTCGTCGTTCGCAAGCCCGATGACGTAGGTGTGGCGGAAGGGCGAGCGGCGGCGAATCGCCAGGCCCAGCTCCGCGAACATCTCGCCAGGCACCCCCACGAGCACCACCTCGCCTAGCCGAATGGCCTGGAGCCACGTGCGCCGCACCGTGCCTTGCTGCGGGGCGAGCTTGCGCCGCATGGCGCGGAAGACCTCGATGGTGGCCTCGGCGCGCTCGGGCTCGAAGCTGCCGCGGCAGTAGCGGGCGACCGCGCGGTCGTCGGCCGCATCGTCGAAGTGGCGGACGGAGAACTCGAACTCGCGGCGGACGGCGGCGACGGGCCCGCGCAAGCCCCACTCGAGGCGGCCGAGGGCGCTGTCGACGGCGCCGCGGATGCGGGTCTTGGCCTCGAGGTCGCGCACGTGGAGGTTGTGGGTGGAGCCGAAGGCGCCGGGGAGGAAGAGCACGCGGGTGTCGAGCGCCTGCTCGAGCTCCTGCGCGGCCATGCCGTAGAAGCCGGGCGAGCGGCCGCCGGGGCCGCAGGGGCCGATGTTGTGGGTCGAGTGGTTGAAGAGCAGCGCCGCGAGCTCGCCGCCGGCGCGACGCAGGGCGAGCAGCGCGAGGTCGGGGTCGAAGGGGCCGGTTGGGCGAACCAGGTCGGCCGGGTCGTGGCAGCCCCAGCACCAGGTCACCGTGCCGTCGGCGAGCAGGATGCGGCTGTTGGCGCCGACGGTGGCCTCCTGGCCGCGCGCGAAGCCGAGCTCGGCCTCGATGGCGTTCTGGCCCGTCGCCTGGTCGTCGAGGCAGGCGGTGGCCTGGGTGGCGGCGGCGACGATGGCGGCCTCGAGCTGACGGCAGAAGCCTGGCTCGGGGCCGTAGGCGTGAACCTCGAAGGTGCTGGGGGCGTGGTGGGTGTGGCTGGCGGAGATGAGCACGTGGTCGAAGGGGATGCCGCAGGCGGCCTCGATGGCGCGCGCCGCGCGGTCGGCGATGTCGCGGGTGACGCACAGCACGTCGCAGGCGACGATGCACAGGCACACGTCGGCCCGCAGCACGAGCGCGGTGGCTCGCAGCTCGCCCTGCTGGCCCGTGGTGCGGCGCGGCTGGATGCTGCCGGCGATGATGAGCGAGTCGTCGCAGGCCAGGGCGACCTGGCCCGTGGCGGCCTGGAGGGTGGACACGCCTAGGATCTCCAGCGGGGGTGCGACGGCGGCGGCTCGGGCGGCGGCTCTTCGTGCCTGCGGAGCCGCAGGGTGACGATCTCCCAGGGGGCGAGCCGCAGCGACAGGCGGGGGCCGTCGTGGTCGATGGCGCGCGTGTCGTCGGACGGGCGGCACAGCAGGTCGGCCGACTCCACCGCAGCGGGGGTGAAGGGCAGGCGGACGGCGGCGGTGGTGGCGGGCTGGCCCTCGTTCTCGTAGAGCCGCAGGAAGACGTCGCGATCGTCCTCGAAGAAGCCCGAGAGCGCCACGTGGTGGGGCTCGACGGCGAGGCCGCGCCCGGTGTCGGGCACCGTGCCGTCGGGGCGGGCGAGCGCCTCGCGGGCCTCGAAGGGCTGGCGGTAGCACTCGATCTCGCGGTAGAGACGGGCCTCGCGCCAGTCGCCGGTGTGGAGGGCGACGGCGAACCGGAAGTCCTGGTAGCCCAGCCCCGTGCGGTGCCTGGTGGTCCAGCGCTTGCCGCGTAGGTTGTCGGGCGCGATGGTCTTGAGCAGGTAGTGCTCCAGGCAGCCGTCGCGCCAGCGGTAGCCCTGCTGCCCCGGCTCGGAGAGGATGGCGACGCCGCGGCGGCCGTCGGACAGGTCGGCCCAGGAGAATCCCCAGAAGGACTCGTACTCGCCGCGCTCGATGTTGCCGAGGTCGTAGGGCTCACTCACGGGCACCCGCGGCTCCACGCCGAAGGGGATGTCGACGTGGAGCAGGCCGTCGAAGGTGGGCTTGACGGAGGCGAGGAAGTAGCCGCTGCGGGGCTGGACGACGTAGAGGCGCACTTGGCAGTCGAGCCGGGGGCGGTCGGCGTGGAGCACGACCTCGAGCTCGGCGGGGTTGTCGGCCAGGGTGCCGCGGCAGAATAGGCGCGCCGCCAGCGGCCCGCTTTCCATCAGACTCCACTGCTCGACGTGGAGCGAGTGGCGCGCGACCACGGGGCCGTAGTGCATGGAGTGGCCGAAGCCCTTGTCGGGCAGGTCGACGGCCGGCGGCCCCTCGGGGCCGGTGAGGGTGGCGGCGCGGTCCGCGCGGGCGTTGAGGGTCGACTCCTCGATCTCCTCGAACACGAGGTCGAGCCGCTCGACGATCGGGCCGATGCCCCGGAGGGCGATGGACTCCAGGTGGCCGTTGCGCGTGTCGGTCGTCAGGGCGCCCGCGGCCACCTCGTTCGGCGTCAGCTCGAAGCGCGACGCCGGCTCCGCCCCGTCGTCGCGGCCCACGTAGACCGTCGCGTAGCCCGAGGCGGGCACGGCCACTCGCGCCGTCACGCGACACTCGCGAAGGTAGCGCCTGCCGTCGGGCCCGGTGCCGAAGTCGCGCATGCCGTCCTGGGCGAACTGGCAGGGCACGGCGGCGCCGTCGCCGTCGGTGAGGCGGAGGCCTGCGACGCCCGCCTCGTCGACGGGGAAGTAGAATTCGCAGGTCTCCTGGCGGTCGAAGGGCAGGGGGTTGAAGAGCACGACGGGCGTGCCTTGGCCCCGCGGCTCGATGTGTGCGACGACCTCGTGGTGTGCGTCGGCGCGCAGCTCGTCGGCGGAGCGGACCACCTCCTTCACGCGGTCGAGGAACTCCTCGTAGTCGGGCTCCCACAGCCAGAGGGTGGCGTGGGAGTGTGTGGACAGCAGGTCGACCCAGAGGGCGTCGAAGAGCGGCGCGGGGTAGGCGTCCTGCGCGTGGAGGCAGGCGCGCTCGGCCTGGCAGAGCGCGAGGTCGGCTCGCTGCCGCCACCGCCACAGGCTCTCGCGACCGATCTGCCCGTGCCAGTAGCTCCAGCCCACGCAGTCGAGCGGGCCATGCCACTCGGCCAGGTCGTCGCGAGCCGCAAGCTCGGGGGCGAACGTGGCGGGGATGGCGAAGCGCACCTCGATCGACTCGTGGCGGCGCCACGCCTCGATGTAGTCGAACAGCGGGATCGGCTTGGTCGGGTCGCCCAGCGGCAGGCAGTCGTCGCCCTGGCCGAAGCGGATGGAGATGACGGGGCTCGAGCCCTGCCGCTCGGCGTTGGCCACCTCGTCGGCCAGTGCCTGGCGGGCCGTGGCCCAGTCGCTCACGTCGATGCCGGCCATGCGATGGCCGAAGCCGTAGTGCGCGCGCTCGCACGCGATGGTCGAGCCGTCGAGCCCCTGCCAGCGAAACTGGCGCGGCACCCCCGCCGCGTCGAGCGCCGCACGGCTCCGACAGCCGTAGTAGTAGACGAAGCCCATCTTCGAGAGCACCTGCGGGAGCTGGCTGTGGCCGACAATGCAGTCCATGTGCATGGCGGCGGGGAACTCGGCGTCGGGGAAGAGCTCGCGGAAGTGGCGCTGGCCGTAGAGGGTGTTGCGGATGTAGGTCTCGCGTCCGCAGCGGTCGGGGTGGGGGTTGGCGTAGTGGCCGGCGGCCAGGCCAAATCGCTTCTCGCTCACCCGCGTGCGGATCCGCTCGACCAGGTCGGGACGGTTCTCGACCACGGGCAGGAACTGGTCGTTCCACGTGTCGATGAACCAGGTGAACTCCGGGTGGCTGTCCATCAGATCGAGGGCGATCTCGAAGCCCCGGAGGTAGCGCTTGGCGTGCCAGCGGCGATAGAAGTTCCACGCCCAGTCGGCGTGGGTGTAGGGGCACAGGGCGATGGTCTGGACGGGCATGGCGGTGTCCCTTTCCGTGGGCGGGCTCAGGGGGCGAGACGGAGGATCCCCTCGGGGCCGACGATGTGCGGCGCGCCAGGCGGCCCGAGCGACGGAGCGGTGTTCGACGCGCGGTGGACGAATGCCTGGTCCGCCCCTGCCAGGGCGGCGATGCAGGCGACGGAGAGCACCACGGTGCTGAGTTGCATGGCCCTGTCCCTGTGCGTGGGTGGACGGGTACCCCGCTCTTGTAGTCCCGGGGCTGGCGCGTGTCAACAGGGTTTTGCTCCGACGCGTCCACGGTCTCGTCCCCGCGGGCCCGATCGGCGGGAAGGGGCGGAAAAGACACCAGGAGTCTTTCGTGCGAAGCACCTTCCAGGCCGTTCCGGCAAAAGACTCCTGGTGTCTTTTCCGCCTTGCCGGGGGTGGGTCGGCGGAGAGGACACCAGGGGTCTTTTGTGCGGGGCACCTTCCAGGCCGTTCCGGCAAAAGACTCCTGGTGTTTTTTCCGCGATGGTGTCTCTTCGGCGACGCATTGGTTCCCACGGGGGCGTGCGGGGTGTATAATCCCGCTGCCGTGGGCAGAGCGGTCGGGGGCTGGGTCTTGGGTTGGAGGGCGGTGTATGCGTGCCCTGTTTCTGGTGACGGTGGACTGCGATCTGCGCTCGCCCGACGTGGCGGTGCGCGAGGCGGCGCTCCACGCGCTGCTCGACGCGTTCGACGAGTGCGGCGTCGCGGGGCACGTCACCTGGTTCCTCAACGAGAACGACTTCGCGATCACGGCGAACCACGAGGCGTTCCTCCGCGAGGCCCTGGAGCGCGGCGACACGATCGGGGTGCACGACCACGTGGACTTCATGCGGGGCGAGTTCCCCGTGGACGAGGTGGAGGCCTACTGCGGCCGGTCGAAGGCGGGCGTGGAGCGCTGGCTGGCGGCCCACGGCCGCGACGAGCCCGTGGCCTGCCACCGGATGGGGTGCCAGGTGCAGCGGCCGTCGGTGTACGAGGCGCTGGGGCGGCTGGGCTACTCGGTGGTGTCGGACGTGTGGCCGGGGCACGCGCGGCGCGGGCACGCCGACTTCCAGGCCTTCGACAACCGCGACCTGCCGACGGGCATTGGGGCCTATCGACACGACGCGGCCAACTTCGCCGACCACGGGTCGACCGAGGGCCGCTTCGTGCACATCCCGGTGATGCACATGGGGCTGGCGACGCGGATGTACCACACCCTCGACCACGAGGCGGTCGGGCGCTGGCTGGAGGAGTCGATGCGTGGTGGGGTGGAGCCGGCGGTGGTGACCTGGCTGTTCCATCCCTACGAGATCATGACGGGGGAGCGGGCGGCCGACCGCGGCGGCATCGACGCGGGGCGGCTGGAGACGCTGCGTTCGCACCTGCGGTGGGCGGGGGACGATCGGCGCCTGGAGCTGGCGAGCATGGCGGCGTGCGCGCGGGAGGTGGGCGATGGGTGAGCTGGCGATTCGGGGTGGCGAGCCGGTGCGGGCGAGGCCGTGGCCCGCCTGCCCCGTGCGGGGCGAGGACGAGGTGGCGGCGGCGTTCCGCAGGGTGGTAGAGCGGATCGACGAGCTGCGGTGACAGGGGGCTCAGGTCGTGCTGGCGGCGGCGGGCTGGGGCTGGTCGGGCGACTCAGGGGAGGACCAGCAGACGCGGTTCTTGCCCTCTGCCTTCCCCCGGTAGAGCGCGTCGTCGGCCTTCTGGATGAGCTCCTCGGCGGTGGCGGCGTCCTGCGGGAAGACGGCGACGCCGAGGGTCATGGTGATCTGGCCGGACTTGTCCTCTCCCTCGAAGGGGAACTGCTCGATCTGGGCCCTGATGGTCTCGGCGACTCGTCGCGCGCCATAGCGGCCCGTGATGGGGAGGATGATGACGAACTCCTCGCCGCCGTAGCGGGCCACGATGTCGCGCTGGCGTGTGTTCTCGAGCAGCATCCTGGCGATTTGGCGGAGCAGCACGTCGCCCTTGGGGTGGCCGTGGGTGTCGTTGTAGCGCTTGAAGTTGTCGATGTCGCCCATGATGAGTGCGACGGGAGCGTCGATCCTGCCTGCCTTCTCGATCTCGGTGTTGAGGGTGGCCACGAAGTGGCGGTGGTTGTAGAGGTTGGTGAGCCCGTCGTGGAGTGCGAGGTGCTCGGCTCGCTTGTAGAGCTGTGCGTTCTCGATGATGAGGCCTGCGTGGCGGGCGAAGTGTGCCAGGAGGCTGAGCTCGTGGCCCGTGAAGTCGCGGTCGCCCTTGTTGAGCGCGGCCACCAGGCCGATGCTGCGGTCGGTGGCGCGGCGGCCTCGGCCCAGGGGCGCGACCATGAGGGAGGAGTAGCCGCTGTCGATGAGATTGGCGAATCTGCCGGTGGAGGCGAGCTGGTTGATGAGGCGGCTCTTGCCGTGCTCGATGGTGTCGGCGCGGATCTCCTCGCCCAGGTCGAGCCCCTCGCCGCCCTCTTCGATGGAGAGGGTGAACTTGCCGCCCTCCTCCTCGTAGAGCTGGAGGACGAGCAGGCTCACCCCCAGGGTGCTCTGGAGCGCGCGGACCGCCTCGTTGAGCACGGCCTCGAGGTTTCGGGTGCGCGTGAAGACCTCGATGAGGTCGCTGATGTGCGCCATGAGGGCGGCCTGCGACTCCTCGTAGGCGCCCCGCCGCCGC
>Ga0180432_10009193_pt1 | contig 12113 bp, 18 predicted proteins | sample SS_ome_10_FD_132414 | JGI IMG/M metagenome (GOLD analysis project Ga0180432, IMG submission 132414) | Hypersaline lake sediment archaeal communities from the Salton Sea, California, USA - SS_1_MS_2 metaG | ecosystem: Environmental > Aquatic > Non-marine Saline and Alkaline > Hypersaline >...
TAAAAAACTCAAGAGGTTTCTCAGACTTGTAGCCTAATTCTTCCTCAGTTTCGGTGTCAACAATAGCACCCTGCCTAGCTTTGTCCTCTTTCACCATCTCTGACCCCGGCTGCATAATACCAATCCGACCAATCGACAAGTCGGAACCAGAGATTTCGTCACAGGCACCTAAGACATTAGGATCGTGTTCAATGACTTCATTTTGTTCTTTCTTCGTGAGTTCTTTTTCCATGATTTCTCCTTTCTATTGAAAAGCCTTTATATACCATATAATGGTTATTAGTGCGATTATTATAAAGATAGCTTTCTCTTCCCAGTACCACATTATTCTTTCCTAAGACTAGGTACTGCAACCGGCTCAGATTTCTTTAGTCCAGGGATTTCAAAATCTAACACCCCATTTTCCTCTGCAACCTTAGCCTCTTCCTTTGCCCATTTATTTAGGGTTCTTGAATCAACGGTTATAAGAGTATTGAAAACACCCTTCTCCCGTAAGAATTCAAAGAACATCTCTCTATTCTCAGTGTCTCTAGGTACACCGAAAGATTCCTTGTAATAAAAAGAGAAAGTTCCATGTGGTGATTTGTACGATGTTCTATCCATACCTTCCAAGATGTCTACCAGAGCATATTCCATACTCTTCATCTTGGCATTTTCCTCACTGGATTTTTTCTTTGCTTCTAGGTAAATCTTTCTCTGTTCCTGTAACTCTTTGATTTTGTTGTCTAATTCTTGTACTTCCATCCTCTTTCCCTTTGTAATATAATCTTCTAAGTTTTTCAATTAAATATCTTGTTCTATTTTTACACTCTTCTTTTGTTTTTAACAAATCACTAATCATCCAATCACCATAACTTATTATAATTTTATACATATTTGGGGAAGACTCATACCACCCACCGCCTAAATTAGTACTTCTTATGGTTAAACTGGCTTTATAAAATTTTTTATACATATTTACTCACTGCTTGCAGATATGCAATCACAAGATATCTGCCAAGTCAACAATTATATCGCTCATTTTTTGTTTTTGTCTCAAGCTCTTTAACACAACCTCGTCAATGGTATCTCTAGCGCACAGGTCAATCTTGACAACTCTTTCATGAATCTCGCTACCGCCTCGGTGGTTTCTATCTCTGCTCTGATTCTCTTCTGCCAAGGAAAAGTTTCTACTGTAAACGATAGAGTATGACGCTTCAACGAGGTTAATTCCTGTGCCAGCAGCTTTCCTGTTTGCAATGACGACCCTAACGGAATCGTCACTTCGAAATTGTACAATAGATTCTTGCTTTTGTTTGGCTGTTTGCTCACCTGTAATGAAAACATAGCCGATTCCGATTTCTTCACATACCCTCCTCAATTGCCTATAATTATGTCTAAAACTACACCAGAGTATGACCTTATGATTGGGAGTGAGTTGTTGTAAAAGCTGCTTAGTCTCTTTAAGTCGAGGAACCATACCAAGGTCAATGACTTTTCCCTCATCATCCGGTGCATACCCGGTGCAGATTTGCTGTAATCGCAGTGCTTTAGTCAGAGCTAATTCTGCCACTACAGCTCTTGGTTTATCAGCATTATCTTTTATAAACGTGATGAAATCACGCTTCATTTCTTTGTAAAGTCGGGCTTGTTCATTCGAAAGTCCAACATGATGTACCTTTTCAATACGTGGAGGCAAATCAAGACAGTCTTTTTTGAGGACACGGATGGCTTTCCTGTAGATTTTATCTGACAAATCTCCAAATAATTCTTTTCTTGGTTTCCAATCCGGGTAGTAGTTATTCTTTCCCTTCCACCCCTGATTAGCGTCGAAAAAGTAGTTATTCCTAAAAGTGAAAAAATTTTGTCCAAAGGTCTCTCCATTGTCTAATATTTTATATTGCATGAATATATCCATGGCAGTGTTCAATATAGGTGTACCTGTTAATAGGTATTTAAATTTAGCTTTCTTTGACAACTCGTAACTAAGTTTACTCTGTTTACTCTGGTAGGATTTCAGCATGTGAGATTCATCGAATATAATAACTTCCGGCTGCCACTCTTTTATTACTCCGAATAATGCTTTATTTCGGAGCGACTCGTAGTTTGTAATAGCTATTTTACCACCAGATTCCAAGAACTTACCAAGATCATCAGCTCTTTTTTTACCCGTACCAGTGGATACAAATATTCTTTCTAAAGGAATCTTGGAGAACTTCTGTAGCTCCTCTTGCCAGTTGTAGACAACAGCTACTGGTCCAAGAATCAGTGTCCGGTAAAACTTCTTAGCTTCATTCATCCTAGCTCTTAGAATCTGTATAGCTGCACACGATTTACCTGTCCCCATCTCTGCAAATAGAGCCATACTTGGTAGATTGTGCGACATTTTTATGGCTTCTTCCTGCCATTCGTACAGTTTTAGTTCCATTCTTCCTCTAAATCTTGTACTGAAAACCCGCAAGCCCTGATAAAATTTATAAATTCTTTTATCAAATCTTCTCTTGCTACAGTTTCCACTGATATAGTTATGTCTGTGTTGTCGTAGTTGTTATGTTCCATGTCTTTTAATTTTACAAACTTATAAGTACTCATTAGTAATCCTCCTTAAATTTCATCTTATTATAGCCGGTACCTTGATTTCTTCTGATTGTTGTACATTTATCTTTAGTTAATATCCTAAGCCTTTTACAAAAGGAAGCATAAGATTGCTTATACATACTCCTATCGTCAGCATAGTCTCCGTAATCTCTGAATAAATCTACTAGATAAGCAAAGTCATCCTCATTATCACTGATGTTTACTCTATCACGGTACCATTGTCTAATACTATCTGTTTGTGCCCTGTATTCGCTAATCTCTTTTTCTACTGAGGTAGAATGTGTAAACCTTCCCCTCTTTAATAATCTTTTATATGCAACAATTATACGGTTAAATATACCGGGAAGCTCCTCTTCTAATTTCTCCTCCATAAATATATCTTTTGCATTCCCCTCAAAAGTAGCATCGAATGGAACAATAAGCATCCTCCTAAACATTCCATGTGTAACATCACTGGCAGGAGGCATCTCATTCGCCGCCATGAATAGCTTACATCTATTTTTTACAGTAAAAGGTTGCTTGTATAACATCTTTACTACAGTGTCACCACCGGACACTAGGTTTTTGAAAACAGAACTATCTAAAAAACTCTTCTTAGGAGTTTCCTCTGCAATATTAAATAGTTTATTGTAGATTAAATATCTACTGGTTTCCTTAGATAAATCTGTCATAGTTAACGCTGAATAATTATTAGTTCCTACCAGCATTTTCAGCACTGACATGAAAGTAGACTTACCATTGCTTCCGTCACCAAGAAGTATCATGGCTTTGTCATGTATACATTTCATATTGGAGACACAGTATCCTGCGTATTCCAGAAGTAGGTTTATTAAATCTTCCCTGTTAACTGTTACATCTTCCATGAACTTATCAAACATTGGGCACGTAGCCTCGCTATTGTAGTCGTGGTCCAATACATAGGTAAAACCATAGTCCATTGAATGTGACATAAATTCCAATGTATCCATGTTCAGTACACCATTGCGAAAGTTAATCAAACCTACTGGATTGAACCAATCTGATGGTGCTATACATGTACGTTGTATCAGGTTTTTAAATTCAGAACACTGGCTAGTATTCGGTGCTGGGTTAAGGTTTTCTTGTGCAAAGTTTTCCAAAGTAGCATCATATACCATATTCCAGTGCATATCTTTGTAGGTGTATACACATTTGGAATCTTCTAATGTTCTATATGGATAAAGTTGTTCAAAGTATTTACGTAGATCAGAGAAGTTAGGCTTTGTTTTCTTTAAATAAGATTCACCTGTCTTCTCATTCATTACTCTCTTTACATTATAAAAGCCATGCTCCTTAGTCTTTATGTATAGCTCCCCCTTTAAATTGATAGGGGAAACTACCTCCGGGTTCTTATAATGTGTGCATTCCTGACAACCATTCCAAAGTGTAGATATGTTGTAGCAGGTTCTAGGTCCTGCGGATTCCAGAGCTTTTTCTGCTTTATTGTTTGTCTCTTCTTCTGAATAATCGTGGTAATCTTTACTGAAATCGTGGACTAGTGACATTCCATCTTTGAGCCTTGAAACAATGGACAACATAGCATACCATTGCGGCTCCTTAACTTCGTCTTGAAAGTCTTTCGCCCACTTTAAAAAAGGACAGGTAAGTACCTCATCTGTATCAGGTTCAGGGTAACTTTTAATTACCTCTCGCTCTACCTCTTCAAATGTTTGCTGGTACTTACCCGCAAGGTGGGATAGGGAGAAATCTACAGATTCCTGAGATTTATTGATTATATAGCACTGAGTAGTGCTTTTATTTTTCTTAACATTGGAAGTTCCGGGCATACGCAACGTAGCAGTGTGTCTGAATACATTGGTATCCAGATTCCCCTCCAAGCCCATATCTTGCAAGAGAGATTCTATGCGGTCGCATATAACCTTGTAATACTTCTTATTCCTCGCAAAATAACTCTGCTCTGTAAACGGCTTTTTCATTACAATGACAAAATGAAGACCATTCCCAGAGCAGATGGTATTAACCTGCTCCTTTTGGAGCATCAATACTGCCAGGGTTATGCTTATATATTCTTCAAGTCGGGATGTATCTATTCCATCAATATCGAAAGGTATAGCCCATTGTTCCTGCATTACTCTGCCCTTCTTCTCATGGCAGCGGGCTACTGTATAGTGTATATTCCACCGTTCATCCACTGGAATATCGGTTATGTACTTTTCGATATTGTTGTATAGATCGGTAAGGCTAGGTGCCCTCCAATTCTTATTCAAAAAGTAAGTAGCTAGGTCTATCTTACCATCGGGATACTTATGTTCCCTGTATCCTATTATCTGTATCATTCAAGCTATTCCTCTCTGTCTTTTTTAAAGTGGGGGAGTGACAGAGTACTCCCCCGGTCCCAGCAAACAGTTATGGCTTTACGAGTCTATCGGTAATAGTTCCGTAAAGTATTCCTTTAACTACATCGTAAGCGGCGATTCCGCCGTATTTCTTTTGAAGTTTAGCCATCTGTTTTCTATCAACCATGACATCACATCGTACAAAGGTAATCTTTTCCATCTCTCTACTATCCTTCGCTGTCAGTTTTTTGATGTTTTGCATAGCTGTTTTAGTTTTGTCGTAATTATCAGCAAACACTCTCATTTGTGTCCTACTTAATCCTTTATCTGCGGCTGCTTTAAATAACGCTTCTGTTTGTCTCTTGTTCAACCTAAACGTCTTTTTTAGTGTAAGGATTTCAGAAGCACAGGTCAAGGAAATTTTATTTTTAGGAGTCTTGCCTTGCTCTGCTCTAGTGATAGCAGCTCTGTAAGTATCTGGAACTTCGTTGTAAGCCTTCATAGCATTCCTTACATGAGTAGGTGCTATAGACATACGTATGGCTATTTCCTTGTGTGTCATTTCTTCTTCATCCATTAAATATTTGAAAAAGCGTCCTTCCTCCAGAGGAGTGACAGATTTTTTATGTATGTTTTCTGACAAATTGTGAATAATAAGGTCCTTCTTGGTGCCTACTTTTGTGTTAACTACAGCAGGAATTTCCTTCTTACCAAGTTTTCTAACGGCATTCATGCGCCTATGTCCTGATACCAAGACAAATTTGGTTTTAAGTTTACTTCCTGTGAAGTTTGGACAGACAACAATAGGTGCCATCAGTCCATCTTTTTTGATTGATGACATCAGTGGAGCAATGCCTTCTGAATCATTGGCTCTGGTGTTGTCACATACACCGATGTCTTTTAGTTTAATCGCATTTACTTTCATTTTCTCTCCTTTGTTTCAAAACATTCAGGCTTTTCGGCATACTGGCATACTGGTGCGCCATCGCCTTTCCACCATTTATTAGCATCTTGTATTACTTTATCTGTTAAAGCGCGGTGGCACTTATTTCCTTTGTTGCAATCTTTCCAGTAAGGACAGAATGTCATATCTTTGTAACAAATCATATATCACCTTTTGTTAATTATTTTTAATTGTTGTTTCAAATATCTGTTTCTTTCTATATATCTGTCTAGTTCTTTTTTTAGTATTGTGTGTCTTTCTGATAAATCAGCATTAACATTTGATAGTAGTTCATTAGATTCTTTTGCGCAATCGAGAAGATACTTATCTACCATCTGGTATAACCTGCCATTATGCTCTACGGTTAGAGCTGTTAGTTTCCATTCTTCAAATTGCATGTCTAGTATCTTCATTATTTATACTCTTTTATATCTACTGTATGCTTTATTTTGTCTTTTGATATTTCGTCTAATAAATCGCCCTCACTAATAGCCTCAATAGCCATATTCAGCTTCTCTCCAATCTCTAATAACGTCCTATAATATTTTACAACAAGACTATTAGACGCCTTTAGTTTCTCCCCTAATTCAACTGATTTCTTATAGTGTTGGTCTATTAGAGAATTTTGTTCGGATATTTGGGATTTTAGTTGTCTTATTTTCCTGTCTTTTTCGTCCTCTATTCCAATAGAAGTTTCTGGTATATGCATTGTTCTGCTCATGTTTTTTAACTCCCTAACTAAGACTACTCTGTATCACACTTTTTAATTTCCGTCTCGAAATTTTCAACGTCTGGAACATAAACTCTAGGTTTCTTTTTCCCACAGATATGATAACCATAGCTGTAGTTTTCTATTGGGTCACTTCCACCATCTATTGTTTGAATAATCTCTTCGCAATCATGGCAATGCTCGTTATCTCTCATCTTTCTCATCCTTCATGCTCCTTTTCTGTTTTTTGTTACACTTTCCCTCGTAAGCTCCAGCGCAAATTCTACAACCATCACAACACAAATCATTATGAAAGCAATCTCTACATGTACATTTTAAACACTCGCTCATCCTTCTCTACTTTTTGTAACAATTCTATGTCTTTTTTGGTTACTGGGATAGTTTTGTTACACTATTCATATCGTTGCCTTATATTTTATTAGATAACAACACATTCAAAGCCTCACACGTTGGGCAAGTGTACGGAGTTAACACACCGTCTATATATTCATTTCCACAACTACAGCTTACCTTGATGGCTTCCTTTAAAAATCCTTTTGCTTTTTCGATCTTTTTGCTTTGTCTCGATATTATAATTTTTAATGCCGCATTATCTCTGTGATGTTTGCATTCTGGTTGTTTCATTCATTACTCCTTATTTCTTCTACTAGCCTTTTTGTTTCACGGGCTTTTCCTCTTACATTATAATGCATATATTATCTAATAAGGTACATTACAATGTATTTTGTCCTCTAAAAAGAGGGGGATAGCAAACTCGCACACAGTTTGGAGACTAAATTGTCTCTACTATCCCCCATAACCCTATTCAGATAGGAAAGACATAAATTCGTTCTTACCAATGTCCCATTGAACTGTTCGGGTGTAGGGAGCATTAGTAACAATATCCTTTACAGCTTTCGCTACCAGACCACCAAGGAGGTTAGCAGTATACATTGTAGCCTTTGCGGTACAACGCTCATGTACTGCTTCCTCGTCAGAATGAAGTGTCTTTTCGTAATGCGCTCTGTCCTTCTCATCTGCCGGGTCTATTATATACATAGTAGCAAACTCTCCACCCATTCGTGGGTCTATAATATAATCAGCAAGAGAAGCCTTATGGGCTTCAAACACATCTCTCCTTGCCTTCATATTATCTAGAGCGGAGATAATAATGCCACCGTGTTTCTGGTTAGTATATTTGTCATCTATCCCCATGATAGTGACTTTTGTAAACTCGTATACCATATCTCGTAATGCATCGATTTTCTTTTTACCGATGTCATCGAAACGATAGAACTGACAATTCATATTTTCAATATCTACCGTGTCATAATCGTAAACTCGGATGTATCCAAAGCCCATCTTAGCCAGTGAAAGACAAACCCAGCTCCCAATGGCTCCGGCTCCAATGATTGTAATCTGCGTGCCTAGCACATCCTTTGGTATAAGATCAGCTTGCCTTATTAGATGTTCCATCTTTTAACTCCTTGTTTCTTTTTTTATCTTCATATACCTCAGTATAGATAAGTTCATCGTCGTTTATATCAACTTTATTTAGTATCTGCTGCCATTCTGCATTCCAAAATTCTTCATCGATTTTTTTATACTTATCAAAAAATAGAGCATACACAAACTCGTTATTGTTATTGAGATAGTACTCACCAAATAAATCTTGATACCTGCTTTTCCAAGATATTTGCTTACCAAATGGAAGTGCCCTCCAAGCTAATATTTGTGGACGGAATTCTTTTTTATATACAGTAATTTTTTCAGGTTCTATATGTACTATTTCCTTTTTCTTTTTCTTATTCTTATTCTTTTTATCTTTCTTCTTTTCCCAACACTTTCTATTAGAATTCCATCTCCAATCTTTTCGCCAATCATTGTAATCTCCATAACCATCCCAAAAGCTGTTACCATTTCTATTATAATTGTAAGTTTTAACTTTAACTTTTTCATTAAATTGATCTTCCCACTCTTTAGGAGCATTTTTCTTATCATAAATCATCTGTAAATTGATATTATCAAAATCAAAGTGTGGAGTCAGTCCAGTTGCTGCTTGAAAATATCTTGTTTTAGTCTCTCCACGCTTGTTAAATACAGTAGCATAGCATACTCCTTGTCCTCCTAACTCCTTGATTGTTGTATCATCGGTACCGGACCAGAATACTTGCATGTTAACGTGACTGTGCCACCAAAAATTTAACTCTCCATTAGATTCTCTATGTTCATAGAGTGCCTTAGCTACGGCATTTTCTTCTAACTCTGTAGTTGTAGGAGTACACTCCTGATTAAATAAAAATGCATCAACAACCACTGGAAACCCATCAACTATCCTAGTTAATCCTAAGCCTGAAACCTCCCCTGTTGCTTTATCTACCCAATATTGTATTTTTCTCATTGCTATTTCTGTTATAAATAATTTCATACCTTCTCCTTAACTGTTTAATATAGGACAATCATCACAATCACCCATACAAAAACCACATTCACATGGATCATTACCAGCCTGACAATTTGTCTGATGCTGGCAGACTTCGCACAGATTACCAAAACCTTTTATATACTTTATAGCAGCCTTTACTGCTGAACTAATAGACTTATTCTCAAAGTCATAATCTCTTTTATCTGCAAGAAAGAGGAACTTACCTGTTGTGTTTAGTCTCTCTGTCCGATGTTTGAAGAAATCCAGCATCTTGTCTGTTAGTAGGAAATCCTCGTAATTATCACATAAGTAAGGATGTCGTGGAAGTGTTAATAGCGTAACCTCTCCTTCATATTTCTCAAGACTAAATGTATCAGTGGTTCTACTAACTCCCGAAAAATCCTCAACACGTACATTATCGCCACCATCTAAAATCTCTTTAATAATATGTACACCATTAACTCCGTCCATATGTACCAAATCTCCTACAACTGGGTTGTAGATGTCCTTACCTTCTAACTCGTACTGGAATCGCTTATAACTAATATATTTCTGCCTGTTAGTTTTATTATCATCAAACGCTTTTAAATGTTTATATGGATTTTCTGGAGAGTAAGTAGTTAAAAGTGCATGTAGTAGCGACATATAACTATACAAATCTCTTTGTTCAGCGTATGTAACAGCTCTGTTTACAGCATCTCCCCAGCATAACCTGCCGCTGCTACTAACGTGTGGATGCCAATTACTTCCCACTTTTATATTGTTTCTAAAAGGCTTAACTAACACATCGCCGGATTGTAACCTATAACATACCAGAAATTGTCCCATATCTACTGATAGATTGATACCAGCACGCGGGTTATACTCTGATAGTGTTATTGGAGCAGTGACAAAGTGTAGATTGTCATTCCTATTACCAATCTTGTCAGCAGGTACAAGCCTATAAAAGCCATCTTCCTCCAACCTTCGAACCATGTTCTTAAAGTCTTTAGAAAAACCTTTCCCCTTGTCCAATGAATCAAGGATATCCCTGTAATCGTATAATGCGGAGGAGTATCTAGCAATGGATGCTTCCAACTCCTGTCTTATACGATCCCGCGATTGCAGAGCTATTTCTCTGGTAACTGTTCCTAATCTCTTATCGATACCTTCCAAATCCTTGTCTGGAGAGTATTGAAAATTGAAACATAGATCAGCTTGCTTCTTTTTCTCTGCTTCTAAGTCATTGAGAATTAGATTAATCTTATCTGTATCAGCAGCTTTCAAACCATCGAATTTCTCCGCTGGTAAGTCTGCTACAACTTCTCCCATTACTGCACCCATCTTGAAGATGTATTCAAAGAGAGCTATCTTCTCCTTGTCTTTCTTCTTTTTAGCTTGCTGGTGGGCATGGGCAACCGTTCCCTTGCTCATTCTTTCCTCCTTTGATGATACTGAATTTCTTATTTGTAGGGTTATTTAATAAATGTATATTTGCTTTGATGTATTCTGTAACATTGGCTATTAATCCTTCAAAAACCTCTGCACTACTGGTATAAGCCATCCTATACTTCGCATATCTATTACTCTTAGTAAGGACTTCATTAGGTCCTTGAATATTTCTATCATTTAAGTCTTTGAAAAACTCTTTCATTTTCTCCAAAGTAAAGTGCATGTCATCGATAGTTTCAACCGCCGAAGGATAGAATTTAGGTCCTAGGAATGTGTTCATGCTATCAATGAACTCCTGAAACGGTGGCTGCTTGCTCATGTTTGCTCCTTTTGTATTCTTGTACTAAGTCTTTCATTTTTATTAACGGTACTAGTGTTCTATAATCAGCGAAACTACGATTTACCCAATAAGATATCCTCTTTCCTTCAACTTCAAATGTCTTAATATCTCCATATATATATATCTTCATCATCCGAACTGTCTATTTCTTTAAGAGTTATGCCAACATCTTCTCCATTCCATATGCAACCCAAAGCCAATAGTAATTTCTCTACTCTTTTTGCTTTCTGTTTGTCGTCTACACATATCCTAAAATGATTAGGTAACATACTCTCTCCTCGTTCATACCATAAACCACTGCTTACAGTATCAAAGAGGAGTGCCTCATTCGAGGCACCCACCTTGGTAGTTAGGGACTAACAGCCACCTTTCACTGATTGTGAAGCAGTGATATAGTCGCCATCACGGAGAGTACTTTCTTCTGAGAAAGTTTCGCCGTTTACTAGGAAGGTGTAACCTAAACCAAGATCAACTTTTTCTTTAACTTCTTTTAGGTTCTTAACATCGTCCAATACCTTCTTTTCGCCGCCAACAGTCTTAAAAATTACATTATTAGCCATAAATCCCTCCTAAAGGATGTTAACGGGCATTATTGCCCTTTGTTATATCAGGTCGATCCGACTTAATCTTATCTGTAAGGAAAGAATTGGAGATGCTGATTTTCTTTTGGGGTTTCCTAACCACTTTCTCCTTCTTCTTTTCCATATATTTCCTATAATCTATCAATAACTCTTTCATCGTAGTAGCTTGGTTTGTTCTCGGGTCAAGGTGTATATCTCCATAATAACCACCTCCTCCACAATATACACAGTTATTGCTTTCCCGTAATGTAATATACACTCCATTTTTGTATCCTAACTTCTTTACTATCTTTATTATATTCAGCTTTTGCTGTTCGCTTTTATAAAAAAGGTGATAAACTTTATACCTTTTACTTCTAATTGGTTCTGCGTAGTAGTCTCTACTCCACTCTCCGTTGCTACTAGGCCATGTATGCGTTGTTCCTGTACCACTATCCATTGTTCCTGTACCACTATCCATTGTTCCGGTACTCCTTTACTAATTCCACAAGCTCTCTCATTTTCATCTCATCCCCATCAGAACGTCCATGTCCAAAGTGTTGTCCAGACGCTCTCATTATTGTTTTAGTAGAAGTTACAAGCAAACCTAAAAAATCACTCATGTCTCTTAGAGACATAACACAATACTCAGAATGACTACTATATCTTATACATCCTAATTCCAAAAGTAGCTTGTAAGCCCTCCTACGTTTCTCACCATCTTTACCAAACTTCATATGAAATGGGGTTTGTATTCTATCCTTCATTTCTTCCCCTTATAATACTTCTTATAATGCTGGACTAACTGGCTCA
>Ga0180432_10009194_pt1 | contig 12113 bp, 10 predicted proteins | sample SS_ome_10_FD_132414 | JGI IMG/M metagenome (GOLD analysis project Ga0180432, IMG submission 132414) | Hypersaline lake sediment archaeal communities from the Salton Sea, California, USA - SS_1_MS_2 metaG | ecosystem: Environmental > Aquatic > Non-marine Saline and Alkaline > Hypersaline >...
CCCGCCTCCAGCGCCCCCTGCACTCCCTCGCTCACTCCCTGGGCGTCCCCTTCGATCACGCTTTGATAGATGGCATCCAACATTATTTCCTCCTGGTCTTTGATCAAGATCAACTCGGTTGACTTACAAACCTAGCCCTCGTGCATTTCGAAACGGGGTGGTTGTCAAATCCCCACGGCCTTACAGACGTCCCCCCAGTTCGGCTGTCCCTGCAGCCCTCCCGTCTTACTGGCGACAGATTGGCCACAATAGCAGGCGATGTCCAGGCATTGCTCCAAAGGCAAGCCCCGCAGCCAACCGGCCAGGAAGCCTGCATCGAAGCTATCGCCAGCACCAATGCTATCTCCACCTGTAGCAGGCTCCACGGCGCACCGATGCACGTTCTCACCATGATACAGCCTGGCACCATCCGCTCCGAGCTTCATGGCCACGATGGACATCCCCTGCGAGAATAACCAAGCGACGGCATCCTCTAACTGAGCGCATCCGCTGAGGCATAAAGCCTCCTGCTCATTGGGCATAAACACGTCACTGAGGGGAAGCACGTCCGGCAACGTCGAGTTCCACCGTTCTTCGGGGTCCCAATTGATGTCAAGGGACGTGCTGAGCCCCAACCTTCGCGCCCGTTGAAAGATGTCAGGCATATGAGGGCGAAGGCGCGTGTGAAGAAAGAAACTGCCGTGATGCAGGTGGCGAGCGGACATCAGGTACTCATCGGTGACATCGTCCGGCCATACTGCGGACAACGATCCCTCGTAGGTCAAGATCGCCCGGTCGTCCGGCTTACACAGCGCGATGCCTAAGCCAGTCTTCAGGGACGGATCCACCATCACATGTTGCGTATCCACCCCGGACTCTTCCAGGCGCTGAAGAACCAGGCGACCAAACCCATCGTCGCCGACCCGTCCCAACAGCCCGACCCGCAGCCCCAGCTTGGCGGCCTGGCAGGCGAAGAGGCAGCAGGATCCGCCCATCTCGAGCGTGTAATCGTCCACCCACTTCTCCACCTGGCCGAATCGCGGTACGACGTCGGTGCCCGTCACGATCAAGTCCACACACGTATCGCCAAACACGATCACATCGTACCTTCGTGTAGATAACTGTCCAGACATGCCCTTCTCACTCACAGGAAAGGAGCCGTACGTGAAGTCAGCATGAGACCTCGATTGGAACGTTGCCATATTCCTCGATAGCCTCCATGATGGCAGAGGTTCCATCCTTAAAGGCCCGCTCGGTCTCATCGTCGGTAGCCCCCCAAAATCCCATCTCCGTAAACCCGATCACCAGGGCACTACCCGGCGCATCGCTCTTCAGCAGATCAACCGTATATCGCTTGGTCTCCTCCGCGCCAGACCAGAAAACCGTCTCCGGAAAGTTCACCCAGATGACAGCGTCCTTCCCCCACGCCTCCCTGGCCTCCCTGAGGGACAAATCCCCCACAGGCGGCGGGGTAAACGCTTCATAGACATCAAAGCCCGCCTCGGCGACCACGTCCTTAAAGCCGCTCAAGTTCGTGGCATGGACGTGCAGGGCGCATATCTTCCCTTTGCTCTGAAGAAATGGGATCCACTTGGCGTAGAAAGGCAGCTCATACTGCCTAAACTTCTCCGCGCTCCACACCCCATCCACCTCCCCAAAAGCCACAAACTCCGCCGGGGAGTCCGTCACCAGTTGCAGGCGCCGCTCCTCCCTGCTCTCCAACGCCTGCAACAGCCGGGCGAAGTGATCCGGATGGTCTATCTGCTCGTACACCCACGTGTCGAGTCCGTAGATCTGCCCGAAGAACCTCTTGCTCGCTCCATAGGGCGGGTTTTCAAGCGCAGGGTCGATACCCCACTCCCTGACGATCCCGTCTGTGCCCACATCGCGGGCCGCATCGAAGTAGATGCTGGGATCAGAATGGAATGCAGTGTCCTCAAGCATGAAGATGACAGGATCGTAATCCTCGACTTCCTTGATCAAGCCCTCTACCTCCACAGCCAGGCCATCACTGACCCTGCCGACATGCCCGCGCGCGCGAGCCGACACGTCCCCCTCGGGGGTGTGATAGACCGTGACGACGGTATCCCCTTCCGTTCTGGTCTCGACCGACACGTTGGGCGTCTCGGACCAGATCGTCGAGCGGCGCAGGCACAGCCCCATTCCCCTATTCCGCAACTGCCGGGCGAAATCTCCCCGGGGGACAAGGTTATCGTAAGGAGCGAAAGGCACCTGGTCCGGCTCAGCGTGATGCAGAACCGCGTTGATCCTGGTCAGGAAATCCATGTCCTCTACCCCTCGGGGAAGAAATTAGGCAAGTCCTGGCGATGGACCTCCAAAAGCTCCTCCATCATCTTGCGCGCCACATCCCGATCTGTCACCGCGCCGTCAGCCAGCAGCGCCTCCACGAACAAGCCACGGTCCCCCGCCAAAGCCGCCTCCACCGTCAAGAGCGCAGCGCTGAGCTTGCGAGTGATGATCGCCGCCAAGGGTTCGGGGAAGTCCCGGATCTGCAAGGGGCGCAGCCCGGTGGCCGTCGCTGCAGCGGGTAGCTCGAGGATAGCCTCGTAGGGCAGGTTGGACACCGCCCCACGGTTGGGGAGATTGGCGGAGAAGACGCGCCGCTCATCGCGCTCAACGGAGCGTAGAATCTCGATCAACTGCTCATGCTCCCCCACCGCGCGCTCAAATACCTGCTCATCCAAGGGTCTCTCGCCCAGCGCTTGGGCCCGCATATCCGCGTAGATCTCATCCCCCCAGGCGATAGTGCCCTCAAACGAGAAGGCATCCACCCCCAGCGTCTTTCCATAGTATCGACCTCCGGGAAACCGCTCCGGGAAAAACTCGCTCACGTGGCGATCGTTAACGGCGGGATAAGCCCCATATGCCTCGAAGAGCGACCACGAGAAGGGATTATCAGCGGCCTTAAAGGACTCGCTGGTGGCCCCCATCTCCGGGAACTCCCGTCCCAATTCCTCAAGATCGTGCGGTTGGCCCCTCTCCTCGGCTAATCGAGCTCGCACCAACGGCCAAGCGTCACGTCCACGCCAACGCAGGTCGAAGATGAAGGTCAGATGATTCAACCCCGCGTACAGCGAGGTCACTTCCTCAGGCGGAGCGCCGATAAACTGGGCCAACTGTCGCTCCACGTGGAACGTGCCGTGACACAGACCCACCACCGGCATACCGGTAGCCTTGCGAATCGCCCAGCAGTTGGCCGTCATGGGGTTGCTGTAGTTGATAAACAGCGCGTCGGGACAGAGCTCTCCCACATCCCGTGCAATGTCCACCAAGGCGGGGATCATCCGCATAGCACGCGATATGCCTCCCGGCATCACTGAGTCCCCCACCGGCTGGTAGATGCCATACTTGCGGGGGATGAACACGTCCTTCTCCCACCCCCGGCGCCCGCCCACGCCGACGGTCATCACCACTACGTCCGCTCCCGGAAGAACATCACAACGGTCGGTAGAAGCACTGACGGCGATGTCCGCCTCTCTGGCCTCGACCATCCGCCGGCTCAGCCCTTCCGCCGTCTCCAATGCCTGGGGGTCGATGTCCACCAAGCCCAGCTCCCATGGCCCCACGTCGGGCGACAGGATCATGTCCGCCACGAGGCCCTGGGTAAACATAGCGCTCCCCGCTCCAACGAGTACGACCTTCATACGCTTGTCCATGCTCATTTCTCCTATTCATGACCACAACTTCCAAACCTACGAAGTCAGCAGAGCCTTCCGCGACCTCTCGATGACGCCCAGTACCTGACGCTCCAGCGCCTCCGACATATCACTCTGCTCCACCCCCAGCCGTTGGACATCCAACACGATCTCTCGAGCCCTATCCACGTCCAAGCCACGCCCTTCATCCATCCACGGTCTCAACATCTGACGAGACCAGACACCGGGCTCCCAGTGCTCGTCTCGAAAATGGCGCGCCGTGTGCACTCTGTCGAGGAAGTGCCCTCCAGGACCCACCTCGACAATGGTCTCCAGACCAATAGACTCCTCGGTGATCTCAAACTCGTGGACAAAGCGCTGGAGCGCGCTCAGAAACTCGTCGTCCAGAACCAACTGGATCGGTGAGCAAACCTCGTCGATGGACAGCAGGCCCGCATCAAGCCACAGGTGGCCGCCGGCGAGCAGCGTCGGAACGGCTGTCAGCGCCTTCTGAGCACCTGCCTCAACCGAAGGAAGCTTGGCATCACTCAGCCCGGCATGTCCGCTGAAGGAGGCGCCATAGCGACGAGCCAGTTGAGCGGTCATCAGATTGGCGATGGACATCTCCGGCCGGCCGTAGGGATAGATGGTGGTGCGCATATCTATGACGGAGATGGAGGCGTTCAGATGCAGGCGTTTCTCACCAAAGAGCGCCCACTCCAGGATACGCAGGGCCAGCTGCTCCGCCAGATTGAGAGCCACAGCCCCCGCCATGGTCACCGGCGCGGTGGCCCCCATGGCGTACATATCCCCGATATGCACAGGCAGATCCCGCTCCCAGAAGTAGGCCACCTGGTAGGCCTCGTGGCGGCCCAGCTTCAGCGGCGGCACCAGATACACCGTGCCGTGGAAGACCTCCCTCAGAGGTCGTCCGCGCTCCTCAGCCAAAGCCTGATAGAGCTCCAGTACGTAGGGGCACAACTCATCCAGATGAATGGAGCCTGAATCGGAAGCGCCATACTTCCAGCAGTAGTAACGCTCGTACAAAGGCTCCAACGGCGCCGGTACAGGCAGCCGACAGCCGAGCATGTGAGCTCCATCCACCTGCTCCAGGTAGCGCGCCAGGGCGAAGTAAAAGGCCAGCCGCTCCTCAGTCCAGGGGACCAAGTCATCCGAGGCCGGGTCGTGGTACAATCCGTGATACACCCCTGCTGATCCCGTGACCTGGGGACGGGCTACCTTCCAATCGTACTTATCCGCCTCGACGATGAAGCGCTCCACCAGAGATGGAGGAAAATGCGCGCGTTGAGCTTGAAGCTCCACCCTCGCTCCAAAGTCGGACAGCACGTCAAGAAGCCGCCGATCCTGAACTTCCATCCCCAGCTCGTCCAGGATACGCAGCGCACTGCGGTGAATGAGTTCCGCCTCCGAGGAGGACATCAGATCATAGGTGTGGCCAGCAGCGTGCAAGAGTCCACTACTCCAAAGCAACTCGCAGACTGGGCATATTCGAAACTAAAACATGATCATCTTATCATACTCAGTCACTATTGTCAACAGTTCGCTCAACCTCGTTCTTAAAAACCGACACCGATTAAGTCACGCTCCCAATTGAGCAAGAAGAAGGTCTCCAGGATTTCGCGGGGTCAGTCACAGACCCTAAGGGTTTTGGGCAAAACCCTTAGGGTCTCATCCGGGAAAATCCTCAAGAGCCCAAAAAGAAAGTGCCTGGCATCTCGCCAGACACTGTAAGGAATATTCTCACCTCCACCAGCTAGAGCGCCGCTTTAGCCCGATTGGCGGCCGAGGAGGCGTCCGGAGCATAGATGTCCGCCCCGATCTCCTCAGCAAACTGCTGCGTCACCGGCGCCCCACCTACCATCACCTTCACCTGCTCCCGCAACCCCGCCTCCTCCAACGCCTCCACCGTCGTCCCCATACTGGGCATCGTCGTCGTCAGCAGCGCGCTCATCCCCACGAAGTCCGGCCGGTGTTCCTGCACCGCCTCCACAAATCCCTCCGGCGCCACGTCCACCCCCAGGTCCACCACCTCAAACCCCGCTCCCTCCAACATCATCCCCACCAGGTTCTTCCCGATGTCGTGCAGGTCTCCCTTCACCGTCGCCAACACCACCCTCCCCACCGGCTCGATGTCCGCCTCCAGCAGATACGGCTTCAGGATCGCCATACCAGCCTTCATCGCCCGGGCCGCGATCAGCATCTCGGGCACGAACATCTCCTGCGCCTCGAAGCGTCGTCCCACCTCCGCCATGGCCGAGATCATCCCCTGGTTCAGAATCTCGCCCGGGTCCTGTCCCGCCTCCAGCGCCCCCTGCACTCCCTCGCTCACTCCCTGGGCGTCCCCTTCGATCACGCTTTGATAGATGGCATCCAACATTATTTCCTCCTTGTGTATATGTGTAACGTGCTATGGAATATGTAACAAATGAGCCAACGACACCTACCCCAACTCGCGACGCGCAGATTCAACGATACGATCGACCTCTTGTGCCAACGCCTCGTCCATAGGTTCTGGCTCATGCGCCGCTAGGATGCGCCTCACTTCAGATGCAGCCCGCTCTCCCATCGAGGTCCGTCCCCCACTCTCCCATCCATCCCAGGTATCCCGCATCCACATGGGGCCAGGGATCCAGATTTCATGGCGGAAATGCCGCACGGTATGCTCCTCGGCCAGGTAGTTGCCCCCGGGACCGACGGCGTGAACCACCTCGGTGGCCAACGTATCCGCATTGACCTCAAATCCACGCGCGATGCGTTTCACGTAGGCCATCAACTCGTTGTCGATAAGCAGCCAGGGCAAGCTGCCCCCATGATCGGTCCCACAGATACCGGCATGGCCAAAGGTATTGGCGCCTGCCAGGACCCCCAAGACCATACTGGCCCCTTTCTCCATACCGGCCTGAGCATCGGGCACCTTGGCATCGGTGATACCGACGTTGACGTACACGGGGAAGCCATAAAAACGCGCGATCTGAACCATAGCCATTCCCATCAGCGCCTGCTCAGGAGACCCAAACGAGCAAATACTGGTGCGCGGATCCATAACGTGAGGAATTCCACCGTAGGTCACCGGCGTGCCCGGCGCCAGTAGCTGGGTGACAACGATCCCAGAGAGCACCTCGGCGTTTTCTTGGGCCAGGGTGCCGGCCAGGGTGCCAGGCGCGGTGCCCGATGTCATGGCCATCGGGCCGAAGCTGGCCGGTTGCCCAGCACGCACAAACTCCGCTAGGACGTCCAACCCATCGCGGGGCCACTGCAACGGACTGATCGGCTCGAAGAACGCCTCCACCATAGGACGCGCCCGCAGAGCCTTGTCCCCTCCCGCGACGGTACGATAGATCTCCAACACGTAACGAGCCGTACGGCCATCGGCGACGAAACAACGGGTTGGCTTCACCGTCCCTTTGACCAACTCGGCAGTCAAGAACACGTCCCGATACTCGACGGGCACATCCGTGACAATGGCCATAGCCCCCACGATGGTCACATGGGGCAAAGCGTCGCCCAAGCGAATTGCATCGTGCAGGTCCTGCGTCGTGGGTTCGCGACGACGCCCAGTCTCCCAATCCACCCAGGCATACTGACCGGGAGTGGACATCAGCACCAGGTCGTCTGAGCCCAAACCCCGACGCCCGAAACGGGCCGTGCACTCTTTGGCCGGATCTGCACAACGCCCGTATAAGACATACTCCTTGGCGGCGCGTCCGATGCACTCCATGACCAGGTCCTCGGGCAGGTATGCGATCTCACGCATCCGATCAACACGGGCGCCGGCATCCGCCAGCAGGTCCAAAGTCTCCCCGTGAGGCACCCTGACGCCCGTATCGTGCAGAATCGCGAGGCTGGCTTCATGAACTGCCTGTATTTCCTGCTCGGATAGACATTGGACACGTATGGTGGTCATGTACTATGGCTCCTGTATTATAACAATCCGTATCACCAACATCATCACCCAAACTGTGTGTGCGCAGCACCCATAAGTGCCGGTCACCTGAACGCTGTCACCAACACAGAACATCACTCAATGGCTGCCCGCGCACACTGATAGATTCGCTCGATCTCCCGGCGGCGGTCGACGTCCAACTCAAAATCGTGCGCAGCGATACGCTGCCTCACCTCGTCCTGAAGGCGATCGGAAAACGGAGGCTGGCCCTCAGAAAGCCACGGACCAATGGCGCCACGCCAGAACCGCTGCGGGTACCACGTGTGTACTTTGTAGTAGTCGAGTGTGCTATCCAGGGCCATAAACCCCCGCTGCAAACCAGCCTGGATCTCGGGCAGCCAGTCATCCACCACCTCCTCGCCCATCCACACCCCCTGGACAGCCCGCTGGACCCAGTCTCTGATCTCGCAGTCCACCAACAACTGTTCAGGGCTGAAGATATCATCCAGGCTGAGGGTACCAGCACAACTGAAGTGACGAGCTCCCATAAACGCGCCCAGAGACATAATGGCCGCCTTCTCGGAGGCCGACTGAGCGTTCGGCAGGGTGGCCATCACGTGGATGTTGTCAGGCACCGGATGCTGAGCCCAACCATAGAAACGGTTGAAATCCGCACACAACATCTGGAAGAGCATATTCTCAGGCGAACCGAACACCATGGCACCCGCCCGCAGATCGAAGGGGAAAATGCCCACAGCGAACGTCGTCGGCTTGCCGGTTAAGGCCCGCACAGCCACCGCCCCGCCCATCAACTCGGCCGCGGCCAGCGCCAGAGCACCAAAGGGATGAAGGGGGGCAGTGGCTCCAGTGGCAGGCATGCTGCTGATCGAGATATGCGAGAGACGGTCCACGCAAGACAACACCACCTCCAGCGACTCCCCGCCCAGCCGCAGGGGAGTGGGAATATAGACCGGCAGGCGGCGGATAGGCCGCCCCATGACCTCCGCCATATCCAGAAGATAACCCACCGTCTTGGCCGAGGTGGGGTCGACCGGACTCGCTCCCTGACGGGCGTATAAGGCCGCGATGCGATACTGAGCTACCGGCTGCAGATCAGGGGGCTCGTCCGTGGGAATGCCCGGAGGCGCTCCATACACCCCATCTTCCGCCAGAGTGTCCATCAACTTGCACATCTCAATCAGGCGATCGGTCGTATACGGCACAACACGTCCGGTCTCAACATCGTGCACGTGCAGCGAATAGGAACTGACGCTGAGCGTCAGCCGACCGTCATCGGATGCAGAGGAGGGGTAGGTAGACCGCGACGACACGAGACGGCGCATCTCGTCCACGTATTCGTCAACGACGGCCGGCTCGAAGAAGACACGACCGTCACTGACACGAAATCCCCCATCGCGGAGCCGCTCCAGCACCTCAGCGTGTCGAACCTCCATGCCGATCTCTCGGAGCACACGCTTTGCCACCTCATGAGCCCGGGCAGCTTGATCTTGCGACATCAACTCGTCGCGGGTGAAGCGCAACGGCGGCGCGTGTTGTGCATGTCCATCCAAATTCATCAACCTCGTCCCTCCCCCTCGTATCCGTTCAGTGGGTATGGAAATAGAAGCTCAAGGTAACACGTCTTACTGAAACTGGGGCAGCAGGTCCGACTGAGCGACCAGCATCTCATCCAGGACCTTCTCGGCCGTCTCAGGATCGGGCACCGTTGGATCTACGATCAACCCCTCCAAGGCAGCCTGTCGGTCGCCGGTGACGGCGGCCTCGACAACCAGAGCCATGATGTATAGCTGAAGCTCCAGAACCGCTGCGATAGCCGTCGGGAGCTCCCCCATCCCCAGGCCATAGATCCGATCAGCTCCCACGATAGCATCTTGCTTCAGGTTCGCGATGTACCCATCGTGACGATCTTAGCGGAGTTAGAATTCATAACGTATACGTCTCCTTTACAGCCCTGTATATAGCCTTGTATCTTCACCCCTCAACCCGTGCCCGAGGCCCCGCCCCCCCTCAATCCCCCCGCGAGCAGGGGTGAGGCGATATGGCCGATCACCACGCGGGCCATACCATACCAGTTCCCCCCCGTGAGCAGGGGGGAGGCAGGAGTGCGGTGAAGCGTCGCTCCCTACACCCCCTTGAGGCCGGTCAGGACGACGCCCTCAATGAAATACCGTTGGGCCAGGAAAAACAACACCAGGAGCGGGAAGACCACCGACATCGAAGCAGCCATCATCAGGTTCCACTCGACGCCAAATCGGGTCTGGAAAGCGGACAGGCCCAGGATCAGGGGATACTGGGTGGAATCCTCAAGATAGATCAACGGCCCCATCAAATCATTCCACGTCCACATGAAGTGAAAAACCGCCACAACCAGAATCGCTGGCTTGACCAAAGGCAGCATGATCCTGGAAAAGATGTAGAACTCACTGGCTCCATCCACACGCGCCGCATCGGTGAGCTCCCAGGGAAGCGTGATAAAAAACTGGCGCAGCAAGAATATGTTGAACGCACTGCCGAAGAAATAAGGCACGATCAGGGGCGCGTACGAACCTGTCCAACCGAACCAGCGAAACAGGACATACGTGGGAATCAGCGTCACGATGGAGGGCAGCATCATGGTGGAAAGGGTCACGCCAAAGAGAAAGTCCTTACCCCAGAAATCGAGGCGAGCGAAGCCATAGGCGATGAACGTGCAGGAAACCACGACCCCCGTAGTAGAGAGGACGGTGTAGAAGAGCGTATTTTTGAGCAAGCGGAAGAATGGAAAGGCGGGCGAGGTGAGCGCGTCGACGTAATTGCTCCAAAGTATGGGATCAGGCACCCACGTTGGAGGATCCGTGAACACCTGGTCCATAGGCTTCAGAGAGGTAATGACCAGCCAATAGAAGGGGATCAAAAAGATAACGGCGACAGCAGATAATATCAAGTACGTCCACCCCAAAGATAGCTTCTTTCTAAGGCCACGCACGCGGAGCAGCGGATTCCTCTCCCGTCTTACGTTCGACAGCGCCATGTTTCTTCAACCTCCTCCCTTCGAAAGCCCAACCTGAAGACTCGATCCATCAGGCAGAACGCACCGAAAGCCGCAAACGCACCCCAGTCCACACGAGCTACACCCCACGGCCGCCTCCCTCGTAGTAGACCCAGCGCCCCGAGGACTTAACCAGCAACACGGTGACAACCACCAACACAACGAACAGTGCCAGCGCCATGGCGGAGGCCTGTCCCATTTCGAAGTAGCGGAAACCATAGCGATAAAGAAGCAACATGTACACCAATAGAGAATTGAGAGGACCGGCGCTGCCCATTCCCGCGGAATCGCTCACCCCCGCCGAGACAAAGGCGGAGGCGAAGACCTGAAATGAGTCGATGATGCCCATCACTAGATTGAAGAAAATGGCCGGCGTCAACAGGGGAATGGTCACAAAGCGGAAGCGCTGCCAGGCATTGGCGCCATCGATCATCGCCGCCTCGTGGAGCGCCTGAGGGATTTCCTTCAGCGCCGCCAGAAAGATCAACATGCGCCACCCGCTGCCGGACCACACAGCCATCAAGACCAGCGCCGGCTTAGACCAGGCCGCGCTCCTCAGCCAACCCAACCGTGGCAGGCCCAAAGCTGTCAGCCCGGCGTTGACCAAGCCGAGGCGCGGATCGAGCAGAAACATCCATAACAGCGTGGCGGCCACGGTCGGCATCAGGGAGGGCAGGTAGTACGCCGTGCGATAGAAGCCAATCCCCTGCACCTTCTGGTTGAGCAACAGCGCCAGGGCGAGCGCCACGATTAACTGTAACGGCACCGCCAGGCCAGCGTAATAGGCGGAATTATAGACCGACTTCCAGTAAAGCGGGTCTTTGGTGAGCATCACCTCGAAGTTATGCAAGCCCACCCAGCGCGGTGGATTGAGGATGGTATAGTTGGTCATGGAGAAATAGAACGAAGCGATCATGGGGTAGGCCGTGAAGACGATCAGCGAGACGATCCAGGGAAACACAAACAGATAGCCCGTTAAGTTCTGCCGTATCTTCCGCCCGGACAGGCCATGAATAGAGCGCTCTAAGGAGCGTCGTACCGTTCCCAAAGGCACATCGATATTAAACGTTTTGTTCATACCGTAACCTCGCAAGCCCGGCCAAGAGTGGGCTCAGGGAGGGCAAGACCGTCCCTCCCCGAGCCGGGTATACCCCGCTGGGTAAGTAAAGGAGCCCACTACCTCATCTTCACCAACGGAAGTATAGAGAAATCCAACTCCCTGACGACGTCAAACCGGTCTAGATCTCTGCCAGCAACTCGTCCAACTTGGCCTGGCACAGCTCCTGAGACTCATCCAACGCCGCCTGCGGGGTCTTGGTCTTATGCAGAATCTCATCCACTGCCTGGCCGAGTGTATTCGCCGCGAAGTCCTCAATGGGTGAGTTCCACATCAGGACCGCCCTGTCGAGGTACTGGGCGAAGAACTCGTGGATCTCTATCGCCTCCTCTCGACTCCCCACCACGTCCACCAGCTTCTCCGTGATGATGTCGGGGGAGAAATTCTTCCAGGCAGGGGTGTCCATGA
>Ga0180432_10009196_pt1 | contig 12111 bp, 11 predicted proteins | sample SS_ome_10_FD_132414 | JGI IMG/M metagenome (GOLD analysis project Ga0180432, IMG submission 132414) | Hypersaline lake sediment archaeal communities from the Salton Sea, California, USA - SS_1_MS_2 metaG | ecosystem: Environmental > Aquatic > Non-marine Saline and Alkaline > Hypersaline >...
GGTGAGACCGAGTGGAAACGCACCTATGGCGGCGCAGAGAGCGATGGGGGAGACTGCGTCGACCAGACAGCCGATGGCGGTTACGTCATCGCGGGGACGACGCATTCCTTCGGAGCAAGCGGGGGCAGTGATATCTGGCTGATCAAGACTGACTCCCTGGGCGTCAAAGAATGGTGGAAGACATTTGGCGGTCCCTACAACGACTGGGGGAGCAGTGTCCAGCAGACGGATGATGGCGGCTTCATCGTTGTGGGGACGGTCTTGTCCTGCCATGATCCAAACATGGATATCTGCTTGATCAAGACAGATGCTGAAGGGAACGAGCAATGGTTGCAGATTCACGGGGGAAGTGCCTCGGACGAAGGCAAGAGTGTCGTTCAAACCGCCGACGGGGGGTACTTCATTACCGGAAACCATGTCGAACCCAACCGTGACGATCTCGACTTGTACATGATCAAGACCGACTGTACGGGAACCGAGGAGTGGAATTACATCATCGATCATGGGGGGGTGACCGACTCCGGGTATCATGGCATCCAAACGACCGACGGCGGGTACATCGTCACGGGAGAGACGGGAAGATACAATCTGGCGGCTGTCGATGCCTTGGTCATCAAGCTCGAGGGATCGAATTCACCACCCTACACACCGAGTTGTCCCAATCCCAGCGACGGAGCAACCGGCGTGGATACCCATACCGACCTTCAGTGGACGGGTGGGGATCCGGACGGAGACGACGTAACCTACGATGTCTACTTCGGGATCGATGGCGAACCGCCGCTGGTGCAGGAAGACCTCTTGGATCCCCTCTATGATCCCGGAACACTGGACCCCCAGACCACCTACCTCTGGAGAGTGGTGGCGGCGGACGCCTATGAAGCCACTACCGAAGGCCCCGTCTGGACGTTCACCACGGGCGGAACGGCATCGGCATCGTCGCGGGATGATTCCATCGGACGCGCGGCCGTGTGTCTGGGGAGTCACCCCAACCCCTTTGGAACCCGTACCAGGATCGAGCTCACGCTGGCCGAGCCGATGGCTATCAGGGTTCATATCTGTGACATCACCGGAACCCGGATTCGATCACTCGTCGACTGCGGAGTTTGGCCGGCGGGGGAGAAGCATCTCTGGTGGGATGGACGCGATGATGGGGGGCGCTTGGTCGGTTCCGGCGTCTACTTCTGTCGGGTGGAAGCCGATGGACATTCCGCACAGGCCAAGCTAATGCTGCTTCAATGAGTTCCGTGTCCGCAACTTCTGGCAGCGTCGTCCGTAGTACGGGTGAGCCTTCCCCACTCCGCTGCCCCGAATCGAGAGGAGCTTCGATGTTCCTATCCCGACGCCCACAGTTCCAGCGCACCGCCCGGGCGGTTGTCATCGTCTGCACACTTGTGCTATTTGCCTGCGCACCGGAAGACTCCCCCGATGCGGATCGGTCCACCAGTCTCGGATCGCATGCGATCCTCACCGCCACCACCTTGGCCGAGGCAACGGCGCTGGCGGCGACGCGCGGGAGCTTCATCGTGGTCGACTATTGGAGCCCGTCCTGTGGACCCTGCCGGCGGTTCGCGCAAGCGGTGGCCGACAGCGCCGAGATGCAAGCCGCGCTGGCCGACTTGGTGCTCCTGAAGCTCAACGTGAGGGAACCGGAGGGAGCCCGGGAGGCGGCGCGAGAGAACGTGGACCAATTCCCCACCTACCAGCTGCTCAATGCGAGCGGCGCGCTGATCGACACCTGGGTCGGGTACCGCAGTCCAGAGACATGGATCGCGAGACTTCACCTCGCCCTGGACGATCCGGTGACCTGGGAGGAGCGCCGGGCTCGATTCGAGCGAGACCCCGGGGTCGAGGATGCTCTGGCGCTTGGTAAGATTGCCTACACGCGGGATGATGCCCTGGGGGCAATGACCTACCTTCGTCGCGCCCAGCAGCTCGATCCGTCTGCCGCGCAGGCGGGGCAGGCTTCCATCTTCCTCTTCCGTGCCGCCTATCGGTGCGTGGGTAAGGGTGAGCTGGCCATTGCTGCGCTGGGAGAGATCATCGAAGAGGTCCTGCACGGCCCGGATCTGACACCGGACGATGTGGTGGAGATAGGCACCCAGCTGCTCGCGGCCATTCCCCGCGTTGGGGTCGATACGGTGAGACCCTACCTGGCACTTACCAGTCCGGTCATGCCCGACAGCGGCGCGGCCCGCTGGGAGACCGGGCGCCGGCGTCTCCTGGTCGGCTATACGCTGCACGTGCAGGGGGACACGGCGCGAGCGATTGCTCTCAAGCGCGGTTGGTTGCCCGCGGGATGGCAATCCGATCCCGCGGCATTGAATAGTCTCACCTGGTGGTGCTTCGAGAACCGGGTTCATACCGACGAGGCAGAGAGGCTGGCTGAACGCGCGGTGGAGACAGCCGTGGACGGGCCCGACAAGGCGAACTACCTCGATACGCTGGCCGAGCTGGTGAACCTGCGCGGGGATCGCGCCGAAGCCCTCCGGCTGATCGAGCGAGCGCTGGTGCTCGATCCCGGAAGTAGCTACCTACAAGGACAACGGCAACGCTTCGGCACGGGCTCCGTGTCCGGTTGAGGTCGATCAGCGTCCTCGGGGGCGTCCGCACCCCCGGCTACCTGAGAACGAGCGCGCGTCTCGATCGCCTCTGATCACCGGCGGTCAGGCGGACCCAGTAGATCCCGGGCGGCACCGGCGTGCCGTCCGCGCGGTTTCCGCCCCATCGCGTATGATGAGCGCCGGACCCGCACCGACCGTGGATGAGCGTTGCGAGTCGCCGCCCGGTGACGTCGCGCACGGCGAGATCGATCTCCGCGGAGGCCGGAAGGGTGAATACGATTTCGGTCCTCGCTCGGAAGGGATTCGCACTTGGCGTGCTCAGCCGCAGGCCGGAGATCGGCGGAAACGAGGTGATCCCCGCGGCTCCGGTCTGGCCGAACCACGCCAGGGAGCGACGGAGCAGACGCTGCTGCTGCAGCTCCGAGGTTACCGCATCGAGGCCGAAGCCGAAGAAGAGGACCTGGTGTTCCCCCTCGTAGCGCACGCCGAATTCCTGATCCGGTTGACCGACCAGACAGCCGACCGAACCATAGCTGGGTTGCACTTCTGCAAGCACTTCCGCGCTCATCGCGCTGCCCGGGCCGTTGAAGGTGAGCGTCAGCCCGTCGCAGATCGGATCTCCGTCGACGCCCGTCAGCGTGAGTTCCGGGGGAAGTGCGCGCCGTGATCGACGTCAAGGCATTCGTGGTAGAATTGCCGGTCGGAGGCGTCGCCGTAGATGCAGAGAGCTTCCGTGATGGATGAACCGGCAACCAGAAGCCGGCCTCCGGCATCCAGGTAGCCGGCAATCGGCATCTGCTCTTGTTCGCTGTAGCTGCTGATATTGCCCAGCGCGCCGCAGTGCCAGATCACGGTTTCGTAGCGACCGAGCCAGTCGGCGCTTACCGGGCCGTCGCGCCACGTATTCCACTCGTGATACGTGTACTGCAACCTATCCAGGATGCGCAGTGGGTAGTCCTCGTACGAAGAGAGTCCATCGTCATCGACGAACAGGATCGGCACCGCGCCGAGATTGAGATCCAGCGTATCGACGCGCGCGTAGTCACCGTCGGCGCGGATGTCGAGCAGCAGCGGTGCCACCTCCTCCACCGGGGAGTCGGCGGTGATTCGGCAGCGGAATGGACCGTTACCGGAGGACGACTGATCCCGCGCGATGGGGCCGTAGGCCACAGCGGGCGAAAGGACCTCCGCGTGCGGTGAGAGAGACGACAGCGTCGCCGTCACCTTCGGCATCTTCGATCAAGTGCGAGGCTTCAACCAGATGGTCTCCGGAAGCGTAGAGGACCTGCTTGCAGTCGGTAGCGATCTGACAGGTGCCGTACTTCGGCCAGAAACAGCCACCCAAATCACCCCAATCCTCACCCGAGCTGTTCTTGACGAGCCATGCGCCTTCGCCGTCACAGGCGGCGTCATCCCAGCCGGCAATCAAGACGACATGATTGGGCCAGTCATCGCCGGGGTGTTCGTAGCAGCCGGACGTGTAGTCGATCAGGTCGGGATAGGCCGTGAATGAAGAAGTTACCGGTGCCGAGAGGATGGCGGTCTTGATCACGTTCATATCATTGGGCAGATCGATCCAACCACCGCAGGTTGCGACCGGTAAGCACCCACCCTCCGTACAGGGCACCGAGTCGTCCCCCTCGTAGGGAACACAGACTTCCTCCACCACGCCATCGCGCTCGGCGAATGCCCACGTTACGGGGGTGTAGCCCCCGTTGCAGCCGCTGTTGGGCGTCATGCAGGAGATGACCTGTTGCTCGGAGAGATCGTATTCGGTGCCCGTCGCGATCTTGATCACTGACTCCAGAGCGGCGACCGACGCGAACGCCCAGCAGGAGCCACACGCCCCCTGGTCCTTCACCGGCGACGTACCGCCCTACTCCCGCCAGTCGAAGGCGGGGGGCAGATCGCGGCGCACCGGGAAATCGGCGGGGTCGAGGCGCCGGTGATGCTCCCGTTCGGCGGCGCTGATCCGATAGCCAAGATGCGGGTCGAGATCTTCGGTGGATCGCGCCGCCGGGACGAGGCCGCAGGCCGCGATCAAGAGGGCGAGGAGCATCCTGCTCCATGGCATTTGCCGAATGGGCATGAGGAATCCTCCCTGGCGTGGTGTGGTGGAGGATACGAAGAGCATAGCGACTTGGCGGAGCTAACGTCCTATAGAGAAGCTAACGGATTCGTGCAGAAAGCATGGGATTCCAAGGGATGTGCGCGCGTTCGCAATTCCCTGCCATGTAAAGAGGTACGCCTCCCTATGGCCGGCTCCCACAGGTCCCGCTTCCCGGTAACAGATCCTTTCATCCCCGGTGTTGATCCAATACGAACCGGTCATGACCTGGTTCCCCGAGGTTCGAAGGACAGGATCCAGGCATTTCAGGTCGCCGAGACGACTGACGGAGGCAAACAGATGATCGAGTACGTCGCCCGCTTCTTCGCCCAGGGAGGAGCCTTCATGTGGGTGATCCTCGCCGTACTGGCCGGCGCGCTGGCCGTGATCCTGGAGCGCTTGTACTTCTTTCTGGTGGTCTGTCGGAAGTCATCGCGCGATGTCGTAGGCGATGTCGCCCGCGCTCTCAACGCCGGCAAGCTCGATGTAGCCTTGGGGGTCGTCTCCCGGGGGCGCGCCCCGCTTCTCGTCATCCTGCGGACCGCGGTCGCACGGGTCCGGGATGGGCTTTCCTACGCCGCGGTTCGCCAAGGCGTCGAGGAAGTGGCGATTCAGGAAGTGCCCCGGCTGAGCAAGCGACTCAATTACCTGGCCACCTTCGCCAATGTGGCCACCCTGACCGGTCTCTTGGGCACCATCTTCGGTCTGCAGCAGTCCTTCAGCTCGCTCGGGGCGGCCGAGGCGGCCCAGAAGGCGGCAATGCTGGCATCCGGGATCTCTCAAGCAATGAATACCACCGCCTTCGGATTGATGGTGGCGATCCCGTGCATGGTCGCCTATTCGGTCCTCTCCAACCTGCAAGCCAAGTTATCCGAAGATGTCGATGCCTCCTCGACCCGTATGCTCAACTACCTCGAGGCTCTCTTGCCCTCCAACCCCGCCGCCGGCGATGGCCGCCGTGAGGGGAACCGGTCATGAGGTCGCGCGTCGCCCGTCGGGCATCGAGCGACGTCGCGCGGAAGCGAGCGCTGGAACTGAACGGCGTCGACGTCACACCCATCATGAACATGTTCGTCATCCTGATTCCATTCCTGGTGAGCATGGCAGTCTTCTCCCACCTCGCGGTTCTGCGCTTCTCCCTGCCTTCCGAGGGCGACGGCGGGGGAGTGCGATCCGAGCGGCAGCTTCCGCTCACCGTCGCCATGACTGCCGCTGAAATCGCCGTTACACGCGGGAGCGGCATTCTGCTGACGGTGACTCGGGGAGAGGCCGGGCACGACTACGCAGCCCTCGAGGCAGCCCTGCTCGATCTCCGCGCCCGGGAGGGCGCCGGATCCGACAGCGCCGTCATCGCGGTCGATGACGGGATCGTCTTCGAGGACGTGGTTCGCTGCATGGACACCTGCCGCGGCGCAGGCTTCGGTCAGATTGGTCTCGCCGAGGGAACTGGATTGGATCGGTCATGAAGGTGCTGTCTCGAGTCGTGCGCGGGCATCGCCCCGCGAGTGTGGCCAAGCCGCAGCTGACGAGCCTGATCGACGTATTGACCATTCTACTCGTCTTCCTCCTCAAGAGCTTCTCGGTCGAGGGGGAACTGGTCACCATCTCGCCCGATCTCCGGCTGCCCGAATCGACCAGCCGAGAGACACCGGTGCCTACGGTCAGCGTCGAAATCGCCACCCACAGCATCAACGTCGATGGGGCGCCCGTGGCATCGACATCGGGCCTGGTCGGTGCCGACTCCCTCATGATCCGAGCCCTCTATGATCACCTGCTCGACCTCTCCCGGATCACGGACACCGTGGGTGAGCCCCATGAGGTGACGATCCATTGCGACAAAGCGATGGACTTCGGCGTCATCAAGCGCGTCATGTACACCTGCTCGCAAGCCGACTACGCCGACTTCTCACTCCTCGTTCTGCAGGAGGATCAGTCGTGAGTGCCCCGGTCGCGCTGCTGAAGGCCTATGAGCATGATCCGCGGGAGGAAGGATCAAGCCACGACAGCGCTTTCCGATGGGCTCTGGCAACGTCTCTAGGGTGCTGCCTGGGCGTGGGAAGTCTACTGCTCACGGTAGATGTTCCCGCCGAGGTCCTCTCGAGTCGGATCAATCCCCGCCGGGCGAGCTTCATCCTGCAACGAAAGCCTTCCCTTCCTCCTCCTGAGCCGGTCGTCGAAGACTTGACCGAGAGCCCACTGCTGGGCCAAGCGGAGGCGAAGCCGCCAACCGTGGAGGTCGCGCCGCCGGAATCGGATCCGCCGAAGAGCGTCGAGCGGCAACAGGTTCCCGAGCACCCTCCCGCACCCCGCCGTGTCTATGGCGTTCGCCGCGTCTTCTCGCGAGGACTCGGTGCCGGTGGCGGTCAAGGAGGGGGCATCGTTTCGAAGCGGGGCAACACGCTCGAAAAGGAGCCCGACACCCTCACCGCCACCGAGGCTGATCTGGCCGGAACCCTTGCGCCCCTCAGTACGGTCACGAGCGCTCCGGTTCTGATGGCGCGCGTGAAGCCCGAGTACACCGAGGAGATGATCGAGCATGGGGTTGCCGGCTTGGTGCAGGCTCGCTTGCTCGTTGATATCGATGGCACCGTCAAGGACGTTCACGTAACCGAGGATATCGGGTACGGCTCCCGCGGAGCGGCGGCCGAAGCCTTTCGGAAGCTCCGGTTCAAGCCCGCCCGGCGGGGGGATGAACCGGTGGCGGTCTGGATCGTGATGAAGTACCGATTCGTACTCCAAAGGTAGGACAGTGAAGAAACACGCCATCCTCTTTTGTTTCCTCCTGGGTCTCGGCGCCCTCGCCGCCCGTGGCCAAGAATCCAATGATGCGGGCGCCCTCGACGCCCTGCCGGAGCTGCAGCACTTCGCCGATGCCGAGTACCCACCCCGGGCGCTTCGCCGGGGCATCGAAGGCTCGGTGTTGCTGGAGTTGCTCGTCAGTGTGGAGGGCACGGTCGATTCGGTCCGCATCATCGAGGGCTTGTGGCCATCGCTTGATGCGGCCGCTGTGAGTGCCGCCCGGCAGTTTCGCTTTACCCCCGCCACCGCCGATGGGCAGCCGGTCCCCGTCTATATCCAATACGAGTACGTCTTCTCGATTCGGGAGGAGACGCGCCGGATCGAGGAGTACGTCAACTTCAGCGGCACTCTGCGGGTGAAAGGGACCCGGGAGCCAATCCCCAATGCGCTCGTCGTGGTCACGTTCCCCGAGATGGTGACCGACACCACCCTCATCGTGCCCTGGCCCGCGTATCTGGCGCGCCTGGGGGACTTCAAGGGCCAGTTCGTGGAAGAGGACCGCCTCGTGACCTACAGCGATTCGCAGGGTCGCTTCCGGCTCAAATCGCTCCCCGCGGGGCCGTTCACGGTGACCTTTCCCAACGCCGGCTTCGAGTCCCGATCGATCGACCAAAACCTTGGGTACAGCGAGCATCTGAACATCGAGTACTGGCTGACCCGCACGCGCTACGACGAGTACGAGATCGTGGTCTACGGCAAGCCTGAACCGAAGGAAGTTACGAGGCAAACGCTGGAGCTCACGGAGGTCGAACGGCTGCCCGGGTTCGGCGGGGACGCGCTCAAGGTCGTTCAGGCCCTGCCTGGGGTGGCACGGCCTTCGTTCTCCTCGGGTGAGGTGATCGTTCGCGGCAGCGGCCAGGAGGATACGCACTACTACCTGGATGGCGTGCCGATCCCAAAGCTCTTCCACTTCGGCGGGTTGCGCTCCACCTACAATTCCCAGGTGCTCTCGAACATCGACCTCTATCCGGGCGGCTTCAACACTCGTTACGGAGGCTGCGTCGGCGGAGTGGTCGAGGTGACCGGGCGACCCGGTCGGGACGATCGGTGGAACCGGATGATCGACGTCAATCTCCTCGATGCCACCTTCCTGGCCGAGGGGCCGGTGAGTCCGAAAATAACACTGTCACTGACCGGCCGGCGGAGCTACATCGCCAATGCGCTTTCGCTGGTGGAAGGTCTTCTCGAGGACGTCGACATGGCGGTCGTTCCCTACTACTGGGATGGCGTTGCCCGCCTCGACTACCGCCCCAACCCGCGCGATCACCTGTTCGGGACCTTCTTCGCCGCCAACGACAAGATGGAATTCGTCTTTGAGGATGAGGAGCAGGGAAGCAGCGAAATCAGCGCCGCCAAGGACCGGCTCTACATCCAGGAGAGGTTCTTCCGGTTCATCTTCGGCTACGACCGGCAGTTCACCCCCTATCTGCGCAATGAGCTCCGTCTCGCCTACGGCGGCGACTGGTGGGATGGTCAGATCCTCGGCTACACCAAGTACCACTTCTTCGGGCGTTGGTTCTCGCTACGCAATCAGCTCTCCTGGAAGCAGAACCGGAGCCTGACGTACAACTTCGGCCTCGATGCCGGGAGCTTCCCCGTCGAGTACACCGTTAATTCCGCTGGCACCGCGGATAGCGACGTGAAGGACACGTTCACCGACCTCGGGGCCTACATCAACGTTGAGGTTCACCCTACGAAGAAGCTGCTGCTGATCCCGGGTCTACGGTACGACCACTACGAGGAGATCGAGGAGGGCGAACCGAGCTACCGCTTCACCGCCCAGTATGAACTTACCGACCGCCATCGCCTGAAGAGTGCCGTGGGGACGTACAATCAATCGCCCCGCCCCATTGGGCAGTCGATCGATCCCGAGTTCGGCAATCCCGATCTGCCTCCCAGCGTGGCGACCCACTATACACTCGGCGGCGACTGGCGGCTCAACGATCGCATCTTTGCCAACCTGGATCTCTACTACAATACACAAGACCAGATCCCCAATACGACCGACAGTCTCAGTATCAACTTCCTGCCCGATATGGATGCCCGTATGTACGGGCTGGAGATCATGCTCCGGCACGAAGCGAGCGCACGTTTCTTCGGTTGGGTGTCCTATTGCCTGGCGCGCAGCGAGCGCCGGTCGCCCCGCAAGCCGGAGTCGACGATCAAGGGTGAATGGGACTCGGCGGCCTGGTTCCTGTCCCACTACGATCAGACCCATCACATCGAGGCGCTCGGGTCCTGGAAGCTGGGGCGGGACTGGGGCGCCGGCTTCCGGCTCCGCTACGTCAGCGGGAATCCCGAGACGCCGCGGCTCGGCTATACGTCGGGCCAGTACGAATTCAACTCCGACTTCGGAGAGTATGTCGACCTCAAGGGCAACTACCGTTCGGAGAGACTAGATCCCTTCTTCCAGCTCGACGTTCGCATCGACAAGAAGTACGTCTTCAAGAACTGGATCCTGTCGACATACTTGGATGTCCAGAACCTGAATTACTTCTTCTACAACAGCCCGGAGATGTACATCTACAACTACGACAGCTCGGAGCGTGAGAAGATCGGGGGGTTCATTCTGCCCACGATCGGTGTCCGGGCGGAGTTCTAGGGGGGAGCCGTGTACCGTATCGCGCTTTGGTCGATCTTGGTTGCCGCCACTCTCGGCGGCTGCAGTACCGACATGTCACAGCAGCTTGCCATCGAGCCGGGTGTGAAGACCCGCCCCCTGGCGGTGATCTGTGATCCGCCGGAGGCTGTCCCCGGGGAACAAGTGGAGGTCAGGCTCTATCTCTACGCCCCCGATCCGGGCGCCTTGGCCACGAGCTGGCGAGTGGCTCTCGACTACCGCATGGACATCTATGACGAGCTCGAATCGGAGGGTGCCTATGTGTCCCTGGACGAGACGATGGAGGATCTGCGATGGGATGCAGCGGACGACGGGACGATCATCCAGGGCTTCAGCTTTGTCGTCCCGGAATCGACCATGTTCGTCTCCAGCGGGCTCCCCGAGCGGGTCACCGATCCGCTCCCACCCGAGATGCTCGAGCTGATCGATCCCGCCCAGGAGGGCTACGTAACGCGGGCCGAGATCCTCACCTTCCTGCGGAACGTTGATCCCGCCACCCTCGCCCCCGCCACCCTGGCCGCGGTTCGAGCCTACAGCGATCTCTTCGGCTGCCAGATCCGCCTGCGGGGGACGATCACCGGCGACATCGATCTTGATGTCACCAAGAACCTCACGGTTCGCTACAGCAAGAAGTTCGGAAGCGACAACGTGAACACCAATCCCGGCATCCGCTGGGTCGGGATCATCGAGGTCCAGGGCCGGGATGTGGATGATCGGGATGAGATCGCCTCCTATGATACGGATACGACTTACGTCTATCACGCCACCGAACCGAGTCGGGTGGAACGAACGCTCAAGATCAATCCCGCCTACACCTACTACGCCCTCGTTGACCACGAGATCGAGCGCTACCGCTCACCGGCCGGAATCGAACACGAGGAGGACCACGAGTACCACTGGCACTATCGGAAGTTCACCCCGGACGCCAACGAGGACCCTCTCTTCGTCGACGACGACGGAAGCGAGATCGAGATGGAGGAAATGGACGAGATCATCCGCTTCGACCCGCCCAACTGGTCGGTGGCGACCGGATTCCAATTCTTCCTCGTTGTGCGTGACTTCCGCATCGAATGGCGCATGTTCCACGCCACCCCCGGGGCCGCCTACGTTGCCGTCGAGGGCATTCTGGAGCCGACGGACTAGTAGGTGCAGCGGCGGGCTTCGTCGGCGAAGGCGTGGAGGAGGTTCGCATCGGCTTTGAAGAAGTGGTCGGAGGGGGCGAGGATGAACCCCCCGCCACAGCCGGCGGCGGCGAAACACTCTCGCACTGCCCGCCGCGTCTCATCCTCTGCGCACCCGGTGAAGTAGCGGCACTGATCGAAGCCGCCGATCATGCAAACGCGGCTGCCGATCCTCTCCTTGGCCTCCCGCAACACGACATCGCCTCCCAGGGATGGGGGGGTGAAGGTTTCCATGGCGTCGGGCTTCATGTCGGCGATCCGCTCGAGGAGCGGCATCATCCCACCGCAGGTGTGGTAGACGACACGGAGGCCGAGAGCATGCGCTTCGGCGATCAGCGGCCGGTCGTAGGGGGCAACGAAGGTATCGAAGATCTTAGGCGAAATGACGGTCGAGGAGGCATCTCCTCCCCCCAGCTCGATCAGATCGAAGCGGGCGCCCACCATCGTGCGAAGGGCCGCGGTCTTGCGATCCCGGAGGATGCCGAGGAACGCGCGCACCCACTCCGGATCATCATACGTGGCCAGGATGAGCGGTTCGATGCCGTAAAGCACGGCCGCATCCTGCCAGCAGCCCGGTTGTCCGTAGATGTCGAAACCGGGAACCGATCCCCGCACGATGCCCCGCTCGCCAAAAACCTCCGCCTGCCGGTTCACTTCCCGCACGTCGCATGTCGGGACCACCGCGAAGGCTTCGATCAGCTCGATGTCTGATTTCTCCTTGATCAACCGCTCCGATACCCAATCGGTCTCGGGCGCCGTTTCGATCACCATGGTGAGAGTCTTGCGCGGAGTTGCGATGCGGTAGCGTGTTGCCCGGCGCGGCGCCGGCTCCAGTTCTTCCGA
>Ga0180432_10009197_pt1 | contig 12111 bp, 8 predicted proteins | sample SS_ome_10_FD_132414 | JGI IMG/M metagenome (GOLD analysis project Ga0180432, IMG submission 132414) | Hypersaline lake sediment archaeal communities from the Salton Sea, California, USA - SS_1_MS_2 metaG | ecosystem: Environmental > Aquatic > Non-marine Saline and Alkaline > Hypersaline >...
TGGCAAACCCCGTATAGATGAGATTCTCTATCCCGCGACGTCGCAGCAGTCTATCCAACTGTCCGGTCTGGTACGCGTATATCTCCCCCGCCAGCGGAGCCACGACCTTCGCGCGATCCATCCGCGCATAGGGCGAAAGCGTCGCATAGTCCCGGCCGTGCGACCGAGCCAGGATGCCTTCTCGCCACCCCTCCACGACCTCATCCGGCCCTGCAACAGCCTCACCAACAGCACCAGTCTCCTCGTGCGCCTCCGGATGCTTCGCAGCTATCGTCGGGCTTTCGACGTGGCACACGGTTAGCCCCGCCGCCCGTGCCGCATCCATCGCCGGCCTGATGACCTCCACCATGATCCGCTCGGCCTCCGCGAAATTCTCCCGGAATCCCATCCCGACACAGTACTGCGGGTCCACCTCCGGCCCGCCTTCACACCCGATGTCCCAGCAGTGCATCGCTATGAACGCCGTCTTCTCCACTGCCAACGCCAGCATCTCCGTCTCGTAGCCCGTGTCATCAATCGGCAGGGTCCGGTAGTACCGCCCCGGCAGTCTCAGCATTGCACCAGTCCCTTTCATTCGCTTCCCTCCCGCACGGTAATCGCAGCTTTCTCACCGCCGGTTTGTATCGGCGACATGCTCCACGATCGCCGCCGCCAGTTCACAGTGCGCCTCGGTATATTTCTCGCAGAACGTTGACCAGCGAATCCAGTTTTCCAGGAACGCTGCTGCTCGCGGCGTCGCCTCAGCTCCGTAGTGGTACTCACGCGAGGCTGGCGGCATCGAGTATGGATACATTCCCCCGCGCGCAGCCTCCTCGAGGAAGATACACGCTTCCGGCATCAGGTAGTACGCGCCCTTGCCGGCCCCCGGGATCCCCCCCTCCGCAAGCTGAGCGGCGAATTCCCCTGCGTCACACGTGAACTGTTCCGGCGCAATGCTCATCCCGAACATCCAGGGCGAGTACACGTTCATGTACTCCGGTATCGGCAGTGGGGTCACGCCCTCGACCTCGCCGATCAGTCGGCTCAACAGCCGCACCATCTTGTCTCTTTGCGCGACCTGCTCGCGGATGATCTCAAGCTGTCCCAGGCAGATCGCTGCAGTGCATTGCGTCATTCGGTACGCGTAGCCGTTGACAAGATGCTGCCGCCCATATCCCGGTTTGTTGTAAGCGCCTCGACTCTGCCCCACGAACCGGCACCGCTCCGCCAGTTCGTCATCATCGGTCGTAATGCAGCCCCCCACGTCTGAACCCATTGTCTTCTCCGCATCAAATGAGAAGCCGGCGGCCTTTGTCAGCGTTCCGGCGAGGCGGCCCTTATACTCGCCGAACACCGCCTGGCAGGCATCCTCATACACTATCAATCCGTGCTTCTCGGCCAGCTGATTGATCGGGTCAATGTCGCAGATGATGCCGGTCTTGTGCACCAGAAGTATCGCGCGAGTGCGATCGCTGATACACGGTTCAATGGTCTCCGCACTGGCATTGACAGTGCCCTCCTCGGTATCCGCAAAGACCGGGATGTAGCCTTCCTTGCACAGCCCCTGGATCGTCCCGTAGTCGGTGATGGGGCCGACAATGATCTCATCTCCCGGCTCGAAATCGAAGGCAGCCGCCAGTACTGCCAGCGCCGGAGTACAACCCGGTGTCGCGATACAATGCTTCACTCCCAGTGCCTCAGCAAAAGCATCCTCGAAGCGCGTCACCATGTCAGAGGTCAGCCCGCTATCCACAACCTCCTGAAGATACTTAGTGCAGTTGGGCCCCATCGTCCTAGGCCATTGCGTCGGCAGTTCCCCCTCGATACCGGCGAAAGCAGCCGCTCCATACTTAGCTCGTTCCTTCTTTGTGGTCATGACTTCTCACCTCATGATACGACAAGTTCTCCCGATTTCCATTCTATTGACCTGCCTGTCGCTTCCTACTACGACTCAATCAACATCTACCGCACTGATGCCACCATTGCCGTTGTGGTTCTCTTGTTTCTATCCGTCGGGCAGATCGGTCTGCTCGTGCGCTCACTGTGGAACTAAATCTCAATTCGCTCATGCCTCGTCGCTGACATCGTTGCCACTATCGCCAGTCTATTCGCACGCAGCGACGCCACCTGCGGAATCGCATTGCCACCGCCGAGCCAGTCCGCCACCACCGACAGTTCTTCAGGCAACTCGGTCACTTCCTGATCTGCCGCTTCCATATCCGTCACCACCAGCTTACTCTCGGCGGCGTACAAATCCGCATACCCACTCGTTCCTGCTACCGTGACCCGGTAGTCCGAACCTTTCGTATCCGGCAACATGCGCTGCCCTTCGCACAACGCCGCGCTACCGTCCTCCATTTCGCAGAAGACCGCCGCATGGTCTCGCAGATGCTCTTCCTCCGGCTCGCCCAGATTCCCAATCGTCGCGGTCATCGCCGTGATGTGCCGACCCGTCACCCATTCCACCTGGTCCAGACCGTGAATCAGCAGGTCCAGAAACAGCCCGCCGGAGCGTCGCGCATCCAGAAACCACGGCGGGCGCTCGTCGCGTTTCAGCCGCACAGCCATCCGCACATGTGTGAATGCCGGGCTACCGATGCGGCCGCAATTCACGACCTCCCGCAGCGCCCTCCATATCGGCTGCCCGCGCAGCGTCAGGAGGTTCAGCACGCGCCGTTGCGGATTTGCGGCCACTGCCTCCTCGATCGCATCTTGTTCCGCCATCGTCAGTGCCAGGGGCTTGTCGCAAATGACGTCCTTTCCTGCCGCAATGGCCGCCACTATGACCTCCGCCCGCCGGTCATTCTCATTTGCTACTGCCACGATATCCAGCTCCGGATTGACGAGCAGTCCGCGGTAGTCTTCCACCACCGGACAGTTGTAGGCCTCGGCGGCTTCCTCCGTTTGCTCGGGCCTCACTGCGGCTGCCACGATCTCCAACTGCTCACCTGCAAGCTTTGTCACCTCACCGACATGGGTTTCGCCCCCGACGATCCCGACGCGATACATTCTCTCAACTCCCATTTCGTCTTTGCGCCCTTCCTAGCCGTCATCCTCCCGGATATGTAGCGGCTGGTTGGATCTTTATGCTGCATTGTCGTTCCGCGAAACGCGGGTTTGAGGTCGGGGACCCCGACAGAGTGTAAGGCAGTGCCCCTCGATTTTTGCTTTTGCCGGTACCGTTGCGGTTCCTGATGCTTTCTTTCATCTTTTATTCTGGTCGCGGCGCCGATTCTCCTTTTCCTCTACACATCCTCAACAGCAGATGGAGGAATCATACCACCCGATGACCAAGTCTTATTTCTGGAAACTGCCCTGAAGGCCCGGACACACAAGGAGTTACGCGACATGGAACTCTATGCCCAGCCCGCCAAATGGCTCAATGACCCCCGTTTACTTTACCACAACGGCATCTTCCACCTTTTCCACCTGCAGGGGCCGCGCGACTATCCCAAGCCGCCCTACGAAGAGATGGCGCATGCGACTTCCACTGACTTGCTCAACTGGCAGCCCGACGACCTGCTGCTCGCCCCCGGCAAGCCCGGTTCATGGGATGATCGCGCCGTCTGGACCAGCGGCTACATCTTCCATGAGGGAGCGTACTATACCCTCTACACGGGTCTGTGCGAAGCGGAGGGCGGGAGAGTCCAGCGCCTGGGCCTGGCCACCTCGACCGATCTGGAGACCTGGCAGCGCCATCCGGCCAATCCCGTCCTTCAGGCCGATCCGCGTTACTACGAAACCGCTCCGGACCAATCCCCGAGCTACAATCATGTGTCCTGGCGCGATCCCTGGCTCCTCCAGCATCCTGAAGACGGCCTGTTCTACGCCTTCATCACCGCGCGCCTCAACAGCGGCCCCGGAGAGAAGCGTGGTTGTATAGCCCTGGCCCGTTCCGAAGACCTCGTCGAGTGGGAGTGCCTGCCCCCTGCTTACGCACCGGGCACGGAGGTCTATCACGAAGTCCCCGAGGTCTTCCCCTGGGAGGGCCGTTGGGTTCTCCTCTTCGGCAGCAAGGACGAGGGCCTGTCAATGAAGCACATCGTCAGCGATGACCCGCTCGACTGGGACAGCGAAGACCTCGGCAAAGTCCTCATCGGCGGCCCCGGACTGATGGAGTACTCCGTCACGACGGTTCTCAGCGGCAATGGCCGCGATGCTGTCCATCTCGTCTATGAGTGGCTGACCGAGGATCCCCGGCACCCGCGAGTGCGCGGACGACTTGCCTTGCCGAAGCGTCTGTCCGGCGGCGCCGATGATCTCCACCTCCGCCTCCGCGACGATTTCGTCCCCCCGCCGGAGAACCGCCTGGATCTTCAGTTCGATTCCGACACGGCTGTCCCCGTAGCCGGCACCGGATCGCGTGTGGTCACGGCCAAGGTCTGCGTCATCGGGCGCGGCGAAGCGGGCTTCATCATCGGCAACCACGAACTCACAGTCGCTCTGCATCCGGACGGGACGCTCACCGCCGATACCGCAGGCATCGAGGCACCGCGTGAGTGGCACCTGAGTTCACATGGCGAGGTCGCCCTAGCACTCGTTGATCGCCACGTCGAGATCTACTTCGACCGCCGCTACCTGGGCACTCTCTGCGCTATCAACCCGGGCGACAAGACGCTGAAGCTCTACACTCGTGGCGTGCAAGCGCCCGCGTTTAGCGATGTGGCCGTGCGGGCACTGGCGTTGGACAACTAGGTCGCCCCGACAATTTGTGTAGCGCCGCTTTCCGCCATGAGTATGCCTTCGCGGAGGCCGCCGATGCTGATGCGTATAGTCCGGTCCGGCGACCGCGCCGCCAACTCCTCCAGAATGACCAGGCCGCCACAGATAACCTCCGCCCGCGCTGGATCGAAGCTGAGTGCCGCGCGCCGATCCGACAGCGACTTGGCAGACAGGTCCGCCTGTAACTTCCCGATCTCCCCCTGGCTCAGTGCCCACCTGTCGCCCGCCAGCAGCGCCGCCGAACAGGCAGTGCCCCCGGCGACTACGTACACATCCGCAGCCTCCAGCAGTTCCACCGCTGCCCCGAGCCGCCGCCCAACCTCAGCACCTGCTGCAGCCAATTCCCGCACCGTTGGTGGCTCTGACAGGAGATAATCTTCGGTAACAGATCGCGCACCCATACCCAGGCTCACCACCCGTAGCCCCGCCGGCTCAGCCATGGCGACTTCGGTGCTGCGGCCCCCGATATCGGCCACCAGTGGGCGTTCTCCCGCCAAATCACCGATGGCGGAAAGCGCGCCGGCAAAGGTCAACTCGCCTTCTTTCCAGCCGGACAGCACTTCGAGATTGACGCCCGCTGCGTTGCGCAAGGCCTGAGCCAGTTCGCCGGCATTTTCCGCATCGCGAGCTGCAGCCGTGCCCACACATCGTACTGCGTCAAGGGGCCCGTACTTACTCATGAACTCCCTCACGAACGCCGCTGTCGCCTGTATGGCCGCCCCATCCATCCGGTGGCTCTCCGCCAGCCCTCGGCCCAGTGCGGTCATCGCAAAGCTGTCGGCGAACTTGACCATCCGCCCATCAGGCAGCAATTCGGCAGCCATACCCCGCACCGTATTGCTACCTATGTCAATCGCCGCTATCCGCCTGCCCATAGCATCACCGTGACGCGTCTGCAGCCTCATAGACACTCGCTCCGCGTTGCTTCAGGTGCTTCCGTAACCTCGATACATCTATCCCGCGGGTCGTTTCACCCTCGCGCACACACATGGCCGCAGCGATGCCTGCCGCCTCGCCCGTGGACGCCGCTATCGGCATCACCCGCAGCGAACCGTGGGCGTAATGGTCCGCGCTGATCGGCCGCCCGGCCACCAGCAGATTCGCAAATCCCCGTGGCGTCAGGCACCGGTACGGTATGTCATAGGCATCCCCCGCCGGCACCCGCTGCGCATAAATACCGTGCCCCGTCGGATTGTGGATATCTATGCTGAAGCACCCCCGTGCAATGCCATCAGCGAACTTCCGCGCTGTAGTCACATCTTCCCCGCTGAGCACATAGTCCCCCAGCACGCGTCGCGATTCCCGCACCCCTGTCTGCGGCGCGATGGAGCACAAATACGCCTGCTCAAACCCGGCCACGCGCTCCCTCAAAAAACGCACCAGTTGCTCGATTTGTTGCCGTGCGATAATCTCGACTTCCGTCATCGAAGCCGCGTTGGTCGCATCATGTCCCAATACCCGCGTGGTGTTGAAAGTAACTTCACCCGGATGGGTGGTATAGATGATCCCGTGCACGTCATCGCGCGGATTCTCGATTCGTCCAGCCGCTTTCTCCTCCAGATACATCGCCGCAATTTGTTCATACGATGGCAGACGCGCTTCATCAACGCCCGCCATACGGAAGTAGAGTGTCATCGGCTGACAGAGTCCATCCTCAGGCCTGCCCATCTCAAACTCCGCGCCGGCTCTGGCCGCTAGATCAGCATCCCCCGAAGCGTCCACAAACACCTCGCCGGCGATAGCCTGCAGGCCCGATTTGCTGCTCACTACCCCGCGTTGCACGCGTCCGTCCGAAGCGATTGCGTCCACCAGGAAAGTATGCAGATGCACCCGGACACCGGCCTCCGCAACCAGTTCATCACAGACGAGCTTCAACACTTGCGGATCAAAGGCCCTCTGCTCGGCGTCCGTCCCGGCACGTGCGCCCCTCTGCTCCAGCTTCTGCAGTATGCGTGCGAACACACCGGCGTTGACCACTTCATCTCCGGACATGTAACGCATGAACGGGTTCACCAGCGCCGCGGTAGCCATCCCGCCCATGAAGCCATAGCGCTCCACAAGCAGCGTCTCCGCTCCCTCTTCAGCGGCGGCGACCGCTGCGCACAATCCGGCCGGCCCTGCACCCACGACCACAACTTCTCCACTCGCGGCTACCGGCAACAATTCGTATACGTCGTGCAGTGTTGTCATCTCCCCATCATCCCCATCCGCTCCGGCCGTATTTCACTCATGCACACAACCTCGAAGACCGCGACCTCGCCAAACGGATGGCCCCTCAGTTGCAGCGTGGTCAGGTACTTGAGGTCTCGCTGTTTGCTCAGTTGCGTCGCCAACTCCGGATCGTCAAAAGCCAGGTACGTCTTCGCCCGCGCAGAGCACAATTCCGCCGCAATCTCATCCGGTGCGTTATGAGCGGGCCTCCCCATGTAAACCATGTTGAGATGATAGGCCGCGTAAAGTCCCCTGTTCCACTCGTTTGCTGCTATGGGCGGTGCTACCGGCAGAGAACGGAGCTCTTCTGCCAGAAGCGGAATCCCTGCCATCTCCGGTATCAGGCATCGCCTTGCCAGCGATGCAAAAGGCAATGCGGCTAACACAGTTCCCAGCACTACCAGGCACCAGACCGATCGGTTCATCGCTCCGCCCACGGAGGTATTGGCCTCACTTCTCACATCTTCCAGCATCTGCAGCATGAGAAAGGCCATGCCCACAACGACTGGCACCAGCGGCCAGTAGTATCTGTCCTCCACGATGATGAGCAGGTAGCCCGGGGCATAGACGGCAATGGTCCAGATAGCCCACCTCGCCACCGGAATGTGGCCGCGCCACCCCGACCTTAGCATCAGCACATAGAACAACACCACACTCAGTATGCTCAGGTGGTAGATGAGGAATCTGTGCTGCAGCAACAGGCGTACGTTCGACCAGATGACGCCGAGTTGATGCTTGAAGGAGGTTAAATTATCGAGCGGGCTCCACTTCGGATAGAATCTCGTGCCATCGGTCGGATCCTCCCACTCTGTCAGACGGCCCTCACGTGGATGAACCAGCCCCCGCAAATGCAGATGCCGCCGATTGACTACGGGGCCTGTCCACGACATGTTCATCTCTCCGGAAGTGCTGAACGTCAGCCGCCCACATTGCGCTGATAGAGCCCCTATCCACGGCCCACCTACCACCAACGCCCCTACGACAGCCAGAGCATAGGCCACCGCAGCACGTGCTGGTGCACCAGGCTTTCTCTGCCATCCGTGTGCGCCGGCAATGCCGAGAAAATGCAGGGCAAAAAATGGCAGCGCATATGCCTTGGTCAGGTATGCAGCCCCCGCAAGCAACCCTATCTGAAAAGCTACTAGCGGCTTGGTGATGGCATCTGCGCGCAGCGTCATCCAGAAATAGAGCGTCAGCAGCGCAGCGGCCAACACATCCGGATCCAGCGCGAAGACTGAGTAGCTCAGTGCCACAACTGCCATGCAGATCGTGGCCGCCTTGCGGTACCTCCCACGGATCCCCATCTGCCCCATCAACAGCCAGGAGGCCAGCGTCAGACCCAGGCTACCAATCAACAGAATTGCCCGTGCCGCCACTTGCGGCTCAACATTCACCAACATCAGTGCCGCAATCAGCCATGCCAGCAATGGGCTCCATAAACCCACTATCCCAAGCGCAAAGTTTCCCTCCGCATAGTGCCGCGCCAGCATCAAATGGCAGACACCGTCTGGATTGATCTGATCCACACAGCGCCAGGCAACCGGGATACCCATGAGCAGGTAGATGATGACCAGTCCGAGCAGCCAGCGCCGCTCGGTTGCTGAACTGGGTACGTCTGCACCCATGCGGCGATCTCCCTCAAGCTTATCTTGTGCGGGCAGACGGTACGCCTTACCCGGGGAAATTCCGCATCGGCGGGCTGTTTCCCTTCCCGCATATCCTCTACCTGTCACCTGTGTTGACGCAGGATTCGATTCCGCGCGCACGGAACCATGCTGTAAGTTCATCGGCGAAGGAGTGCTGCCGGAGGAGTGTTCTCGGCTCAGACCTGCAGCGACGACACGGCTTCCGTGACATCAGACATCTAGTCAGGAGACAAACCAATGAAGCATATTTTGCTGTGGACAATACTCATCCCCTTTGCGGGCCTTGCCATCGCCCTCCCCGTCCGGGCCGGAGGCGTGGAAGAGGACGTCATTGACTGGTATGACCAGCAGGTGTACGAGAACCTTCAGCAGCGGGACGACTACTACAAGAAGTTGGCCGCATCTGGCTATACGGGCATCAGGACCCCCGATGGTGACCCCGGCTACTACACCTTCGGCGAGAGGACCGACGGTATCGCTGCCATTTATGAAGCCACCGGCAGAGAGTACTACCTGCAGCGGCTCATAGAATACACCAAGCTGATGATGGCCGCAGGCAAAGACAATAACGAAGACGGATATGTTGACTACTTCCACTGGATGAAAGACCGCGAAAGCTACTGCAAGTGGGACTATGAGCCTGGATACAACTACGGGGCGCACTGCTACTGGAATGCCATGCGTACCATCGCCCGCTGTGCACGGGTGGGCAGGCTCGGGCCGCACTATGAGAAATACAATGCGGAGATTGACGAGATAGTTGGATTCGTTACCAAGCAGATAATCGAGAAATGGGAAAAGGGTGACCAGGCCATGAAGCTTGAACAATGGCTGAGCCTGGATCATTTCACGATCAGTGGGATGCACTCCCACGCCGGCTCCCTTATGGTTGACGCCTATCTGGCTACAGGTGATGACCATATCAAGGACTTGGCTACTCGTTTTGCGGAGAAGGTGAAGGGGGGATGGGTCCTCTACAGCAATGGGGCCTATGCCTGGTGCGGCGATGGCGGTATCCAGGTTCCCAAGGATTGCATGGACGTGTCATTTGAGCTTGGGGACAAGAAATACGGGTTGCAGGACACGGCGCACTCGATCCGGGTGATTCGGTTTGCCGCTATAGCCCACCGCGCAGGCCTAGTCGTGACAGAAGAGGACATGCAGCGCCTGGTCAATACCTTCAGCAAGAACCTTTGGCGCGGCGATGACGAGAAATTCGCCGATTATGTCAATGGGGCCGATGATCCAGGGGGCCGCTGGACGTTCTCAACGATCACACAGTGGGTGCGTGTAGGGGGATTTGACGAAGCGACGCATGAGCGTCTCGTCAAGTGGACCGGCGGGCCGCGACGGCCGGATAAGTATTCCGATGATAGAATTCACTACTTTGGGATTCTGGCGCTGAACCTGAAGCTGCGGAAGGACGGGTACAAGCTTCATCCGTGGCAGGCGGCACCGGAATAGGACGCTCTCAACCTGCCATGAACTCGGCAAGAGAGCCACGTCCTGTCAAGACGCGGCCCTCTTTGCATCTGCACGAGTGCTTGCTCGATGCCTTTCGTATCTGCATGAGCACTGGACTGGACCCCAGTTGCCTACTCGATGCTCCACACCAACAGCGTCGTGTCAGCCGAGGCCGATGTCAGCAGCTTCCCGTCCGGCGACACTGCCAACCCGTTAATTCGGGAGCTCTGGCCCTTCAGTTCTTGCACATTTTCGCCAGTTGTCAGGTCCCAGCATTTGATCGTCGGATCGTCGCCGGTGGCGTACAGCTTGGTGCCATCTGGCGAGACGACCATGGCTTTCACCCACGTGGCCTGCTCCATCTCCGCGATCTTCTCAGCGGATGCCAGGTTCCAGCGGAATATTTTCTGGTCGCGCCCTCCTGAGAGAGCTTCCTCGCCATCTGCGCTGAAGGCAACCGCATTGACCCAACCACGGTGCCCCTCCATCTTTTTGAGCTCCTCCTGCGTTTCCAGATCCCAGAGGCGCACTGTGCCGTCGCGCCCGCCGCTGAGTATCAAATTGTCATCAGCGGATACATCAACTGCCAGCACTCCGCCCAGGTGGCCCTGGAGGACTCCTACGGCCTCTTCGCTCTCCGGCGTCCAGATTCGGACCGAGCCGTCGCCGGCACTGCTCAGGAGCATCTTGCCGTCGTGAGTGTACTTCACGGAGCGTACATAACCCAGATGGCCCTTCAGTTCCCGCAGCAGCTTACCATCGGCGACACTGAACTCCCGCAGTACACCATCCTTGCATCCGGCGGCCGCTCTCGTCCCGTCCGGGGAGACTGCCAGCGAGTAAGCGCCCAAGTTTGCGCCCTCCATGACCAGTTTCGTCTCTCCGCTAGTCACGTCCCATAGGCGCAGTGTGCCGTCACTGGAGCCGCTTACCACTTGCTTGCCATCAGGTAGGAAGCCGACACCCTCGACTGAGCCAGCGTGACGCTCGAACTCCACACGCGGCTTGCCGGTTGCCAGTTCGCTTTCCGCCACCAGGCCCCCACCATAAGAAAGCACGTATTTCCCATCCGGCGAGACCCTCAGGATGTTCGCATACCGCTCGTGAGGGAACCAGCGCAACAGAATCTCAGGCTTGGTCCTATCCCAGCGTCGTATCGAGCCGTCCCGCGAGCCGGTTAGTACCTGCTCAGGCTCCTGGCAATAAGCCACGCTGTTGACTGCGCCGCCGTGGTGTCCCTTGAACTGCGCCAGCATCTTGTATTCATCAAGGTCCCACTCGCTACCGTAACTGCGGCTCCCCACCAGCAGCCGTTTACGGTCGGGTGACAGACACATGTCATAGGCACAGTAATTCTTCAAGAACATCCTCAGCTTCTCTCCGGTGCTCAGGTCATAGTGACACACCGTGTCATCATACCCGGCGCCCACGAAAGCCGTTTTTCCCTCGGGGCCGTATATCCCCTTGTAGTATGTGGCCACATCATCTGAGCCGTCTATCGCTATGAGCTCCTCGCCGGTCGCGAGGTCGAACTCCTTGAGTGTAGGCGGAACCGTGCCGGTGGTCAGGACCCTCTTCTCGTCGGGCGAATAGTACACCCACTTGAAGCTTTGCTGATTAGTAGGGAACCTGTGCAGCTCCTTTTGCTCCTCGAGACTCCATTCGAGTACATCACCGCCGCTGGCGAACAAAATTCGCTTGCCGTCCTTACTCACCATCATGCACCCAAGCCCGGCATTGGACACCTTGTACTCCACCTCTATCTCGCCCTTTGCCAGGTCCCAGATGTGGATGCTGGTCCCCGTGGCAACAATGCCACGGCCGTCGGGCAGATACGCTATGTCACTGACCCCGCTGGTGTATTTCATCCGCATTGTCCCGAGGCGCTGTACTGCGTTAGCCGGTAGCGCATCACCCAACCTGTCGGTGTTGTTCTGCGCCCATGCCGGGATACTCACTATCAGTAATCCTACCAGTGTCGCTAACCCATACCATTTCATGACTCATTCCTCCTGTTGGCTGAGACAAGCTTCCTGTGCGATATCTCTTCGGCTTGTCTGTCCCGCCTTCTGCTTACCAAACTAAACAA
>Ga0180432_10009198_pt1 | contig 12111 bp, 8 predicted proteins | sample SS_ome_10_FD_132414 | JGI IMG/M metagenome (GOLD analysis project Ga0180432, IMG submission 132414) | Hypersaline lake sediment archaeal communities from the Salton Sea, California, USA - SS_1_MS_2 metaG | ecosystem: Environmental > Aquatic > Non-marine Saline and Alkaline > Hypersaline >...
AGATTCATGGCCAGCACGATGCCCAGGGCGATCAGCGCGATCAGCCACTGCGGGACGTCTCTGAAGACGCCCCAGAACTTGAAGAACACCGCGATGGCCGTCGAGTCGACGATGGTGGTGACCGACCAGTTCAGGAAGTACATCCACCCGGCTACGAAGGCGGCCTTCTCGCCGAGGAACTCCCGGGCGTAGGAGACGAACGACCCGGTGGTGGGGCGGTGCAGGACCAGTTCGCCCATCGCGCGCAGGATGAAGAACACGAACACCCCGCACACCCCGTAGGCGATGAACAGGCCTGGCCCGGCGCTGGCCAGCCGCCCGCCCGCGCCGAGGAACAACCCCGTCCCGATCGCGCCGCCGATGGCGATCATCTGCAACTGCCGCGGACTGAGGGCCTTGTGGTAGCCGGCGTCCTCGGCGGTCAGCGCCGCCTGGTTGGGCAGCGGCGGGTGGTCGGTGGTGGTCACTGTTGCCTCTCCTGCGCGGTCGGGCCCAGTTGCTGGTCGTGCGGCGGGGTGGGCATGTCGCGGAAGGTGAAGATGAAGCCGAACACCGCGATCGCGGCCGCGACGGCGTAGCCGAGGATCGAATACCAGCCCACATGCAGATAGGCGGTGACCGCGACGACGGTCATGGCCAGAAAGACCATGGACATGCCGATGAGCGGCGTCTTGGCCTTGAAGTCGATCAACCGCACGGGCCGGACCTCCCCCGATCGGTCGGATATGGCTCGTCCGAGTAAACACTGGTTGAACGACATGCGACGGGGAACCGTAAAACGTTTTCACGGCCGTAACACACCGACCGCGTGAGCCTCGGCCGCAGGGACTGCACGACCCTGCCCGGTGTGGTGGGATTGGCTCCCGTGGGCATCAAAGTGGCGCTGGAACACCGCACCAGCTACACCTTCGACCGGCTGGTCGAGGTGCACCCGCATGTGGTCCGGCTGCGTCCCGCGCCGCACACCCGCACCCCGATCGAGGCGTACTCGCTGGATGTCGAACCCGCCGACCACTTCATCAACTGGCAGCAGGATGCCTTCGGGAACTTCCTGGCCCGGTTGGTGTTTCCCGAGCCGACCCGCCAGCTGACGATCTCGGTGGGTTTGATCGCCGACCTGAAGGTGATCAACCCCTTCGATTTCTTCATCGAGGACTACGCCGAGACCTTCCCGTTCCGCTACCCCAAGGAACTACGCGAGGACCTCGAGCCCTACCTGCGGCCGATCGACGAGGACGGTGAAGGCTCCGGGCCGGGCGAGCTGATCCGCTCGTGGGTCGCCGGTCACCTGGTGGCCGAGGGCATCCGCACCATCGACTTCCTGGTGCAGCTCAACCAAGCCGTCAACGCCGATGTCAACTACAGCGTCCGGATGGAGCCCGGGGTGCAGACCCCGGACCACACGCTGTCCACCCGCATCGGGTCATGCCGTGACTCGGCGTGGTTGCTTGTGTCGATCCTGCGGCAATTCGGTCTGGCCGCCCGTTTCGTGTCCGGATACCTGGTTCAGCTGACCTCCGACGTGCCGGCCCTGGACGGCCCGTCGGGCCCCGCCGCCGACTTCACCGACCTGCACGCCTGGACCGAGGTCTACATCCCCGGCGCCGGCTGGATCGGACTGGACCCCACCTCCGGGCTGTTCGCCGGCGAGGGGCACATCCCGCTGGCGGCCACGCCGCATCCCGCGTCGGCCGCGCCGATCACCGGTTCGACGGGGGTCACCGAGACCACCTTCGAGTTCTCCAACACCGTCACCCGGGTCCATGAGGACCCGCGGGTCACCCTGCCCTACACCGCGGCCGCGTGGACGGCGATCAACAGCCTCGGCGAGCACCTCGACCGGCGCCTCGTCGACGCCGACGTCCGGCTGACCATCGGCGGTGAACCCACCTTCGTCTCCATCGACGACCAGACCGGCCCGGAGTGGACCACCGAGGCCGACGGAGCGCACAAGCGCGAACGCGCCTCGGATCTGGCCGCCCGACTCAAGGCCCTGTGGGCTCCGCAGGGGCTGATCCAGTACGGGCAGGGCAAGTGGTATCCGGGAGAACCGTTGCCGCGCTGGCAGATCGAGTTGCACTGGCGCCGCGACGGCCGGGCCCTGTGGCGTGATGCCGCGTTGCTGGCTGACCCGTTCGCCGGCGCGGTCACGCCGGTCGGCGCGTCGGCCGCCAAAGAGGTCCTCTCCGGGCTGGCCGCCGGGCTCGGGCTGCCCGACAGCCAGGTGCGGCCGGCCTACGACGACGCGCTGGGCCGGCTGTGGAGCAGCGTCCGCCAACCCGAGGGGCACCCCGTCGCCCCCGACGAGGATCTGGAGAGCGACACCCCCGAGAGCCGTGAGGCGCTGCTGCTCCGATTGGAGGCCTCGCGGTCACTGGAGGCCGCGGTCGAAGAACCTGCGGCCTGGGTGCTGCCGCTGCACCGCACCGAGGACGACACCGGCTGGGCCAGTGCGAACTGGCGGCTGCGCAGGGGCCGGATCGTGCTGCTCGAGGGAGACTCTCCGGCCGGGCTGCGGCTGCCGCTGGACTCGATCAGCTGGCGCCCGCCGCGTAGGACATTCCCGGCCGACCCGCTGAACACCGCCGAGGACCACCTCCCCGACGGGTCCTCGACCGCCGCGGGTGTGGTCGAGGACTCCGAGACCGCCCCCACCACCGCTGTGGTGGCCGAGGTGCGCGGCGGCCTCCTGCATATCTTCATGCCCCCCACCGACGCCCTGGAGCATTTCGTCGACCTGCTCGCCCGGCTCGAGGACGCTGTTTCCGGGGCCGGCTGCACGGTCGTAGTGGAGGGGTACGGACCGCCGGCCGACGCGCGGCTGCAGTCGATGTCGATCACCCCCGACCCGGGTGTTATCGAGGTCAACGTCCCACCCGCGGCCAGCTTCGTCGAACAGCGCGAACAGTTGCAGACGCTCTACGAGCAGGCCCGGTTGGCGCGGCTGTCCACCGATTCGTTCGATCTCGACGGCACCCACGGCGGCACCGGCGGCGGCAACCACATCACCCTCGGCGGGATCACCCCGGCGGATTCCCCGCTGCTGCGCCGGCCCGACCTGCTGGTCTCACTGCTGACGTACTGGCAGCGCCACCCGTCGCTGTCCTACCTGTTCTCGGGGCGTTTCATCGGCACCACCTCGCAGGCGCCCCGGGTCGATGAGGGGCGCGCCGAGGCGCTCTACGAGTTGGAGATCGCTTTCGCCGAGATCGCCCGGCTGACCGCCTCCGAACGGCCCAGCCCCTGGGTGACCGATCGGGCGCTGCGTCATCTGCTCACCGACATCACCGGCAACACCCACCGGGCCGAGTTCTGCATCGACAAGCTCTACAGCCCCGACGGGCCGCGGGGCCGGCTCGGCCTTCTCGAGCTTCGCGGTTTCGAGATGCCGCCGCATTACCAGATGGCGATGGTGCAGTCGCTGCTCGTGCGTGCCCTCGTCGCCCGGTTCTGGGAGCAGCCGCTGCGCGCGCCGCTGATCCGTCACGGGATGAACTTGCACGGCCGATACCTGTTGCCGCACTTCATCATCCATGACATCGCCGAGGTTGCTGCCGACCTGCGCGCCTCCGGTTGCAGTTTCGAGACCAGTTGGCTCGACCCGTTCACCGAGTTCCGGTTCCCCCGGGTGGGTACCGCGGTGTTCGACCACGTCGAGATCGAACTGCGCCAGGCGATCGAGCCGTGGAGCACCCTCGGCGAGGAATCGGTGTCCGGTGCCACCGCCCGCTACGTCGACTCCTCGGTCGAACGTATCCAGGTGCGCACCATCGGCGCCGACCAGCAGCGCCACGTGGTGACCTGCAACGGCTTCCCGGTCCCGATGCTGGCCACCGACAACCCCGACGTGGCCGTGGCCGGGGTTCGGTACCGGGCCTGGCAGCCGCCCAGTGCGCTGCATCCCAGCATCAGCGTCGACACCCCGCTGCGTTTCGAGTTGGTGGACATCACCGCCGGGACATCGCGGGGCGGCTGCACCTATCACGTTTCCCATCCCGGTGGGCGGTCCTACGAGACCCCGCCGGTCAACGCGGTGGAGGCCGAGTCCCGGCGCGGTCGCCGCTTCGAGGCGCACGGCTTCACACCCGGCCCCGTCGACGTCGCCGCAATTCGGGAAAAGCAGGCCCGGCAAGCGACCGACGTCGGCGCGCCCGGCATCCTCGACTTGCGACGGGTGCGTACGGTGCTGAGGGACTGATGGCGGCCGCGGCGGTGGGAGATGACTGATGGCACTGGCGGCTACCGGCTCTGACCTGGGCCGGCCCGGCGGTGACCCGGACCGCTTGCTTGCCGGATACCGGGGCCTGGCCGCCCAGGAAGCGCTCTTCGACCTGGCCGCCGACGCCGCTCCGCCCCGCCATCACGGCAGCACCGGCTACGACGAGCTGGTCGACCCCGCCGGACAGGTTCGTCCGGCCTGGCGGGAGATGGCCGACCTGCTGGCCGGCCGGGGACAGGACGGCCTGAGCCGGCTGCGCGGTCTGGTGCGCGGGCTGGTTGACAACGACGGCATCACCTACATCGAGATCGACCACCACGGTGAAGCGGTCACCGACGGCCGCAACGTCGCGGTGCCCGCGGCGTGGCAGCTCGACGGGATCCCGCTGCTGTTGTCGGCCGCGGACTGGGAGGGCCTGGAAGCCGGAGTGGTGCAGCGGTCCCGGCTTCTCGACGCGGTGCTGGAAGACATCTACGGGGAACGACAGTCGATCACCAGCGGAATCCTCCCGCCGGAACTGCTCTTCGGCCATCCCGGTTACCTGAGGGCCGCGAACGGGATCGCCAATCCCGGCGGACACCAGCTTTTCATGCTGGGCTGCGACGTCAGTCGCGCGGCCGACGGCCGGTTCCTGGTCAACGCCGACCGGGCCCAGGCGCCGTCGGGGATCGGTTACGCGCTGGCCGACCGACGGGTCGTCGCGCGGGCGATCCCCGACGTCTACGAGCGGATCGGCCCACGGTCGGCCTCGGTGTTCGCCCAGGCTCTGCGGCTGGCGCTGATCGACGCCGCCCCCGCCGCGGCCGAGGACCCGGTGGTGGTGGTGCTCAGTCCCGGAATCCACTCCGAGACCGCGTTCGACCAGGCCTACCTTGCCACCGTCCTGGGCTTCCCCCTGGTGGAGAGCGCGGACCTGGTCGTGCGGGACGGCAAGCTGTGGATGCGTTCGCTGGGGACGCTGAAGCGGGTGGACGTGGTGCTGCGGCGTATCGACGCCGAATACGTCGACCCACTGGACCTCCGGCCTGATTCCCGACTCGGCGTGGCGGGCCTGGTGGAGATGCACCGACGCGGGGTGGTGACGATCGTCAACACGCTGGGCAGCGGAATCCTCGAGAGTCCGGGGCTGCAGCGTTTCCTACCCGAACTGGCCCGCCTACTGCTCGGCGAAACCCCGCTGCTGGACACTCCGACGATGTACTGGGCGGGGTTGCCGCAGGAGCGTGCCTACCTGCTTGACCGCCTGCCGTCGCTGCTGATCAGGTCCACCGCCGGAACGACGACCCTGGTGGGGCCGGCGCTGTCAGCGGCCCAGCGTGACGAGGTTGCGGCGAGGATCGCCGCACAGCCGTGGCAGTGGGTCGGTCAGGAGCTGCCACAGTTCTCCTCGGCGCCCACCGACCACTTCCCGGGCGGGTTGTCCGCGGCGTGCGTCGGGATGCGCTTGTTCACCGTGTCCCAGCGCAGCGGCTACGCCCCGATGCTCGGCGGACTCGGATACGTCCTCGCCCCCGGCTCCGGCGCGTTCAAGCTCAACAGCGTTGCCGCCAAGGATATCTGGATCCGTACGGAGCCTACGGAGCTTACGGCGGCTACGGTTGCTGCCGGGGCCCAGGGGCCCGCCGCCGCGCTGCCGCAGATGGAGCTGCCCAGCGGCACCCAGTTCATCAGCTCCCCCCGGGTGCTCGCCGACATGTTCTGGATCGGCCGCTACGCGGAGCGGGCAGAGGACTCGGCCCGCCTGCTCATCGTGACCCGCGAGCGGTATCACGAGTTCCACTACCGGTTGCACACCGCCGGCAGCGAGTGCCTGCCGGTGCTGCTCGCCGCGCTGCGAAGCATCACCGGGCTCGGCAACGGCGTCGAGGCGTCGCCGGCGGAAATGGTGGCCGCCGGCCCACGGACCCTTCGGTCGCTGACCGTGGACCGGCAGCGGCCGGGTTCGCTGGCGCACTCGGTGGAGAAGCTGACCCTGGCCGCCCGCGCGGTTCGCGATCAGATGTCCAACGACACCTGGATGATCCTCGGCGGTGTGGAGCGGACCCTGGCCGCCGCCGAGCAGACGGCCGTCGACCCGGACCGCCCGATGTTCGACGACACCGAACTCGCCGCCGCTCAGCGGCAGACGCTCAGCGGCATGCTCGCCCTCACCGGAGTCACCGCGGAGTCGATGGTCCACGACCCCGGATGGCTGATGATGGACATCGGCAAGCGGATCGAACGCGGCTGGGCCCTCGCCGCGCTGCTACGCGCCACCCTCACCGTGACCAGAACACCGGAGGCCGAACGCAGCATCACCGAGTCGGCGCTGGTGGCCTGCGAGTCCTCGGTCATCTACCGCCGGCTCAATCTCGGCCGGGTCAGCGTGACCGCCGTCGCCGACCTGGTGCTCTTCGACGAGCGCAACCCCCGGTCGCTGGCCTTCCAACTCGACCGGCTGCGCCGCGACCTGAACGGGCTGCCCGGCGCGTCCGGGTCGTCGCGGCCGGAGCGGCTGGCCGAGGAGATGGGAGCCCGACTGCGCCGCCTGGACCCGGCCGATCTCGAGGAGACCGACAGCCACGGCCGCCGCGTGGCGCTCGACGAACTGCTCGGCGCGATGCTCGTCGGGCTCGCCGAGTTGTCCGACGTCATCACCAGCACACAGCTGACGCTGCCGGGGGCGATGCAGCCGCTGTGGGGACCCGACCAGCTCCGGGTGGTGCCGTGAGCACCGGAACGGGTCCGGCGCCGGCCGGACGCCGCTACCGGATCACCCACCGCACCGAATATCGGTACTCGGCGGTGGTCACCAACTCCTACGGCCGCGGCCACCTGACTCCGCGCGACACCGCCCGGCAGCGCTGCCTGGCCTTCGACCTCGACATCGACCCGAACCCGTCGGATCGCTCCGAGCACCGCGACGCCTACGGCAATGTCAGCTCCTACTTCCAGATCTCCGAGCGTCACCACGCCCTCACCGTCGTCGGCCAGTCCGTCGTGGAGGTCGACCCTCCGGCTCCGGACTTCTACACCGGCGGTGCGGCGACCGGCCCGTGGGAGTCGGCCCGCCCGGCGGGGCCGGAGGGGATGCTGGCCACCGAGTTCACCCTCGATCTCCGGCCCCCTGAGATCACCGATGCGGTCAGGGACTACGCCGCCCCCAGTTTCACCCCGGGCCGACCGCTGATGGAGGTGGTCGCCGACCTCAATGCGCGGATCTTCACCGACTTCACCTACCGATCCGGGGCGACGACGGTCTCCACCCAGGTCGATCAGGTGCTCTCGGCGCGGGAGGGCGTATGCCAGGATTTCGCCCGACTGGCCATCGCCTGCCTGCGCGCCAACGGCCTGGCCGCGCGGTACGTGTCGGGGTACCTGGCCACCGACCCGCCGCCGGGCAAACAGCGGGTTTTCGGCATCGACGCCACTCACGCCTGGGCGGCGGTGTGGACCCCGGACAACCGCTGGCTGGGGTTCGACCCGACCAACGCGCAACTGGTCGACGAGCGGTACGTCACCGTCGGCTGGGGCCGCGACTACGCCGACGTGCCGCCACTGCGCGGGATCATCTTCACCGACTCCGAGCACAGCGTGATCGACGTCTCCGTCGACGTCGCCCCCCTCACCGACCAGTAAGGGTAGAGCCGGAATAGTGTGGGAGCCTCGGCGGTCGGGAGTGACCAGGGCCGGGGGTGGTTGATGTCCGCCCGGGACGCGGAGGTGCCGATGCCAGCGGAGCCGTTCGACTTTCCCAACGGCGAAGGCAGAACGCTGACCGCGCTGTTGGAGCAACCGGCCGGAGCCGTCCGCGACTATGCGCTGTTCGCCCACTGCTTCACCTGCAGCAAGGACAGTCGCGCGGCCAAGCGGATCGCCGACACCCTGGCCGGCCGCGGAATCGCGGTGCTGCGCTTCGACTTCACCGGCCTGGGATCCAGCGAGGGCGACTTCGCCAACACCGACTTCTCGTCGAACGTCGCCGACCTCGTCGCCGCCGCCGACCATCTGCGAAGCACCCGCCGGGCACCGGCGCTGCTGATCGGCCACAGCCTCGGCGGTGCGGCCGCGCTCGCGGCGGCCCGCCGGATTCCCGAGGTGCGGGCGGTGGCGACGATCGGCGCGCCTTCGGACCCCAGCCACGTCGCCAACCTGTTCGCCGACCAGGTCGACACCATCTGCGCCCGCGGTGAGGGTGAGGTGAACCTCGGCGGGCGCGCCTTCCGGATCCGTCGTGACTTCCTCGACGACGCGGCCGAGCACAACCTCCTCGAGCAGGTCGCCACCATGCGCAAGGCCCTGCTGATCCTGCACGCCCCGACAGATCAGGTGGTCTCGATCGACAACGCCACCCGGATCTTCACCGCAGCCCGGCATCCCAAGAGCTTCGTCTCGCTGGACGACGCCGACCATCTGCTGGCCCGCCGCCGCGACGCCGACTACGCCGCCGACGTCATCGCGGCCTGGTCGCAGCGCTACCTGCCGGAGCCGCAGCAGCAGACCGGCCTGCCGGATCCGATCCCCCCGGGACAGGTGGTGGTGAGCGAGACGGGTCAGGGCAAGTTCGAACAGTCGGTGCTCGTCGGGTCCCACCACCTGATCGCCGACGAACCGGTGGACCTCGGTGGCCGGGACAGCGGGCCGTCGCCCTACGACCTGCTGCTGGCCGCCCTGGGCTCCTGCACGGCGATGACGTTGCGGCTCTACGCCGAACGGAAGGGCTTGCCGCTGGAACGGGTCGCCGTCCGCCTCGAGCACGCCAAGATCCACGCCGTGGACTGCCAGACCTGCGAGACGCGTCAGGGCCAGGTCGACCTGATCCAGCGCGCGATCACGCTGGAGGGTGACCTCGACGACGCCCAGCGCGCCCGGATGATCGAGATCGCCGACAAATGCCCGGTCCACCGCACGCTGACCTCGGAAGTCGCCATTCGGACCACGCTGGAGGATCGGTAACATCGGCGGCACCCGCCACGAAAGAACGGCGGCTGACCGAGCGGCGGCCCCGGAGAGAGCAGGGAGCGGCGATGATGCAGTCCTCAACGATGCGACGGCTGGCAATGGCCGGCGCGGCGGCGGTGGCGGCGGCCCCCAGCTATGCGCCTGCGAACCCGGTGGACTGCACCGACCCGAACAACGCCATCAACTGCGACAGCCCGCCGATCGACTCGCCGCTGGTGGTCGGCACCGCCGAACCGGGTTCGCCCTATCGGGACTGAGTCGACGGTGCCGGTCGGAAGGACCCCGGTCGGAAGTAGTGAGAAGTGAATAGCGGAAGGAACCATCGATATGGCGGACACCTACCTGATCGCCGGCGGCAGCCGGGGGATCGGCCTCGAGCTGGTACGCCTGTTGGCACCCACCGCGTCCCGTATCGACGTCTGGTCGCGCTCAGCGGGTCAGCTCGAGCCCGGTCCGGTCGTTCGGCACGTGAGCTGCGACCTCACCGCGACCGGCCCGCTGCCCGCACCGCCCGATTCGGTACAGGGAGCGGTGTATTGCCCGGGGACGGTGAACCTGAAGAGCTTCCGGGCGCTGTCCGAGGACGATTTCCGGCGCGACTGGGAAGTGAACCTGCTCGGCGCCGTCCGGTTCCTCAAGGCCTGCCAGCCCACGCTGGCCGGCTCCGACGGGCGGCCCGCCAGCGTGGTCCTGTTCAGCACCGTCGCGGTCGGCCAGGGCATGCCGATGCACTCCTCGGTGGCGGCAGCCAAGGGCGCGGTGGAGGGAATTGTGCGGTCCCTGGCCGCCGAGTGGGCCCCGCGGGTGCGGGTCAACGCGATAGCCCCGGCGTTGGTGGACACCCCCCTCGTGGAGAACCTGCTGTCCTCGCCGGAGAAGCGTGAGGCGATGGCCAAGCGCTACCCGCTCAAGCGGGTCGGAACCGCCGCCGACGCGGCCAGGCTGGCGCGGTTTCTGCTGGAACCGGGCAGTGACTGGATCACCGGACAGGTGATCGGCCTGGACGGCGGGATGTCGACCCTGCGCACCTGAGCCGTCGGCGGGCTAGGGTTGGCGTCGATGGAGCAGACCGCCCGCCGCGGCCCCCTGCAGTGGACCGTGCTGGTGCCGATCATGGCGATGGTCGTGCTGGTCGTCACCTGGGCGAGCCACGAGCACCCCGCCGTGCTTGTCACGATCTCGGCATTTCTGGTCGGGGCGATCTTCGCGGCCGTCCACCATGCCGAGGTGGTCGCTCTCCGGGTCGGGGAGCCCTTCGGTTCGCTGATACTCGCGGTCGCCGTCACGGTGATCGAGGTGGGTCTGATCGTGATGCTGATGGTCGGTGGCGGCCCGAATGCGGCGACCTACGCCCGTGACACTGTGTTCGCCGCGGTGATGATCACCCTCAACGGAATCGTGGGACTGAGCCTGCTGTTCGGCGCGCTGCGGCACCGGACGGTGTCCTTCAACGCCTCCGGGTCCGGATCTGCGCTGGCCACCGTGGTGGCACTGGCCGGCGTCTGCCTCATCCTGCCGAGATTCACCGTCTCCGAGGAGGGGCCCCGGTACTCCGCGGCGCAGCTGGCCTTCGCCGCCGTGGCCTCCCTGGTGCTCTACGGCGCGTTCGTCTTCACCCAGACCGTCCGGCACCGCGACTTCTTCCTCCCGGTGCTGCCCGAGAAGGCCGATCCCGACACCCCGGTTCCCGAAGACCGGCACGCCGAGCCACCGTCGGTCCGGGAGGCCTGGCTGAGCTTGGCGCTGCTGCTGGCGGCCCTGGTATCGGTGGTCGGCCTTGCCAAGCTGCTCGCGCCGACCATCGAATCGTCTATCGGAGTTCTGGGGCTGCCCTACGCGATGGTCGGCGTGGTGATCGCACTGCTGGTGCTGGCCCCGGAGTCCCTCGCCGCGCTCAACAATGCCCGGCGTGACCGGGTGCAGATCTGCCTGAACCTGGCGTACGGCTCGGCGATGGCCTCGATCGGGCTGACCATCCCGGTGATCGCCATCGCGATCATCTGGTTGCCCGGCCCCCTCGCGCTGGGTCTGGAGCCGATGCAGATAGTGCTGCTCACCATTTCGGTGATCGTCTCGACCCTGACCCTCGCCCAGGGGCGTGCCGTCGCCTTGCAGGGTGTGGTGCACCTAGTGCTGTTGGGAACGTTCATCTTCCTGTCCGCGGTGCCCTAGCCCCGTCGGTGGCGCCGCAGTCCCGTTTCAGCGACGCCCTGCCGATCGGGTATGGTCGCCGCGCGTCCGTTGCCCGGGCGGTACGAGCCCGGGTCTTATCGACCTGGAAGGGATTCCACCGCAATGCTCGTCTCGCTCCGCTCGAACCTGATTGCCGGAACCGCCGCCATCGTCGGCGCGGGTGCCGTGGCCGCGACACCGGTCGAGATGCCGATGCCGGCGGTGGGGAACGCGGTGTCCGAGGTGGCGCTGGCTGCCTTCGTCAATCCCTTCGCCGAGCTGTTCGCCTCGGCCGAGCAGTTCCAGAACTACCTGCTCAACGGCTCCTACTCGGTCTTCGGTGCGGAGAACTGGCCCGGCGCCGGGATCAACGACCTGATGAACGACCTTCTCACGCAGGAGGTCGACCTGGGCCTCTACAGCTCTGTCGGCCTCCTGCCCCAGCTGATCACCAACGCCGGCCCGATTTCCCAGCAGCTTCAGGTCAATTGGCTGGACTACCTCAATGTGGGCCTCAGCGGGGGCATCGCCGCCGCCACCGCGATCGGCAACGGCATCTGGGACTACCCCGCCGCGCTGGTCGACGCATTCGAGCTCGCGGTCGGCGGGGATATCGGCGCCGCCTTCACCGTGCTGGTGGACGCCGTCGTCGCTCCGATCACCGCCGCCACCGAGGCGGTGTTCAACGCGGGCGGCTACATCCTGGGCGGGATCGTGGCCCGGCTCGCGGCGGTGATCGAGACGATCCCGCGCAATGTGGCCAGCTTCATCGAAGCGTC
>Ga0180432_10009199_pt1 | contig 12110 bp, 9 predicted proteins | sample SS_ome_10_FD_132414 | JGI IMG/M metagenome (GOLD analysis project Ga0180432, IMG submission 132414) | Hypersaline lake sediment archaeal communities from the Salton Sea, California, USA - SS_1_MS_2 metaG | ecosystem: Environmental > Aquatic > Non-marine Saline and Alkaline > Hypersaline >...
TCAGCGTAGACCTCTAGCCTGTGTTTGATGACATCTGGTTTATCATCATCACGCTGAACTAACACTGCTCCGCATTCATCACATACTCCCTTTTTCTTGGGTGGCTTGGACTCCAAGTGGTATATTTCTCCACATTTGGGGCAACTCCTGCGTTTGCTTAGTCGTTCTACGATTACTTTGTCATCAAGCACTACGAGGATTACGTGTGAGAGCTCGATATTATTTTCTTCAAGTATTTGGTCAAGGGCATCTGCTTGTCCTTTGCTTCGAGGATAACCGTCAAGAATGAATCCATCTTCTAGATCGGGTTTCTGGAATCGTTCCCTTACCACGCCGTTCACAATATCATCTGGCACCAGTTCTCCTTTGTCCATGTAGGATTTTGCGTTCTTGCCGCATTCTGTGCCTTCGGCTACTGCGGTTCTTAGCATGTCTCCTGTGGTGATTACTGGTAGGTCGTATAGTTCTGAGATGATGTGGGCGCGTGTGCCTTTCCCTGAGCCGGGTGGTCCTAGCATTACTATCCTCAAACTTGTCCCTCGGTCCGTTTCTTTGCCTACCTAGATTGTTAAAACATTTACGCTAGTATAGACATATTCTAGGGATGAATAATTACAGTCCTTTCACAAGCCTCGGCTGGATACTAATCGTACTTGGTGCAATATTCGTGGCTTTACCTTACCTTGTGCGTGTTTTTCCTTCACTGGGTCATGTCCCTTGGTGGGTTCTATGGGTTTACAAGCGTGATGGTTTCTATTTTGCCACCAGTCCATTGTTGATATTCTTGTCACTGCTCTCTATATTGTTGAGTTATCTGCGGCGATAGTACCAGTTTTAAACATCTCTGGGTATTTCAGAGCATATGGCTCAACGAAAAATCATCCTCATCGTCAGAGACGGCTGGGGATACACTGAAGAGACGACAGGAAACGCGGCATACATAGCGGATACGCCAAACAATGACAGATACATGGCTGAGTATCCTTGGACCACCTTGAAATGCACAGGAAACGCCGTTGGGCTACCAGAGGGAACACAGGGCGGAAGCGAACCGGGTCATCTTACTATGGGTGCGGGTCGTGTTGTATGGCAACCATTGGAGGAGATCAACCTAGCCATAGACAATGGTAGTTTTTACGAGAAGAAGTCCTTCAGAGAGCTTTTCAAGTATCTGAAAGAGACTGGTGGAAAACTGCATCTAGCTGGTTTATTCAGTGATCAGGGAATTCATGGTACAATACATCATCTGCATGCATTACTCGACCTTGCTAAACGTAACATGTTTGAGGATGTTTTTGTCCACTGCTTCCTTGATGGGAGAGATGTGCCTGAACGGAGTGCGCTTGATTTCCTTTATGAGACTCAACATGTGATGAATGCCAAAGGTGTTGGCGAATATGCGTCGCTTGTGGGGCGATATTACGCGATGGATCGTGATACCAACTGGGAACGAACAAAGACTGCTTATGATTTGCTCACTCAAGGCTTTGGTATCGAGGAGAATAATCCCTTCGAGGCAATAGAGCGCCAGTATATGTCTGACCCTGAGTTATCTGATTATTACATTAAGCCGGTTGTTCTTGTTTCGCCTACGGGTTCCCCTGTGGCTACTGTGGATGATGGTGATGCGTTTATCTTCTGGAACTTTCGCAGTGATAGAGCTCGTCAACTCACATACTCCTTAACTCAAAATGATTTCAAGGGCTTTAAACGAGAGAAGAATCCAAGCATCTTCTTTGTCTGCATGAGTGTATATGATCAAGAACTTGATTTACCCGTTGTTTTCAGACAGCATACCGTGAAAAACAACTTGGCATCCGTGCTATCCGCGAATAACACTAAACAGCTTCGTATAGCTGAGACCGAGAAATATGCCCATGTGACTTTCTTCTTCAACAGTCAAATAGAAACCCTCTACCATGGAGAGGATAGGATTCTTGTACCCAGCCCAAAGGTCGCGAGCTATGAGGATAAACCTGAGATGAGCGCATATGGTATCACAGAAAAAATAGTCCATGAGATAGAGCGCGATTATTATGATTTCATTCTTGTGAATTATGCTAACTGTGATCTTGTGGGGCATAGCGCAAACATTGAAGCTAGTGTGAAGGCAGTTGCTGTGGTGGATACGTGTGTTGGACGCGTTGTCGAGGCTGGACTCATGAAGGGCTATGTTAGTCTTGTTACGGGTGATCATGGTAATATTGAGTCCATGTTTTACCCTGATGGCTCACCTAACCCCAGTCACGGATTGAACCCTGTACCATTCATACTGGTCTCAGGTGAACCAGCACTGATGGATATTGAGCTTAGGGATGGGATGGGGTTGAGTAGTGTGGCTCCTACGGTTCTTGGTTTGATGGGGTTAGAGGTGCCTGATGAGATGACTGGGCAGAGTCTCTTGGGTTAGAAGATTTTATACACAACATATGCCCTTTTTTCGTCCATTATAAGGCTCTAAACGATGCTTGAGTCTTTGATTTGGATGGGGAAACTCGGTGAATCGACAAATTGGCTTTGACACGGACAAATATCTTGAAGCGCAGATCAAACGAATATTGGAAAGGGTGAGTCACTATGACAAACTCTACCTAGAGTTCGGAGGCAAACTACGATACGACCACCACGCATCAAGAGTACTCCCAGGATTCAAACTAGACACCAAGATACAGATGCTCAGAAAACTCGGAGACGACCTTGAGATAGTCCACTGCATCAGCGCCAAAGACATCGAAGGAAGAAAGATACGCCGAGACTTTGGACTAACCTACGAGGACCAGATACTCAAAGACATCAACGATCTCAGACTGCTGGGGCTAGACGTATCAGCTGTCGTCATCAACAGGTATAATGGCGAAAAGGCTGCCGAGAAGTTCAAGCAGCGGCTGGAAAACCGAAAAATCAATGTCTATTATGGCTATGAGCTTGATGATTATCTTGAAGACATCGAAAAAGTAGTCAGTAGCGAAGGATATGGAAAATCCGACCACGTACCCACCATTAAGAAGATTATTGTAGTAACTGCGCCGGGGCCGGGTAGCGGTAAGATGAGTTTCGCTATGAGCCAACTTTATCATGACAGAAATAATGGAGTGATGAGTGGCTTCGCTAAATTTGAGACCTTCCCCATATGGGATCTACCTGTTGAGCATCCAGTGAACGTAGCATATGAAGCAGCTACCGCTGATCTTGGTGATTATAACTGTGTTGACCCATGGCAAAAGGAAGCATATGGAGTGGAGTCAACCAACTATAACCGGGATGTTGAGAACTTTGCCATCATGAAGCGCATCATAGAGAAGATGGTACCCCCCGGAGACCCCATGACCGAGATCAAGTCACCCACAGACATGGGGGTAAATATGGCAAATCAAGGCATCATAGACGATGAAGCGTGTCGAGAGGCTAGCAGACAGGAGATCATCAGACGCTACTATCAGTATAAACGCGAGTTTGTAGAGGGTAACACTACCTACGATACTCTTGAACGAATGGACCGGATAATGAACAGAGTAGGTGTGACTCCATCAGACCGAAAAGTAGCTGTTGCCGCAAATAATGCCGCATCAGAGTCCAAGAATGATACATCAAAGGGATACAACGGACTCTACACAGGCGCAGCCATAGAGATATGGCAAAAAGAAAAACCCATCATAGTAACAGGTAAACTAAGCAAAACGCTCCACAGCGAATCAGCTGCGCTACTAAACGCTGTTAAGATTCTCGCAGGCATACCCGACGAGATTGATGTGTTAAGTCCAATCATTATCGAGAGCATCATGCAGCTTAAAGCACAGATGAAAAACCCAGACCAGACACTTGACGTACGAGAAGTGCTGGACGCTTTAGCTGTAAGCGCGGTTTTCAATCCCAACGCTGCTGAGTGTATCAAGGCATTACCCCAGCTTGAACAATGTGAGATGCACAGCACCCACCTCATGGACCCTGGCTGCGAGAAACCCCTCAAAGAACTAAACCTTAACATTACTACTGATGCAATGCTACCTGAACTGAACAACAACTAGGGGGGGGGTAACACGGCGCAGCCGCAAACAGCCGTGTTTCTTTTTTATCAGTTCTAAAACGCCTCTGTTTTGATCTAAATATATACAAAAACGTACACCACGAACGGGGGAATCTACGTGTTTCCGCCGCATGGTTTTATCGGTGTTTTGATTGCTTTTTTTCGGTTTTTTGTTTGGTGTTGAAACTTGTATTGGATATTTTTCTTTGATCATACGAAAACCATTTCATTATATCGACAAAACCGAGTCACCGAAAGAGAAATTGTAAGGTTTTGTCTACTCCGAATCATTTATACTTGTCCGCTGTCTGATGTCGAGTATTATCGGCAGGTCAATGGGCTTGACTAAATATATTTTCATAACCGGCGGAGTCCTTAGCGGACTTGGGAAGGGCCTAGTCACCTGCAGCATCGGGAAAATGCTGGAGGTTCGAGGGTACAATGTAACAGCCATCAAATGCGATCCCTACTTGAATGTGGACGCAGGCACCATGAACCCCTATATCCACGGGGAAGTGTTCGTACTTGACGATGGCTACGAGGCAGACATGGACTTGGGCACCTATGAACGGTTCCTCAAAGGTCCGTTTAGCAGACTTAACAACGTGACCAGTGGACAGGTCTATCAGGAAGTAATCAAGAAGGAACGTGCAGGTGGGTACCTTGGACGTTGTGTTCAGATTATCCCTCACGTTACAGACGAGATTCAGCGACGTATTAGGCTCGTTGGTGAGGCAAATGAGGCTGATATTGTGCTTGTGGAGATCGGTGGTACCGTTGGAGACATTGAGAGCTTACCGTTCCTTGAAGCCATAAGGCAGTTGAAGAACGAGGAAGACCGGAAGGACATATTATTCGTTCACTTGACCTTGGTTCCTGTTTTGAATGCTGTTGGTGAGCCTAAGACCAAACCCACTCAGCACAGCGTCAAGGAACTAAGAGCTATTGGAATTGACCCTGATTTTATTGTTGCTCGCACCGAGTTTGGTAGACTGGATGAGGCTACAAGGGTTAAGATAGCTAATACTTGTAGCGTTGAGACTCAGGCTGTGTTTAGCAGCATCAACGTGCCTACTCTTTACGAGTTGCCACTGGAGCTTGAGGACCAGAAAATGGGTAACGTCATCTGTGACTATCTGGGGCTTGATAAGCGGAAGCCAGACTGGACCGAGTGGAAACAGATGGTACGCACCTACAAGGAGCCCACTGATGTTGTCAAGATCGCCATGTGTGGAAAATACGCTGAGCTAGCTGACTGCTATGTAAGCGTCAACGAGGCATTACGTCACAGTGCGGCAAAGTCGGGTTGTAAGGTTCAAATTGACTTGATCGAGACCGAGGTATTCGAGGACGATATTGAGCAAGCAAAGATACTGTACAATTATGATGGGGTCATCGTGCCCGGTGGCTTTGGGTTAAGAGGCGCAGAGGGCAAGATTATCGCCATCAACAGAGCCAGAACACATGACACACCATTCCTAGGCATCTGTTACGGGTTCCAGTTAGCCACAGTGGAGTATGCAAGAAACATGGCTGGATTTGAAGGAGCTCATAGCACTGAATGCGTGCCAGAGACCCCTCACCCGGTTATTGATTTGCTTCCCGAGCAGAAAGCCATCAGTGAGATGGGTGGCACCATGAGGCTCGGAGCCAACAAGGTCGAGGTTGATGAGGGTTCACTAGCTGCAAAGCTCTATGGTTCAACAAACATCAGAGAACGTCACAGGCACAGGTGGGAGGTAAATGAGGAATACTATGATGCCTTGGAGAAGGCAGGGGCTCATTTCACTGCTGTAAGCAAGGAGAAGAAACTCAAAGAGATACTTGAGTTACCTGACAGGTACTTCTTCTTGGCGACCCAGTTTCACCCAGAGTTCAAGTCAAGACCATGGGAACCAAGCCCACCCTACTATGGTTTTGTAAAGGCTGCCTATGATAAAAAAATGGGCAAATCCAAGCCAGATTTTTAATTCTAATTGCCTAATTCTAGTTTATATATATGTGTACCCTAAACTTGTTAAAAAAAAGAAACAAAACACATTATTAATGTACTGTACATTAAGCGACTTGTGTGGGGGTGCACTCCTTTCCTGTGAAACAATGCACATGTGTGGGAAAGGACCTGCACATTCTTTGTGTGAATACTAATCAATAAATCTGAAGTAACCGGGTAAAAGGAAAGAAGGTGAGAATATTATTTTTCGTAGACTATTTTTCCGTCTACGATGGTTTTGAGGACTTTGATGTCTTTGATTTCCTCGTGTGGGATAGTTAAGATATCCCTATCGAGTACAATCAAGTCAGCAAATTTACCAACCTCAAGACTACCTACCTTATCCTCATCCTTACCCAGATACGCACCGTTCCACGTGTAGACCCTGATGGCTTCCATTGGAGTGATACTTTCCTCCGGGCTCACAACCTGTCCGTTACTGGATTTACGGGTCACAGCCTCGTATATCTGGACAAAGGGGCTATAGTAAGTTACTGGGCAGTCACTGTTGCCACCAGCGATAATTCCCATCTCCTGCATGGTCTTATGAGGGTGTAGCCATCTTACTCTTTCTGGTCCAAAGTTCTCCGCGTACTGGTCCCCGAGACCATACATGTAACCGATGCTACTGCTTGGTGTTACGCCTAACTCCTTAATGCGTTTCAATTGTTTAGGTGTACATAGACTGTTGTGCTCGATCCTGTGCCTCATATCTGGGACTGGATTCTGTTTCTGAGCTGCCTCGATAGCGTCCAATGCGGCGTCCACGCCTCGGTCACCGATGCTGTGAATGCTTACCCTGATTCCAGCGTTATGCGCCTGCAAGACCTGCTGATTAATTACTTCCGGTTCGGTCATCCAGAGTCCAAGACCACAAGTGCCCCTATGCTGATTTTCATAAACACAGCATGTGCCTCCTGCACCTGAGCCATCACCCATAATCTTGATACTCATGACCCCAAGCCAGTCATCACCAAAGCCACTCTCGATACCGGCAAGCTCTAAGGCGCTCAGTACGTCACTGGTTTCTTCCCTAGTGATACTAACCATGAGCTGCATACGGACCTGCCTGACACCTTCGTCAAGTAACTGCTTGTATGCCCTTATTCCGTTCCTGTGTCCGCTTGCGTTGTGGGTGCTTGTTACCCCCCACTCGCTGAACTGAGCCACAACATCCTTGTAACTCTCCCTAAGAGCCTCAACGCTATACTCGGGTATATATTCACGAATAAGCCCAGTAGCGTTCTCATAGAGGAGCCCAGTAAGTACTCCCTTCTCGTTACGCTCCATCTCCCCACCCGGAGGATCAGGAGTATCATCAGTGATCCCAGCTACCTCAAACGCCTTGCTGTTCACAAGCGCTTGGTGCCCAGTATCTGAAATGATGAAGACAGGGTTATCTGGAGCAGCCTCGTCAAGCTCCCAGCGTGTGATGTGCCTGTTTTCTTCGAGTTTACTATCATTGAAGTTGGCCCCTTGTACCCATGCTCCGGGTCCAAGCTCCTCTGCTTTTGCCTTGATGAGGGTTAGTATCTCGGGTATGTTCTTGATGGGTGGTGCCCTACAGTTTACCTCTAGGTTTCTTGCGGCTATCATGCTTGGATGAGTGTGGCTGTCGATGATGCCGGGCATCACTGTCTTGCCTTTTAGGTCTATGATCTTGGTTTCTGGTCCAGCAAGTTTCTTTATCTCCTCTGTTGTGCCCAGTGCCTCGATCTTGTTTCGATAAATAGCTATGGCTTCAACTACTCGGTCATCAGGGTCAACAGTGATGATTTTCCCGTTGATTAAACACATATCAGCATATATTGCCAAATTAGTTCACACAAGAAATACACGTTTACTGGTTAAAAGACATGCCCGCGGATGGGGGATGGTGGGCTGAATCACCGGTTGGACTGGTGAACACCATTCCCAGCCAACAACGGACACGAGTATCTAAAAGGATTTGTTGTCCCACATCGGGACAAACACGTATCCGGCTTGTTATAGCTTTACGCTACCTACATTATCCTTTATCTTGATCTCTGTCCCGTAGGGTTCCGAGAGCTTCTTGATGATGCCAAGTATCTTCTTCCCATAATCAGGGTCAGCAAGCATAGGACGACCACGCTGACTACGCGACTTCTTCATGCCTAGCTCAACAGGATAAAGCTCCAAAGATGCCAACTCATCGTCCTTGAACTCCATCCTTGGCATGACACTGATCTAGTACTTCTCATCATCCGTAAACCACTTATGCTCAGGGTAACCCGGCGTAGGCTTCGCCTGTTGACGCGCATCATAGGCATCAGACACCACACCACTGTATGGGTCCAGCTTGTATCGTTCATAGAAGTCGGCTGGCATCTTGTAGGGTGTCTCGTTCTGGAATATGAAGTTCCCTAGACTGTAGAAGATGGGTTTTCCATTCCTGATCTCTATTCCCCTCATGGCGTGATGACCATGCCCAATGAAACAATGAGCACCCTCATCAATCGCCGCACGGGCGAACTCCTCGATAAACTCAGCAGGCTGCTCACTATCCGTTAGTAATCCCTCGTGGGCGTGAAGCGTGAACAAAACCCAGTCCGCCTGATTAGCGGCATCCCTGATGGACTCAAGGTTTTCCTTCATGTCACCTGGGTGTGCCTGTGTCCGCATACCGGGATTATCTCCCTCTCTGAACTTGGTTCTATTGAAGAAGTAGGCGTCCTCTTCCTGAACTACCTCTGGTAGGTTCAACTCTTTCTCGACTTGTTTGAGCTTCTCAATGGTCTCGGGCTTCGCCTCAAACCATTTTAGATATCTTAACGGGTTCAGTCCGGGTCTTCCCTTCATGTCCCTGCGTTGATGTCCGGCTCTACCAAAGTTGGCGAAGGTACTGCATGCACTGATCAACGCTACTCTTCCATTACTTGTGGCGTGGTAGCTTGGGGCTCTTGCCTCGGCTAGGTTCTTACCTGTGCCTGCGTATGGCACGTTGAGTTTCTTGAGGTGTTCTATGGTGCTGAATAATCCGCCGTACATGTAGTCGAGGCTATGATTGTTAGCGGTGCTGAATATATCGAAGCCCATCCAGAGTAGGTCTTCAAGTATGCTGGGCTCAGCCCTTGTATAGGTTCCACCGCATTCCGCTGCGGGGTAACAGGTTGGTCCGTAGTCGTGGAGGTTCATCTCTAGGTTTGTGAATGCGCAGTCTACGCCCCTGATGAGTGTGAGTAGTCTCATGTATTGGGGTTCGGTGTGGACGCTTTGTTTGAGGGTGATGAGTGAGTCTCCTGTGGCTACTAGGCTAAACTCTTTCAATCTTTATCACATTGTAGTGTTTTCTGTCGGTTTAAAAAACCGCGTATTAAAAACAACAGACACTAAGGTTATTTACTACTAAACCGTAGTGGTATAAAACCGGGTGAAAACAGTGAAAGCAGCAATAATCGGACTAGACGGAGTACCCTACCAGCTACTCAAAACCATGACAGAAAACGACACCATGCCCCACACAGCAGAACTCATCAAACAAGGTAACCTAAAAAAAGTAAAATCAAGCCTACCGCCCAACAGCGCCGTCTCATGGAGCAGCATCATGACTGCAAGAAACCCTGGACAACACGCAATATACGGCTTCACAGATTTCCAACCCGGAACCTACAACGTCACCTACCATAAAAACAACAAACTCAAAGCACAACCCTTCTGGCAAAGAAACAACGACAAAAGAACCCTAATTATAAATCTCCCAGCCACTTACCAGCCACAAGCACTAAACGGCATTCACGTATCCGGTTTCGTGTCACCACAACTAGAGAAAGCCGTCTATCCAAGCAACTACGTCACGAAGCTAATTGAACAAGGTTATATGATAGACATTGACGCACCAAACAGCGAGAAAGAGATTGAACGATTCTTGGCTGATCTATCCACCGCCCTAAAGAGGCGCACTGATTTCGGCGTAAAACAGCTTGATGATAAATGGGACATATGCTTCTTTGTGGTTACAGGCACAGACCGCATCGGACACTATCTCTGGGATGCTTACGAGAACCCTAAAAACATGTACCATGAAGCATTCAGAGACTATTATAGACAAGTGGATGATGCGATCCATCGGTTGACATCAAAGATGCCCGAGGACACAGCCCTCCTGATGCTAAGCGACCACGGCATGGGCTCAGCGGGCACCGCCTACAACCTGAATACATTACTCAAAGAGGAAGGCTATTTACGAATCGACTCAAAACCCATGGAGAACTATAATGCCATCAGAAAAGGCACTAAGGCATTCCTAGCCGAGACTAACAAAATATACTTGAACACTGAGAAACGGTTCCCCAGAGGCGACATCACCCAAGCACAACGAATCGATTTACTTGATGAACTCGTAGACCTACTGAAAAGCATCAGATACGGTGGAAGACCAGTAGTAAAAGCAGTCTACAGCCGAGAAGAAATCTACGAAGGGCCTTATCTCTCTGAGGCACCGGATCTCATAGTCCTACCTGAACAGGACTTTAGCTTCAAGAGTAACCTATTCAGCGATGAACTGGTCCAAGCCGATAGACTTCAGGGAAAACACACCGAGGACGACGCGTTCCTGTATCTGAGTGGCGACAGCGACGAGTACCGTGAGGCATCAAGCGTAGAAGATGCTTTGCTTGCTTTACGCAGCCTATACGCTGAACTCCAGATATAGGCTACCAGACGCAGTAGTGACCGTCTATTATCATATCCATTCCAGTCATGGAGTCGCCTGCCTCTGATGAAACATATACTACTGCGACTGATGCTCCAGCTTCACCGGGGACGTGAGCGTATGCTCTACTTGTTCCTTGATCGCCGCCCGTTACTAATGCTGTGCGTTCTCGTAGGCTGAAACGTTCTAAAATTAGTTTACTATGCTTTACTGGATCAGACATATTGTATGAGGTGCCGAATTATTTTTAGAAAATGATCAAAAAAGAAGGGATTAGATCTGTAAAGCCTCAAGAACATCAATAAGAACAGGTGGCCAGCGTCTACAGATACGTCGCGCATAAAGCACATTATCAACAATACAGCCAAAGTTTGGACTGGTCTTCATATCAACAATGGCTCTTCCATGCTTCAACACACTTGCGTATCCAATTATCTCTACGAACACGACTGCATCATCTCCCCCTTGGAGATATGCCTTGGTACTGACACCGCCATCAGTCAATGAGTTGTAGCTGAACCCGGACTGTGAACCCGTACCAGATTGCTCGGTGATATCCAGTACTTTGTGTTTATGTGTCTTAACCGGCATAGAGTATTGGTCTACCTGTACTTTTACATACACTTTGGCTTTCGAGACACTGTTGTTCACAGGAACATTGCATGATCCCCAGCTCCACGCTAGATAGTGGCCGTTCAAGAACACATGGGGGCTGATACAATATGTGCCCGTCTTCGGGGGCTCAAACGTGTAGGTGTATTTGACTGATACCTTGCCTTTGCTTTCCCCGGCTCCCGGTCCTTTGGCATCTACTTTTAGTTGGGATGCTTCTGATGTTTCTCCCTCGGTGCATTCTACTTGGACATTGCCGACATCAAGGAGGGTTGAACAGTTTTTGTCTACATATTTCGCGGAGATGTATGGGAAACAGTAACATGGCCAGAATTGAATCCCTTCAGCTAGGCTTGGGGGTTCTGCGAGTATCTGTATTGCTTTGTCGTGTGTTATGTGGTAGTTTTCAACTGATTTGTGGAAGTGTTGTTTTGCTTCTTTTCCGGTGTCTTTTATTTTTCTCTGCAGTTCTCTTATGAGTTCTTCGTGTCTCTTGTTTTCTGATGTTTCAATTTCTTTTACTGCGTCGGGGTCTATTTTCATGAGTTTGAGGTACTGGTCTCGTGTATCTTTTCTTAGCTCGTTGAGGCGTTCATTAATGTCTGTTGTTTTTCGTGACATTTTAGAACCTAATGTGGTTTCGTGCCACACCAACAATAGCCATACTGTAACTGTCACTATGTAGAGGAGGTGACAGTCCTATAATGGTAAAAGAAGGAGGTTAAAGCAAACCCTTAACCTTCAAATACTCAGCGGACAAAACCGCGCCACCACCAGCCCCCTTCTCAAGGTTATCACTGGTCAAAACA
>Ga0180432_10009202_pt1 | contig 12108 bp, 12 predicted proteins | sample SS_ome_10_FD_132414 | JGI IMG/M metagenome (GOLD analysis project Ga0180432, IMG submission 132414) | Hypersaline lake sediment archaeal communities from the Salton Sea, California, USA - SS_1_MS_2 metaG | ecosystem: Environmental > Aquatic > Non-marine Saline and Alkaline > Hypersaline >...
CCTGAGCAAAGCACCCTATGCCGAGATGCGCGAGGAGTCCAACCCACCGCTGCGCGGCCTGAGCATCGTCATCATAGTGGCCGTGGCCGTGGCATTGGTCGGGCTGGTGGGAACGGCACTGGAATGGGCGACCACACCCAAGTTATCCGATATCCAGCGGATCGTGCTGGAAGGAATACAGAAAATGGAGGGATTCCGAGAGCTAGAGGAGAACCCTGAATTCCGCGAGAGATTCCTCCGCTGGTATGAGACAGGATGGCGCGTGTTTCCCCATCTCTTCGGCGCGCCCAATATCGTCAGAGCTGCGCTGAGAATCGTCCTTCTGCCGCTGAGCCTGACGTTCACGTGGCTTCTGTATGGGCTGGTAGCCCACCTCTTCGCTCGGCTGCTGGGCGGAACGGGAACGCTGGGCCAGATGCTGGGCTGTACCGCGCTGGGCGTCGCGCCACAGCTACTGAACCTGGCCACGTTCTTGCCCTATGTCGCCATCGGCGGCGTGGTGGGCACGTGGACGTTGCTCTGCCGTTACGTGGCGCTCAAAACGTGCCACCGGCTGACGTGGGGCCGTGCCCTGGCGGCGACGCTTCTGCCCTATGCCGCGCTTGCCGTTGTGGTCTCATCGTTTGCCTGCCTGGGCAGTGCGGCCACGGCATTGATCTTCGGAGGAGGTACGTCACAATGAAGGAATTGCTTCAACTGGCCAGGAGCGTGCTGCTGTTCAAACACGAGGCTTACGTCCAGCACGTCGCCCGCGCCGACGTGCTGAAACGTGGACTGACCCTGCTGGTGCTGGCCACATTGGTAGCCGGCACCATTTCGTTCATCGTCAACGTCGTAGAGGATCTACGGCCGAGGAACCTAGAGACCCAGCGACGGGAGACGGAGGAAAGCCTGCGCGAATCTCTCGAATCCCTGGAACCTATGCGCCAGTACCTGGATCTGCCACCAGGCTTTGAACGAGAGCTACTGAAATATGCCCGGCCCAACATCGAGATCGGTTTTCGCATTGCAGCCCTACCCACGCCGCTGCCCAAGCCCGTGGGAAGCGTGCTGCAAGACCTGGGCGCATTCCTATCGTCGCCTTTCAGCCGCATGGCGAAGTGGCTTGGGTACGGCATCTGGGTCCTGTTGGTCGCTAAGCTGTTGGGAGGTCGAGCGACGGTTTCCCAGGCACTGGGGGCCACCGCCCTTTATGCCGTGCCGCACGCCCTGGATATCCTGAGCCCTGTACCCTGTCTGGGAGGAGTGATCGGGCTAGTCACCACGATATGGGGCATCGCTATCTACGTCAAGGCCCTGGCTGTCGCCAACGGCTTCAGCGTTGGCCGGGCCGTCGCGTCGGTGGTCGTGCCGGCATTGGTCATCGGGGCATTGGCGCTGACGGGGCTGCTAGGCATCCTCATCCTGGCATTGATGAGTGCGGGTGGATAGATTCGTACCCAACTGCAATTGGATAACCAGTTCGCCTGTGGTATAATCTGTCGCACACTTGTAACAGGAGGAGAGAACTACCATGAAACCACCGTTCGACCCCATTCTCATCTATATTACCCCCAACTTCGGCATCCACTGGTATGGTCTCCTGATCGTGACCGGCGTTATGCTGGGTGCTCTCTACGCCTCCCGGCGGGCCGAGCAAGACGGTGAAAATCCCGAACACGTCTGGAACGGACTCATCGCCGCCATCATCTTGGCCATCATCGGTGCCCGACTTTACCACGTCTTCTCCGAGCCCGAAGGTGGGATGGTGGGCTGGAGCTACTACCGCCAGCACCCCATCGAGATTCTGTACATCTGGCAAGGCGGTCTGGGTATCTACGGAGCCATCATCGGAGGGGCACTGGGGGTAGCGCTCTACTCCTGGCGCGCACGGCTGCAGCCGCTGCAATGGCTGGACTACGGCGCGCCAGGGCTGGCTTTAGGTCAGGCGATTGGCCGCTGGGGCAACTTCATCAACCAGGAACTATATGGCCCTCCCACCACGCTGCCCTGGGGTCTGATCATCGACCCACAGCACCGCATCGCCCCGTACAACGACCTCGAGGCCTACCCACCTGAGACCCTTTTCCACCCTACCTTCCTGTACGAGTCACTGTGGTGCTTGTTGCTGTTCTTCACCCTGGCGATGATCGCACGTAAATACAAAGAGCGGTTGTTGGATGGAGATATCCTGCTGGGCTACCTCGTTGGGTACCCGCTGGGTCGTTTCTTCATCGAGTATCTACGCCCCGACGCATGGATGATCGGACCCATCGCCGCCGCACAACTGTTCGCCATCATCTGTGCGGCAGGAGCGGCGGCGCTGCTGATCGTGCGGCACGCCCGCCAAGACAGTGCTGCGCCGGAAGCTGAGACCCCGGAGACAGCGTCAGACCCGGAACCGACGCCGGAAACCGAGGAAGAAAACTGAACGTTAGATTGTAAACGTGGGATCAAGTGCCAGATGAAAAAACAGCAACCGTACGGCTCGTACAATTCCCAAATCCAGGCCCGAGCTATACACAGACGGGCATGTTGGGAGCCCGATGCCAATGGCGTTGGGCTCTTCTCGTTAGACTGGAGGGCAACCTATGACCGCGGGGAGAGATCTCTATCGTCTACAATCTCTGGATAGCGACAGGGACTTGAAGCGACGCCGACTGACAGAAGTGGAGACCGCGCTGGGCGAAAGTGAGGAGTTGAAACGAGCCCGTCAGAAGGTGAAAAGCACAGAAGCCCAGGTCAAAAAATGGACACTCCAGCAACGCGATCAGGAATTAGAGATCGAGGGCCTGTCCGAAAAAATCTCACGCTCAGAACAAAAACTGTATAGCGGCACGATCAAGAACCCTAAGGAATTAACAGACCTGCAAGCAGAGAGCGCAGCACTCCGGCGACGGCAGCAAAAACTGGAGGACAACTTGCTGGAGGCTATGATCGAGCGAGAAGAGGCCGAGGCAGCACACGCTCGGGCACAGCAACGTCTCGATCAAATACAGTTGGAGTGGTCTTCTCGGCAGGCGGATCTACGGAGCGAACGAGAGGCGTTGCGGAGCGAGCTGGCAGAACGGGAGCAAGCACGGGCAGAACTGCTCCCCAGAATCGAAAGCGGCGATTTGGCTACCTATGAGGGCCTGCGGCGCAGGAAAGGCGGCGTAGCTGTAGTCCAGGTGCGCGATGGTGCATGCGGTGGGTGTGGTCTTACCATACCGCCAAGCCTGAAGTGGGAACTGCGGCAGCAAGGAATGGGCTATTGCAGCAACTGTGAGCGCATCGTTGTGCGCGTGTAATGGGCTATAAACAAGCCACAGCCTCCCCCGTGGGGGAGGCTGTGACTTGCGAAAGGAGGGTAACCACAAACAGCCTTTGATGTGGGTTTCGAGTGGCGGGCACCCGTCCCACCATCGGCTCTATTGTAGCGCACAAACAGCTTCAAGTCAATAGTACCTCTGTACCATAGGACCGCAGTACTATTGGCTTACTATTGGTTGACATTCGCGCCCAATCTGGCTATCATAGTAGAACTGACTCTACGCCAGACTCTTCTTGAGTCAACACATGGAGGTGAGGTCGTGGAGAAGCAAATCTTGCTCATCGAAGATGATAACGCTTTAGCACGCATGATGCACATGCAACTGGAGTACGCCGGCTATCAAGTCACGGTCTGCAAGAATGGAGCAAGTGGAATACAGGCAGCCCATGAATCCGACCCGGATCTGATTTTGCTCGACATCCTACTACCTGACATGGACGGCTGGGACGTCTGTGAACAACTGAAGGAAATCACAGACGCCCCGATCATCTTCAGCACCGCCTTGGGATCCGAACGCGACGTGGTCCGTGGCCTGGACCTGGGCGCGGACGACTACATGATTAAGCCGTTCAGCTACAAAGAGCTACTTGCCCGCGTCAAAGCCGCACTGCACCGTGCGCGGCGCAACGAGTCCCAGAGAAAGGTGATGTACAGGAGCAGGTGGCTTTCCGTGAACCTGGACAAGCGTACCGTCGAGGCGAACGGAGAACGCATCTACCTGACCCCACTGGAATACAAACTCCTGGCCGCCCTGGTGCAGGAGGCGGGCGATGTGGTTCCACATGCCACGCTTCTCCGCCGCGTGTGGGGGCCGCAATACGAAGACCGACGACAGTATCTGAAACTGTACATCTGGTACCTGCGCCAGAAGATCGAGCAGGATCCCTCCAACCCCAGACTCATTCTGACCGAGCGTGGAGTTGGCTACCGCTTGATCGCTCCTCAGCCAGCAACATAGACTTCGCTCAGGACCTGTGACATGCTCTACACGGCTCATGCTTTTATTCTCCTGTATATGCTGAAGGTTAGCCAAACGCCTCGACCCTGGCGGTTCGACCCGGTGTCTGCGCTGATCGGCGCAGCGGTGGCCCTGCTGCTGGCCGGGCTGGCCTACGGCCATCGCGCTGCGATACGCTCGGGCTGGGAGTCGCTGATGGCTCCGGCGGCCCAATTGGGCCGCCGTCTGCAGGCCAGCGCCGAGGACCGTTACCGCGACTTGGCCATCAAGCTGGCCCACTCCCTCGTTATGCCATCCCACGTTGCCCCGCTAGACGGCGTCTTCGTCGAGCCCAGGCTGCTCCGCCTCTCACCTCCCCCTCAATTTCTTTCCCAGCCTACACCCGAGCTTCCCACCCCTGAGGCCCTGCCGCTACGTTGGCTGCTGAGAGGGCATTCCCAGTTGGCGATATTGGGCACTCCCGGGATGGGAAGAACGATGCTGCTGGCTTACGTGATGCTCATATGTGCTCGTACGCAGAGCAACGATGAGGAAGACAGTCCCAACCCTAAGACAACGCTGGGATTGAGCCAGCAGCGGCTGCCGCTCTACATCTCCCTCCCAGCCATGGATTGGCCCGAACCAGAGCACGAAGAGGAACAGGAGAACGGTGAAAGCAATGGAAGCGACGGAATAGTGCAGCTGCTCAATGCAGCAGTGGCCGCCGTCGGAGGCCATGGCAGGATGGTGGGTCCTTTGCGCCAGTGGCTGGAGGCGGGCCGTGCTATCGTGCTCATTGATGGATGGGATGAACTGTCACCGCCCCAGCGCCCACAGGCAATGAGATGGCTGGCGGAACTGGTCAACGCCGCGCCGGGAAACCTGTGGCTGGTAGGCGCAGGGATGCGAGGGTACGCGCCCCTGGTGGAACACGGTTTCGTCCCCCTGACGCTGGCGGCGTGGGACAGAGGACAGCTAGAGACCCTGGCGAAGCATTGGATAGAGGCCAGCCCCCCAGCCGAACCGTCCCACACTGCCCCCATGCGTGGGTTGATAGGCCAACTGCGACAGGCAAAGAGAAGAGGGGCCTCTGCGCTAGAACTGGCCTTGCGGGCCTTCGTATACCTCTCGGATGGACAGGTCCCCACGCAGCGAACAGCCGTGTTCGACCGGGCACTGGACCTGACGCTGTGTACAGAGGAAGAGCCCGACTGGCTGCTGACGACCTGTCGAGCAGCGCTGGGACAAGTGGCGTTGACGCTTCAGCAAGCGGGACGCACGGTCGCCACGCGCGAGGAAGTCGACCAGGCCATCGAAGCGGCTCTTCCCTCACCTGAGGAGCGCCCAGCCCGCGTCCTCCAAGCACTGACCAGCGAGCGGGGCCTGCTTCGCACGATAGGCCCCAATCGCTACACCTTCGCCCACCCCCTCTGGCGAGCGTACCTGGCAGCACGCCAGTTGGTCACCGCCGATCCAGCCCTCCTCGCCGAGCACCTAGAGGATCCCCGCTGGGCTGATGTAATCCGCTTCTACGCCGAACTTGGCGACATGAAGCCCCTGGTAGTAGCGTGGCTGCGCACTCCAGATGATATGTTCCAGACGCGCCTTCGCGTCCTCAGTTCTTGGGTCAGCGTGGCCCCCGAAGAGGCAGCCTGGCGCGATGGGGCGATGGCCGTGTTGGCCCGTGGATTCCTTCGGTCCGGCCAGCCTCCTCAGGTTCGGCAGGCGCTGGCCGAGGCACTAGCGACCACTGGAACATCCGGCGTCTCCTATTTCTTCAAGCAGGCGCTACAACATCCCGACGTTGAAATGCGGATCGCCGCCATCCAGGGATTGGCTAGAGCCGCGGATGAATCTGACCTCCCCACCTTCGAGACCGCCCTGAAGGACAAGGAGCCCGCCGTACGCGAAGCGGCCGTGCGCGGACTGGCGCACCTAGGCATCGACGCCGCGACTCGCCTGTTGGAGGGTATTCTAGTGGAGGGCGAGGAAACCCTCAAACCAGCAGCAGCTGAGGCGTTAGCTCACTGCGGAGAGGAGGGCGCGACATTCCTGCGCGAAGCAGTCAACTGGGAGGACGTGACCGCCCGACGGGCAGCGGTCTTTGGGCTGATACAACTTGGAGACCAAGACCTGCTGAAACAAGTAGCGCGTGAGGACGAGCAATGGATCGTGCGTTCGGCAGCGGCGGCAGCGCTGGAGGAGATTGAGGAACAGGAGAAGCACTTCAATATCGCACCGACACCTGAGATCGAACAACTCCCCTGGCTTATCTCCTGGGCCGCCGCTCAAGGGGAAGGGGTCGGTCTGGGTCAGGCGGCACGTCAGATGCTTCGGCGCGCCCTGGCCGAAGGAGATGCACCCGCCCGTGTCGCAGCAGCTCTCACACTGGCGCAGGTCGGTCGCCCCGACGATATCGAGCCGCTACAGACGGCGCTAAGTGACCCTGACCCAGCGGTCGCGAGTGCAGCCCTGGAAGGCCTGACACAGATCAGCAGACGATATGAACTGCTGGTCAAGCAAGGAAGCACATAGACAGCAGGCAAAGAAAGAGCACGAGCTACCCAGTTTCCAGCAGGGCTCGCACAGCGGTAGCCGAGACGCCGTACACACGCACTCGCTTCTGACGTGAGGTATGGCCGCTGAGGACCTCGACAGCCGAGGCCGGAACGCCTAAGCACTTTCCCAGGAACGCCCGCAGCGCCCGATTGGCTTTGCCCCTCACCGGGGGAGAAATCAACCTGATCTTGAGCGCGTCTCCATGCAGCCCCACAACCTCGTCTCGTCTACTTCGGGGCACAACTCGCACATAAAAGGCGCAACCGCCTCGCCCCTCATTTATCCTTAGCGCCAATTCAACCCTCCGACGCTAGAACAGCATCAAGATCACCACCTGCAGCAGACGCTCCAGCAGCCACAGGATGAGCAACGCGACCATAGGGGTGAAATCCAGCCCGCCCGCAGGCGGAATGTGACGCCGCAGCGGAGCCAGGAGCGGCTCGGTGATCTGGACCAGGAACTGCATCACCGGATGATAATAGCTGACCCGAAACCACGGGAGCAGGGCCCGGGCGATGAAGGCAAAAGAGTATAGGGTGAAGACTACGTTTATGAAACTTAACAGGAGGTTCATTGCATCTCCGCCATCAGTTTATCGCTGGCCTACCACTCTACCGACCTCGCTCCTCTCGCCTGCCGAATATGGCGCGGCCAATTCGCACCATCGTCGCTCCTTCCTCGACGGCGACCTCGAAGTCGTCTGTCATCCCCATTGAGAGGTGAGGCCACTCTTGGGACGGGAAGCGCGCCCGCAGCGCATCCCGCAGGCCACGCAGGCTGGCAAAGACCGGTCGCACAGTCTCCGGATCGGCCGCGAGGGGAGCCATCGTCATCAGACCCCGCACTGACAGCCCAGGCAGGGCCAAGATCTCCTCAACAGCGGCAAAGAAGTCCTCCCGCCGCGCCGCATGATCCTCCCAACGTTGCAGATCGAAGCCAAACTTGCTCTCCTCGCCCGAGACGTTACACTCCAGGAGCACTGGCGCCCTCTGTTCGCTCTCCTGGGCAAAGCGGCTCAGCCGCCGAGCGATCTTCAGCCGGTCCACAGAATGGACGTAGTCGAAGTGCGCCACCACCGCCCGTGCCTTCCGGCTCTGGATGTGACCCACCATATGCCAGGTGGGGACGGGACCGGAGATGACGGCGTCGACGGCGGGAATCTTGTCCACACCTTCCCCTACGCGGTTTTCACCGAAGTGACGCACACCGGCCTGGTAGGCGGCGACGACCGCCTCGGCTGGAAACGTCTTCGTCACAGCGACCAGCGTGATCTCGACAGGGTCTCGTCCAGCGCGTAAGGCCACATCGGCGATGCACTCCCGTACCCGTGCCAGATTACGCGCGATATGATCCATCTTCGTCATGCTGACAACTCCATCAACACACCGAAACGACCTGTACATCCGTTCTCAGCCCGGTGCGAAAAGAACTCCTCTACGTGGCACGCGGTACAGAGCCCGGCATCTTCGATCCGCTCCACACCAGCAGCACGGAGCTGGGCTCGCACTGCGGCGGGCATGTCGAGGTGAATCTGCCCCCCGACGTCGTGCACCACTTCAGCTCCAGGCGAGCACGCCGCCTCCACCGCACGAGCGACCTCGGTCTCGACCGCGTAGCAGCAAGGACCTATCGTCGGGCCAATGCCGGCCCATAAGTCTCCTGGGGTGCAGCCCAATCGACCCACCAGCTTCTGCACCGTGGCACCGACCACGCCTGCCGCCACGCCGCGCCATCCTGCGTGCACGAGACCCACCGCACAGCGCACAGGGTCGAAGAACAGAACTGAGGCACAATCAGCAAAGCGCAACAGCAGAGGCACACCCTCAACAGCAGTCACCAGCGCGTCCGTGGCCGGCTGGACGGTGCCCAGGTGCGCCCGCCCCACCACCCCCACGCGCGCCCCGTGCACCTGGTACGGGCTGACCACCTTTCGCCCTCCCAGGCCCAGCGCCATCAGGGCCCGTCGATGATTCTCCTCCACCGCCGTCAAATCGTCACCGACAGTATGTCCCAGGTTGAGCGTGGCGTAAGGCGCTCGGCTCACACCGCCAATGCGCGTCAACACAGCGTGGGCCACCCCCTCGGTCTCGCTCAACCCCTCAAAGCGATACAGCACGACGCCGTCTACGCACGCACGTATCATCATCGTCTACAAGACACCACTCACTCCCACCCAAACCGCCGCTGCAAGTCCTGGTGGAACTCGTCCATCGTCTCCTGGACATACGGATAGGCCAGCCAGACGGTCGCCAGGCCGAACAGTCCACCGGTGACCGTACGCATCAAAGGCGTCGTCTCGTGAGGCAGGATGGGAAGACTGGGCAGCAAAAAAGGCAAGAGGTAGGACAGGAACTGGTATCCACCGTCAGCCGCCATCGGCAGAAGGCCCAAGCCGATGTAGGCCCACCAGGGGAGCGGGCGCACACGCCGCCGCCCTAGCGAGAACAAGAGCCCGAAGAGAAAAATGGCGCCATAGATGGCCGTACACCGCTGGCACAGGGCCAGCTTATACCCCACTACCTCGTTGCCGACGAAGCTCTGCGCCCACAGGCCCGGCGGCGCGACGTCCTGCACCCACCTCCCCAGATCAGGCAGCGTATACGTGAACCGCTCACCGAACAAAAACCAGGAACGCTGGGGAAGCTGGTTGCACAGTGGACGATACACGAGGTAGATCACTCTCGCTGGCCCTTCAATGCCCAGGTACATCAACACCGGAGCCAGGATAGGAAGACCCACGTACAGGAAGGCCAGCAAGTTGAAGACGGCCAACCAACGCTTCGAAAGCCAGAAGACAAAACGGTCGGCCAGGACGATGAACTGACGCTGCCTCTCGCCCATCGGGCGCTGAGATTCCACGCGGCGTCGCTTCACCTCGGCCAACACTTCGGCCGTGGAGACCTCTGCCTGATTCGATTTTCCAAAATCGCTTTGTGCGTCCATTGCAACGACTCTGCACCGGTTCCAAGTCCAAGCCCGTGGGAGTTGATTATAACACAAACAGCCCATCCGACAATGACCGCAGGGCATCCAGCACCGCTCGTTTACGCCGGTGCGCCAGGATGCATACCGGGGATAATCCCTTAGGGTTTACAGGAAAAGACCCCGTCTCACACGACCCAAGACGGGGTCCCTACAGACTGCCCCTAAGCACCCCTCCCCTGACTACTCCACCTTCTCCTTGAACGCCGCTGTGAGCGCGGGCAGCACCTTGAACAGATCATCGACGATGCCGTAGTGCGCCAGCTTGAAGATCGGTGCCTCGGGATCCTTGTTGATGGCGACGATGATCCTGCTGGTACGCATGCCGGCCTGATGCTGGATCGCGCCTGAGATGCCCGCCGCGACGTACAGGTCCGGGCTGACCGTCTTGCCGGTCTGACCCACCTGGTGCTCGTAGGGAATCCATCCGGCGTCCACGGCAGCGCGGGAGGCCCCCACCGCCGCGCCCAATACCTGTGCCAGCTGGCGCACAGGCCCGTAGCCCTCTGGGCCGCCGACGCCACGCCCACCGGAGACGATGATGCCGGCGTCAGCAAGGTTTACACCTCCCTCGGTCTCCTTGAAGCCTGTCACCTCGGTCGCGATGTCGTCCTCAGTCAGGGCCGGCTTCACCCAGGTCACGTCACCGCTCCGGTCGGGACTGGGCTCCAGCCTGGCAAAGGCACGCACGCGCGTGGTGAAGATTTGCGGTCTGCGCTCGGGAATGAGGCACTTACAGAGCAGCTTACCCGCGTAGATGGGACGCGTGGCAACCAGTTGGCCATCCTCAAACTCCAGCGCGGTGCAGTCGGCGATGCAGCCGGTGTCCAGTTCCACCGCCAGCGCCGGCCCCAACTCGCGGCCACGGAATGTAGCACCGATGAGGACGACAGCAGGCCCGACCTCGCGCACCACCTGGGCCAGCAGCGCCGTCTGCGGCTCGACACGGAAGTCGACCAGCGTCGCGTCCTCCGCTAGCAGGACCGAATCAGCTCCGTAGGCGATGGCCTCCTGTGCCAGGGACTCCACCCCCGGCCCGCCAAAGACGCAGGCGGTCACACTGCCTCCCAGCTCGTCGGCCACCCGGCGGGCGGCGCCAACGGCCTCCCAAGAGGCAGCCGCAGCCTGACTCTTGAACTGTTCCACCCAGACGAAGACGTCGTTGTTCGTGTTTGGCACTGTCATAGCATCGCCTCCTAGATCACCTTCTCAGCCAGCAGTCTCTCAACCAGCGTCCTGGCCTGCTCTTCGACCGTCTCGCCCGCAATGATCTCGGCCTCGCCTTCGCGCACCGGCGGCGCGAACACCTGTGGCCAGCGCACGCCCGAGCCGGCCGCACCCACTCTACCGGCCTCCGCGCCGATGTCGGTCAGCGCCCAGACGGGGTACTCCATCTTAGCTGCCTTGCGGATGCCGATGAATGAGGTATAGCGCGGCTCGTTGATGCCCTTGGTCGTACCGACCACGGCAGGCAATGGCGCCGACACCACCTGTCGTCCCTCCTCCAGCAACCGCTCGACGGTCAGCGTTCCCTCGTCAGGATCCAACGCAGTGATGTGGATGACGTACATCAAGGAGGGCCAGCCCAGCCGATAGGCCAGAGCGGGCGCCGTCTGCCACGTCTCGGCGTCGATCGCCGACTTGCCGGAGAGAACCAAATCCACGTCACCCATCCTCTCGATAGCCCTGGCCAGCGCATAGCTGGTGGCGAGCGTATCGGAGCCGACACAGGCCTCATCCCACACACGGACGGCCTCATCGCACCCCATGGCAATGGCATGCTTCAACGCCTCCACCGCCTCCTCTGGCCCCACCGAGATGACGGTGACCTTCCCGCCGTGTTCGTCCCGCAGCGTCAGGGCCTCCTCCACGGCGTACTCATCCCATGGGTTAATGATCAGCGGGGACTCCCCCCAGGAGACGTTGCCCGCCTCGTCCACCGACATCTTGGCCTCCGAGTCGGGCGTGTGCTTGGTACATACTACGATGTGCAAGGTACACCTCCTCAAAATGTTCGTGATGTTCGTAGACGTGCAACGCGAGACGCGCATAGAAATACCGGAGAGGTCAGTTGATGGCCACCCTGGGCAGACGTCGATTCGCCCCTAGATTATAGCCATAGGTCAGCAACACGCAAGTCGATTCGCACAAAACCCAATCCACAATCTACCTGCGGGCAGAATTGCGCTCTTCGGTGAATTGTTGTAGACTAAATGACTGACTGACCTCCTATGAACAGCCTGAGAACATACGGAAAGGGGCCATTTGACGTCGCTGTTATTCACGGCGGCCCAGGTGCCAGCGGAGAGATGGCTCCGGTAGCGCATGAACTCGCATC
>Ga0180432_10009204_pt1 | contig 12107 bp, 9 predicted proteins | sample SS_ome_10_FD_132414 | JGI IMG/M metagenome (GOLD analysis project Ga0180432, IMG submission 132414) | Hypersaline lake sediment archaeal communities from the Salton Sea, California, USA - SS_1_MS_2 metaG | ecosystem: Environmental > Aquatic > Non-marine Saline and Alkaline > Hypersaline >...
ACTGTTGCAGGCCGGGATTACATTCCGGCTCATCGCCAATATCAAAGCCATCGTGTGCTCGGCGGCGCTGAGCGTGTTGCCGCCGGGGGTGTTCATGACGATTATGCCCTTTCGAGTGGCTTCTGGGATGTCAATATTGTCTACGCCGACGCCGGCGCGAGCTATGCCCTTGAGCTTGCCGGGATTGACAAGGATTTCGGCGGTTACTTTCGTGCCGCTTCGAATAATCAGACCGTCGTGCTCGCCGATAATGCGGGCCAGCTCGTCTTTGTCTATCCCGGTCTTGACGACGGCTTCGACGCCGTCTATGGAATTGAGCAGGTCAATCCCTTCTTGTGCGAGTTTGTCCGTGATAAGAATCTTTATCATCGTTTAGCTCCAAAAAACCATACTTTGCGTTCGCAAAAAGACATATTTTAGCCAAAACGCAGCAAAAAGCAAGAAATGAAAAACATGTCAGTGATTGAAAAATAGCCTCAAGCAGATAATGAGTAAGTCGTATGCATCGATTAGACTCCGGGACTGGATCGAGAGAAGAATCGTTTGGGCAGATGGCCAAATTAGGCCTGCCCTGAGCTTGCCGAACGGGGCAGCCAGGGGGGTAATTTGCACATCTGGGGCCCCGAACGATTTTTCTCGGTCTTTGGGATCGCGATGTTCAACCAATAATTATGTGGTTGAATACTACCATTGTTCAGAATCCGAATTCGCCCTGGGTATTTTCACTTGTTTTCGCGGCAATCGATTCGAGATTGGGATATGTTTTAAGAAGTCCCGGGGGAACGGGCTGTTTTTGGCCGCTAACCAATACTTTTAGTTCGATGGCGTTGGCTAATTCGGCGCCTCGATAGTGGTTATTGGCGATGACCGTCAGAGACTCAACGGCTTCGGATAATTCATTGATTCTGCCCTTTATCCCGGCAAGCTCTTCGCTCGTGTAATAGTAATTGTAGGTCTCGTCCCTGCCGGCCTTGCTGAACCATTTCTCCCTGTTCCTGCCGTGAATTCTGAAGTAGCCGGACTTGCCTACGCAACAAATTCGCATATCGAAGGAGTCCCATGTAGTCGGATAGTCGAGATTGCAGACCGAAACGCCAAGGTTCTCAAGGAACCCCAAAGCATCTTTGCCTTGCCATGATTTATGCCGTACTTCCACTACAATATTGAATGCATCGCGAAAATTCCTCACTATGTTAGCCAAATGCCGCCGATTTTCCGGAGAGTCGATAAAATCGTATCTGAATTGAGCCAGAAGATGCCTTAATTTCCCAGCCTCTAAGAACGGCTCGAAACCCTTATGAAAATCCTTCACCATCCCGGCATCGATCCTGCCTTCGTGCGTAAAATCACGATGCAGCTTCGCAGTAAAGAAAAAGCCGGCCTTTTGAGAAGTCTTTTCCAGCCACGATTTAATGGCTTTCTCAGAAGGCGGGCGGTAAAACGTATTATTAATTTCAACGCAATCAACAAACCGGCTGACAAACTCAAGCTGATCGACCTTAGAATCGATATACACAACCCCCTTCCAATCCGGATACGACCAGCCTGCTATACCGAGATATACCTTGCTCTGCATACGTCATTCCTGCGAAGCCAAAAAAACCATTTGTTTAACATTTATGTTAGCAACAGGCAAATGCCTGTTTATCTTAGTGATAATTAGCGATACGGCTAACAATAAATTGCTACATGTTAAAGGAAATGTGTTGAGTAATCGCACGATATCTGAATTGTACTTTGAGAAACTCTGCGCGAACAGAGGAATTGCTTGCGAGCGCATATGCAAAACAAATGCGAAGAGTCCCGACTATCGTGTTTTAATTCACTCTAAAGTGTTAATCACAGAAGTAAAACAACTTGATCCCAACGATAGAGATAAAGAGCATAGCAAGACTTGGGGAACTCCGCAATCTCCAGGTGCATTTTCAGTGCCCAAGCGAGTACGATACCAGCTTGCCAAAGGTTACCCCCAAGTTAAGCGCTTGTCTGAAGAAAAATTTCCTACAATGATCGTTGTTTACAGCCATGCCGGCGAGTGGAACTTGTTAAGCAAATTTACTATTACAACAGCAATGTTCGGATCGTACGGTTTTAAATATGAATCACAAGCTGATCAGTCGATTGAAGTGGTTAAACAAGGGCATTTTGGGAATAGAAAGGTTAGAAAAGAAAAATGTCGTTCCTTAAGTGTCGTCGGCGTTCTGGAACGCAAGTGGACAGGATCGGAATCGTTAGAGCTATGTTGTTACCACAACCCTTTTGCAAAAGTACCTATCGAACCAAATTTGTTGGCGGACCTTGCCACCAGTCAATACTATTATGACAATCCGCATGATGGTAATGACGTTCGGTGGGAGCCAAAAAGAATTGAAATATAATTAGCAATTTAGCAATGTACCACGACGTTACCGCCGTTCGAATTCTGGATGATTACAAATTGCAGCTTATCTTTGCGATCGTGAAATGATTGCCGGGTGCGGGATTTCCCGGTAGGATGCCTGCTGGAAGTATAGTTCAGAGGAACACCGATGCAGATTATTGCCAAGTGCCCGAGATGCTGCCGTCTCTGGCAGCTCGACAGCAGCGCGGCCGACCGGCGAATACGGTGCCGCGAGTGCGGCAGATTGTTCAAAGTGCCGAAATCGGACGAATTACCAAAGGCCTCTGAGGTAATCAAGAAAACAAAGGGTACGATTTACGTGGATGAGAACGGCAGGACTTATGGCTGAGCCGCCAGAGCCAGCCTGATTGATTCGCTTTACCTTGGACTCTCGTACCGAGATTCACGCTCGGGCGCGACGGTCTCGGTTCTGCCCGGTGTTCCGGCCGGTGTCGCAGGCTGCTTTATTCCGAGAGCACGTTCGATTCTTGCGGTTCTGGTCGAAAGCTCGGCCAGTCCGTCGTCGATCGAGTCAAGTCTGATTGCGATGCTCCGGATGTCCTCACCGACCATCGCCGAGTTTCTCTCGGTCAGGTCCAGATACCTCTCCATCAGCCGCTCATAGGCGTCGATTACTCGGACGATGTCGGTTTTGTGCTCGGGTACGGTAAGCTGGGGCCTGAGTTCGTAGGTATTCGGGTTGCCGTGAATCGAAGCTGAAAACCAGACCACGATCACGCAGCACGCGAGGACAACTGCAACAGCCAGTAGGCTCTTATTCTTTTTCATCGGAATTTCTCCTTAACGTGGTCTTGATGTATCGGCAGAATGCGGGTGGAATATCACAGGTTTGCAGATCACACGTCTTGAAATTGGATAGGTGGCATCTTCTACATACATTGCTCCGATAAACTTGTGGAATTCGGTGTGGTAATTGACCAAGAGGGCATGTCATCTCGACTGGGGCCGAAGGCGTAACGGAGAGACCTGTCAAAAATAGGTTTCTCCACTTTGTCCCAACTTGCGTTGGGATTCCGGTCGAAATGACAGAAAGTGCTTCGTCCCATCCCTTGGCAGCGCGGTCGAAATCTCGTTGCTAATGGCCCAGGCTATCGACGATTTGTTTCAAAGATAGTTCGGCATAGCAGACCGTCGTATCGGCGGCACCGTAATAGACTCTAAGTGTATCATCCTCTCGCAACAAACCACAGCTAAAGACCACGTTCCCGAAGAAGCCCTCGCACTCGTAATTCGCTTCCGGCTCGAAGATCGGCTCTTTTGACCTTGCCAGGACCTTCCACGGCTCTGTGCCGTCAAGCAATACCGCTCCGAGGCAGTAGCGGTTGTTTCGGTCCACTCCATGATAGACCTCCAGCCAGCCCTGTTCAATTCTAAACGGCACTGCGCCGGCGCCCACTTTTGCCTCGTCCCAGCTTCCGGCGCCTGGGCCGAAAAGCCGGCGATGATTTCCCCATGTCAGCAGGTCGGGCGATTCGGCGAGCCAGATATCCTGTCTGTCGAACAACGGGGACACAGGTCTGTGAAGGGCGTAGTACCTGCCCGAGACTGTCTCGTCAAAGATCGCGACGTCTTTGTTCTCAGGGCTGAAAATGACGCCGTGGCGCTTGAAATTTTCAAAATCCACAGTAGAAGCGAGGCAGGTCACTACTCCGAAAGGAGAAACTGCAACGTAATGGATGTAATACTTGCCGTCAATCATACTGATTCTGGGATCTTCGATGCCGAAGGTCTCATACTCACTGTCGGCCGAAATGGCCGGCCCTTCGTCAATCTCAAAGTTGATGCCGTCGGCGCTGCGTGCCGCCCTTAGATGTGAAATAGACGTCAGATAGGTCTGACCGCTTTTTATAATCAGCCTGGGATCTGAGAAGTCGGTGTCGGGATCTGATCGCGGGAACTCTTTAATTTCAAGCTGCTTTTTGTCCACGTTGTAGACTGCCGTTAGCGCGATATCGGGATCATTGTTTATCGGTCTTTCCGCCACGCGAACGAGAAGGACTATCTCGTTATCCAGCCGTGCGACACCGGCGTTGAGAACGCCGATGATCTCGAAGTCTTCTCGGGAAGGCTTGACGTTCTTCGGAGCTATTATCGGGTTTTGTGGGCAGCGAAGTACTTTCATTTTGGAACTCCTACGGCTCAATAGACAGCGGAAAACGAGAATCGAGAAAGAGAATATCATTCAATTCGTAAATAGTCAATCCTATTCGACCGAGGTTAATACGTTGTCGAGAAACTTCTGGGTAACAAACAGTTTAGCTGTTAGAATCGCAGTGGAATTCCGGCTGTTCTGCAGTCGTTACAATTTACTTGATGTTCGTATCTTCACGGTGAAAAGCCTTGAGTGAGAAGCAAAAATTATTGTCAATTGGCATAGCCGCAAAAAAAGCTGGCATTTCCCGGCAATCTCTGCAATATTATCTTATGGTCGGCTTGCTCGAGCCGACCGAGACTACGCCGACTGGGAGGCGTATGTTTAACGAAAAGGGCATCGAGCGAATAAAACTCATAAAGAAGCTGAACGATAGCGGTTATCCTTTACGTGCCATTAGGGAGTTGTTCATGGAAGGACGCACGGACCTGAAAGGAGGCAAATAGTGAGTGACTACGAAACCGGCCAGAGAAGGCGCAATTTTATCGTTGGCATCTTTGTGATTATGGGACTGTCCGCGCTCGGATGGCTCATTTTTAAGTTCGGCGATTTGCCCGGTATTGTGACGCAGTACCGTTCTTTTCAGGTGTTTGTGCAATTCCCAAGCGCTCCGGGAGTGCAGAGAGATACTCCTGTGCGTTTCTGTGGCTACCAGATCGGTAGAGTAACCAGTGTTATGACGCCGGAGATACGAAAGGATCTGACGACAGACCTGGAGTACTATCAGACAGTGATAGTACTGAGCATCGACAAGAAGTACGGCACGATTCCACACGATGTAGAGGTCAAGTTGATGACTCGAGGCCTGGGAAGCAGCTACATTGAACTCAAGCAGGACCCCACCAAGCCGGCGGGAGACAAATTCCTGGAGGATCAGATGATTGTTCAGGGCTCAACCGGCATGACGAGCGAGTTCTTCCCGGAAGAGAGTCAGAAGAAACTGGACGGATTGATCGAGGGACTTCGCACTCTCATAACCAACGCCAACGATGTCATAGGCGACGATGCCAGTAAGGAGAACATGAAGAGGACTCTGGCCAATCTGGCAGATGCGTCGGAACAGGCCAAGCACACGTTGACGGAATTTCAGCAACTGGCGGCTACGGGGACTGAGACTCTAAAGAAGGCCGATGCCAAAGTTGAGGAAGTTGTCGCCTCGGTCGTCGATACGAGTGCTGAGATCAAACAGTTTGCCGCCACAGGGACTTCGACTCTCAAGAGTGTCGACGCCAAGGCCGAGAAGCTTGTCGCGGCTATGGTCGAGACGAGCGAGCAACTGACCGCCTCTATGCGGGAGCTTCAACTTGTCCTGAATAAGGTCAACGACGGCCAGGGCACCGCCGCCAGGCTTGTCAACGACGGAACCTTCTACGAGAACCTGCTCGAGAACACCGAGCAGCTCCAGACACTGCTGGAGGAAATGAAGGAATTCATCACCGAGTGGCGTGACAAGAAGATCGACGTTAAGATATTCTGATTGGGTCTTCAGAGATTGTGACTCAGGCTATATCGTAAGCAGCAAACTCGCGGATGATCGGGACGTCGGTCGATTTCGTAATACGAATGCGGACTCTCGCCGCTTCCACAGGATCGAAGTTCTGGATTCGTTTGTGGCCAATCGATGTTCCCTCGCAAACCTTCCGCCATTCGTTGCCGGCGGTAAGTGCGTCGACCTCATATTCGCGCACCCGCTCGCCCCGGGCAATATCTTCGGCAATGACAACATGATCGAATCCGGCGGGCGTTCCCAGCTCAAGCTCGACCGTCATCCCCATGCCCGTCGTTTTGGCCACCGGCCTGCTGAATCGCCGGCGGATATCCCTGCCGAATTCCGCCATCCTGTTGAAATCCGGATCCGGAATCAGCCCGCGGTCATCCGGCACTGCCCCAAGTATCAGCGTTGCATTGCGGCCGACGGATTTGTAGTACATGTCCACCAGACTCCCGGCAGAGTACAACTTGTGTTCGTCGTCGGGCTCCCAGAACCATTCGTGGTTTCGCAACGGAGCATCGGCCATCGCCGGGCTCCAATATTTTCCATCGGGATCACCGTGCCTGAGGAGGTTGTGATCAGTGTGGCCTCGTGAACCCTCGAACGGCATAGTCGCCCAGCATGGATAGCCGACCGCGCCGGATTCGCTGCCTCCCCAGCGCGCATCCGAACGTTGCCGACTGTGGTAGAACAGGCAGTTGGGCTGATGTTTTGTGAATATCGGCAGAACGTCCGGTCCGCCGAGTTCCGGAGCGAGAATTCCACCGTCAAACCATATCTCGAAGAGTTCGCCGTAGCGGGAGCATATCTCCTCGACCTCTCTTTCGATTAGCTTGTTGTACTCGTTTTGAGTCAGCTTGGCGTGCGGCTGGACTTTGAAATCCAATACGCCGAGATGGGAATTCCAGCGGGCGCCGAAATATACCCCGGGCTTAATTTTGTACTTGTGACAGGAACTTATGAAATCCGCAACAACATCGCCACGGCCGTTTCGCCACTTGAGAGCCTTCATGGAATAGGGATTGACATCGGACTGCCAGAGGCGAAAGCCCGTCTCATGTGAAGCAGTAATGATTGCGAATCTGGCTCCCATAGCGACGGCCGCTTCTATCCACTGGTCGGTATTGTAGCCCCTGGGGTTGAACATATCGATATCTGTGATCGAGTTCTTTCGATTGGCGCCCTGGGAGTAACGCCGGCCGTCAAAAACGTGCAGATCATAGTGGTACACCAATCCCACTTCTGCCTGTTGCCATGCGAGTTGCGGCGGCGTTGGTTTTGGCAGGCTGGTCGTACCATTTGGCTTTCGGTCCGCGCCGTCGAGGCAATCCGGCAGGAATGCTGTGGCGGTGCCGGCTCCTGCGAACCTGAAGAAATCGCGTCTGTTCATGGTTATCCCCGTCTCTTTCCGCCTTTGCCGGCATTAGGATCATAATCCGGATTTGGCCTGGGCATTTTCGCACCGGACTTCTTCAGCCATACGGTCAGCATCACGTCGAGTTCTCTGACCTTCTGCGGCATCTTCTCTGAAAGCTCATTTGTCTCCGAAAGGTCATCCTGGAGGTTGAACAGCTCGAATGTCTTGCCCTCGTAACGTTTTATCAGCTTCCAGTCGCCCGCTCGAACAATGCTGTAGGGCACAACGCTGCCGCGATAGTGAGGGAAATGCCAGAATATTGCTTCACGATCCAGCTTGCTGCGGCCCGCGGATTTTAGATGCCCCAGAAGCGAGACTCCGTCAATGTCACGGTCGCTCGGCGGAGAGATGCCCGCGGCCTCGCAGATCGTGGGCATGTAATCCACGCTCGTCACAGGTTCGTGGCTGATCGTGCCGGCCTTGACAGTCTTCGGCCAGCGCACGATGACAGGCTCGCGAATTCCGCCCTCATACGGGAAGCCCTTGCCCGAGCGCAGCGGCTTGTTGCTCGTGGGGCCGACCAGCCCTCCGTTGTCACTGGTGAAAATGACGATGGTGTCGTCGCGCAGGTCCAGCTCATCGAGCGTGTCCATGATCCGCCCGACGGAGTTGTCCACGCTCTCGACCATTGCCGCATAGGTCGGGTTCTTCTGGTCGGTCGGGGTCTTGGCTTTGTATTTTTCGATCAGGTCCTTCTTGCCCTGAATGGGAGTGTGCACGGCGTAGTGGGCCATGTACAGAAAGAATGGCTTGTCCTTATGCCGGCGAATGAATCCGACCGCTTCGTCCGCTTCGCGGTCGGTGAGGTACTCCTTCTCGCGGCGAGGTTCGAGCGTCGGTATCGATCCCTGACCTTTCCGGAAATAGGGGTCGAAATAGCTTGGAGGCTGGCCGAAATCACAGCCGCCGATGTTGAAATCGAAGCCCTGCTTGTCGGGGTACCAGTCGTCGGCGCCGAGGTGCCACTTGCCTATATGGCACGAAGTGTATCCGGCGGGCTTGAGAGCCTCGGCAATGGTGATCTCTTCAAGCTCCATCCACAGCGCATTGGGTGGGCAAAGAAGCTTCCTGTTCTTTCCCCCGACGTATTCGCCTGGGTTCTTCTTGTCGTCGGGGATCTTGCCGCCCTGGAAACGCGATCGGATCCAGTCGGTTACTCCGAGGCGGGCCGGGTAGCGTCCCGTCATGACGGCCGCCCGCGTCGGCGAGCAGACCGCGCATGCGGCGTAGCCGTCGGTAAATCGCATGCCCTCGGCGGCGAGCCTGTCGATGTTCGGCGTCTCGTAGAACTTGCTGCCGTAGCAACCCGTGTCGATCCATCCCATGTCATCGATCAGGATAAGAACGACGTTGGGGCTCTTCTCCGGCGTCTCGGCGCGAGCGGTCTTTTGTGACTGCCGGCCGCAGCCGTGCAGGGTTGCCCCTACCGTGCCCAGGCCTATAGCTTTCAGAAATCCGCGGCGTGTGTAATTATCTCTACTCATCCTGTTTGTTCTCCATAAGCACTATCGTCTAATTGATGTCAGGGGCCGATTCGTTCGCTTCGAGCGCAGAGTTGCCAATCGAGATCAAAGGCATGAAGATAAGGGGCAATAGCCATGTTATTTTTCTCATTCCAGTGATCTCCATGTATGTGCTTTGTGCATCGTTTCGTACTTACTGGGAAAGAACGAACTCAACAAGGTCCTTTATTTCTCTTTCAGACAAATCTGACGTGCGCCCGTGTTTGTCCTGCGGGTTAAACGTTGTGACCACGTCTTTAATCGTTGCGGCCCGTCCGTCGTAAAGATATGGCGCAGTCCGCCATATTTCAACCAGACTGGGCGTATCGAACTTCCGGCCCTTGTCTCCGCCGTCGCCTGTGCCGACGTCGTATTCCTGAAGGTTGGTAAGCATTGGCCCGGAGTGACACAAAGAACAACCTGCTTTGCGAAATACCTTTCTTCCCCTTCCGGCTGATGCGTTCAGTCTGCCGCCGACCAGTTTCGGGCTGGGCACGGGTTTGAGCGCCTTGAGATATTCATCCATAGCTACGGATTCTTCCTCCGGGCGCACTGCGAACAGGATATGCGTGACCCCGGCACGCACTGCTATCTCCGCGGTAGCGCGAACGCCGGTCATCATCGAAGGCGGCGTCCGGTGCGAAAACAGCAGGCTCTTGGTGTTCTTGGGATTGCCTATGCCGTCGTTGAGCAGGTCCCAGTTCAAAGCATCGGCGCGGGCGTCGGATGGGTGGCAACTGGCGCAGCTCTGCCAGCTCTGAAAACAAATGAGCGCGTCATTGAAAATCATCTCTCCCCGTCGCCTGTCCGTCATGGGGATTTTCGGCCCGAGAGCGGCTGAAGAGACCTTGTGCCTCGAACCTTCGCTGATGTCCACGACGGCCATGCTGTCGGTGAAGTACTCTGCGACGTAGGCCTTGCGACCGACGATTGCCATTGATCGCGGGCCATTTCCGGGCAGCTTGATTCGCTCTCGAACCCCGTAAAGGAAACTCAGTTCGTTGGGAATGTTCGAGCCCGATCCGCCGCCGTAATCGTATGACGAGTATGGAACGCCGGTGAATCTCTCGTCGCGCACTTTGTTGCGACGGCGGTGGGCGAAGATTTTATTTATCATAGGCAGGATTTCGATTACGCTCAACTCATGAGTTCCGGCATGGGTAACGCAGAGAAGCTTGCCGTCGCTCGTGCAGGCAAGAGCCCAGGGATTTGCGGCTCCATGGTCAACGTCATCCAGAAGAACGGTTTCCAGCAGCGTTTTGAATCTGGCGTCTATGATGCTGATCGCGTTGGTATTCATCCAGCCCCGCTCCAACTGCGTTGTGGGAACCGTGTATCGAGCGAGAACATGCGAGACGAATACTAATTTGCCGTCGGGTGAGACGGTGATATCCTGGAGCCCGGTAGTGCCGTTGGGTAGGGGAATGTCGATATCAAAAGCAGCTTTGCGAGTGTCGATAATAGAAACATTGCAGGCGACCGAGTCGCCGGTAGCCGGTTCGTGAGGCAGGTGATTGCCGACGAAGAGGCGTCTTCCGTCCGGCGTAACAGCGGCCGCCACCGGCTCGCGCAGGGCCTGTATTGCCGCAATCTGTTTGCACTGTTCGGTGTCTATGATCGATATATCATTGCCGAAACGGTTGCATACATAGAGCGTTTTGCCGTCGGGACTGAGTACCGGAGACATCGCTCCATAACCGGCCGGAAACTGCCTTCTGATCTTATGAGTGTCGGTCTCGATGACGCAAATGTTTCCCCCGGGAGCCGCACAGGTGACGTATAGAAGTGTCCCGTCGGTGGTTAGGGCCAGTCCCGTCGGCTCGGCGGGTACGGCAATTGTTGCCTTGACCCCGGACGTGTTAATGTCGAAGACTGCGACCTGTTTTGCCGTAGCCTCTGCTACGTACAAAGTCTTGCCGTTTGCATTCGCGACCACCGCGGCAGGCGAGAGATACTCCTGCGCTGAGGCAATCTCACACAACGACAGGCACGACATAATGATCAAAGCCACCATAAAAAAAGTCGCTTCGTTCTTGTTTTTACGCATCATCTTTTCTCTGCAACAACCAATCCTGTTTTAGCTTTGTATGCCATTAACGCCTCGATATTCTTTTGCTCGACCTGCTCCATGCGCCTGCGTTTTGTCAGAAAATGTTCGTATTTCCTTTTCTCCTCGGTTGACCATGCGTTGGCTTCCATGTAGTTCCCACAAAAGGGCACGGCCAGGTCGATCCAACAGGCTATTTTATCCATCTCCTTGCGTGACAGCTTAACGCCCTCATGCTCCTGCTCGAGCATGGTGATAAGCCGGCTTCTGGCCGCGCCGCCGTAGTAGGGCGGCAGCATCGTCGGGACGGACATTGAATTTATCCAGTTAACCAGCTCACCATCAGGATTGCCCTTATAATTGAGCACTTCGCCTTTCTTTTCCACCGGTTTTGCATCGGTCAGGGCAAGATAAGAATCACTCCACCTTCTCCTGGATTCTTTGGTTGTCGTTCGATTTGCCAGCAGACTGAAAGCCTGCTCCTCGCGGCCGGTATGGCACTCGATGCAGTGGCGGTCGAGTATCGGCTGAATCTCCTTATCGAAGCTGAAGCCTCTTGGTTCGCCGTAGAACAGTTCGAGCGCCTGCGGCCCCGTTTTAATCGCCAGCGTTGTCCGCCTTACCGGCGGCGCTTCATTCTTGCTTTCGTGGCAACCTATGCATGAAAAAGTCTCGCCAGGCTGCAAGGTGGACCAGCTACGCATGGTCTGCACCATGTGTCCTTTGCCGTCGAGCGCCTGAAAGTAGACTGGCGTTCGTGCCGGAACGGCGAACATTGCCGAGCCGTCTTCATGGACCGTTGCGTCACCCAGGACTATCTTTACGTCCCAGCAGGCATTGCCCACGCCCACGGGAGTGCTGGACAAGGCGCCGCCGCCCGGGCCTTTATTCGAGGTTCTGCCGATTCCCGCCACACGAAAATCCAGCGCGACGACGCGAAGCTTCTTGATAGTGCCGCGTGGTATTCCTGCGAGTCCCCGGCCGAAATAGATGTCCTGAATATAGTAGCTCCCCGTTTTCCTGCGATAATCCACCCGGCTCGGATGGATGCGGGGCTTTTGGCGGGCGACTAATGGTATCGGCTGATTGCATGAAA
>Ga0180432_10009205_pt1 | contig 12106 bp, 8 predicted proteins | sample SS_ome_10_FD_132414 | JGI IMG/M metagenome (GOLD analysis project Ga0180432, IMG submission 132414) | Hypersaline lake sediment archaeal communities from the Salton Sea, California, USA - SS_1_MS_2 metaG | ecosystem: Environmental > Aquatic > Non-marine Saline and Alkaline > Hypersaline >...
AAGCAGGGGCAAGGGGGCGGGTCAATGTCATTTTCTGCCACGGAAACGCCACCAATGTGGATCAGATGTCTTCGACTTTACAGATGGCGGCAGATGTGCTCCACGAAGATGTCTTCGCTGTGGAATATCCCGGTTACAGTACATTTTCGCCCGCTGCGCCTACAGCATGTCGCTCTGTGGAGGCGGTGGTCAAGTTGTGCCAATGCGTGAAAGAAGCTTACCCCAGACGTCGCACCGTTCTCATTGGGCGGAGCATGGGAGCAGCCATCGCAGTTCAAGCCGCAACGCGCGTGCACGTTGACAGGCTTATCCTTATAAGCCCGTTCTTGTCTATGGAAGCCATGGTGGCCATGCGGGTGGGCAGAATCCCTGCCCGCCTCGTTGCAGGCGGGCTTTATGACACAAAGAAAGCCCTCCAGGGCATGCTGAAACATTCCCCCCTTGTAGTGCAAATCTTTCATGGGACCCAAGACACAACAATCCCCTACAAGCAGGCAGTCGAACTAAATCGGGCACTCCCTGGGAGTGTGCTGCACACTATGATAGGCGTCGGCCACGGCGGCCTTCCCTGGAAAGACATCTTCTCCGCGGTCGTATTGCCATAGACGGCAGCTGATTTAAGTAGATGGAGGGAGACATCACCGTGCGTTGTGCACTATCGCTCCCGCCCTTGGCGCGAGACAAATGAACCCCCGCGACGAGAGCCGGCTGGTAACATTGTGCAAAAAATGGATCCATCCTGACGATCTCCCCGAGTTTAATGGGAATTGTTTCAGCGGAAAATCCTTCGCCGACCTCAACTCCTTGCTGTGTGACCCATGCACGCTTTTCCTTTTGAAACGCGTAAAGCCTCAGTACTTGTGCATGGTTTTGTATCACGGCCACAGTCACTGGCTGTATCTTTACCGAAATTCGACCTCCGCCAAGTTCCGCGCTCTGGTAGCGCAGGCTCCTCCAGCGCCGGCGCTTTTGACCGAGCCCGTCATCATTTACCAAACTTCCACGATCAACGACAATGGTGACAGCATTTATGCCGGCGTGAAGCCTGGCGACCTTCCCAGGGGATATGAGAAGTGCGAGGGCGGGTTCTTGCCCACCCTCGCACCTGAGCCTGCACACCATTTGAACAACTAAATTCCGGGGTATCCCGGCGTCCGGGACACCCCAACATGGACCAGCTCTGCGAAGACTGCGGGGTTCTGCTCAAGCTGACCTCCCCCTCCGAGGCCACCTGCCCAGAGTGCGGGCGGATCTGTGACTACTTCGGCGAGGACCAGCAGGCCCAGATGGGCGAGCCCCAGTTCCAGGACATGAAGGTCTCCCCCCGACTCCGCGGGACGGGCGGCCAGCGCCAGTCCTTCCTCGACAAGAGCTCGTCCATCAACACAGAATCCGCAGTCTACAACGACCTGGTCGCCGAACTTCGCAGCCTCAACAAGGAGTACCGGCAGAACCACGAGGACGTTTTCCCGGAGAGCACCCTCAAACAGGTCGCCCAGATTTTCACCACCGAGGTGCGCCCCGAGCGGGTGATCCGGGCCGACAACAAAACTGCCTGCCTCGCGACCTTGACGCACCTGCTCACGATCGACCAGGGCAAGTCCCTGAAGGCTGTGACCAACCTGTTCCAGATCTCGGGCGGCCTCGCGAAAGGCGAGAAACTCCTCAACGAGCTCGGGGTTTGCCGCAATCTGCTTTGCGGCAGCAACGTCCGGGGCTATGTGGAGAGCGCGTTCCGCTCCCTCGGCTTCGCCTTCAACCCGCAGGCGCCGGTCCACTCCTGTCTCACCGCCCCGCCCCGCCCGGCCTGGGCCCCGGACGTCGAGGCGGGCGATGCCGCCCTCCTTGACAAGCTGAAGAAAGCGGCGGTGGCTCTCGTCGAGGCCAGCCAGGCGAAGAAGCTCGGCATCTCGAAGGTCGAGAAGACCCAGGCGATGGGCGCCACCTTTGTGGTGCTCAGGCGGGCCGCCCTGGCCGGCCTGCTCCCGCCCCGCTGGAGGGTGACCCCGGTGAACTACCCCCTTGACTCCTTCGCAGAGCGCTGCAAGATCCGGAAGCAGACCCTGGAAGGGTACCTCCAGACTCTGCACGAGTACCACCGGCAGTTCCGGGGCCTGTACCGGGAGCTGGGGCTTGCACCGCAGAAGCTCCCTGCCGCCTTCTGAAGGCCTCCTCGAGGGCTTCGAAGGCGGCGGCCGTCGTGGCGCCCCCGTGGAGCTCCACGACCCGCACCGGCGCCGGCCGGGGCAATCCGGCCAGCTCGTCCCCTGTCGGCGCCCGCACGACCAGCTTCCCCCCTTTTTTGGCGAGCAGCCGGGCGGCCCGCCGGAGGCAAGAGTTGAGCCGGCGGCTTTCGGGCGTGCCGGGGGGGAAGGTGAGGAACCAGAACCGCCGCCCCCCGGGGCAGAAGGCGAACTCGTGGCCAGCTTTCCGGACGGCCCGGAGGGCGTCTCGCCCCTCTGAAGGGAGACGCCGCAAAGCCTCGTGGCCGGTGAGAGGGGCGGGGGGGCGCCCCGGGACGTACTCGGCGCGGAGGCGGGCCCAGGCGGGGGTGTGGGCGAAAGCTGCGGGGTCGTAGTCCCGGGCGACCTCGGCGAGCTGGGCCTCCACCTTTGCAGCCTTCGCGCGGTCCGCCGCGTGGCGGCAGCAGAGGCAGCCGGCCCGGGCTTCAAGCCCGCCGAGGGCCCGGCGGAAAGGGGCGCAGTTCAGCAGGCCGCGGGCTGTGGCGGCGGCGTCGAGCGGCGCGCCGCCGCCGCCCTCGTCGGGGGCGGCGGGGCAGAAAGCTCCGACCGCCAGCGCCAGACTGCCGTCGGCCGCGGGGCGGAAGTACGCCAGCTCTTTGGGGGGCGCGGCGGGCTGGCGGCGCATGCTGCAGTTCTCTCTGCAGCCGCCGCTCTAAGGCGGCCGTACCGCCCGCCGGGCGCGGCGCCGCAAAAACGGCGTCAGCCTTCACTCCGAGAAGAACACAAGCTCCCGGACCTTGCGGGGCTCGACGACGAGCTGGCCGTGCGTGTGGGACCGGGTCCTCCACAGGACGAGAGGGCAGCAGCCGGCCTTCAGCTCAGCAAGGGCGAGCTCGTCAGCGGCCGGCGGCCGTCCGCCCGCTGTGACCGCCGGCTGCTTCCCTTCGGGGAGGAAGGTGATGCCTGTCTGGTCGATCTGGGAGGCCCGGGCTGCGAGAATTTGCCCCACCTCGTTGGGGTGGAGGAAGTCAGACGTGAGCCACTTCTCGGGCGGGAGCAGTATGACGTCCCCCTCGCCGCCCCAGCTGTCGCCGGCGCCCACGGGGGGGAAGCTGGGGGAGACTTCGTCCGCCTCGCCGTCGGAGCCGGGCTCCTCTTCGGCGTCGGAGCCGGCCTCCGCCGGCGGCGCTTCATCGGCAAGGTCGTCAAAGCTTCCCTCGTAGAACGCCTGGTCGTCGGCCTCCATTTCAGGCCCGGCGCGGGGGGGGATCAGGTATGTTACGACTTTTCGACTGCGTGGCCGAAGCGTACCAGCCGGTGCGGCGTTTCAAAATGCGCGCCCGCCTCAGCTTCAGACGGCGGGTGCTCGCCCGCTGGCGCCGCCGCCGCCCGTTCACACTTTCCGAAGGGGGAGAGGCTCGCCTGCTCCGGGCCTCCTACACCCCGCAGGGAAAGGAGCCCCAGGAAGCCCGGCTGGCGGCCTGGGCGTACTGGACCGGTAGAGATGACGACATCACCACGCTCGAGTGGCTCTTTGGGAAGAAGAGCCTCCCCGGCGTGCTTAAAGCCGAGTTCGCCCTCTGCCCCGGACCGCGGCCTCACTTCCCGCGAGGGTGGTGCACTATCAGTCTCGAGCTAAAAGGCGGAGGCGAGCTGCAGGCTGAGATTGCCCACAAGGATTGCTGTACGCGAAAGGGCGAACTTTACGGGGCCGCCCTCGGTGACTGCCTGAACCCGCTGCTTTCGTCCCGCACAGGGTGCAGGGTCGCCCAGGCCCAGCTTCAGCTCGGCGCCGGGAGGGCCGCCCGCACCCCGCCGCACCGCTCGCCGGGCGAAACTGTCCCCCTCCTGTCCTCGCCCTGACTCCCCCCCAGCCCTCTGCGAAGCAAACTCCGCCCCCCCCGCCGGCCCGCCGCTCGGCCCTTTTTGCCACTTGAAGATATACTTCACTCCATAGCAGCCGGGCGCGCCCCGCAGAGACCACCGCCCCCCGGAACCGGCGATGGACTTCGTTCGGGACACGGTGCAGGCCGGAGCCCAGGAAGTCGCGGTCCTGCGGGAGAGCCACTACCGTCCGGAGGTCCGCCAGCTCAAGACGTTCCTCCTTGACCGGACGGCCCAGGCGACCCCCAAGAACGACCCCAACACCAACGTGAGCGACCTTTCCGCCCTCAGCCCCGGCAACTACACCTACAACTTCCCCCCCGCCGACCTGGCCCAGCTCTACCGGCTTCACGAAAATTGCCGGCGGAAGGGGGTAGGCCTCAATTTCGCCGAACGGCAGGGCACCGACGCCTGCCCCAAGAGCGGCCTCATGCTCGACTTTGACGCCGAACTTGGCCAGTACCCCGAAGCGAAAACCGCCCCCCTTGCTGCCCCCCCGAAAGCGGCGCAAGTCCCCCAGGTGCTCGGCGCCGCCGTGATGCAACGGATCGCCCAGATCGTCCACCGGGCGTTGGTCGCCGACCTTGCCCTGGGGGGCGAGCCCTTCGTCGCCCACTACTTCTTCATCATCCGCCCCCGGGTCGACGAGCTGGGGGAGGGCCGCTTCAAGTACGGCTTCCACCTGCTGGTCCCCGACGTCCGGCTGAGCCGCGACTACAAGCGGCACCTCATCCGGAACCTCCGCAAAGACCCGGGCCTCGACCAGACCCTCGCCCGGGCCGGGGTCCGGGCGGCGCTGGGAGAGCCGGCGGGGGCGGCCGGAGCTCCCGCCCCCGCGGCCGCCCCGGCCCGGCCGGCCGCCAGCCTCGACCCCAACTCGGCCCACGTCCCTGTGCACTTCTTCGGCTCCTCCAAGAGGGGCAAAGCCCCGTACGTCCTCGGCGGCGCCTTCCGCTGCACCCAGGACGACATCGGGGTGACGCTCGTGCCGCTGGAGGCGGAACAGCTGGACGGGGCCAACCTCAGCTACGAGCTCGCCCTCTGCGCCCGCCCCCCCCGGCCCGCGCTCGGCCGGGCTTACGACAGCGCCGGCGCCCCGCCCCCCACGCCCATCACCGAGCCCCGCAGCTACGAGTACAAGGCCCACCTCGCCGCCGCGATCGAGGCGCTGGGCGACCGGGCCGCGGGGGGCCTGCTCGGCCCCGCCGGCGAGCGGCTGGAGGAGCAGGTCGAAGAGCTCACCCGGGGCGACCCCGACGCGACCCAGCTCCGCAACCTCCTCCAGCTCCTCGACCCCGCCTACGCCCGGGACTACGACAAGTGGCGGGGGGTGGTCTTCGCCCTCGCCAACGCGTCCCGCGAGAACCGGCGCGACCCCCAGGCCTACTACCCTCTCGCCCAGTTTTTCTCGCAGCGGTGCCCCGAGAAGTGGGCCGCGGGGGGGGCGGAGGCGCTGGAGCGGCTCTGGGCCGAAGCCGCGGCGCCCCCCGGGGCCCGCCGGGGGGCCGGCTGGCGCCCCCTCACCCAGCGGTCGATCGCCTACTGGGCCCGCCAGTCGAGCCCGGCCGCCTACGAGGAGGCGACCCGGACCGGCTACCACCAGCTGCTCGAGACCTACGTCTACAAGCACCAGGGCGACCTCCGCCACACGATGTTCGCCAAAGTGCTCCACAGCATCTACCAGCACCGGTTCGTGTCGGACGACCCGGACGCCCGGAGCGGCCGGCCGGTCTGGTTCGAGTTCGTGACCGCGGGCCAGCCGATGCGGCCGGGCGAGGTCTGGAAGTGGCGGCAGGAGGCCCGCCCCGACAGCCTCCACATGGCGATGTCGGACCCCGACGCGCCCCTGCAGCAGTCCATCGACCGGATCCTCGGCGAGGTGAAAGACAAGGCGCGGGAGCCCGAGGGGCCCGAGCAGGCCGAGTACTTCAAGGCGATCCTGAAGAAGCTGCCGGCCTCGAAGCTGCACCTGTTCGACCACTGCTTCAAGGACCGGGTCATCCAGGAGGCGGGCTACTTCTTCCGGCAGCGGGGGTTCGCCGAGGGCCTCGACGGGATCCCAGGGCTGCTCGGGGTCGCCAACGGCGTGCTCCGCCTCTCCGCCCCCGGGCGGCCCCGCTGCGAGCTCATCACCGGCTTCCACGAGTGGCCGGTGATGCGGTACACCGGCGCCGTCTACCAGCCGTTCGACGCCGCGGCGTACGCCCGGACCGGCGGGGCGTCGGACCCCCAGGCCCGGGACCTGCTCCAAGGGTTCGCGAAGGTCATCCCCGAGGTCGACATGCGGGTCTGGTTCCTGATGTACCTGTCCACCGGGCTCTACCTCGGGCCCAAGGACCCCTGCTTCCCCATGCTGCAGGGGTCGGGGTGCAACGGGAAGACCAGCATCATCCTCCAGGCCGCCCGGGCGATCGGCAGCTCCCTCGCGACCAAGCTGCAGATCACCCTGCTCTCGTCGGAGCGGGAGGACGCGAGCAAGCCCAACAGCGCGGCGATGCGGCTCAAGAAGCGGAGCTTCGGCTACTTCGAAGAGTCCAAAAAACGGGAGCGGCTCAACGAGAGCCGGCTCAAGGAGATGGTGAACCCTGGCGAGTTCACGGCCTCCGAGAAGAACAAGGCGCAGGAGGTGTTCGAGGTCTACGCGACCCTCGTCGCGATGTCGAACTACGGGTTCGACATCGACACTTCCGACGAGGGGACCTGGCGCCGGCTCCGCTACTACCAGTGCAAAGCCAAGTTCTGCGAGAACCCCAACCCCAACAACCCGTACGAGCACGAGAACGACCGCCGGTACATTGACGAGTTCGTCAACGACCCCGAGTACCAGGCCGCGATGCTGCGCATCCTCGTCTTCTTCTGGGAGCGGCTGCAGGCGGAGTACGGGGGGTCGGTCGACCGCGTGCCCTGCCCCACCCTCGAGCGGGAGACCGAGATCTACCGCAACTCCCAGGACACCCTCAACCGGTTCATCACCCAGCGGGTCGTCAGCTCCGAGAGCATCAAGGAAACCCACCACCTCAGCCACATCGCGGCGCTGTTCGTGAGCTGGCGGTCGAACCACTTCGACTCGGACAACGGCCGGCGGTACGTCGCGACCGACGTCCTGCTCGACCTCGAGAACTCGGCGCTCACCAAGTACATGACCACCCTGTCCAACGGGGACAGGGTCATCCAGCACTGCCGGTTCCTTTCGGACGAGGACGTGAAGGACCCCAACTACCTCAAAGACGGAGAAACCCACATCGGGGTCAAGGGGCGCTACGGCAAAGGGCGGGACGAAATCCCCCCCGCGGGGTGCACCCCCGAGTACACCGAAGACGCGTCGGGGAAGCGGCACTACAAGAAGGAGCCGGAAGAGTGGTGGACCTGGGGCATGCCCATGCCGTCGAAGAAAAAGGCCGGGGGGCGGGGCGCCCGCGCCGGGGCGCGGGACGGTCTGCCTCTTCAGGCAGAGGGGGGCGCCGGGGCGGCCGAGGGGGGAGGGGTCAGCTCCGACGCCCTCCTCGCAGAGGACCGCCTCCTCAACGACGGCCTCCGGCGGCGGCGGAAAGAGAACGTGGCCAGGGCCGAGTTTTCCGCGCGGGCCGATGAACAGCGGGCCAACCTGCTTGAGAGCATTCTCGCTGGCGGGTCTTCGGGGGGGGATTACAGCCCTGCAACGCTCGAAGACCTCAACCTGTAGCCAAGTGGATAGCCCAGAAGAGCTGCCATAGTTAGTGCATAAATATATCGAAATTGAACGACTTTTTGGTGTTTGCACCATCTGGGCCAAAAAAAGAAGTGCGTCTGTTTAAGCACCAAGGTCTTACCGCTGGTGAGCGATGAAAAAATTCAAAGGGACGCCCCCCTTTACCCCGAGAAGATCTGTCCGCATTGCTGCCAAAGCTGAACGTGCTGCCCGCATTGCTGCCAGGGTTGAACGTGCTGCCGGCAAACGGAAAAGTGCAAACATCAGTGAACCTTCGCCCTTTTCGCTGATGTCCCGCCCCCCTGCCCTTCCCGTTGAACCTAGCTCCCACGCTGACCTTCCCGTTGAACCTAGCTCCCACACTGCCCCCGCTAGCAGTGAGGAACAATGCCGGCGCCCCGAACAGAAGGGCGGACGAAACATCAAAACGCCCAGGGCGGAAGCTAATCGAAGTCTCCTTGTTCTGGTAAGCATTACCAAACGCGGAGAAGTTCCGCCCAAAGTGTCAGACGGGCGAACTGGAACCGAGTTAAACCTGCGGACTACATTGCGGCCCATAGTAGATTTCATTCTTGCGACGCTTAATAATTTAAATTTTAAAGCACTGAGCACTAGTTCCGAATTAACGTCGCCGCCGAAGCCAGATAAACAAATATCGGGGCTGGACGGAGAAATGCCGGAGCTGAATAGACGAATGACGGAGCTGAGTGAACAACTTAAAGCGATTAATGGCTGCCTTGAAAGCATGAACCACCTGTACCGTAAATTGCATGCGGTACTTGACAAAGTCGACAAAGAACAGGCGATTGGCCCGGAGTCGGTCAGTGTTCTGGACGAACTCATGAAAAATTCAACACGCTGACATTTAATGCGCGGGCCTGAGAAATTCCGCGGGCTTGCTAAGATTGCAGCTCTGGGCAGGCGTCGGCGTCACATTTTTTGCGCCATGGCTTCTGCCGAGCCGGCGCAAAAAGCAGCGGCGCCTAAGATCCCCCCCCTGGGCTTCCGCCCGTTTTAGCGCTCTGGGCGGCCAGACGAACGTAGGTTCGGGCGAGCTCACGGGCCTGCCGGGCCGTAAGAGGTGAGGGAGGAATTTCCGGCGAACCTGCGGGCGGCTTCCACATGGTCGGCGTCAAACCCGTAAGCGACAACAAGGAGTATCAAGAACAGCGCCACCAGAGCTAAAGCGACCAAGGGCAGGGGGCGGAACGGGCTGTGCATGGTGCAGCTATTGCGCGCCGGATAGGTTCAACCTTCGCCGCCCGGGGCGAGCAGCCCAGCCATGCCGGTTTCAGCGGGCAGAAGGTAGGGGGCTGTCACGGCCCAGACCATCCGCCGGGACGGCAGCGTCTGGCCCAACGTCAGGGCGGGAGCGACCAGCCCGGGGCGTCCCGGCGCAAATGATGAAGGAGGGACGTTCACCCTGACCCCGTGCCGGGTGAAGTAGCCCTGCTCGGCCTCGTCCCAGGCCAAAGTGTTGAGGCGGTACGCGTCGCCAAGGCACCGGCGGAAGGCCGCGGCGCGGGGGGCGAACCCTTTCTTTTCAGCTTTCGCCAGCCGGAAGCCCTCGCCCCAGAACGGGTTGAACCCGGCCCCGGCCAGCTCGTCGAGCGCTTTTTCGCGCGCCGTAGCGATCTGCGCAAGGGCCGGGAGCCGCAGCTTCCACCCCTCGCACCACCTTTCGAGGGGCGCGAAGAAGTCTCCCCCCCCTGGGACCGCTTTTTCGGCCTGCGCTCGGAAGGCTTCAAACACCATCAGCCCGACCAGGAGGTCGTTCTGCTCCCGGTCTCGCACGGCTGCGGCGGCCGCGTGGGTGGCGCCCAGCCCGGCCGGGAGCGCTGCGGCAAACACCGGGAGAAGGAGCTCCGATACTTTCACCCTGTCGCTGCGGTCGGGGCCTTTCACGTCAAGCAAGCTGGCAAGTCCCCCGACTGCGAGAAGTCCGACAACGGTGGCGAGGTCCCCTGCAGCCACTTCCCAGAGGGGGGCGGAAAGAAGAAGCCGACGCTCCTGGAGGCTGAGACGTTGGAACCGCGCAGCCGCCCGCCCGAGTGGAGTCAGGCCATAAGTTCCGGAGACTTCGGCGGTTCCTGCGGAGCGCTCCTGCCCTTGCCCTTGCTCCTCCGAAGTCCGCGGCTCCGAATTGCCTCCGGAAAGGCCGGCTGCGGGCCGCCGGCCAGTGAAGAAGCCGAGCGCGACCACCTCCTCCACGGCGGCCGCGAACGCGTCAGCCGGCGGGGGGGTGAGCAAGTCCACGCTGCTCGCGTCGAAAGTCGGCTGCCCCGCGGCTTCCTGAGCGAGGGCTAGGTCGAGGAAGAAGATGCCTGCCCCTTCGGTGACCACATCCGGCTCCTGCTGGGGGGGGAGTGCCTTGAAGACTTTTTCGGTGTACAACGGACAGAAAACCCCTGGGAAGAGCCGGCCGGCCCTCCCCATACGCTGAAGGATCCGGCTCTGGGGCGCCGGCCGGGTCAGGAGCCCCCACACGCCGTAAGGCTGGTAGGTCTCCCCGCCCCGGCTCCATCCGGGGTCGATCACGTACTTTACTGCCGGCAGGGTGACGCCAGTTTCGGCGACCACTGTGGTCACGATCACCCGCCGGGGTGGCGCGCCACGGGCGGCCCGGCGCAGGCCTTCGAGCCGCCCCGGCGGCTCGTACACGCCGCTCGCTGCAAGGGCGTCCCAGAGTGCGTCGCCAGGGGCAGACGCGAGCGCGTAGGCCGGCTCGTTGGCCACCACCACCTGCCGGTTGATCGCCAGCACCACCACTGCCCCGAAAGGGTCAAAGTCTCCGTTTTCGCGTTTTTTCTCAAGGGCAGCTGTGATTTTGTGAGTTTCGTAAGCTCCCGGGACGAAGATGAGCACGTCGGCCCGGGCCGGGTCGGCTTCTGCGGCCGCCAGCAGTTTTGTGGCGGTAGCGACGGCGGCGGCTGCGTAGTCGTTGGTCCCCACTGGCGGCCAGCGCTTCTCTATCGGGTACTGCCGCCCGGTCACCCGGAACACGTTGTCATCCCCCACACCAAAGTAGTGGCAGTAGAGGTCCGGGTTGATGGTTGCCGACGCAAGGATCACGAACGGGAGCTGGCGGGCAGCCCTCCCGCCGGCCCGGAACCCTTCGGCGAGAAGAAGCTTAAGGTACATGAGAGTCGCGTCGACGTCAAGGCTCCGCTCGTGGGCCTCGTCGACGATAATGAAGGCGTAGCGGTCCGCGACCGGGGAAAAGTCGCCGGCGAGCGCCGCGTCCCGGAGCTGCGCCCGGAGCACCCCTGCCGTCGCGTACACCAGGCCCCGCGGCGGGCTGTGGGAGTGAGGGCCGGTGAGGTACCCCACGGTCCCCCCCGTGGGAGGGCGGCCCGGCCGGGGGGTGGGAAGCCGGAGGCCGGGGTAGTGGGGGGACGCCGCCATGTCGCGGGCAAGCGTCTCGGCGGTGAGCACCCGGGGCTGGGTGCACAGAACCGTGCGGCCGGCGTACGGGGCCGCAGGGGGGGCCCGCTCCCCCCGAAGAAGGGCGAACACCGCCGCCGGGAGCACGGTCGACTTCCCGGAGCCTGTCTCTGACTTCACGACCAGGACTCGGTCGGCCGGACCCTCCGGCGGAGCGGCGGCGAACTCCGGCATGCGCTGCCTCAGCCAGCCGGTGATCGCCTCGACCGGCACCGCGGCCGGGTCGCCTCGGAGGTTGCCGCGCACGAGGAGGGTGGGGGCCATCTTGGCCTCTATCATTTGGGAAAAAGACCGCCGGGCTCCAGCCCAGCTTGCACTTCCCGAAAAATGTCCGCCAACGGCCCGCCCCGCTGCGCAATTTTTGCGAAAAGACCCCTAGCGGGGCATGTTTGGGCAGGCCGTTAGGTGCTGCTTGAGGCTGGAAGCGAACATGTAGCTGCTGCCGCATGCAGTGCAGCTGTGCCGCTTCGGGACGCCCTTGGTTGTGCAAGTCTTCGAAAGTTTTTGGTGGTGGTGCAGGCTTTCGTGGTTCAGGTACCAGCGTCCGCACTGCCTGCACTGGGTGCCAACTTTCTTCATGTATTGCGGATGTGCAGTTCGGATGTGGTATGGTAAGTGGTAAGCCCGCTTGAAAGCCGCTTTGCACCCTTCGTAAGGGCACTTGGCTTTTTTTTCCGTTTCGTGGGAGACTTGGTGACGTTTCAGGGCAGACGGGAACCTGCACGTGAACTCGCAGCCGGGATGTTGACATTTTTGGGAAAACCTGATTTTTACTGTGCGGCGTGACTTGGAAGTTGGTTTGGGAGGTAGTATGGGCGGTGGGTTCGGTTCTGCCGGAATAGCAGTTTCACTCCGTTTGGGGCAGGGTAGGGCATTTAAGTTGGGGACTCGGTCCAGATCGCCGAAG